>ENA-ORBV01002915-ORBV01002915.1-microbial-mat-metagenome-genome-assembly--contig:-NODE-2915-length-35217-cov-13.138958_pt1 | contig 35217 bp, 29 predicted proteins | sample MGYA00237777_ERZ505514 | MGnify/ENA primary metagenome ERZ505514 (study PRJEB26160, sample SAMN06269048) | microbial mat metagenome | isolation source: Oligotrophic lake microbial mat | place... | reverse complement strand
CACCTCTCTATTCGTCGGCAGCGTCAGATGTGTATAAGAGACAGGGGTGGGGCAATGACAAACTGGCTGTTCCAGCTCGAATTTGTTCACCAATGCGCGCTCGCAGGGCCGCCCGAGGTTCGCGCACTCCGCGTCGGTCTCATCCATCGCGGCTCGCGTCACCTCACCATTCACCACTCGTCGATCCAGCAACCCAGCACGCAGCTTTAAAGAGAGGCCTCCCCGATGGCAGACCCTGATCGTCTGATCTGGGATCGCATGTTGTCGCACCTCCGCGATAAACACGCGGTCCTCTGTCGCCAGTGGTTCTCTGACCTCCGCCCTCTCGGCGTTGCCAGCGGCCAGTTCAACGTGCGCGTCCCCGACGCTGTCAAACGAAACTATCTCCACAAACAGTGCATCGATCTCTTCAACGACGCCGCCTTCACCGTCACCGGAAGACTCATGCCCGTCCGATTCCTGGGGCCTGACGAGCACTACGCCCCCAACCCGACCTTAAACCCAACCCTGACCTCGCCCCTACCCGAGTGGAACACGAAGCCGTCCGCTCGAAATTCTGCCAAAGAAACCTCGGGCACCACCACCAATGAGGGGGTGAACCACGGCTCAAACGCCCTCTTGCGCCCTTCTCCAGCGCACGTCAACGGCTCTGTTGAATTGTCCGATTCTTTGCCGTCGATCGAAGTCAAACCCAAGCACGAGACCACTCTCGCCGCTGGCCCGCCCTCGACTTCATCCACAGGTTCTGCACACTTCTTCAAAGCCCTCGAACACCGCGTCGTCCAGCCCGGCCGCGAGGACTCGCTAGTCATCAACCCCGACTACTCCTTCGAGAACTTTGTCGTCGGCCCGGGCAACCGCCTCGCTCATGCCGCGGCGGTCTCCGTGGGTGCAAGCCCCGGCAAGGCCTACAACCCACTCTTCGTCCACGGCCACGTCGGATTGGGCAAAACCCACTTGCTGCAAGCGATTTGCCTGCGCATCATCGAAGCCAACCCCGCCGCCGTCCTCTATTACATCTCCTGCGAGACTTTCGTCACCCAGTTCATGGAAGCCGTCCAGGCTGGTCAGATGAACGACTTCCGCCACCGCTTCCGCGACGTCGACGTGCTGGTCATCGACGACATCCACTTTCTCACCCGCCGTGAACGTACCCAGGAAGAGTTTTTCCACACCTTCAACAGCCTGCACCACGACCAGCGCCAGATCGTTCTCAGCTCCGACGCACCACCCGAAGAGATCCCTGACCTGGAAGACCGCTTGGTCAGCCGATTCGTGTCCGGGCTGGTCGCCAAGGTCGCCCCGCCCTGCTATGAGACTCGCGCCGCCATCATCAAAACCAAGTCGCGCCTCCGCGGGCTCGACATGCCCGACGACGTCGCCTGCTACATCGCTGGCAAGATCGATACCAATATTCGGGAACTGGAAGGGGCCATCACCAAGATCCAGATCCTCGCGCAGGTCGATGCCAAGCCGATCGATCTGGAACTCGCCAAGACCGCCTTGGGCGACGACGACTCGGCCCCCACCAGCGGACCTTCGATCCAGACCATCATCGATTGCGTCACCCAGTACTACCGCATCAAGGTGACCGAGCTCCAGTCTAAACGCCGCCCGCGCTCGGTCGTGCTGCCTCGCCAGGTCTGCATGTACCTAGCTCGCCGCCACACCCGGCACTCGCTGGAAGAGATCGGCGGCTACTTCGGCGGCCGGGACCACACCACGGTCATGCACGCCATCAAGACCATCGAGGTCAAGCTGGCCGAGGACGAGGCCTTCCCGGTTGTCATGAAACTCTTCGAGGACCGCTTCAAACCAGCCCAGCGCACCGCACCGTGAAGCCCTGCTCAGACCTCGCAAGACAATTCACAGCGGCTTGTGGACGAGTTGTGGATGACTAGGCGCTGGTTGGCGCAAAATGATCGCTACTCTGGCATCTCAATTGAGGCGAAGACCTCGTGGCCGAAACAACCGCCGCCAAGCGCCAGCCAGTGACGGACCAAATGACATGATCTAGATTCCTGCGTTTCTTCTTAAGTGCTTTGAAATAAAGAACTTACATCGTACCTAGTTGGGTTGTCCACCAACTGACACCGCTTCTTACGATGATGATGAAATGAATCTCTCTTCACTAGGAAGAAGCCATTCAGAACGAGCCGCTCGTTTTCTTGTGGGTGACACCGAGCCCAACCACAAGAAGCAGTGTGGAAAACATATCGGCATCGGTCGATTTAGGGCCTCTCGCCCGGCCCGCCCCGGCCCACCCAGACCCTTCCAAACCCGTTCTGAGCTCGTCATCGCGGGTTGCGGCTTTGGCACGCTCGACAAAGCACCGTCGCCCGCTGGGCCAGCACCAGCCCGTGCAGCGAGGTTTGGCACACTAGGCACGGCAGCCCCGACCGCCCGTACACCTGATGGTTCCTCTGATAGCTCCCGGCTGAATCGTCCGCGTCTCGGAAATCTCGCAGCGTTGATCCACCGGCCTCGATCGCTTCGCACAGCACTTCTCGGATCATCGCCGCCAACCGCTGGATCGGTTCGGGTTTGAGCCGGGCCGCGATCGCACGCGGGTCGATCTTGGAACGAAACAGCGACTCGTCGGCATAAATGTTCCCGACCCCGGCCAGCACCGCCTGATCCAGCAGCGCCGCCTTGACCGCTCGCCGCGAACCCTTGAACGCGCCGATCAGGTGCTGGCCCTCGATGTTCAGAGCGTCTGGCCCGAGCTGGTCCCAGCGGGCGGCCTTCAGCTCGCTGAAATTTGGAAAGGTCCACACCCCGCCGAAGCGACGCGGGTCAGTAAAAACCATCCGGCCCAGCGTGGTCGGTGATTTCTGAGCGTTCGCGAGTTCCCAGCGGAGATGCGTGTGCGGCTTGAGTTCCTCAGTGTTTGAAACAGCCACGAACGCCAAGTGCCCGGTCATCCCCAGATGCACGCACATCACGCGCCCATCTTCGGCGAGGATCGCGATCTGCTTGCCGTGCCGCAGAACGTCCGCGACCACCGCCCCCTCGAACAGCTCGCGCGGCCTCGTGCTGACCTTCTTCGCCGCCTCGAACGACTCGCAGACGTCCTCGCGCAGCAACTCGGCCCGCTCGACCCGCGCCCCGACAATGTGGGCCGCGATGGAACGACGGACACGTTCAACTTCAGGAAGTTCGGGCACGAGAGATGGTTGAGGGGTGAAGAGAGTTCATCCACTCGCCAAACGATGCAAGCCTCGGCTGTCAAGCTGATGTCTTGTGGCGACGCAAAGAACCGGGGCTTGACAGCCCCGGCTCGTTGCAGATTTCTTCTTTTAAGGAACCATGCAAGGGGTGGAGAAAGGCCGAAGGAAACAGAGGCGGGTCGGAAACCTGCCTCTACCACTGTTCAGCGCCGCCGCCGGAGCGTTGCGAGCCCACCCAAGCCCAGCAGGGCCACCGCTCCCGGGGCGGGAACCTTCGTTAGCACGCGGATCTGATCGATCTGGTTGGTCGGGAAGATCGCCCACAGGCTAAACGTCAGCGTGTTGGCGTTGATCGAGAACGTGGACTGCGGCGTGGCGTTCAGGCCTCGGAAGGGATAGGTCGTCGGGTACGTGGTGGCGAAGTTGCCGCAGGGGATGTCGGAGTTGTCGAGGTTTGTCGCCGTGAAAATCACGGCCGCGATCGGGTTGTTGAACGTGACGGAGCCCTGAATGTTGACGATTCCGGGGATGCCCTCAAAGTGGATGAAATGGCTGTCGTAAATGCCGCTGACGGTGCCCGGGACCGCGGTCAGACTGGTGCCGGGGTTGTTGGTCATATCAACATTGAGAGCTTGCGGGCGGTTGGACTGCTCATCCCAGGCATGAGCGAACCCGTTCGAGGCTTGGAGCTGCCCCGGGCCGCAGGCGAGCGGCGGGGAGAGCAGCCAGTTCACGCTGCCGGTGACGCTCGTGATGGCGGCGTGGGCGGACGTGGCCGAGAGAACGGCGAGGGTTGCGACGGCGAGTGCGACGGTGTTGGTGCGAATGTTCACTGCGTGTCTCCAGATGAGTGGTGCGAGCCTGTTTGTGAAAGGCGTGTGCGTGAGGTGCCCGAACGTGCGCGATGCACGCTTGAGAGTTCGTGATCCAGTTCGTGTGTTCGTGTTCTCTGCGTGCTTGAGGAGGAGTTGCTTAAGGAGGAGTGTATCGAACCGGCCAGCGGTGCCGTGAGCGCGCGAGGTTTCCGTACCCGCGTGTTCATGGCTCGAGACGTATCTCGATCAACCGGCGATCAGCGATTAACTTGGGTTCGCCGCCGGCGTGTGCAGACCAGCCCGCCGACGCCCAGCAGAGCGATCGAGCCAGGGGCTGGCGTGATCACGCCGATGTTGACGCCAAAGCCGTCGCCGCTGGTGTGGTTGAAGCGGACGGTGAGCGAGTTGGTGTTGTCCATGATCTGGACGACCCCCAGGCCGGTGTTCCACCACGGGTCCGCGCCGCCGTTGCCTGTGACAGAGTTCTGCATGGAGAACGTGCCAGCGCCGCTGGTGAACTGGGTAGCTCCCCAATTGTTGCCGTTGGTCCAATCGCCCAGGAACAGGCCGTTTTGAAGGACAGTCGCGGTGCTGGTGGTGTCGAACGCGGTCTCGCCAGGGTTGGTGGGGTTGCGCCGCCCCAGGCCCGCGACGCCCAGCGCGACGGTGCCTGCGGGGACAGCGCTGGGGAAGGTGTAGGTGACGAACCAAGACTGCAGCACGTTGGGCCCCGGGCCGGCGCTGTTCAAGCGAGCAAGGTGCTCGTGGTTAGTCCAAGAGAACGTGTCCGGGCCGGAGGTGACATTGCCGGTGACGATGGCCGGGGTCTGGGCGCGGACCTCGTTCAAGAACGGGTTGGCCGAGTAGGTCATATTGACGATGCCGATGCCGGGGAGGTTGTAGTTGCTCGAGAACCCCGGCGCGGAGCCGAACGCGGTGGGCGTCATCTGCATCCAGTTGATGGAGTATGCGGCGGCGCTGGCCGTGGAAGCGGCGAGCGCGAGAGCCAGGGGCGCGGCGATCCCGACGATCTTTCGTGATACGTTCATGTCTTGTCTCCCGAATGTTGTCTCGTGCGGGACGCGAACACTCGCGGCCCGGGCCGGGCGTGCGGTGTTCCCTCCTACAGGTCCACTCGCACGATCTGGCCACAGAGATTTGCCAGCAGAGACAACAACCTTGCAGCACTCGCAAAGATTTTTTTCGAGTGCCGAGTGCCGAGTGCCGAGTGCCGAATCGCAATCACTCTGCCAAGAACCATTCCACCACGCGCGAGTGCATCTGATCCCACCCGGCCGGATCTACATTCTTCTCATCGCCCGGCATCGCGGTCATGAACGCGTGATCGCCGGGCACGCGGCTGTACGTCACAGTCCGACCCGTCGCCCGCATCGTCGCGTAGAGCACGTCGGCGCTCGTCGGGAAAGCAGACTTGTCTTCGGTGCCTTGGCCGATGAAGAGCCGCGCCTTCGTGCGCTTGAGTTCTTCGACCGGCGAGGTCGCGAGGAACGATGTCCAGCGCCGGTGCGGGTGCCCGAGGAACATCTCGTCGGCGCTGTCGGGGTTCTTGAGCACCTCGCCCCACTGCGCAAGAAGCCACTGGACACACGCTTCGCTCGAGCGAGATTTCGAGCCGCACATCACGCCGCTGCGCGCGAGCTCGATGAGGTCGAAGAGCTGCGTCGCCCCGCCGCCCGCGAGCGTGGCCACGTGCGTGACCTCCGTGTTGTCGGCCGCGACCTTGCAGGCGACCAGCCCGCCCTCGCTGTGACCCTCGACCATGACCCGCGTTGCGTCGGCGCGCGAGAGCGTGAGCGCGGCCTTCATCGCCGCGGCCACGGCCACGCTCCAGCGCTCCAGCGTGTGCTCCACGCGAAAATCTTGTGACGAGCCCTCCGCCCCGCCCGGACGCTCGGGCCGCTCCATGAACGACACGCCCGGTTTCTCGGCGATGACGACCATCGCGCGGCCCTTGGCGAACTGCGCCACGCTCTCCTGCCCGCCCGACGCGCTCGCGATAACCGCGCCGTCTCGCTCGATCCGCGTATAGATCGACTGCGAACCAGACCCCTGCACATACACGATGACCGGCAGCTTGGGCGCGCCAGCCGCGGCCTGGTTCAGGGACGATTCGCTGACGTAGAACACGATCACTCGGCTCAATTCGTCGGTCGTGAAGAAACGCACCCACGAGCTCTCGGGGAGTTGCGCGGCGTCGGCGACGGCCTCGAACTTGGCGGGCAGAACGTCCGGGAGCTTGATCGCTTCGCCCGTGAAAGATTTCGGACTGTTCGATGGCGAAGATTGCGCCAACGCCGCGGCGCAGACAACACAGAGCACCGTCAACGCCGCGGAGATTCGACGAAAAGAAAAGTTCATCATGGATGGTAAGGATGCGCTCGTCGCCGCACCGCCTCCACTCCTCGGATTCGACGTGTTCAACCTTGGAGCGACTCATCGAAGATTCAGATAAAGAGACAGCCCGCCGCGCGATCGTCTAAACGCGAGGCGGGCTGTCAGGATTTAATCCACGATCGGTCGAGCTCAGCACCCGGCCGTGAACGCGTCGACGAACCCGTCGAAGTCGTCACCGTTGACGAAGCCGTCCTGGTTGAAATCAGCCGGGCACAGCGCATCGGGGCTGAACAGGATCGAGATCGGGTTGCCAAGCCCGCCGACCCCGACGCCGACGAACTGCCCGAGGAAAGCGCCCGACTTGGTGAAGCGAAGAATGTTTCGCCCGTCGAAGGCTGTGGTGACGAGCGAATCGTCGGGCGCGATCGTGATGCCGATCGGGCCGTTGAGCCCGCCAACACCGGTCGCCACGAGGATCGAGACGGCCCCGGCGAAGGTGCGCTGGATAATCCGGTCGTTGAGGCGAGACGACACGTACATCGTGCTCGTGGTCTTGTCGAGCACGATCCCCGAGGGCCCGTCGATCCCCTGAGTGCCGATCACCGCGTCGGAGACATACGCGCCCGTCGCGGCGTTAAACTTGAGCACCTTGTCGGAGAGGTAACTGCAGACGTACGCGCCGCCCGCGCCGTCGAACTTGATGTCGTAGGGCCCGTCGAGCCCGCCCGCGCCAGCCGCGATGAACGTGCCCAGGAACGCTCCGTCCGACGCCCGGTACTTGAGCACCAGGTCATTGGAATAGCTGCAAACATAAAGGATGCCGTCAGGACCGAACGTGATGCCCGTCGGGTTGAGAAGCCCGCCCACGCCAGCCGCGACGAACACGCCGAGCGGCTGACCGGTGATGCCGTTGTACTTCAAGATCTGGTTCGTGACGTAGCTGGCGAGATAGAGGTTCCCGTCGAGCCCGTACGCGCTGCCCCACGTTTGCTTGAGCGGAGTAATCCCAGTCCCGACAAAGTGATCGATGACTATGCCCGACGGCCATTCGTAGCGGATCACACGGTCTCCGGTGTAATCGCTGATGAGCACGCTCTTCTGAGCGAGCGCGGGCGACACCAACGCGATCGAAGCGGACGCTGCGAGCAACAAACTCTTTGTACAGATCTTCATCGTTCTCTCCCAAATATTGAAATGGACGACTCTCTCCAGACGAAACTACCCAGACTAGGGTTTTCTCTGGCTCGTGTCAATGAGACACTAAGTTTTTTTTTAGAAGCAGTTATCGGCTCATGCACGCCCGGCAGCCGAGCACGCTGCCGACCCGTCGAGCCCAAACGAACGCGCACACGACAGACGAGAACTCACGTCTCGTCGGTGTCGCTGGCGTCGGCCCCCGCTGTTGCGGCCTCACTCGGCCCCGCCAGAGCCTCCGCTTCGGCACACTGTTTTTCATAGCGTGTTCGTGCTCCGCGGTGGTCCATGAGGAAGAGCACGCGCGATTCCGAGGCCGGGCCAGCGACCTGCGTCAATCGCTTGCGCGCGTACCCAAGGTCGGTGCGGCGCGAGACGTGGATCAAAACCAGCGCCTGGGCCTCCAGAACCCCCAGCCACTCGGCGATGTCCTCGACGTGCAGGTGCATGCCGACCTTGGCGCGGTCGCGGTGCTCGGGCTCGAAGAACGTACACTCGCTGATGACGATCTGGGCCTTGCGCACGTCCTCGCGAACCAGATGAGGCCCCGGCTGGGTGTCGCCGAGGTAGGCCAGGATCGGGATGTTGAGCGTGCGTGTGATCTCCACGCCGCGTTCCTTGAGCTCGCGAAGTTTTTCCTGCGGGAAGTCGGTGAACTCGGGCTTGAGCTTGCTGCGCTTTTCATACACCGAATAGCCGAAGCTGGGGCAGGTGTGCTCGGTCGGGAAGCCGCGCAGGAAGATGTTGTTCTTGATCTGCACCTCGCCCTCGGGCTGCAGCGGCACGAGCTCGTAGGGCGTGCGCTGGCGTTCGAGGTCCACGAACCCAGACATCATGCGCTGGATATCGAGGACGATGCGGGCGTCGCAGACGATCTTGGCCGTGCCCATGCCTTGGAAGCGGCGCTGCGAGCAGAAATACGCCAGCGAGCCCGAGTGGTCCATGTGCCCGTGGCTAAGCGCGAGAAACTTGCTGGGCAGCATGGCGCGCGGGCACGAGCCGATGTCAAACCCGAGGTCGAGTTCTGGGATCTGCAGGCAGGTTGCTTCGCCAGCGACGGAGGTGCCGATGACGCGGTACGGCGGGATGTAGAGGAAACCGAGCGAGCCCTCACGAGGCGGCGGCTTGGGGAGCATGAGGAAGCCTCCTGGGCCGAGCTTTCGCTCGGCTGGAAATGAGATGTTCGAGGCGATGATAGGCGGGAGGTCAAGGACGCCTTGGCGGCCTGTACCACGGCAGCTGAGCTCGGCTTCATCTCAGAACACCGATTCCGCCAGCGATGGAACCGCTGCGAGTTCGCGCTCAGAACCTGCACACGACCTGCACGACCTGCGCGATCGGACGCCCCGCCCGGGACAGCACTAATTTCGTGCCAATGAGACCGGTTCGCGCCGATCTCAGCGGCACGAAGTCAGTGCCGCCGCGCCGGACTAGAGTTTTGAGTAAGAGGAGAATCTCATGTCGAACCCCACACGCTCCCCCTCCATCGCTTCCATCGTCGTCGGAACCGACTTCACCTCATGCTCGGGGGTCGCGCTCGGGCAGGCCATCCGCATCGCCGCGTGGTCCCAGGCCGAGGTCCACGTCGTCCATGTGATCGACACGACCGTGGTGATCGAGCTTGAAGCCGCTCTCTCTCCGTTCCAGCAGGGGCTGCGCGATGGGCTGACCAAAGACGCCGAGAGAGCGTGGGCCGACTTTGCCAAGGACATTCCCGGCGCGGCAGGGCTGCCGATCGAGGTCTCCATCAACAACCGCATCGTGGGCATCCTGCGGCGTGCTCGCGAGGATAAGGCCGACCTGATTGTGATGGGCGCGTTCGGGCATTGCGCGCCAGATGTGGGCATGGGCACCGTGGCCACCGCCTGCGTGCGCAACAGCATGACTGATGTGCTGCTGGTGCGGGACACGTTGTCTCAGAAGGGGACCGCGCCCTTCAAGACCATCGTCGCGGCGGTGGACTTTTCGCCGACTTCGCTGCGAGCCGTGGAGCGGGCGGCGATGTTCGCCGCGAAGGACCGGGCGGAATTGCACGTTTTGCATGTGTGCCAAGATCCGTGGCAAACACTGCACCTCGGGGCACCGACTCCGCCGAACCCTGTGCCTGCGCAGAAGCAGTACCGCGCCGGGCTGGAGCGCCGGCTGGCCGAGTTCTGTCGCCCGGCGCTCGAGCCGCACGAGGCGCTGCAGAGCACAGTGGCGATCTACGACTACGCCGGGCACCGCTCGGGGATCACCGAGTTCGCGGGCAAGTTGAGGGCCGACCTGATCGTGCTGGGCACGCGAGGACGGACCAACCTTCGCGACCTGCTGCTGGGCAGCACGGCGGAGAAAACGCTGGCGGAATCCAAGTGTTCGATCCTCGCGGTCAAGCCCGACGGCTTCGAGCATCCGCTGGCGGCGGACGAAACGCCCGCGGCGGTGCCGATGCAGCAGATGTCGTGAACGAGACACCGCCAGCACGTCGCTGCGATGGACCAGAGGAGATCGTTCATGAAGGTTGCCGTCTTTTCCAGCAAGCCCTATGAGAGGCCCTTCCTGGACGGCGCGAACGCCGCGCCAGCTCGCGCGGGCACGCTCACGCAGCACGAACTGGTGTACCTCGACGTGCCACTGTCGGCGGCCACGGCGGAACTCGCCCGCGGCTGCCCCGCCGTCTCGATCTTTGTGGGCGACGACGCCTCCGCGCCCGTGCTGCAAGCGCTCTACGCCGGGGGCACGCGCGTCCTGAGCCTGCGCTCAGCGGGCTTCAACCATGTGGACATCGCCGAGGCGGATCGACTCGGGCTCGCCGTGCTGCGCGTCCCCGCGTACTCGCCTCACGCGGTGGCCGAGCACGCCGTGGGTCTGATGCTCACGCTCAACCGCAAGTTCCACCGCGCCTTCAACCGCGTCCGCGAGCAGAACTTCGCGCTCGACGGCCTCATGGGCTTCGACATGCACGGCAAGGCCGCGGGCGTGATCGGCACGGGCAAGATCGGCGAGGTGGTGTGCCGAATCCTCACCGGCTTCGGTTGCCGCGTGCTGGCGAGCGACCCGCTGAAGAACCTCGTGTGCGGGTCAATGGGCGTCGAGTATGTCTCGCTAGCGGACCTCTACGCGCGGTCGGACATTATCTCGCTGCACTGCCCGCTCAACCCCGCGACCAAGCACCTCGTCAACGCCGCCGCGCTCGCGGCGATGAAGCGTGAGGTCATGCTCATCAACACGAGCCGCGGCGCGGTGATCGACACGCGGGCGCTGATCGCGGCTCTCAAGCGCGGCCGGGTCGGCTCGGTAGCCTTGGACGTCTACGAGGAAGAGGGCGACCTGTTCTTTAAAGACCTCTCCGCCGAGGTGGTGCAGGACGACGTCTTCGTGCGGCTGATGTCCTTCCCAAACGTGCTCATCACCGCTCACCAAGGCTTCTTCACCCACGAGGCATGCACGGCGATTGCACAGACGACGATCACCAACGTGACGGACTTCGAACGCGGCGAGGTCAACGAGGCCAACCTCGTGAGCACCCGGCTGATCGCGTCGGCCGGAAAAAGCGGCTGAATGCCGCTGTCCGGGCTCGAGAGGTGGCGCCAACTTTGTACCAACGAGATCGGTTCTCACCGATCGCACCGTCTTGGTTTCTTCCACACCCTCGACAGCGGGCTGACCCACTGACTCATCTCGCGTTCCGTTCACACAGCCCGCCTTTGTCACAACGACCCGGGCCCGGCCGTGGCAACTGAACGTGCGAGGGGTAACTTGGCTTGATCGTTTCGCACATTTATCAACTTCTCTTTATACAGCAGCGTGATCATGTACTCATAGCTCGCCATGAGGCTCGCCAGGTGCCAGCCTGCGCCGCCGTCGAGGAACCCGAGCCGCGCGAAGTACATGTACACGAAGCGGATTGTGCCCTTGAGAGGCAGGCGTGGCCAGAGCTCGCGGCGGATCCACTGCCGGTAGCGCAGCTTGTCCTTGAAGAGCTTGGGCGCGGGGGCTTCTTTACTCTGGCCGGTCGCCATCTTGATCCACTCGTCGCTCTCCATGTCGGCGTAGCGGATGTGCTTGGCGAGGTACTCGCTGATGCTCTCGCGGCGGATGTGCAGCATCAGCTTCTTGAGGTAATCGGTCCGTCCGTCGCAGAGCATGTGCTCGTGCACGCTGCGGTCCTCGTAGCGGCAGGTGCCGCGTCGGAAGAAGCGAAGGTTCCAAGACGGGAAGACTCCGCCGTGACGCACCGCGCGGCCCATGATGATGACCACGCGGTTCACGAAATACCCGCTGGCCGCGTCGGGGCGCGACGCCGCGTCGCGCAGCTCCGCCGCCAGCTCGGGGGTGATCCGTTCGTCGGCGTCGAGGATGAAGACCCAGTCCCCTGTCAGCGGAAGGTTCTCCAGCCCCCAGTTTTTCTGCTTGGAATAGTTCTCGAACTTGTGCTCAACGACCGTTGCGCCAGCCGCCGCGGCCAGGTCCTGCGTGCCGTCGGTCGAGAGCGAGTCGAGCACGAAAACATGGCCCACCTTGCGCGCGTTGAGCACCGTCTCGCGGATGTGCGACGCCTCGTTGAAGGTCGGGATGATCACGTCGATCTTGGGAGAGCCCGGCGGGGGCTGCGGGTTTGCCTCGGCGTCGAGAGAGACCGGCCCGAGCATCTTGCGCACCACGGCTTCGGTCGCCGACTTCCACTCTTGTCTTCGCTCTAGGATCTTAATCTCGATCCAATACTCGTACATCGAGATCATGAGCGCGTAATGAAGCCCGGCCCCGCCGTCGAGGATCGCGAGGCGAAGAAAGTACATGTACAAGAAACGCGCGAGAAAACGCAGGCGGAGGTAAAAACTCAGATCTTTGGCCGAGCGCCGTGCCACGCCGGGTTTGCGCGACGCGAGCATCCGCACGCGGTCCCAGAACGCGCCGGTCTCGATCACCCGCACCGCTTCCTTGCTCTCCATGTTCGAATAAGAATTGTGCTTGACGAACCAGGGCAGCAGACCCTTGTTGAAGGAATAGTGGATGAAGTGGTGTTGCAGGTCGCCCAGCGAGCCCTTCATCACCGGGTGCGCGTTCACCTCGCGGTCTTCGTAGCGGATCATCTCTGGCCTGAACAGGCGGATGATCCACACCGGGTACAGCCCGCCGCGGCGGATCCAGCGGCCTAGGAACATGTTCTTGTACCGCAAGCGGTACGCGACGTGAGGCTGGGTCGCGTCGCCGACGACGCGGACGATCTCGTCGCGCAGCTCAGGGGTCACGCGCTCGTCGGCGTCGGAGTAATACACCCAGGGGTGCTTGAACCGAATGTTCTCGAGCGCCCAGTTGCTGTGCTTGCTCCAGGTATCGAACTTGCGCTGGATGACGCGGACGTTAGGGAATGCTTTGGAAATCTCGCAGGTCGCGTCCGTCGAGTACGAATCGAGCACCACGATGTCGTCGCTAAACGCGAGCGACGCCAGACAGTCGGTGATGTTGATCTGCTCGTCTTTGGTGAGCACCAGCACCGAAAGCCCCGCTGAGCCAGACTGGCCCGAACTGAGACCGGGCGCAACAGGCCCGGGCCCATTAGAGCCCAGCGCATCAGGTCTGGAGAGGGCGGCACTGGACGGTTGAGGGCCGGTCATGGAGCGAGAACCTTTTCGGCCTGCACGCTCATGAGGTTGCCAATGGGGAATCGCGTGAACACGAACTCGTTGTGCCGGAGGCGTCCGATCTCGGCAACCCCGCGCAGCAGCACCGCGGTGAGGCCGTTGCGGACCTTGCGAACGACCCGACGAGCGTTGGAGCGCTCAAAGCAAGGGTCGAGCGTAAGGGCGTTGAACCCCGCGCGACGGAGCGTCTCACGCATCCCCGCATCCGAGAAGACAAAAAGGTGCTGCGGAGCGTCGTACCACTGCACGTGACCGGGCAGGAGGCGGTCCAGCTCGTCGTCGCCGATGCCGGTGTCCAGCAACAAGCGCCCGCGCGGCTTGAGCACCGTGCCGATATCGCGGATGGTGCCGATCGGGTCTGGAAGATGTTCGATCGTGGCCCAGAAGGTCGCCAGATCAAAGAGCCCGAGTTGGCTCTTGACGTGCGCGAGCAACCCGGCGGTTGCCTTGACTCCGAGCTCTTTTCTCGCGAACTCAACGCCCGTTTCGGACAGGTCCACGCCCTCAGCGTCAAGCCCCGCGTCGACGCAGGCGCGAACGAAGTAACCCTTGCCGCACCCGACGTCCAAGACTCGCGGAGACGCGATACCCATCGAAGCGGCGGCCGCACGGACCAGCGCGATCTTCGCATGAAAATCCGCCTGCATCCGCGCCTCGACCGCGTCGTACAGACCGCCAGCCGCGTCGGACAGGTGGTAGGTGTTGTAGAAATTCGCGAGAAACTCGTCCGACGGCACCGGGCTCACAAACGCGGTTCGGCACGACATGCAGCGGTAAAAGCGATGAGCCCCGTTCATGAACACAGGGACAGACCCCGAGCCGCAGATCCGGCAGGGCGGGTACGCGGATGATGCCGGGCTGGTCGATTCACGCATGAGGTTTCCTTGCCTCGCTGCCGGACGAGAAGACCGAACGAGCCCACGCCGCGGTCCTCGCCATGCCGGTTTCAAAGTCTACCACGGGGGCATACCCAAGGACCTCGCGCGCTCTGCTGATGTCCGCCTGAGAGTGGCGAACGTCGCCAGCCCGGACCGGACCGTGCCGCGGGACGGCCGACACGCCCAGCGACCGCGCGATCTGCTCCAGCGCCTGCAGCAGCGAGACGCGCCCGCCGCACCCGATGTTGAAGACCTCCCCCGCCAGAGGCCGATCGCTGCTCGCGGCCAGAAGGTTGGCGTGAACCACGTTCTCGACCGGGGTAAAATCGCGCGTCTGCTGCCCGTCTCCGAAGATCATGGGCTGGCGTCCGGCGATTAGCGCGTCAAGAAACGCCGAGATCACCGCCGCGTACGCGCTCTTGGGGTCCTGCCGGGGTCCGAAGATGTTGAAGTATCGCAGGCTGACCGTGCTGATGGAGTAGCTTCGCGCGTACGCGGCCAGCAGCAGTTCGCCCGCAACCTTGCTCGAGGCATACGGAGACCAGCAGTCCGGAACATGGTCCTCGCGGCTTGGGAGGAGCGGCGTGTTGCCGTACGCGGCCGCAGACGCGGCGAACAGAACGCGACGCACCCCGGCGGTCCGGGCCGCCTCGAGCACGCGATGAGTCCCGCGGATGTTCACTTCCAGGCACTCGTCGGGCTTGGCGACGCTCACCGGCACGCTCACCATGGCCGCCTCGTGGAACACGTACGAGCAGCCGCGAGCCGCCGAGTTCAGCGCGGGCTCGTCCAAGACCGACGCCCGGACCAGATCGGCACCTTTAGGTATGTTGGACTCAAACCCGCTCTCAAAGTTGTCCAGCACCCGGACCTTGCCGCCAAGGTTCAGCAGGGCTTGCGTCAGATGCGACCCAATGAACCCGGCCCCGCCCGTGACCAGCGACGTGGTGCCCTGGAAGATCTGGAATGAAGGGTGGTCGGTGGTCATCGTTTCATCCGAGCATGTCATCTGGGCGTGTCACCCGGGCGTGGCGGGCGTGGCGGGCATGACGGGCGGGCGCAGCGGGCAGAAGTTTAGACCGTCCGGGCTGGCTCGGAAGATTCGCCCGAAGGCCTTCCCCCCATCGGTCGCTCCTTGACGACCTTGGCCGGATTGCCCGAAACAATCACACCCGGCGGCACGTCTCGCATCACGCACGCGCGAGCCCCGACGATGGAATTGTCTCCCACGGTCACCCCCGGCCCGATGAACGCATCAGCACAAATCCACACCCCGTGACCGATTCGCGCGGTCGGACGAAGCAGCGGCAGGTTCGGCTGCGTGTAGTCGTGCGTCCCGTTGCAGATATGGACGTTCTGGGAAACAACCGTGTGGTCACCGATCCACAGCGGCCCGAGGTTGTAGACCACGACATCCTCGGCAAGGACCGTAAAATAGCCCATCTCCAACAGCCAAGGGTGCTTGATGTTGGTGCTGGATTTGGTCATGGCCGTGTCGTGCATCTTGGCGCCAAAGACGCGCAGCCAGAACCGCCGCCAACCGTGAGCCCGACGCAAGCTCAGGCGGATGAGTGTGGCCTGAACGACCTCCCACAGCACACGCTTGACGTAAAAGCTGGTCGGATAGGGAAACTTCGCGGTGGTGTCGAGTTGTTGAAAAATAAACGGCTTGGACCTCGAACCGCCCGCGACACGGTTGTCAGAAGAATGTTGCAACGTGTCTTCCAAACCAAGGACTCCTGTGAGACCACGTCAGACCCTCGCACGTTCGTGGAGGATGGTTCCAACGACCGGCCGAGCGCCGTGATCGTGCTCGCCGCTAAACTCTTGCACCAGAAACACTTCGGCCGCCAGCGATCGTCCGATGCTCGCCTCGCTCTCGCGCGAACACGAACGCGAAGAGGGCAGCGTCTACCTCCCCAGAGTAACACCATCGGCGTTTCGTTGGTTCCAGTGTATCGAGACCGCGCCGAGCGAGACAGGCTTTGATCTCGTCGTCGCGCGGGTTCTCGTACCGTCGCGCTCGCAGAAAATCGCGTGATTTAAAGCGTCTTCTGATGGCCGCGCTTGTTCGGCCGATACAATGAGTTCTCGATGCGGATCGCACACTATATCTCGCAGTTGCGTCACGAAGTTGGTGGGCCGACTCGCGCGGTCTTGGACATTTGCGGCGCGTTGGCGGGGGCTGGGCACGAGGTCGCGCTCGTGACCGGGGACGGCGAGGCTTGGCCTCACGAGTGGACCACAGATCTCGCGCCCGGGTGGTCCGAAGGCAAACCAGCTGGCACAGTGAGTCTCCCGAGGCTTTGGAAGGTCAACTCTCCCAACTGGCCCATCAAGCGGTTCTCTCCGTACGAGCTTCGAGGGCTCGAGAGCATGCTCGCGGGCACGCACGTCGTTCACCTGCACGGTCTGTGGGAGCCCTCCAACTCGCAACTCGCAACCCTGCTCCGGAAAATGAACATCCCCTACGTCGTGAGCATCCACGGCGTTCTGGACGACTGGTCCATGGCCCAGCGCGGTCTGAAAAAACAGGTCTACCTCGCGCTGATGGGGCGCCGCACGCTCGAACAGGCTGCGTTCGTGCACTGCACGGCCGAGGGCGAGCGCGAGCAGTCTCGCAAGTGGATGCCCGACGCGCGAGTAAAGGTGGTCCCGTGCCTGTTCGAATTGAGCCCGTACCACAGCCTGCCTGGTCCTGAGGCCGCCCGCGCCAAGTTCCCGCACCTGACCAACGGCCGACCCAGCGTGCTGTTCCTGTCGCGAGTGCACTATAAAAAGGGGATCGAGGTTCTGATCGACGCCGCGGCCATATTGCGCGACTCGGGCGTGGACGTCAATATCTTGATCGCGGGGGGCGGTGACGAGAACTATCTGGTCGAGCTGAGGCGGCAGGTCGCCACCCTCAACCTCTCCGACCGCGTCGAGTTTCTGGGGTTGGTCAAGTCGCCGCACAAGGAATCGCTCTACCAAGCCTGTCAGGTTTTCGCATTGCCGTCGAGCCAGGAGAACTTCGGGTTCGTGTTCTTCGAGGCCATGGCGTGCGAGCTTCCGGTGGTGACCACGTTCAGCGTCGATACCTGGCCAGAACTCAAGGCCAGCGGCGGGGCGGTGATCGTGCAGCGCGACGCTCGCGCGTTCGCAGACGCGATCAAGGACATGCTCGCTCAACCTGCCAAACTCAAACACATGGGCAGCGCGGGGCGGGCGTGGGTGATGGAGAACCTAGATACCACCAAGGTCTTGAACAGCTTCGAGCGGGCGTATCAAGAGGCGGTCGAGAGCCGGTAGTTCGCGAAAACAGATTCAAGGCTCGCTTCAGGCCGCACAGGTCTTACCGCTTGCAGAATATAGAGTTAAATCGTTTTTCGCACTGGCGGATGCGGGAACTGCCCGGTAATATGCGGCTCGATGCGCATCCTTCACTACATCAAAGTCCTCCGCCACGAACTCGGCGGACCGACCAGAGCGGTCATTGACCTCTCGGGTGCGTTGGCGGCGGCGGGTCACGACGCGGTGGTCGCCACCCGCCACTCCGAGGCTTGGCCGGAGGAATGGTCCAATAATAACACTACCACTGGGCCCGGGTTTCCGAAGCTCTGGAAGCTCGAATCGCGCACTTGGCCGATGCGTCTGTTTTCGCCGCGGCAACTCCGCGAGTTTCGCGCAAGGCTCCGCGGCTTTCAGGTGCTGCACCTGCACGGAGCCTGGGGCGTGTCCAACGTGCAGGTCGCGTCAGTAGCGCGCGGCCTAGGAATCCCGTATGTCATCAGCCCGCGCGGCATGCTCGACGATTGGCCGATGTCGCAGCGCACCCGCAAGAAGAAGCTCTTCCTCGCCCTGTTCGGCCGAAAGGTGTTCGAGATGGCGGCCTTTGTTCATTGCACGGCCGAGGGCGAGCTGGCGCAGTCTGGGAAGTGGTTCCCCAAAGGACGCGGAACGGTGATCCCGAATCTCATCGACCTCAAGCCCTACCACAACCTGCCGGGGCCGGACGCGGCGCGCGAGCGGTTTCCGATCCTGACCAACGGCCGCCCGAGCGTGCTGTTTTTGTCGCGTATCCACTACAAGAAGGGCATCGAGGTCCTGCTCGAAGCGGCGGCCTTGCTGCGAGATTCCGGCGTTGAAGTGAACATCGTCATTGCTGGCGCCGGTGAAAGCAATTACGTCGAGGTGCTCACGCGAGAGGTTTCCAGCCGAGGCCTCGCCAGCCGCGTTGAGTTTCTGGGGATGGTGACGTCGCCCCTCAAGGAATCACTCTTCCAGGCGTGCCATGTACTTGCGCTGCCGACGAGCCAAGAGAACTTTGGCTTCGTGTTCTATGAGTCCCTCGCCTGCGGGCTGCCCGTGGTCACGACGTTCGGGGTAGACACCTGGCCCGAGCTTAAGTCCAGCGGTGGGGCGGTGATCGTCGATCGCGACGCCCGGGCGTTCGCGGATTCCATCAAGGCGCTGCTCAGCGATGATTCCAAACGCGAAGCGATGGGCCGATCCGGGCGAGCGTGGGTTATGGAGAATCTGGACTCGGCCAAGGTCTGCGGGCTTTTCGAGCGAGCCTATGAGCGGGCGATCGCGGAGAATCGCCGAGGCTGATCCCCCGGCGTTCGATTGCCCGTTGCGAACCTCGCGTACTATTCGCCCGACCTCCATCTCACCAAAGGACCACTCATGGCCTGGATCACCAAGCCCTCGGGCAGCACCAAGATCGAGACACGCGACGAGCCGTACTTGACGGCCGCAATGAAGGCTCGGCTTTCGTCGGTGACGCTGCCGCGCTATGAGACCAAGCTCGCGGCCCTGCTGCCGTGCCTGCACGAGGTCCAGCACGCCTACGGCTGGATCCCGGCTCAGGCGATGATGGAGATCGCGGCGTTCCTGTCGATCAAGCCCGCAGAGGTGATCGACACAGCCAGCTTTTATGAGGAATACTGGCTCAAGCCCAAGGGCAAGCACCTCATCGCGGTCTGCCGCTCGATCGCGTGCGAAGTCTGCGACCACCAGAAGATTACCGACGCAATCCGCGAAAAGCTGGGCATCGAGGTTGGCGAGACCACCGACGACGACCGCTTCACGCTGGTCGAGGTCGAGTGCCTCGGCTCGTGCGACACGGCCCCGGTGGCGCTGATCGATGAGAAGCTGTTCGAGCGGCTCACGCCCGAGGCGGTGGTGAAGGCGATCGACAGCACGCGAGATGAGCAGGGGCATCACTAAGAATTCTTCGCGCGGCATCTCATGATGATGCGGGGCGGGCGTCTCGCCTGCCCTCTCACTTTGTCTACGACGCCTGGCTTGAATTGCTCTTGAAAAGCAACACATAGAAGTAGAGCGAGCAGATGCAGGCGGGACGCCCGCACCACAAGCCGAAGTAGTCGCGCCCGGCCGCACGCGCCGACTATCCTTCTCTCGTGGATTCACAACCGCCAACCTCGCAAAAACCTTCGCCGCCGCCCAAGTCGATCATGCGCTCGCTCGGCGAGTTTTTCGGGCACGTTGCCAAGGGCGTGAAGACCGACCCGGCGGCCGGTCGCGCTCCGGCGCGTCAGACGGTTCGCAAGTCTGTTGAAGAGGAGCAGCGCGACACGCCGCAGGGGAAGGTCACGATCCGGCGCACGACGATCGAAGAAATTGAAGTGAACCGCGACCAGCCCAAGAGTTGAGCGAGGCTCGCCGCGTTACGCAAATTTCTCTGTGTAAATCCTCTCTGTGTTTCTGCGCCTCGTGTGGTAAGGTTAGTCGCCCGTCCCACGTTTGATCGCCGATGCGTGCGGCCTCTGTGTGTGCAACAATCTCTTCATGCTCAAGGCCCGCGTTGCTGTTGTGACTGGTTCTCGCGCCGAGTTTGGACTGCTTCGGCCGGTCATGCACGCGGTGAAGAATCACGCCCAGCTTGAACTCGCGGTCGTCGCGGCCGGTTCGCACCTGATCTCGCCAGCTCTCACGCTGCGCGACGTGAAGGTTGAGTTTGATATTTTCGATAGCGTGCCGATGCAGCTCGCGGGGAAGACGGGGCGGATCGCCGACGCGGAGAGTTTGGGACGAGGTATCTCGCGTTTCACGCGCGTGTTCGAGCGGTTGCAGCCGGATTGGGTGGTCGTGCTGGGCGATCGCATCGAGGCCTTCGCTGCGGCATCGACCGCTTCAATCGGCGGGTGGGCGCTCGCGCACATCCACGGCGGGGACCGAGCCGAGGGGATCGCCGACGAGGCGATGCGGCACGCGATCACGAAGCTGGCGCATCTGCACTTCCCCGCGACCGAACAATCACGCGAGCGGATCGTCCGCATGGGCGAGAGCCTCGAGTTCGTGTTCAACGTCGGCTCGCCAGCGATCGACGAGCTGGGCGCGATCTCGGCGATGAGCGACGCCGAGTACGAGAAACTGGGCGCGCCGCGGACGGTGTTTCTACTGCACCCCAGCGGGCGCGACGCGGCGACCGAGGGCGCGTTGGCGGCTCGCGTGCTGGCGATGCTGGGCGCGGGCGTGCTGGCCCTGCACCCCAACCACGACGCAGGGCGCGATGGGATCTTGGCGGCCATCCAAGCATGGACCAAAGGCGTCGGAAAAACAGACGAGGCGGGGCGTTGCGCCGTCGAGCACCTGCCGCGCGATCGGTTTGTCGGGCTGCTCAAGCGGCTGGCGACGGTCATGACGCCGCACCGGGGCGTGCTGATCGGCAACAGCTCGGCCGGTCTGATCGAGGCGGCGGCGCTGGGCGTGCCGGTGGTGGATATCGGACGGAGGCAGGCGGGGCGCGAGAGGCCGAGGTCGGTGTTTGGCGAGCTGGATGAATCGACCGAGGCGATCAGGGCGGCGCTGGCCGGTGCGCGCGCGATGAGGGCGATCGGCGGCGGTGTTGTGGAGCATCCTTATGGAGATGGTCGCGCGAGCGAGCGGATTGCGGACGTGCTTTCTCGGACGGACGCGCACGCGGCGGGCCTGCTGCGGAAGCACTGCTCGTACTGATCGAGGTTCGCTCTCGAAAGACATCGAAGTTCGCAAGGTGTCCCGCGTGAGAACGGTCTGAGGCCTGCAAGGTCGCGGCGGCGCCGCGGCTTACCCGGGTAAATCGTGGGCAAGCGGCGGGCAAGACGTGAGGCGACGCGCGCGGCTGACGCGAGGCGAGGTCGTGTCCCGGGCGTTCAGGTTTCCTGTGTCTGGCACGAAAGTCAGACTTGGGAACCGCCGATTCACCTTCGGACCAGACGCACGACTTAACGACAGAGGGAGCTCTTCATGAGCGCGACGACAGAGCAGCGTGATCAAGTTGTTTCCAACGCGGTGCGCGAGATCAGCCACATCGCCACACTGCCCGAGATCACCCTGAAGATCGTGGAGTTGGTCGAGGACCCCAAGTCCACGGCCCAGGATCTTCACAAGGTCATCAGCAACGATCCAGCCTTGTGCAGCCGGATCTTGAAGGTGGTGAACAGCTCGTTCTACGGGTTGCCCGGGCAGATCGGGTCGATCAACCGAGCGATCGTGATGCTGGGCTTGAACGCGGTGAAGAACATCGCGATCGCGGCGTCGCTTGCCAAGCTCTTCCGCGGCGGCGATCTTACCTCGAACTTCTCGGCTCGCGACCTGTGGAGCCATTCCACGGCGGTGGCGGCGACGAGCAAGCTGCTGGCCGACTCGCTGCGGCTGGGGCTCGCCGACGAGGCGTTCCTGGCCGGGCTTATCCACGACATCGGCGTGATGGTCGAGATGCAGTTTGACCGCAGCAAGCTGATCGAGGTCTTTGATCGCGTGACGACCGATTCGGCCGGGGTTCCCTCGGTAAACATGATCGAGGTGGAGGTCGCGGTGTTCGGCGCGAGCCATCAGGAGTTTGGCGCGGGCCTGGCTGAGAAGTGGAAGTTCCCGCAGAGCTTCCGATTTGTGACCGGCTTTCACCATCGTCCGATGGAATTGGCCGCAGAGCACCGGACGCTGACGAGCTTGGTGTATGTGGCCGACCGCCTCGCGGCAGACGCGTCGCAAGGGTTCCGAGCGGACCTGATGAACACCGAAATCGACCCTGCGGTGCTAGACATGCTCAAGCTTGGGCCTGATAAACTGGAGGACTTGAGAAAAAAACTTCCAGAACACCTCAAAATCGCTACCCAAGTGCTCGGATAGTCGATAGTCTATATTACCCAGCTTCCAGAGATAGAAGGTCTCGGACGAGGCGAGGTCAGAAAGGCAAACGGTGCCGATCTGGAAATCGAATGAGCTTGTCAGGAATCAAAGTCGAGGTTCCCTCAGCTGCGGTGAATCTGTGAGACCGTGCTGAACGAATCGATTTGTTAGAGGTTTTTATACGAGCCAGCGTCCGATACAGTTTTCATCAGCTTGGAAAGTAAGCCTGTCCTCGATCAAATGTTGAAGTTTCGCGACGAATTCTGAACCAATTCCAAGAGGTGCGCTCAAAAAGTTGGTAAAGGGCACCGCGATCAGGGTTTGGAAGGATCAGACGACCGAAGAATCAAGTCGAAAAATCCTCAAGTCCTGATTGAACTTGGGTTTACAGTCTCTCTCTTTCTCCCTCCGGGCGGCCATACTTAACGTGTGGCCGCCTTTTTTATTGCCTGGGTGTGACCCTTTTTTGATTTTCTTTACCATCGAACGCCTCTCTGTGTGGGCAATTTCGGCTCAACCACGTCGGGCGGTTTAAGCCTGACAGAGTCGGGTTTTGTGCGGCCACGGCCCTCGGCCGCCTTTCTTGGGATGGGCCCATAAATTTTTTTCAGGCGCTCTTTTTACTTGAATTGAGCAGGGAAACGGTTCGGCTGCGCATGAGGTTGAGGCGACTGTCTTTATACTGCCGAGGCGACGGAGCACCCTTTGCCTCGGAGGCGGTATGACCACTCAGCAGCATCCCACCCAGACCGGACCATCTCAGCAGCGACCACCTCAGCAGCGTCAGGGAGATGTTTTCCCCGCGACGATGAACAGCTGGATCGACGGTCGTCTGCAGGACGGGGCGGCCGGGCGACAGGAAGTGAACCGGCACGTCATGGACGTGTACGCCTTCCCGCTGAAGGTCTATTTCATGGGGACTCGAGACCGCTGGCTGGGCGAGCCCGAGGACGTGGTGCAGGGGTTCTTTGCGAGTCGCCTGAGCAAGACCGAGTTTTTTCACAACTGGCGGTCCAGCGGGCTGCGGCTCCGGCACTGGCTGATCAACGGGTTCTGTTTTTATTTGAAAGAACTTCGCCGCGCCAAGAAGCGGGCGTTGCCCAACACGTCGTCGTACTCAGACCCCGAGGACGAAGAGCCGGGCCCACGCCAGGCGTTTGACCGTGCGTACGTCGTGTCGCTGGTGCGTGAGGCGCTCAAGCGGTCGCAGACCTTGTGCGAGCTTGAGGGCTTGGGGGCGCACTTTGAGATTTTCATTCGGCACTTTTATCAGGGCCAAGCCTACGGCGACTTTGCCAAGGACTTGGGCGTGGACGCGGCCCGGGCGGCGGTGATGGCGCGTACGGCGCGGACCAAGTTTCAAGCCACGCTGCGCGGCATGATCAATCAAGACGGCACCGGCTCGGACGCGGATGAGGAAATCCAGGCGTTGCTGGAAGGGGATTGAGACAGGGCGGCGACGAAGAGACGGCGAGAGTTGTATCTGTATGCCATCGAGCATCATCAATTGAGAACAGCAATGAGCAGCCCCATGACGAGCTTTCCAGGACGAGACTTCAGCGACATCGGCGACGAGCAAGCTCGCAAACTGCTGCGGCTTGGCATGCTCAAGACGTTTCGCCCGGTGGACGCGTTGATCGAGCGACTCAAGGCGACCGACGGCCAGGAGTGGTTCCGCAAGGTCACGCTCGCGGCGCCGTTCACGACGATCTTGGGGCGTGGCGACGGCCTGATCACGGGTCGCGTCATGCTGGCGCAGCTCACGGCGCTGAAAGAGGCCGGGAAAAGACAGGCTCGCGAACTGGATCGCAACATGCGGCTGATCGCGCGTGCGGCGTACGACCTGTCGATCGCGGCGGCGATCGTCCACTATGGTCAGGTGATCACCACGCAGAGCCGGACCGAGCTGCTGGACGTGCTGAGCGATCTGGCCGAAGCGTTGCCCGAGCCGTGGGCAAAGCTGGTCGTGGACGCGACGGAGAAATTGGCGACGATGAGAGATGGAGAGTGATCTGAATCTCCTTCCCCTTCTTCTGCCCCTGCCCCCGCCACGCACACGCTCAGCCTCACGTTTCGCCGAGCCGCTTACGAAAATCCATCAGCCCTACTCGAACAGCTTCACCTTCTCCAGCACCGGCGACAGTGCCGAGCCTTATGTGCTGTTCCTCTTGAGCTTCTCCATCACGCTGGTGAACCTCGAGTTCGCCGAATCGAACTTCGGTCCGAACGCGCTCACAGGTTCGCACGCTCTTCCCGTGTGGTCGCCGACAGAGCCTGATAGGACGATGAAAGCTGCTTGATCGTCGGCTCGACCTTTTTCACAAGCTCCAGCACGCCAGAAAAATCCTTGACGTCGCCCAGCGAGCTGGTGAGTCACGAGAGGTTGCTCACGCACGAGTTTGCGGCGTCCTTGACCAGCGGCGACAGCAACTTCATCGCGCTCGTGGACCCGAGCAGCCCACCCAGCCCGCCGCCCTCGCAACCACTCAGCGACGCGAGCGTCGCCACGCCGCCAACCACGAGCTTGGCCCCAACCACCACACGCCCAAGCAGGTTCTGGTTCATCTCAAGGCCCCCTCTGTCTTGTCAGGAACGATCCGCAAGCAGATCTGGCCCGAGCGCCGCCCAGCCGGAACACCATAGCCCACGCTTCCCACACCTCAACAATCATGCCCCGCATCGGCGTACCCTGTTCTCCTAAGAAGCTGGTTCTTCCCGGCTCTGACGAAAGATCTCGGGCCACGCACTAAGGGGTGCGCGGTCACCCCTTTTCTCTGAACATTCCCTCAAACATCGAGCCCAGCCCGGATGCCCAAACCAACCAATACCCTGCTCCGCATCGTCATTCCCATCGCCCTCGGCCTCGCTGGCCTAGGGGTCGTCTGGTCGGTCACGCGCAACGCCACACCCGCCTCAGCACCCAAAACTACCGCGGCGGGCAGTTCTGCGGCCGCCCAACCCGGCGCCGCACCAACCACGACCAACCTCGCGACCAACCTCGTGGCACCAGCCATCGTCGCTCAACCTCTCGTTCCCACCTCTGCCGTGGCCGTGACCGCCCTGCGCGCCCGGGTCTGGTCGAGCGACCCCCTCGTCTCCAACTTCGCGCCCATCGGCTCGATCGACCTGGCAGGCACCGATCTCATGAAGGTCGAGTTTTCCCCGGCCGGGGCGGGCGTCCGGTCCATCGTCCTCACGCGCCACTTCACCGACCTTCTGAACCAGACCGCCGTTGAAGTCCAACGCAGCGTCGAGCCAGCCGACAGCGCTTCTCTCGTCCCCATGGCCGCCCTTGGCCTCTACGTCAACGACACCTTTGTCAACCTCGTCAGCGGCACCGAAGGCCCGGTCTGGCGTCAGGTTTCGCCCAAGCGCCCCGGTGATTTCGAGGCTTTCATCGTCAACGACAAGGGCGAGGATGTCGTCCGCCTCAACCGCCACTACACCCTCACGGCCAACTCGTATTCTCTCGACCTCGCCCAATCCGCGATCAACCTTACCACCACACCTCTCAAGCTCCGCTGGTTGCAGCTCGGGCCGATCGATCTGCCACCGGAATCCTCTAACTACGGCGGCGACAAGCGCCGCGTCCGCTTCGGCTACCTCCACAACGCGGTCGCTGACCCCGTACGACGGATAATTCTTTCCAACGAGTTTTTGCAGGACCACACGGACGTGCTGGGCACGAACAAGACCGGCAATTACGAGCCATCGATCAAACTCTGGCCCAACGAAAAATCGATCTCCGCTCAGTACGAGCTAGTCTGGACCGCCTTCACCAGCCGCTATTTCTCGATCGCCATGCACCGCGCTGGCGACCCCACCACGCAAGCACTCCCGCTCTACAACTACGCCAGCGTCGATCGTGTCGTCCTCATCCAGCCTCCCGCGCCGGGGTATACCGACGCCATACCGACTCTCGCGCTCCGCCTCGCCACCGCCGACATGCTCATCTCTCCCGGGCAGGCCGCAGACCTGAGCCTAGGGCTGTACGCTGGCCCACTGTCGCGCCCCGAACTTCGCGCCGACCCGGGAACCCGAGCGCTCGGGCTGGACGGGCTGGTCGTCTACAACTTCGGTGGGCCCTGCGGCTTTGTTACCTTCGACTGGCTCACCGGAATGCTCTTCTGGCTCCTCCACACGCTGCATGATTACATCACCCGCGACTGGGCGATCTCCATCATGCTCTTGGTCGTGGTCGTGCGCACCATCCTCCACCCGCTCACCAAGTGGTCGCAGATCCGCATGCAACGCTTCGCCAAGCAGATGCAAGCGATGGGCCCCAAGCAGAAACAAGTCCAGGAACGCTACAAGGACGACCGCAAGAAACTCCAGGAAGAAATGGCCAAGGTCTGGCGTGAGGAGGGCGTCAGCCCGCTGGGCGCGCTGGGCTGCCTCCCCATGTTCCTGATGACGCCCATCTGGATCGCTCTCTATGCCACCCTCTACTTCACCTTCGAACTCCGCCACCAGCCCGCGTTCTACGGCCTATTCCAGAAGCTCACCAACAACTCATGGACTTTTCTGGGCGACCTCAGCGAGCCCGACCGTCTTTACTTCTTCAACAAAACCCTCGTCACCATCCCCTTGCTCGGGGCCGTCACGTCGGTCAACATCCTGCCGCTGATCCTCGGCGTGGTCTTCTATATCCACCAGAAATACCTCACCCCACCCCCCACGACCGCGCTCACCCCCGAGCAGGAAACCCAGCAGAAAATCATCAAGGTCATGACAGTCGTCATGTTCCCCGTCTTCATGTACAACGCCCCCAGCGGCCTGTCGCTCTACTTCATCACCAATTCACTGCTAGGCATCATCGAGAACAAGTACATTCGCGCCCACATCGACGAGCACGACCTGCTGAACGTCGACAAGCTCAAAGCAAAGAAGGCCGCAGGCGGCGGCGGGTTTATGGGCCGGCTGCAGAAGATGGCTCAGGAACGAGCCAAGCTGATGGAGCAGGGTAAGGCGGGGCAAGGTAAGGGTGGGTCCGGGAAGAAGAAGTAATTGGTCTTCCCGAGAAAGCATTCGCTTTGAGTACCTCCACCCTCCGAGCGAGGCTCTTGTCTTTCACACGATGAACTACGCTTTGAAAAAGTACAACCTCGCGCGTAGGAACAAACCAGAACCCGTATGAGTTCGTTGAAGTCGATGAACGCGCCCGAAAAATCTATAGCGAGGCTCGTCTTGAGCGGACGTTTCTTCGCCACACCGACGGCACCACTCTTCATGTATTATACTTACGAACAATCAATGTATCATTCTGCCCCCCAAACCCAAACGAGTTCGACAAGCACGTCTGCACGCCGCCCATCGGGTTGAGATCTCGGGCTTGGTTGGGGACGTAATCCAGGTCGCAGTCCGGGTCGGCGTTCACGAGGTTCATCGTTGGCGGGACCCAGCCGGTTTTGATAGCCATGACGCACGTAATAAGTTCCACGGCCCCGGCGGCCTGGATCAGGTGGCCGAACATGGACTTCACGGAGCTGAACGGGATCTTCCCGGCCAGCGGACCGAAGACGCCTTTGACCGCCAGCGTTTCGATCTTGTCGTTCTCTTTGGTGCCCGTGCCGTGGGCCGAGATGTAATGAACGGCGGGGCGGCCGTCGTCGCCGATCTCGCGCGGGCTCAGCCCGGCCTGACGCAGGGCTTGGTGCATCGTGGCCTGGGCGCCCTTGCCTTGCGGTTGGATGTCGGTGATGCGGAAAGCGTCGGCGGTTGAGCCAAATCCGACAACCTCGGCCAAGGGTGTCGCGCCGCGAGCCTTGGCGTGATCGAGTTCTTCAAGCACCAGCATGCCCGCGCCCTCGCCCATGACGAAGCCGTCGCGGGTCTGGTCGAAGGGTCGGGCGGCGGAGTTGATAGAGTCGGTGCGCTGAGACATCGCGGTGAGCCGGATAAAGCCCGTGAGCCCGAGCGGGTGGATCATGGTGTGGGCCCCGCCAGCGAGCATGACCTCGGCGTCGCCGCGGCGGATGATCTCGTACGCCTCACCGATGGCTTGGGTGCTGGCGGCGCAGGCGGTCATGCAGTTGATGGCCGGGCCTCGGCAGCCAAACTCGGTGGCGAGGTGAGCGAGTGTGAGGTTGGGCTCTTGCTCGATCTCGGGCGTGAGGTGCAAGCGTTGGGTGGCGGCCTTGAGCCATCCGGCGGAGTCGAGTTTTTTCGTCTCGGCGTTCCAGCCAGCGAGGTTAACCGCGAAGAAGGACTCGTGATCGACCGATCCATCACCCGCGCCGAGGTAGAGCCCCACGCGGTTGCGGCGGAGCTTGGAATCGGCGCCCAGGCCCGACTGCGTCCAAGCCTGCTGGGCGGCGGCGAGAGCGAACTGGGTGCTGGGGCCGGATTGGACGTGAGGCGTGGGATCGCGGAGGAAGTTTTCGAGCTTAAAGCCGCGGACCTCGGCGGCGAAGTTGGTGGCGAAAGTGGAGGCGTCGAACTGCTCGATCGAGGCAACGCCAGAATCACCCTTCAGGAGGCGTGACCAGACGGTGTCGATGGAGTGGCCAAGAGGCGTGATCCAGCCGGTGCCGGAGATGACGACGCGACGGGGAGTGGGCATGTGGAAAGGATAGGAACTGTCTTGGATGTCGAGCGAGAATGAAGATTTGCAAAGGAGTAGGCGCAGGCGATGAACGACCGCGGCCAGTCCTATTTGGGATGATTGCCCCCGGGCTGCATCTCGGCCGGTCTCTCCACTGGCTTCTCTGCCGTGGTCACGCGCGTCGGCCGCAGTTTGGCGTCCTTGATCGCGGCCTTGCCAGACATGGCTCTGGCTCGGCGAAGGGCGTCTTCCACCAGCATTTCGGTGGGCTCAGTGGCAAGAGGGTTGGAGGACCACTCGGCGGAGGGCATTTCGTCGGCGCGGCGGACAACAACGCCGCGGAACTTTTTGAGGATGGCCTTGAGAGTTTCGGGCGCGTCGGCCGCGGCCTTGGTGTTGGTCGCGTTCGCGGTTGGAGCGCCAGCGTTGGCGAGAGTCGTCGTCGCGTTGGTCGTGCTTGGTGTTGCGGTGGCGGACGGGTTGGTGTTGAGCTGTGGCTTGGCGGCGAACTCAGGGGCACCCTGCTGCAGATCGGTCGGGATTGTTGATTCCCACGTCGCGCTGGCCGTCATGGTCGCGTCAACATTGCGATCAACAAAGAAGCACGGGACATAGCCGTAGCTGGCGTAGGCCTGCATATCGCTGATGATGCGCGCGTCGTCGGGCTCGGTGTTGAAGAACTGCTTCATCCCGCGGTAGTGGAATGTTGCCCAGGTCTCGTGGCCGGGGACGAGGAAATCGGCCATGTAGTTGGGGTGGGTGATGGTGTACAGGTCCGCCTCGCGCGCGGGTCGGCCCTGATCGGCGACGCCTTGCACGACGCTGGGGGCGATCGTGTGCATCACGTCGCACGCGGCTGGCTCGATGACGAACTTGATGTTGGGGTAGCGACTACCAAGGTCCTGGACCCACTGGTATTGCTTCCAGATCGGTGTGCGGTCGTGGGTGAAGTTGCCGAGCGTGATCGTTGTCGCGTTCGTCTGTACCGCGGCATCGAGTTCGGCCAGGGCGGCCTTGACGTGGTCGGTCTTGGCCGGGTCGAAATCGACCGCGCCAGCAGGGTCCCAGTCGGTCATCACGCGAGCGGAGTTGCCCCACCAGAGGCCGATCTTTTTGCCGGTCTGCGGCACCGAGGGCAGGCCGTTACGCACTTCCGTGGCGGAAGCTAATAGAGGGGTCGAGGCCCACATGGAGGCGAACTGAAAGGGCGGGTTGAGGTCGCGATGAGATTTGAACAGGCCGCCGGTGTTGGTGAGGGTGATCGAGGGCCAGCCGCTGTAATTCATGCGGAGGGCGCGCGAGAGCTTCGAGAAGCCCCAGAGGTCGGGACGCCACTGCGTCCAGCCTTGCGGGTTGTCGGCGGTGATCTGCGAATCATCAGCGAGCGAGAGAGCGAGCGTCGGGGTCACCGAGCGTTCGTAGCGAGCCTGCCCGTAGGTTTTCTGGAAGAACTCGCGATACGGGAGGAGCGTGCGCGCCCACTGGTCGCGAGCGCGAACGACGCGGATGGAGACAACATACGTTCGCGTTTCCTTGGGCCGGAGTTTGGCCTCGTTCTTCATGGCCTGGGTCTTCGAGGCGGCGAACTGGAGCTTCACAGCCCAGCCTCGTCCACCCTCTCCCGCGGCCAAGGGGCCCGAGGGCGACATGAGCCCGATGCGAAGATCGTGGGCGTACTCGAGGACCGGGTACTGCACGCTGATACCGACGGTGGCGTTGTTGCCGCTCAGGACCATGGTCGGGGAGTAGAACTCGCCAGGGTAGGAGAACGATTTGCCGACGAAGGTGTTGGCGTCAACGGGCGGAGTTTCGGAGGTTTTTCTGAGGTCGGTGTACGTGATGCCGTTCCCGAGCGTGAGCACGCCGAGGTTGATGGAGCCGAGCGGTTTGAGCGCTGCGGCGGTGTTGGTGAACTCGAAGGTGAGATCGGCGCCGTTGACGACCTCGCGCATCGTCAGATTGAGTTTCACGGCCGGGTCGAGCGACTCGATGAGCGGCATGCCGCGCTTCGAAAGGATCGGCGATCCGGTGATAACCTCGTTGATCTGAAGCTGGTTCTCGACGAGCTTGGAAGACGTTGCGACCTCGTCGAGAGAAGCCGCAGGGAGCGCGGCCACGTCGTCCTTGGTCAGTGCGTGAACGGAGAGCTGGACCTGAGGCTGGTTGGCGAGAGCGGCGGTGTCGTTGGCTGGCGCGAGCGTTCGCTTCTTGGGAAGTGGCGCACCAGCCTTGTGCGGTTGCGCGTGACGGACGGCGGCGGGCTGGGCCTGAACTTCGACTTGAGGTTGGGCTTGAGATTGAGGTTGATCGAGCGCGCGCGCCACGCCCGGTGCGAGCGCGGCCAGGCCGCACGTCAGGAGAACGAGCGCGAGGGTGCGAGAGCTTTCTGACCAGATCATGACACGCCTTTCTCGGACGCCAAACACAGCGCCTATGTGGTGGATCGTCCTGATCGCGACCAAGGTCCAGCGGGGCGGATCGGAGCTTGGCCAGGGGTTGCGTGTGCAGAGCGCGCAGGCGGAATGATCGGTCCGTTGTCGCGAGGCGGCCCGGGTTATGGGCGGAGTGCGCGGCCGTGCGTAGCTCCCGCTACGCTTTCCTCGCGTGAAAGATTCGAGCGACAAAGCGAGCGGCGTGGCGGACTCTGGGCCGGCAAGCGGCTCGGCGCGCGCCCAGAGCGGCGCGCCCGTTGAAACCAAACTGGGGCCGCAAAGCTGGAACGAATTGGCGGAGACCTTGAAAGAGGTTCTGACCCGGCTTGGGCCCGCGGCGGTGCTCGGATTTATCGCCGCGACGCTCCCGCCGCTCGGGTCGATCGCTCTTTTTTATTACATGAACGACCTGGGCGCGTGGCTGCGTGGTCACGGAACGCAGGGGCTGGTCTACTACGCGCTGGGGTTCGGCCTGTTCGCGGGCCTCGCGTTGTTGCCGACCTATGCATCGGCGGCCTTGGGCGGATGGGCGTTCGGGTTTGCCAACGGTTTCCCCGCGGCGATGTCGGGCTTCGTGCTGGGATCGCTGATTGGGTACGCGATCGCCCGGCCCACGGCCAGTTCGCGCGTCGAAAGCCTTATCAACGAGAAGCCGAAGTGGAAGACGGTGCGCGATTCGTTGGTGGGGTCGGGGTTCTGGCGGACGTTGATGATCGTGACGCTGGTGCGTGTGCCGCCCAACTCGCCGTTCGCCGTGACAAACTTGGTTTTGGCGTCGGTGCGTGTGCCGGTGGTGCCGTACGCGCTGGGGACGCTGCTGGGCATGGCCCCGCGGACGGCGGTGGTGCTGTGGGTGGCCTCGCACTTGCAGGGGCAGATGGCGAAGGATGCGTTGAAGCAGACACCGTGGTGGTTGATTGCGGCGGGGATTGTGCTGTCGCTGACGGTGCTGGGGGTTCTGGGGTTGATTGGGAATCGGGCGTTGGCGCGAGTGACGAAAGCGGAGAAGAAGAAGAAACAGGTTGAAAACCTGTCCCACGAGATTCAGTAGGTAAAGACGGCGGATGAAGGCGGTGGATGAAGGCAGAAGAGGCGGGCGAGGCGCCTGCCTCGCGAGCTGAAGTGAGGGACTCGGGCTCGCTGGGCCCTATCCTTCCGGCCTATGACGACGCCATCGAATAGTGCAGCAACGAACGTGGCGAGCTCTTCGGCAAGCAGGCCTCGGATTTTGACAGGCGACACGCCGACGGGCCGCCTGCATCTGGGCCACTACGTCGGCTCGCTCGAAAACCGCGTGCGCCTGCAGGACCAATACGACTGCTATTTTCTGCTCGCCAACATGCACGCCTTCACGACCCGGGCCGACCGACCCGCAGATATCCGTCAGGACACGATCGAGATCGTCAAGGACTGGCTGGCGGCCGGGATCGATCCTCAGCGCGCAACGATCGTGCTGCAGAGCGAGGTCCCCGCGATCGCCGAACTGACGTGGTTCTTCGCCATGCTCATCCCGTTCAACAAGGTCATGCGCAACCCGACGCTCAAGACCGAGATCGACGCCAAAGGGCTCGGCGACACGTACTCGTTCGGGTTCCCCATGTACGCCGTCGGCCAATGCGCGGACATCTTGGCGTTCCGGCCCGAGCTGGTCCCCGTGGGCGTGGACCAGGAGGCGCACATCGAGATGTGCCGAGACGTGGCGGTAAAGTTTAATCAGCAGTTCTGCGGCGTCGGCAACCGCGTCGAGCCAGCCGACCACGTCAAGGGCGGCGGGCTGTTCCCGATCCCCAAAGCCCTGTTCGGCCGCGTGGGGCGGCTGCCGGGGATCGACGGCACACAGAAGATGAGCAAAAGTTTGGGGAACGCCATCATGCTCAGTGATTCGCCCAAGGAAGTACAAAAGAAAATCGGGAAGATCACGACCGGACGGCAGAGCACCACGGAGCCGGGCGATATCAACAACGTGCTGTTCACGTTCGTGCGCGCGTTCATTCATGACGAGGCGCGCGTGAAGGAACTGGAACGCCGCTACAGCACCGGCGATAACATCGGCGACGGGCACGTCAAGCAGGAACTGGCCGAGGCGATCAACGTGCTGCTGGAGCCGATGCGGGCACGGCGAGCGGAGTTTGAGAAGCCGGGCGGAGATGCGCTGGTCGAGGACGTGATCCGGGCGGGAACCACGCGAGCGAACGTGGTGGCGGAGGAGACGTTATATTTGGCGAAGAAGGCGATGAGGCTGGACTTTGGGGCGCGAGTGTTGAGGTGAGTGGGAAGAGGCAGAGAAAGAGAAATACACAGAATAAGTACAGGCGGGTTGAAAACCTGCCCCACGAGATGGGTTAGAGGCTGAGAATATTAGGTTCCAAGTTTTTCGGTGAGAAACCCGACCACCTTATCCAGCGCGATCCGGTCCTGTTTGCCGGTGTCGCGGTCGCGGATGGTGACGGTCTGATTCGTCAAGGTTTCGCCGTCGATGGTGAAGCAATACGGGCAGCCAGCCTCGTCCATGCGTGCGTAGCGCTTGCCGATAGATTGCTTTTCGTCCATCTCGATCGCGCCAAGTTTCCAGAACTTGGATGTAAGTTCAGCGTGCAGTTTTTCAGCGACTTCGGGCATGCCGTCTTTGGCAACGAGGGGGAAAACGGCGGCCTTGATGGGGGCAAGCCGCGGGTGGAACTTCATGAACTCGGGGCTGGCGCGAGAGGCGTCCTTGGTGTAGGCCTCGCAGAGGATCGCCAGCACGCCACGGTCGAGCCCGGCGGCCGGTTCGATGCAGTGAGGCAGGTAACGCTCGCCGCGTCGGCCGCCGTTGGGAAGGATTTCGCCGCGATCGGTATCATTATATTCAAGTTTGACGCCCGAGTGCTTCTGGTGCTGCGTAAGGTCGTAGTTGCCGCGATGAGCGATGCCCTCGAGCTCGCCGAAGCCGGGCGCGGTGAAGGGGAAGCGGTACTCGACGTCGCTGGTGCCGCTGGAGTAGTGCGAGAGCTCGTCCTTGTCGTGCTCGCGTAGGACGAGGTTGTCGCCGGACAGCCCGATAGACTTCCACCATTCCATACGGAAATCACGCCAGAACTTGTACCACGCCTGCGATTCGTCGGGGTGACAGAAGAATTCCAATTCGGCCTGATCGAACTCGCGAGAACGGTAGGTGTAGTTTCGCGGTGTTACTTCATTGCGAAAACTTGTGCCGGTATTGCCGATGCCAAAGGGGATCTTCACGCGCGTCGTATCAACCACATTCTTGAATTGAACGAAGATGCCCTGTGCGGTTTCGGGGCGCAGGTAAGCGATATCATCTTCGGTTGCAGTCGCGCCGATATAAGTTCTAAACATCAGATTAAACTGACGCGGCTCTGTCAAGCACCCCGATTTGCCTGAAAATGGGGACGGGATTTGATTTGCCACCTCCTTCATGTGAGAAACGTCCACAGGAAGAATGGCCCCATCCAATACTCGACCATCTTTGTGTTTTAGGACGACCCGAATTCCAACATGCCCCACCTCCTTGGTTTCTACAGACCAAGGTTTAATTGTGGCTTTCTTTGATACAATTAGCTCTAGAGCTTCAGATGGCGAAGAGGCGATAACAGTTGCAACCGGGAATGTGCAATGCGTGCGTTGGCCATTTGCCCATCCGGTTCCCCATCGAGATTGTTGCGGAATAGGGGTTGAAACCGAGTCGAAAAGCTCCCACACACCTTGAAGGTGATCCGCCCGAAACCTCTGCTTCGTTTCTTTATCATCCACCATCGGGTCATTGAACCCCGCGACGTGCCCGCTCGCCTCCCAAACCTTCGGGTGCTGCACGATCCGCGTCTCTATCGGCACGCACCGCACCGCCTTCCCGTCTGGCCCCTTCCGGCCCCAGCACGGCCGCATGATCATGTCCTGCCACCACGCCTCGCGCAGGTTCTTTTTGAGCTGAGCCCCCAGCGGCCCGTAATCCCAAAAGCCGTTGATCCCGCCGTAGATCTCGCTGGCCTGGTAGATGAAGCCGCGCCGCTTGCACAGCGACATGATCTCGTCCATGGACTTGGCCGGGGTGATAGCCGGCGTAATGGCCGGGGCCACGGCGGAAGGG
>ENA-ORBV01002913-ORBV01002913.1-microbial-mat-metagenome-genome-assembly--contig:-NODE-2913-length-35227-cov-9.157468_pt1 | contig 35227 bp, 34 predicted proteins | sample MGYA00237777_ERZ505514 | MGnify/ENA primary metagenome ERZ505514 (study PRJEB26160, sample SAMN06269048) | microbial mat metagenome | isolation source: Oligotrophic lake microbial mat | place... | reverse complement strand
ATTCGCCTTAGTCTGGTGGGCTCGGAGATGTGTATAAGAGACAGGCCCTGGCCGATCACAACCTGGGTAACATCGCCGATTTTCCCAACCGCCGCCGACGACCACTGGCCGTGCAGAATTCTATCGCCGACGGAATTGTCTTCCCACACCAGCTTGCCGGTCTTCTTGTTGACCGCAATGATCGACGGCGCTTTCGGCGACGGGACATTGACATGACTTTCATCTTGACCGTTCGACGTTGAGACGTAGATCAGATCGCCGAGAATAACCGGCGAACTGTTGGCCATGTTGTGCTGGAACGCGCCAACCTCTTCCATCATGTCGAAGGACCACAGAATATCGCCGTCGTTCTTGCCGGTGAATTTCTCGCCCTTAAATGGGCCGTCATTCCCGTTGGCCATGCCCATCAGATCCGCGGCGATAATTTCGCCCCGGCTCGACACGTAGTAGACGATATTGTTTTCGACCAAAGGCGAAGAACAAACGCCCTGATACGGCCAATCGTTCACGCGGCCGGCGGCAAGTTTTTCGTGCGTAATTTGCCACAGAAATTCGCCGTCTGATTCGCGGAAGGCGATCAACACGCCGCGGTCGCCCGGTTGCTTGGGATCTCGTAAACCTTCGTTGTTCGTGCCGACGAGAACGACACCATTCGCGACCACCGGATTGCCATAGCTCTGCGAGCCGAGCGTCGCCGTCCAGCGAATATTCTCTTTTGTGGCGACATCCCATTTATCCGGAATGCCTTTCATATTGGAAACCATGTTGCGGTCCATGGTGCCGCCCCACATGGGCCAGTCCTTCGTCACGTCGCTGGCCAGCAAGCCGCCCAGCAGCGTACCAATCAAAATTTTGCGTGTCATCAGTTCCTGGTCACCTTCACATTATCGAAAAAGACTTCAAATGGGGCGTCGGCATAAATGCCGGGCGCGCCTTGGCGTTCCGCGAACGGCGCGGGATCGGTGCGCTCCACGGTCCACGCCGCCGGCTCGGCCTCACTCTTCAACCAAACTTTTCCCTGGGCCTTCACACGCCCATCGGCGAGGTTCTCCACCCGCAATTTCAGCGTGTACCATGTGTCGCCTTTCCACGTGTACTTCGCGCCGGTTGTCCGCTCCGTCTCGGGCTGCCATGTCTGCAATTCCAGTTTCTCGGCATTGCCAAAAAGCATCAGATTAAAACGCTGCGCGACCAAACCAACATCCCCCATCTGGCGGCGCTTCTGCGAGGCGCGGACATCGGCCTGGACAGTGTAGTTGGCAAGGTCGTTCGGTCCCATATAAACGCGAGCGCGCTTGGTGGCCGGATTGTCGGCAAACTTCGCCAGCACCTTGTTCCCCTCCTCCTGCCGCACTTCGAACTTGGTATTGCAGTTAACCCATTCCATCGGGACCTTGCCCGCATCGAGCGTCTCGAAATCCCAACTCCAATCGAGCGCGGGCACAACGCGCGCGCGAGCCGCGCCGATGACGCCGCCAACATTGGCCTTGATTAGCCCAGCCTGCGCCACTTTATCCGACGCGGCGATGTACTTGCCGTCCTGCGAAATCATGCCCTTCAAACCCTCAATCGTCCAAGCCGCTTTATCCTCACGAATGAAGTTGCCCTTCTCATCAAACAGACGCGCCCGGAACGAACCTGTTTCACCGGGCTTCAGCAGCACTTCGGCGGGGACGATTTGCACCCATTTGACGGCCGCCCCAGCCGCCGCCGTCACCGGTTGAGGCAGATCTACGTTCGCGGCGGCCTGCTTCTTCCCGATGGCGTACGTGTTCTTTGTGGTCACCAGGAACACACGGCCTTCGCTGATCGCGACGGAGGCGATCACTTTCTCCCCTTCTTCCTCGGTTTCACCCGGCTTCGCAAAGGAAACTTCGCTAAGTTTTTCGGCACGGTCATTGTGCGGCTTCAGGATATAGAACTTGCCGTTTTCGGTTCCAACGTACAGCTTTCCGTCAGCAAGCACAGCCGAAGATTTCTGAATCGTCCCCAGGTTTTGTTTCCAGATCTGCTTGCCGGTTTGAACGTCGAAAGCGAACAGATTCGCGCCATTGTCGATCTGCAAAAACCGGTCGCCGTCAATGATCGGCGAACTGAAACCGAGTTGAAGGCCGGGCAGATAGAACTTCGCCTGCTCCCGCTTGATCGGCCCGCGCATCGTCGCGTCCACAGCCGCGAACAAACCCATTTCGTTCGTGTCCAGATTCTCTTCGCTATGCGTAATGTAAGCGGTCTTGCCGTTTACAACAACACCCGTGTTCAACCCGCGCTTGGACACGTCGAACTTCCATAACGACTCGCCCGTTTGCGCCTTGATCGCGTGCGCGTTCCCATCGCCGCCGCCGGCGATCAATTGCCGCACGCCGTCAACGTCGGCAATGATGGCCGGCGAATAAGTCGTGTCGTAAGGCCGCCCACCCGGCGCGCTCAAATAGACCAAATCGCCATTCTTCCGATCAAACGCAAAGAATCGCTGCCCGGCTCGCGAAAACTGTCCCCAGCCCGTCGACACGCCGCTCACGATCACCAGGTCCCCATCGATCACCGGCGAAACCGTCCGCCCGCCGTGCGTCGTGACCAACGCGTAATCTTCCACCAAGGATTTTTCCCAAACCTTCTTGCCGTCCCGCGAGAATGCTGTCAACATGCCATGCACACTGAAGACGTAGACGTTGCCGGAGAGCGGATCCACTGCCGGCGAGGACCACGCCACCCGATGCGGCGGCACATCGCTCAGCCATAGATTCAACTTCTGTTCCCAAAGCTGTTTACCCGTGTCGGCGTTAAGACAAACCAATCGTTCCTGCAGCGTTCTGGCGACGCCCGAGGCGGTGAGAATATAGATGTGATCGCCATGAACGACGGGCGCCGAGCGCCCCCCGACCGGCACTTTCCACGCCAGATTGTCACCTGCGGGCGACCAGGCCACCGGGAGGTTTTTCTCCGGCGAACGGCCGTCGCGATTGGGTCCGCGCCAGTCGACCCAATCGGCCATCACTGGCATTGCTATAAATAGTAGGGAACAGATCTTTACGCTGATCGTTGGATAGAGGAGAGGCCGCATGAAACTTATCCCGATTATAGTTCTGATGAGTACACCGCTGTTTGCCGCCGGCCCGGGTGAAGACCTGCAGGTCGCCGCCCGGCGGGGCCAACTGGCGGAAGTTAAGAAATTGTTGGAGGCGGGCGCGCCGCTGGAGGGCAAGAACCAGTATGGCGCTACGCCGCTCTATATGGCTGTATTTAACGGGCATACGGAAGTGGCGCTGCTCCTCCTGGAAAAAGGTGCGAATCCGAATGTGACGGATACATTCTATAAGTCGTCGATTCTCGACGGGGCGTTACAGAAGGGACGGACGGAAATCGTCCGGGCATTGGTTGGGAAGGGCGTCGCGGTTTCGCCGCGGCAATTGAACATGGTGGTGGGCGGGGGCGACGTTCCAACGCTGCAGGCCGCGTTGGCGGCCTCTTTCAAACCGGAGGATCTAACCGCGGCTCTAAAGGCCGCGATCTCCGCCAAGAAGGACGAAGCGGCGGCCATTCTTCGCAAAGCGGGCGCGGCGGAACCGAAGCTGGTGGAAGTCTCCGCGGAGACGCTGGCCGGGTATGCCGGCGAGTATGTTTCCGCGGCGATCCCGCTCCCGATCCGCGTGTTTGCGGAAGGCGGCGTGCTGAAGGCGCAGGCGGAAGGACAGCCACAATTTACATTGAGCACCGACAGCGCCACTGCATTCACCTTTGCAATGACCGGAGTGCGGATGGTCTTTGACGGCAAGGATGGATTCATTCTCCACCAGGGCGGCCAGCAGTTTCCTTTCGTCAAAAAGGGCAGTGCCGGGGCGCCGGTGATTCGAAAGGTTCCGGACACGACGGTCGCCGAGTATGCGGGAGTCTACGGCACCGCCGATGCGCCAATGGAAATCACCGTAACGGGCAAGGATGGGCTTATCCAAATGCAGGCAACCGGCCAAGGCGCATTCCCGCTGAAATCCGATAGCGATACCGAATTTAACTTCACGCCCGCGAATATCCGGGTCGTCTTTAGCGGCAAGGGTAGCTTTACATTGTTCCAGGGCGGCCGCGAAACGGTGTTCACTAAGAAAGATGGTGCGAAATGAAGTGGCTTCTGCTGCTTGCGGCGGCCGGCGCGGGATGGAGCGCTGAATCGTGGCCTCAGTTTCGCGGTGTGAATGCTTCCGGCGTCAGCACATCGAAGGAGGCGCCACTCCGCTGGAACGGCGAGAAGGGCGAGAACATCCTCTGGAAGACCGCGATCCCGGGCTTGGGGCTTTCATCGCCAGTGCTGCACGGAGACCGCGTTTATGTCACCACGGCGATTTCGGCGGACGCATCGGCCAAGGTCAAGCACGGGCTTTATGGGAGCACCGAGTCCCACGCCGATACCAGCAAACACCAATGGAAGGTCTACGCTCTTGATCGCAAGACCGGCAAAATCGCCTGGGAACAGACAGCCGCCGAAGGCGCGCCGAAAACGAAACGGCATCCAAAAGCAACGCAGGCAAATTGCACACCAGCTACGGATGGCGCCTATGTCGTCGCCTATTTTGGGAGCGAAGGGCTGTTCACCTATTCGGCGGATGGAAAGTTGCTGTGGAAGAAAGATCTCGGCATCGTCAACGCCGGCTGGTTCTTTGAGCCCGATTACGAATGGGGTACCGCCAGTTCGCCGATCCTTTACAACGGCAGCGTCATTGTGCAAGTGGACCGGCAGAAGGACAGTTTTGTCGCCGCGTATCGATTGAAGGACGGCGTCGAATTGTGGCGCACAGCGCGCGCGGAAATTCCGACTTGGGGTACGCCCACCATCGTCGAGAGCAAAGCCGGCGTGGAACTGGTGACCAACGGCACGAAAGCCATTCGCGGCTACGATCCCAAAACCGGCAAAGAGTTGTGGAGCGTCGGCCCCAATTCCGAGATCACGGTGACAACGCCGATCTTCGCGAACGATCTGATCTTCGTCAGCAACTCCTATCCTCCTATGCAAAAGACGTACGCCATCAAGCCGGGCGCTTCCGGCGATCTCTCCAAAGAGACCGCGTCCATCGCCTGGTCCAAGCCGCGCGGCGTCTATATGCCAACACCGCTGGCCTACCAGGATCAGCTCTATATCATCCAGAACAATGGCATCTTGCACACCTATGCCGCCAAGAGCGGCGACAACGTGTATCAACAGCGTGTCGCCCAGGGCGGGGCTTATTCCGCGTCGCCAATCGCCGCCGCCGGTCGCGTGTATCTCACGAGCGAGGACGGGGAAATCCACGTCGTGAAAGCCGGTGGCACCTTTGAACTATTGGCGACAAACCCCATGGGTGAGGTACTGATGGCGTCACCGGCGCTGGCGGATGGGGTGCTTTACGTCCGTGGAATGCAGCATCTGTTCGCGGTGGCTGAGAAAAAGTAGCCGTTACGCGGACTGATAAAAACCCTTGATTTTGTTGCCCTCGTCGCGGTTTGGCGCTTTCAGGTGCCGAACCGTTTCGTACGGGAGCGCGATCAACTCGGAGGCATTGCGGTAGGCGTCCGGATAGATTTCAATCTCCACCAGCCCGGCGGCCGTTTCGATCTTCTCCTTGATTTCCGGGGACACGGCAACCAGCAGCTTGATCGAGTTGTCCGCCAACTTGTGCATCTCAAAGCTCAAGTACGGGTTCTTCGTGAACAGCCCGCAATCCAAGGTCTGCGGGGCGTAGGTGAAACCGTAAATGCCGCCGCGCGCGTACTTCAGGATGTCGCCTTCGTCGGCGCCTTGCACCAGTTGGACACCGTGCCGGAGGCGAAGCGTTTCGCGCTCCTTCGCAACCTTTACAATCACCGCCTCCGAAACAGGAACTGGGGCGGGAGTGATATTGACCATGGAAACATTATCGCAAGGATACAATACCGGAATGCGATTGGGATTGGTTTTAATATTGCTCTCCGGCGGCATGACGATTGCGCAGGACTACGACCTGCTATTGCGAGGCGGCCGCGTCATCGACCCGCGAAACAACCGCGACGGTCGATTCGATGTGGCGATTCGGAATGGGATTGTGGCCGCTGTTGAGCCAGCCATCGACCCGTCACGGGCGAGGAAAACCGTGGATGCCTCCGGGCTTTTGGTAACGCCGGGACTCATCGATCTGCACGTCCACGTCTTCTTCACCGCCGGCAATCCGGGCGCCTGGGCCGGCGACAACAGCGTGCAGCCCGACGCCTTCAGCTTCCGCACCGGCGTCACGACGATGGTCGACGCCGGGTCCAGCGGCTGGCGGAACTTCGAGCAGTTTCGCGCCACGGTGATCGACCGCGCCCGGACGCGCGTCTTCGCGCTGGTGAACATCGCCGGCTTCGGCATGATTAGCGACGGCACGGAGCAGGACGACTTCAGCGCCGCCGCCGTCGCGAAGCTCGCCGCGAAGCACAAGGACGTGATCGTGGGCGTGAAGTCAGCCCATTATCAAAAGCCGGATTGGGACAGTGTGGATGAGGCCGTGGCGGCGGGCACGAAGGCCAACATTCCGGTGATGGTGGATTTTGGCTACTTTCTGCCGCAGCGCCCCTACTACAAACTGGTGGGTGAGCATTTGCGTCCGGGCGACATCTCCACTCACATGTTCCGCGGCCCGGTGCCTTACGTCAATGAAAAGGGCGAACTCTATCCATACCTTTTGGAAGCGCGCCGTCGCGGCGTTCGCTTTGATGTGGGGCATGGCGGAGGCAGCTTCGTGCTGCGAAACGCCGCCGGGGCGTTGAAGAACGGCTTTTATCCAGACACTATTTCCTCCGATCTGCACACTGGCAGCATGAATGGCGCGTTCATGGATTTACCGGCGCTGATGTCGAAGCTGATGGCCTTGGGCTTGCCATTGCGGGAAGCCATTCGTGCCACCACTTCCACTCCGGCGGAAGTCATCAAGCATCCGGAACTGGGGCATCTTGGCGTGGGCGCCATTGCCGATGTCGCGCTACTCCGCGTCATGGAAGGCGAGTTCGGCTATTGGGATAACAATGCGGGCAAAGTGATTGGTAAGCAGCGCCTGTTCTGCGAGATGACGCTGAAGGGCGGCTCGGTCGCCTGGGACTGGAATGGGCGTATGGGCGTGGATTTCAAAACGCTCGGCCCCACCTATGGCATCCGGCCGGGGGTGGATCAGATCCTGCCGCCCGAGGGGAAAAAGTGAAGTTCGCGGCGTTATTAATTTGCTCTCTCTGCGCCTTCGCCGCGGACCCGCTCCGCGTGCGATTGGTCACCGGCGGCCACGCGCACGATCCCGAGTTTTACTCCGTCTTCACCGGCGAGCCTCAAATCAACGTCACCGTGGAGCCCCACCCCCGCGCCTATCAGGGCGGAACCGGGAAACTGGACGTGCTGGTGCTTTACGACATGATCAAAGTGGCCGATCCCAAAACGCGCGAATGGCTGCGCGCGTGGGTTGAGTCCGGCAAGGGCCTTGTCGTCCTCCATCACGCCATCTGTTCGTTCGAAGACTGGGAGTGGTGGGGAGATGAAGTTGTCGGCGCCCGATATCTAAATTCCCCGTCCCGCGGCCTGCCGCCGTCGACGTTTTTCCACGACCTTTCGCTCGATATTCAGGTAGTGAAGAAACACCCGGTGACGACCGGCGTCGACAATTTCCGCATTCTGGATGAAACGTACAAAGGTATGTGGTTCGCACCGAAACTGGAGCTATTGCTGACAACGGCACACGAAAAAGGAGACGGTCCGATGGGCTGGATCGGGCCGTCGAAGACGTCGCGCGTGGTGGTCCTGCAGGGCGGTCACGACAAGAATGCTCATACGAATCCGAACTGGCGGCGGCTGGTGCGCAATGCCATTCTGTGGTCGGGCAAGCGGTCTTAGCGCAGCGCCGCCAACGCCGTCTGAATATACGGCTCCCGCTCCGCTTCAATCTCATCACCCTTTTCGACGCCCAACGATTGATTAACAATCTCCTGCCGGAGCCGGAACCGGATCCAATCGGCGCTGGCGAACCACTCGCCAATTCCGGGCTGCACACGGTTCTGGGACAGGTAGGCGCGGAATTTGTCGATCATGTCGGGCGGTGGTTCAAACTTCGGAGGGATGACCGGTTTGCCACGCAAAAACTCCGTGGCAAAAACCGTGTAGGCGCCGGAGGCTTCCAGAAATTGCTCAAGCCGTTTCGTCGCCAACGGCTGCACCGATTGGTCGGGTTCAATTCCGCCGCCGCCGCGCACTTCCCGGCCCTTGCCGGTCTTATAAACTTGTGCCGGCTTCAGCGTGGAGTGCTCCAATTGCATGCCCTCCAGCGGCTTCTGAATGCTGCGCCCGCTGGGCGTGTAATAGAACGCCGTCGTCAACGCCAACGCCGTACCTTCACGGAGCGGCATTACGTTTTGGACGAGTCCCTTGCCAAACGTAGGCTCGCCAACGATGGTCGCCCGGTCATGATCCTGCAACGCGCCTGCGAGGATTTCCGCAGCGCTGGCGGTCTTTGCAGTCACAATCACCGACATCGGAAAAGCATAGGGCGTACTGATCGGCGATACTTTTTCCTCAGCGCTAACCCTTCGGCCTCTCGCCGACAGAATCACTTGGCCCGGCTGAAGGAACAGCGAAGCGGCATCCAGCGCCGACGCAACCGCGCCGCCCGGATTGTTGCGCAAATCGAGTACAAGCCCCTTTAGCTTCGAGCCGCCTAACTTCTCAACGGCGTCTTTCATGTCCCGCGCCGTACTCTCATCGAAGGAAGCCACGCGCAAGTAACCTACACCGGCTTCCAACAGAAACGCCCGCTCCACCGAAGGCGCCTGCATCTCCTGCGGCGTCAGCGTGAACTGTAGCGGGCGAGCGTTGCCGGGCTTCCGCACATGGACCAGCGCCGGCCCCTGCCGCGCTTCGGAGAGCACCTGAACGAGTTGCTCCGGCGTCAGCGGACCCAGCGCAATGTTATTGATCGCCACTATTTCGTCGCCGGCGCTGATACCGGAACGCTGCATCGGCGTCCCGGCAATTGTCTGGAGAACAATGACGCGACCCGGGAGAATGCTGACGACGCTGCCAAACCCCTTGCTCTCACTCCGCTGCATCCGCTTGAGCTGCGCGAATTGCTCCGCATCCATAAACGCGGAGTGCGGATCGAGGCGGCGCAGCATCCCCGGAATGATACCGCCGTAAAAGGCGCGTTCGCTGTTCACGGCGTCGGCTCCGTGCTCCTCCATGACCTGCAAAACGCCGAAGATCTTGCGAACGGTCTGTTCCAGATCGTCCTCGGCGCGGAGGCAAACGGACGCGAGCAATATAAGAAGAATGCGTAGCACTATTTACTTGGAGTAGCGGGTGGCCTTTTTCGTTTCGTGGCGTTCCAACGCCAACGCAATTAGGCGGTCCAACAGCGCCGCATATGGGACCCCAGTGTACTCCCACATTTTCGGAAACATGCTTATGGACGTGAACCCCGGAATCGTATTTACCTCGTTCACGAAGAGTTGCCCCGTCGCGCCGTCCATCAGAAAATCCACGCGGCTCATTCCCTGCACATCGCAGGCGCGGCAGGCGGCCACAGCGAGCCGTCGCAACTCCGCCGTCTGTTCCGCACTCAACTTTGCGGGCAGTTCGATCACCGCTTTGTCGAGCAAGTATTTATCTTCGTAGTCGTAGAACTCGCGCGATGGAAGAATTTCGCAAGGGATGGACGCTTCCAGCGGGTCGTTCCCCAGCACGGAGCATTCGAACTCCCGCCCGATGACCGCCCGTTCAATGATGATCTTCGTGTCGAACTCGGCGGCCGCTTCTAGCGCCGATTCCAGTTGCGCGCGATCCTTGGCCTTGGCGACGCCCACGCTCGAACCCAAATTCGCGGGCTTCACAAACACCGGATATCCGAACTTCACTGCAATGGCGCCAGCGTCCAAGTGCCCGCGAAACTGGATCGTAAAATCGACCACGGGCAGCCCGTGGGCCCGGCAAACCTGCTTCATCACTTCCTTGTCCATCGCCAGCGCGCTGCCCAGCACTCCGGGGCCAACGTACGGCAAATCAGCCAATTCCAGCAGGCCCTGCATCGTTCCATCTTCGCCAAAAGTGCCATGAAGCGCAGGGAAAACCACGTCAATACCGGCATTCGCGCCGGGCTGCGGCAGCAGCGGACCGGGCTGCCATTCACCGGCCTTCGTAATGAATATCTCACGCACTTCGTACTTCTCGCGGTCCAGCGCCGCAATAATCGACTGCGCCGAACGCACCGAAATTTCATGCTCGCCGGAACGTCCGCCAAAAACAACGGCGACAGTTTTCTTCATAAAATTCGCTTCCCCAACGCTGACATCATCAACTCGACAGCCAAATCCGCCGTGCGATTTGCAATGTCCAAAACTGGATTCACCTCCACCACTTCCAGCGCCACGAGGCGCGCTGTATCGGACAACAGTTCCATCGCCAGATGCGCTTCCCGGTACGTGATGCCGCCGCGCACCGGCGTCCCCACACCGGGCGCTTCATCGGGGTCGACCGAGTCCATATCGAACGACAGATGAATCCCCGCCGTCCCCGCCGACACGATATCGATCGCCTCCGCCATCACGCGCGGCAGTCCCTTTTCATCAATGTCCCGCATCGTAAATGCGCGGACGCCGGACTTCGTCACATGCGGGGCCTCGAGATCGTCTACGGCACGCAGACCGACCAAAGCGACATTGCGCGGATCGACCTTCGGGGCATAGCCGAACAGGTGGGTAAGTTCCTTCGGCCCTTTGCCAATCAGGCACGCCAGCGGCATACCGTGGACATTGCCGCTCGGTGATGTTTGCGGTGTGTTCATATCGGCATGGGCATCCACCCAGATGACGCCGATCTTTTCGCCGCGCCGGTGAAAATGGTTCGCGATGCCCGCTATGGATCCCGCGGCAATCGAGTGGTCTCCGCCCAAAACGAGCGGCACTTTCCCTTGGCCCGCCGCGCGCTCCACTTTCTCCGCGAGCCGCAGACAGGTCTCGGCAATCTGCGCCAGATACCGGGCCCGCTTCGGCCCGGCAGGTGAACTCTCCGCCTGCTCCACCGCCACGTTGCCCAAGTCTTCAACCTTGTAGCCGAGCGAGGCAATTCGGCTATGAATGTTGGCGACACGAATGGCCGACGGCCCCATGTCGACGCCGCGCCTGCCCGACCCAAGGTCCATCGGCGCGCCAATGATTGCGATCGTACTTTGACGCAGCATAAGGTTAGGGCCGCGTGCGATACAGCATACGCGGGTAGGCGATGCACTCGCGAATATGTTCAGTGCCGCACATCCAGGCCACGAAACGCTCTACGCCCATGCCAAAACCGCCGTGTGGCACGGTACCGTATTTGCGCAGATCCATATACCAGTTGAACGCTTCGGGCGGCAGGTTGTGCTCTTTCAATCGCCGCAGAAGCAGGTCCGGATCGTGTATGCGCTGTCCGCCGCCGATGATTTCGCCGTAGCCTTCGGGCGCAATCACATCCACGCCAAGCGCCAGTCTGGCGTCGTTCTCATCGGGTTGGAAATAGAAGGCCTTGATCTCGCCGGGATATCGGTCCACCATCACCGGGCGGTCGAATTCCTGCGTCAGCAGCGTCTCATCCGTGTTGCCAAAGTCACCGCCCCAGATGATGTCGCTCCCTTTGCTCGCCAGGATCTTCACCGCATCGTCATAGCTCATGCGCGGGAACGGCGCCTGCACCGATTCCAACTTTTTGACATCGCGTTCCAACACTTCCAAGTCCGGCCGGCGATTCTCCAGCACCCGGCCCACGCAGTGGACGACCAGGCCCTCCGCCAGCGTCTTCACGTCCTCCAGCGTCGCGAACGCCATCTCCGGCTCCACCATCCAGAACTCCGTCAAATGGCGGCGGGTCTTCGATTTTTCGGCGCGAAACGTCGGTCCGAAGCAGTAGACTTTGCCCAGCGCCATCGCGTTCGCTTCGTTATAGAGCTGGCCCGACTGCGTAAGGTAGAGCGTCTCCTCATCGAAGTAATTCACTTCAAACAGCGTGCTGGTTCCTTCGCAAGCGGCCGGGGTAAAGATTGGCGTATCGACCAGCGTGAATCCCTGATTATCGAAGTAATCGCGAATGGCTTTTATGACTTCATGCCGCACGCGAAGGATCGCCGTTTGACGGCGTGATCGCAGCCAAAGATGCCTATGATCCATCAGGAAATCGATGCCATGATCTTTCGGCGTGATGGGATACGGATCCGATTCCGAAACGCGCTGCAGGATCTCCGCCGACTCCACGTCGACCTCAAATCCGCCCTGCGCGCGCGCTTCCGCCCGCACCTTCCCGGTGACGATCAGCGAAGATTCCTGCGTCAAATCCTTCAATGCTTCAAACAATTCCTCGGGCAAATTGGCCTTCACCGCGACGCACTGAATGATCCCCGACCCATCGCGCAGCAACGGAAAACAGATCTTGCCGGAACGCCGGATATTGTACAGCCAACCGGCAATGGACACAGTTTGTCCTTCGTGTTTGGCGATATCGGCGATGCGAACGCGGGGTGCGGACATGCTAGAAAGACTCCAGATTTTTGAAAATTTTCGGGAAGGTGTCCAGCGGTTGCGGGAAGTCCGGGGACTCTTTCAACTCCAATAACAGCGGATACTGATGCTGCCGGGCACGCAGCATCGGCATGACCTTGTCCCACGCAATGCTGCCGCCGGCGGCGAGCGTGGGGAAGAGGTGCGAGTCCTTCACGCCGTCATTGTCATGGACGTGCAGGGAACGGATCCGGTCCTTCATCAGTTCGAACTCCTGTTCCACTCCACCCATGATATGGGCGTGGCCGGTATCGAAACAGAAGCCCACGTCGAGGTGCGTTTGCTGCTGAAACAGCAGCAGCTTCTCCGCGCTGGAAAGTCCATTCGGAATATTCTCCAGCAGGATTTCCACGCCGCGATGCTTCGCGAAAAGCCGCAGTTCATCCAGGCTGGCGAAGCCGGCATCGAACTTGGCATCGTCGTAGTCGTCTCGCGGCGCGCCCAGATGTTGCACCAGATAGCGAAACGGAACCTGTTCGGCAATTTCCAACGCGCGCTTGATTTCATCGCACGCGGCAATTCGTTTCGCCTTCACACGATCGGCAATGTTGACGATGGCCTGGGGTCCGCTTCGCCCATTGGCGTCGTCGTTGTACATCGGCGAATGGAGCGAGTGCAGTTTCAATTCCGAATCGCGAAACCAGTGGGCTAGTTCGTCGATCTGCGCGTGGTTGTGATAGTCCAGATGCTGGCGCGCGCAAAATATTTCGACAGTTGTGATGCCGATCCCTTGGAGTTTGTCGAGCGCCGCGGTCGTCAACCGGTGATTGATAAAGTAGTGCGTCGAAATGGCGTGATTCATTGGGTTTGGGTTAGCTCTAATAGCCAGCGGCTTTGCCGTCGACGCGCGGATCCGAGGCGCCGGCCAGCCAGCCGTTTTCTTCGAACTGGATCACAGCCATCTCGCAGATGTTGCGCACAATCTCCACCGCGTGTCCGCGTTGCTCCAGCAGCTTAATTGTGTCGGGCGAAAACTGCGGCTCCATTTGCAGCTTGTCGGGACGCCACTGATGATGGAATCGCGGAAAGTTCACCGCGTCCTGGGCGTTCATTTTGAAGTCGATTACGTTTTGGATCACTTGCATGACCGATGTCAGGATCCTGGTCCCGCCGGGCGTGCCAACGACCAGTAACGGCTTGCCGTCCCTCAACACAATGCTCGGCGACATGGAACTCAACGGGCGCTTTTTCGGGATAATCGCGTTTGCCTCCCCGCCCACCGCCCCGTACATGTTGGGATGGCCTGGCTTGACGGAAAAATCGTCCATCTCATTGTTCAGCAAAATACCCAATCCGGGGACGGTGACGCCGGAGCCATATCCGCCGTTCAGCGTGTAGGTGACGGCGACGCAATTGCCCTCGCTATCGACAATCGAATAATGCGTGGTCTCAGTGCTTTCCATCGTTTTCAAATCGCCGGCTTTTATGTCGTCGCTATTGGTTGCCTTGTCCGGATTGATCGACGCCCGCAGCTTATTTACATAGTTGACGCTCAGCAGCTGCGAAACCGGAACGGGCCAAAAATCGGGATCGCCCAGGTGTTCCGCGCGGTCGGCATAATAGCGCCGCATCGCCTCCGCGGTATAGTGAATCGCCAGCGCCGAGCCAGCCCCATGCGTCTCGTACCCGGTCTTTTCCAGCACCGCCAGCATTTGCAAAATACCGATTCCGCCCGACGACGGCGGCGGCGCCGTGATCACTTTATACCCGCGGAAATCACCCTCCAGCGGCTTGCGCTCGGCGACTGCATACTGCTTCAAATCATCGAGCGTGACGACGCCGCCATGCTTCGCCATTTCCGCGGTAAATATCCGCGCCGTCTCGCCCTCGTAAAAGTCGCGCGCTCCACTCTTCTGAATCCGTTCCAACACACCAGCCAACTCCGGTTGCAGAAGCCTATCGCCCGCCTCGTGAAACGCTCCATCCTTCTGATAAATCCGTTTCGACTCTGGAAACTCAGCCAGGTTCTTCGCACCCTTCAGGCTATTGGCAAGCCCAAAGCCGATCGTGAACCCTTCCCGCGCCAGCTTCACCGACGGCGCAACAACGTCGGCCCATTTCGCCTTCCCATACTTTCGCTGCGCATACTCCAGCCCGCGCGGCGTCCCCGGTACGCCAGCCGCTGTCCAACCCAAGACAGAGTCGCGTGTCGGCATTCCGTCCTTGTCCAAATACATATCCCTGGTGGCATGGAGCGGGGCGCGCTCCCGGAAGTCAATAAACGTTGAACGCCCATCCGCAAATCGAATCAGCATGAATCCGCCGCCGCCGACATTGCCCGCGCTTGGATGCGTCACCGCCAACGCGAAGCCCACCGCCGCCGCCGCGTCGATCGCGTTTCCGCCGGCTCGCAACACAGCCACGCCCGCATCCGTGGCGTTTGCCTCGCGTGACACGACCATCGCCTTACGCGCCCGAACCGGCTGCGCCGCCTCCAGTGCCGCCAAAACAAATGGGGCAAGGAGAAGGCAAGCAATCATTCTGCGCATAAGTATCAGTTTACACCCCGGATTTTCTGCGTCTCTTCCATTCAAACAACGCGACGCCCGTCGCCACGGAAACATTCAGCGACGCGATCTGCCCGCTCATCGGAATTCGCACCAGCACGTCGCAGTGTTTCGCCACCAGGTCATGCAGCCCGCGGCCCTCAGCGCCAATTACTACCGCCGCCGGTTCCGTGTATGTCACGCTGTCATAGGTTTCCGTCCCGCGCTCGTCCAAACCGTAGATCCAATAACCCTGCTTCTTCAACCGTTCCAGCGTCTGATTCAGATTCCCGACCTTGACCACCGGCAAATGCGCCAACGCTCCCGCCGCCGCCTTGGCCACGACTTCGGTCACCGGGGCCGCGCGCCGGTCCGGGATCACCACGGCGTCGGCGCCCGCGGCGTGCGCCGTCCGGACGATTGCGCCTAGATTGTGCGGATCCTCGACGCCATCGAGAATCACCAGCATTTTCGCCGTCTCCGCCACGTCGTCAATCGTTTGATAGGCGCTCGCGGCCACCAGTGCCAGAACGCCTTGATGCACGGCGGCCCGGCTCGCCCGATCCAGCGCCTCCCGCGTCTCAAACCGCACCGGGACCTTCCGCATCCGGCACAGGTCGATAATCTCCTGCAGGCGCGGCCCCCCGGCGCCCTTGGCGATGGAAACACGGTCAATCGACTGCCCGGATTTGAGGGCAGCCAGAACGGCATGGATTCCGGCTATCGTTTGCACTGCTATCGATTTTAACCGTCGCGCATTTTGGGCCGTGTCAAATGCCGCGTACTGCGGCATAATGAGGCGAGTGCAGACGCAGGAGCCAATCGAAATCGGCAAGGCCATGGAGATCCCGGACGGTATCGATAATTCGGTTCTGGTCTCGCCAGCGGATATCCCCAATAAGCTTTACTTTAAGATTGGGGAGGTCGCCCGTCTCACCGGGGTAAAGCCCTACGTTTTGCGTTATTGGGAAACCGAGTTCACCGGATTGGGCCCGAAGAAGTCCGGGACCAATCAGCGCCAGTACCGCCGCAAGGACGTCGAGCTGGTTCTGGAAATCAAGCGGTTGCTCTACGAGAAGCGCTTCACTATTGAGGGCGCGCGGAAGCATTTAGGCCTGCGTACGAAGGGCTTGTCGGTCGCTTCCATACCAATCCCCGCCAATCGGCCAGCCGCACAGGGAGCGCTGTTCTCGCTGCATCCGGAACCTTCGGGAATTCCCAAGGAAAAAATGGATCCGCTACGAAAAGAATTGAAAGCTATTCTGGAGATCCTGCGGTAGGGCGCCTTAGTGGCCCGCGGATTTCTTCGTTTCTTCGTGCTTCGCGATTGTGTGGCCGTCTTTCTTGGCTTCGGCTTTGGCATCAGCCGGCAGTTTCCTGGCCGCTGCCAGATGCTGCACGATTATGGAAATTCGCCGGTTCGACGGATCTTCCGCATTGCCCTTTTTTCGTAGCGATTGATCGGCAAACCCTCGGATCTGCGCCACCTGATCCAGCCGCACTCCGTGAGCCTGCATTATGCGACGCGCTGTATTCGCGCGATCGGAGGAAAGTTCCCAATTACTATACTCCCCGGCAAATTTCTTCGAATCCGTGTGGCCTTCAACGGAGATCTTGTTCGGCAACTGGCCCACCTCCTGCGCCAGTCTTCCGATAATCTCCGTAGCCTGCTCCGTCGGAACCGGACTTCCGCTCTGGAAAAATGTTCCGACATCGGACTCCAATAACTCAATACGCAGCCCTTCTCCAGTGATGACCATCGTGATTTTGTCCTCCAGCACTTTGAATTTTGTCGACTCCTTCAACGACTGCGCAATCTTCTCTTTCAAGAGTTCCATGTCCTTGGCCGCCAGATTCATCGCGTCCCCGCCGGCGCCCGCCATGTCGGATCCAATCAACTTCCCGTTTCCTTCCGGATCAGTGAAATAGCCGCCAATCGCCTTCTGCGTTTCTTCGCTGGAATTCAGCAGCCAAAGCACCATGAAGAGCGCCATCATGGCCGTCACGAAGTCGGCATAGGCCACTTTCCACGCTCCCCCGTGATGACCGCCATGTCCCACGATCTTCTTGATAATAATGATCGGCTGTTCTTTTGCGTTATCTTCCGCCATTATGCCGCTCCGCCCTTACATGCCTTTTCCATCTCTTTGAACGTCGGCCGCTCATGGGCCGGAATCGACCGCCGCCCAAACTCAACCGCCAGGATCGGGGCCGCACCGCGAATAAAGCTAATCAACCCAACACGCAAAAAGTTGTAATACTCACGCTCCGCGGAATTTGCGTGCGCCATGCTTCCCGCGATCGGCCCGAAGAATCCATAACTGAGCAGGATGCCCAAAAACGTCCCCACCAAAGCCGCCGCGACGTGATGACCAATCTCCTCCGGTGGCCCGCCCAACGCGCCCATCGTGATCACGATGCCCAGCACCGCGGCCACAATCCCCAGGCCCGGGAATGCGTCGGAGACCGTTGTCAACGCCGTCACCGGCGCCGTCTTCTCGTGGTGGTGGATCTCGATATCCATTTCCATCATCTGGTCGATTTCAAAATGCCCCACGCCGCCGCTAATGCTCATCCGCAACGTGTCGCAGACAAAATGCACCGCGTGATGGTCCTTTATGAACTTCGGATACTTGGTAAAAAGCTGGCTCTTGTCCGGCTCTTCCACGTCGGCTTCCAGCTTCACCAATCCGTTCTTCCGCGCGTAGTTGAAGATGTCGTTCAACATCTTCAACTGCTCCAAATAGAACGCCTTGCTGTATGGCGATCCCTTAAAAATTCCCAGTATGCCCTTAAATACGCCGATAACCACCGGCATCGGATTGGCGATAAACAGAGTTCCAAAAGCGGCGCCGCCGATAATCAGAAACTCGTATGGCTGGAACAGCACCATTATGGGGCCGTGCGATAGAAGGTACCCGCCCAAGACGGACCCAAGAACGATAACTATTCCGATAATGGCAAACATATCCGCTCAATTGCCTTATCGTCCATGCCATCGTTTCCACTAATTAATCCGCCTCCATCACCCCCAACATCCGCTCAGCCGCCCGCTGCCCCGCATCTTTCTTGGAAATTCCCTCCGCCCGCGCCGTCCGCTCCTTCCCCAGCCTTACTTCAACCGTGAAGGTCTTCGCATGCTCCGGCCCCCGCTCCGCAACAATCACATATTTCGGCTGCGGAAGCCCACCGGCCTGTGCCTTCTCCTGCAATGCGCTCTTAAAATCCGTCAGCGCCGCCGGCAGCGATACGTCGAAATCCCAACTCCCCTGCGGCAGCAATCGTCCGCGGACGAACGCCCGCGCGGCATCCATCCCCCCATCCAAATAGACCGCCGCCAGCACCGCCTCCAGCGCATTGGCCAATATTGCCTTCTTGCCGCGTCCGCCGCTCATTTCTTCGCCACGTCCCAAGCGCAACGCCAGCCCCAACTCCAACTCTTCCGCCACGGTGTATAGGTGCGACGCACTCACCAGCCACGATTTCAGCTTCGAAAGCTTTCCTTCCGGATACGCCGGAAAACGCTCAAACAGCGCCTCGCTCACTAGAAATCCGAGAATCGCGTCCCCGAAAAATTCCAGTTGCTCATTGTCCGATTCCGTGGTCTTCGCCGCCGGTTCCGGCGTCAACTGCTCCGCGGGATGCGACTTATGCGTCAATGCGCGGATCAGGATTTCCCGCTCGAGAAAGGAGTAGTCCATCCGGGCGACTAGAGAATCCAGATCCGCTGACATCGACAACGGGCTACTTTGCCCCTTTCGCCTTCACTGCCTTTTCCTTTTCCGCCTTGGCATAGCTGAGAATCGCCGCGTCAACGCCCGGCATCGCCGCGACTTTGTCCAGCGTCGCAATTGCGTCATCGTATTTCGCCGCGCTCACTTGCGCCGCGCCCAGCCGCACAAATGTCGCACTGTTGGTTGGATCCGTTTCCGCGGCCAACTTATAATTCGCCATCGCGTCGTTCCAATTCTTCCGTACCGTCGCCGTCATCCCCATCGCGATGTAGGCTTCAGCCGTGTAGCCCTTCTTGGCCGCGTCCCACTGCTCATCGGTCAAGGCGGGATTGAACTTCGCCGCCGTTTTGATCACTTCCACGGCTTCCTTGGCTAACTTATCGGCACGGCCCAGCTTTTCTTCCTTATCAAAATCGAATTCTTTCGTCGTCGTGGCCAGGGAGGTCGCGATCATGATCCGCGCATGGGCTCCAAGGGCGCTCTTGCCGTCGGCATCCACGGTGCGCTCCCCGTACACGATGGTATTGGTCGTGTCCTTCTTCTCGTTGTAGCTCGTCGTGATCATGTAAAGCGCCAAACCCTTAAAATCGGTATCGGCGAACTTGGTCAACAACTCATTGGCGGCCTTGATCCGTCCATCGTTGTCGGTCGCCTGAAACATTGCGTTCAGAGCGTCCACTTCTTTCTGCGACTTCGGCGCTGGCGCCTTGTCCTGAGCCATCAAAAGCGCGGCGGCCAGGGAACCGGTAAACAGCCGCAGGAACAAATTCTTCAACATCACTTCTCCTTTTTCTTTTCAGGTTGGGAAATCTCTTGCAACGCCTTTTCGGCGGCCTTCCGGATGGCCGGGGACGCCCCCTTCACCGCCAGCGCCGCCTGGTACTGCTCCACCGCTTTTTCCTGCTCGTTGTTCACGGCCCACAAGTGGCCGAGATTCACATGGCTCAACGACTTAATCGTGTCGTCGGGTTCCAGATCGAGCACCTTCTCAAATAGTTTCACCGCCAACTCCGGGTCTCGCTGCAGCGCCGCGATGCGCGCCAATCCGTAATAGGCTTTGGCATGCAGCGGCCGCTCCGGAGTCTCCTGCAACGCCCGCAAAAATACCGGCTTGGCTTCGGCGTAGTTCTTTGCCCGGTAAAGGTCCTCGGCATCTTCCAGAGTTTTGAACACCCCGGTGATTTCAGCCCGCTGTTCCACGCGCGCCGGCCTGATTGTCCGCGTTGGACGAGTCGATAAAAACTCGACACCCTGCAGCCGCTTGTCTTCTTTTTTTAGATCAATCCCATCGACAAGCTCCGGGTAGTAGAGCCGCATCGCCACTTCCTGCTTCTCATAAACCGCCAGCGCCTCATAAAAATATGGCGCCAGGATGAAGCCCTCTTTCAGGGCCTGCTCCGCCATTTTCGGACCATCCGCCTTTTTCAGGCGCGCCTCAATCGCTTTCGCCAGACACGCCGTCGTCAGCAACTGGAAGTCCGTTTTGTAGTACTCCTCCAGCGCCGGCGCCGCTTGCGCCAGATCCATCAGCGGCTTCTTCTTCTCCAAATTCGCTATGAACTTGAACGAGAGCGGATCCAGCAGATAACGGATATACGCATACCGCAAATAGTCCAATTGGGGCTCCGGAGCCGGCGTCAGCACGATGTAGTAATCGTCCTTGTATTCGCGCGTCTGAATCTGATTCGGCGGACCCAGCAGTTCAACAAAAATCTGAAAGCGCCGTCCCACATAACCGCTTGTCGGGTTCCGCAAATATCCATTCACTTCCGAAATCGTCTTGATGAACGGCCCTTGATAGGTCTCCAGCAACTTATCAATCGCGGGCTGCGCTTCCGTCCACAGCTTGTCCATCTCCGCCTCGCGGTGGAACCGCGTCATCAGCCGGTCAAACCCCTCCAGCACCGCCAGATCCGGCGGCATTTCGTGCGGCTGAAACTTGTAGTTGAAATTCGGCGGCCCATCGACCGACAGCGCAAATGAAATGAACCGGCTCAAATCCAAGCCGCGCCCGGCAACTTTTCGACGGTCCAGATACTCCCGCAACTCAGCGACCGTAGTCAGGTTGCGCCCCTGTAAATGCTGCGTCATGGCCGCCCGCAATGGATGGTTGTTCGGCGACTGGGAGTCGGCATCATACCCGGCCGCGTTCAACGCCGCCATCACGCTAAATAATGCCGAACTCGCATCCAACTGCCCCGGCTGCGCCGGTTTGGATTGAGCGAAAAGCAGAGTCGCGCCAAAAGCGCAGGAAAAGAGTACGTGCAGCACCGATTCCGATTGTATCCCACCGCTTCTCGTGACCGGCGTCAACGGTTGGGGAGAGTTTATTGGGCGCGCCACTAAAGCGCAAAAAGCGTTTCAATTTGACGGCGTCCAGGTACACCGCGCGGGACAAGAACGTCGTCCCCTTCGACGCCGTAAATAATCACATAGTCACCCACGGCAAAGCTGCGGGCGCCAACACCAAAATCTTCATACCGCGAACGACCCATATACGGAAAACTGGCCAGCAAAAGGTAGCGGCCGGAAATGGAATCGACTACGCGGCCGGCAGTCTCGATACTGCCGCTCTCCGTGGCTACGTAAGACCAGATCTCAGAAAGGTCGCACTCAGCCTGCGGCGCAACGCGATGCGCCATCAGCGGTTTGCCGCAAGTTCAGCGAGCAGTCGCGCACGTCCGCGCTTCTTAACCTCCCCGGCCAGTTCGCGCATGGATTCCTGCGTGATAGCTCGGCCTTCACCGCGAGCGAGGGATGCTCTGGCGTCATCGAGTGTCACAAGAAATTCAAATTTCCGGCGTTCCCGTTCTTCCCACAGCACAAGCGCCTCCCGCACCGCGTCCTGCTCGGTGTGGAGCCGCCCGCTATCGATGGCGCGACGGGCGAACGCTTTCTGGTCCGAAGTAAGCTGTACTTCCTGGGTCTTCAGGATACGGGAATATATTTCGTATCGCAACGTCGGCCAGTCACCCTCAGCGCTTCCCAAAAACCAATTCCACGCCGCCAACAATCCCCCGCCCCGGCATCCGCACGCCAATCACTTCCTGATAGTTCGCCGCCGTCAAATTGCTTAACTGCAAATACGGCTGCACCCGCCCTTTTTGCCAACTCGCAAACACATCCCACACCGCATAAGGCGATCGCCCCAGCCGCTCCAAAGCCCCCACCCGGCTTCGGGCGACAAACCCCTTCCCGAAAGCCGCCTGCCAAGCCGCCAGCCCTGTGTGACGCGGATAATTGAACACATACTTCGATTGCAATTCCCCCAACACGCTCTGCGCCCCGTTCAATCCCGTGTACGAAAGCTCCAGCCGATGCCCCCGCCGCATAACCCCCGCTACCGTCGCCTCAATGCCCGTAAATTGCAAACTCTGAAAATTAGTCGCCTGCCAAATCGCCGCCGGTGACGCCCGAACATAATCGATTCCGTCCCGCTCCCGCCGTTGAAACACCGTCACGCCGCCACGCCATGCTCCCCCCGCGTTCAGGTCCAATCCGCTCTCGTAACTCCAAGCACTCTCCGGCCGCAACAACGGATTCCCCATATTCCCCGGATCTCGATAATACAGATCCGTATAGCTCGGCAGCCGGAACGCCCGCGACGCGCTCGCCCGCAATTTCACGCGCGAATGCAGCCAAACTCCCGCTCCCACGCTCGGATTGAACTGCCGCTGCAGGTTCCTGTAAATCTCTTCCCGCGCGCCAATCGTAAACGAAAACCGGTTTAACGCCCGCACGTCCCACGCCGCATACGCCGCGCCCCGGCTCCGCGAATGCACTCCCAAATTGTTACTCACAATCGAGTCGTGCAACACCTCCACGCCGTAGTGCAGCCGGCTCGATTTCGGCAAATCCTCCCGCCGCCGCAACTGCGCCTGATACCCCTCCGCCACATGCCGGTTCGTAAAAACTTGTGGCCGGTCCCGGTACAACACAAACAAATCCGAATGCCGCCGGTACGCAAACGCCGCCTCCGTCTTATCCCCAAATCCCTGCCGAATGCCCGCAAACCAGTTCTTCGTCCGCTCCCATGAATTGAAATTCCCGTAAAACTGCTCCGCCCCAAACGGCCGGTCATTGTGCGCCAAACTAACCTCGGTCCGCCGCCACGAAGTCGTCGATGCCACCGACAAATTCCGGTAGTCCCGATTCGCCGCAAACCCCGTCGAAAAATCGCGCGCCATCGTCAATTGCTGCCCCAACGTGCCCCTCACGTACGCCAACGACGCCCGCTGCTGCTGCGTCCCCCAGTTCCCCAATCCCGCACGCAGACGGATCTCGGAATGCTCCGGCGGCTTCGTCAGAAAGTTCACCACTCCCGCCGAAGCATCGGATCCATACAACGTTGACCCCGACCCCTTCAACACCTCCACTTGCACCAATGCGTCCAACGGCACCGGCACGTCCATATTCAAATTTGCCGACTGCACGCTGTTCAGCCGCATCCCATTCCACAGCACCAGCGTCTGTCCAAACGAACCGCCCCGAATCGACAATCCGCTCTGTATCGCCCCCGGCGCGCGTTCCCGCAAATCCAGCGAAGAATCCAAATTCAAAAGGTCCGAAATCGTCCCCGCCAACGGCGCCAACTCCCGCGCCGGTATCGCCCGCACGGCGCGGTCGGCCTCCTCCAGCGGAATGGGTTCATAAACGCCTGTCACAACCACCGTCTCCTTCTTTTTCAACGGCGCCTCTTCAGCAACAACAGGCAAGGCTGCAAGCAGAGCCGCAAACAAAATACGAGACAACATGGGTTCTAACCAATGTAGCAATCCGCCCGGCCGCGCTAGAGTCCGCCGGCTGAGCGGGGCAAGTTCAGAACACTCGCGCCTTGGGCAAGTTCTCGTCTGCCTCGCACGTGTTGAGTGTAGTCAATTGTTGAAGTCCGGCTCAGCCGAAGTATGCCGATCCCATGACGCCCGCCGTCGGCCCAACCCCCCGCGATCGCCGCAATTGCCAGAGTGTTCGGGCTAACGCTTTCCTGACGAGCCTTGGCAACGAGGCGCGCGTGAAGGCTCCGGGACATGCGCTGCCGCCAATGCCCGCTGGCTGCGTTTGGCTTTGGAAACGCGTCTCCATGCTTGGCGCAATCCAAGAGGTGGGCCTTACCTGCGTCGTAGCCTCGCTCGAAAGCGCTCTCCGGCTTCTTCCCAGCGGAGATGCACCGCGACAAGGATGGGTACTCTATAGCGAAGCCGCCACCATCCGCTCCCGGGCGCGCCGCCGGTCGTTGCGAAGCTGCATTGCGCTGCGGCCGGACCTGGCTACGGTTTTGCGCAACCCGGGATTCCCGGCATCCCGCTAGCGCTCTGATCTCCGCTCCGCGAGCAAGGCGCGAATGTTTGAGTCCATATCCGCATGATCGACCATTCCTATATATTTCGCGGCAAGCCGCCCGTCGCGATCAATGAGAAAAGCGGCTGGCATCTCCTTTAGCTCGTAACGCTTGGAGGTGGCTCCATCGTCGAGAGCAACCTTGATTCCCAGTTTCAGGGATTCGACATACGGCTTCACGGCCTTCCAACCGTCGTCGTCCATTGAGACGGCGACCACGGCGAAGTTCTTTCGGCCGAACCTCGCCTGAAATTCTTGGAACCAAGGAAGCTCTTGCTTGCAGCCCCCACACCACGTGGCCCAAAAGTCCACGAGTATCACTTTCCCGCGATAAGATCTCAATCCCACGGTCCTGCCCGATTCATCCTTCACTGTGACGTCCGGGGCAGGGCGTCTCTCCGCGCTCGGAGCGAGGGCCGCGCGGACAGGATCGGCGGCAAGGACGGGTGCGGCGCAAAATGCGACTAACAAAACCAAGCGGCTATACCTGCATGTAATTCTTAGACTCATGGGTTCTCCTATAGATTTGGCAATACTATAACGTCCGTAAAGTCGATCCTGTGACAAGAATGTTTGTGGAGTTCAGGGAGCCGGTCGTGCCTAAAGAACCGTACCCTCAACTACCGCAGCAACGCCCCGCCCACCATTTCCTGCAACAACGGCGAAGTGGGATAAGGATGATGCTTGTACTGCCGGAACCCCTCGGCGTACTTAACTCCATAACTCTGCCCGCGAAGGTGCGTCCACTCCTCCATCGTGCGCAAATAATCGTCCATTCCGTGCTGCCGCATCAGCCAGTTCCGCTGGCTCGCATGCGCCGCCAGCATGTCCCGTTTCAGCGCGAAATGGGGCTCAATATTCACGCCAAACTCAGGACTCACCGGGCGCCCCTCCCTGTCCCGCCCCTCGACGGAATCCATGAAGTACAAATGCGGAATCGCGTCAAGCGCCGCCGCCGCTCCTGTCTTGTAATTCGGCGCGGACACCGCGAAGCAGGCATCCCTGACCAGCATGCTGGTCGCCTCATGATCGGCGTGATAATCCGTCGGCGCCGAAGTCAGAATCACATCCGGCCGAATGGACCGGATCAATTCCACTACCCGCCGCCGCGAAATGTCGTCGCTGAAAATCGCCAGATCGCGAAACTCCGCGCAATGGTAAGCAGCCCCAATCAGCGCCGCCGCATCCGCCCCTTCCTGCCGCCGAATGGCCGCAATCTCCTCCGACCCGTGCTCGACCGAGCCGCAATCGCCCGGCGTCATCGTCACCACCGTTATGCGATGCCCTTTCCCGGCCAAAATAGCGAGCGTGCCGCCCGCCAAAATCTCCATATCGTCCGGATGCGCGTGGATCGAAAGTATGTGTTGAGTCATGTATGCTTTTGCCGTTCAATTTCCGCCAGCAAAACGTCCGTGCGTTTCGCCGCATGGAGTGTCGCCGTCTCAATCGCGGAGATCAGCATGGATCGCAATCCATGCCGCTCCAATTCGTGGATCGCCGCAATCGTCGTTCCGCCCGGCGTGATCACCTGATCGCGCAGTATCGCCGGATGCAGCCCCGACTCCCGGGCATGTTTCGCCGCCCCCAGCACCGTCTGCTCCGACAGTCGCAGCGAAATCTCCCGCGACAGCCCCATCTTCACTCCCGCCGCCATCATCGCCTCAATCACCATGTAAATATACGCCGGACCGGAGCCCGACAACGCCGTCACCGCGTCCATCTGCTCCTCCTCCACAAACGCCGTCACGCCCACCGCGCGAAAGATGCTCTCGACTTGTTCCCGATGCGCCGCCGTGGCCAGCGCGTTGTGGCAAATGCCGATCGCGCCTTCCTCCACCACTACCGGAATATTCGGCATCGCTCGAAACACCGGCATTCGGCATTGCGCCGCGTCCTCAATGGCCGAAATCGGCAGCGCCGCCGCCAGTGAAATCAGAATCTGGCTCTCCCGCAAAACATCCCGAATCTCCTTGACCACCTTCGGCACCGTTCCCGGCTTTACCGCCAGCACAACGATATCCGCGCCATCCGCCGCCGCCGTATTCCCGCCTTCGGTCACCGCCACGCCCAACCGCGCCCGCAATTCCGCCGCCCGCACTTCGCTAAAAGTCGTCGCCCGCACGTCCCCTGTGGTCACCACGCCAGCCTTCAAAATCCCGCCCAGCAAAGCCGACCCCATGTTCCCCGCGCCCAACACCGCAATCTTCATAATCTTCCATAATCCCACGCGAGCGATACAATCGAGAGTTAGTATGCCACTCCGTAGCTACACCATCACCCAGGGCCGCGATCGCGCCCCAGCCCGTTCCATGCTGAAGGCCATCGGCTTCACCGACGCCGACTTGAAGAAACCCATCATCGGCATCGCCAACACGTGGATTGAAACGATGCCGTGCAACTACAACCTGCGCGCCCTCGCCGCCCACGTTAAGGAAGGCATCCGCGCCGCCGGCGGCACTCCGATGGAGTTCAACACTATCGCCATCAGCGACGGGGTCACCATGGGCACCGAAGGCATGAAAGCTTCGCTGGTCTCGCGCGACCTGATCGCCGACTCCATTGAACTCACCGCCCGCGGCTATATGTTCGACGGCATTGTCGCCATGGTCGCCTGCGACAAGACCATTCCCGGCGCCGCTATGGCTTTATTGCGACTCAATGTCCCCGGCCTAATTTTGTACGGCGGGTCGATTCTCCCAGGCAAGCTCGGCGACCGCGAACTGTCGATTCAAGACGTCTTCGAAGCCGTTGGCGCCAACGCCGCCGGCAAGATCAGCGATGCCGAACTGCTCGCCATTGAAGACCACGCCTGCCCCGGCGCCGGCGCCTGCGGCGGCCAGTTCACCGCCAACACTATGGCCACCGTTATGGAGACCATCGGCATCGCGCCCATGTTCACCGCCAGCGTTCCGCAAGTCGATCCGCGCAAAGCCGACGTGTCCCGCCGCTGCGGCGAACTCATTCTCAACGCCGTCAACAAAGACTTAAAACCCCGCGATATCTGCACCCGCCAAGCATTCGAAAATGCGATTGCTTCCGTCGCCGCCAGCGGTGGCTCCACTAACGCCGTGTTGCATCTTTTGGCTATGGCCAAAGATGCCGGCGTGGAACTGAATATTGACGACATCCACGACATCAGTCAGCGCACGCCGCTCCTCGTCGACATCAAGCCGGCCGGGAAGTACTTCGCCGTTGACGTCGACAAAGCGGGCGGCATCCCCGTCATCATCAAGCGTCTGGTTGACGGCGGTTTCGCCGACGGCGCCGCCATTACCGTCACCGGCAAAACGCTGGCCGAAGAAATCCTCGCCGTAAAGGAGACCCCCAACCAGCAGGTCATCCATCAGCTCGACAACCCCATCAAGACGTCCGGCGGCCTCGTCATTCTGAAAGGATCGTTAGCCCCCGAAGGCTGCGTCATCAAAGTGACCGGCATTGCCCGCAAAGAACAGCGCGGCCCGGCCCGTGTCTTCGGTCGCGAAGAAGACGCCATGGCGGCTGTGACATCGGGCAAGATCCAAGCCGGCGACGTCGTAGTGATCCGTTATGAAGGCCCGAAAGGCGGCCCCGGTATGCGCGAAATGCTCGGCGTTACTGGCGCCATTATGGGCCGCGGCCTGGGCGATGATGTGGCCCTGTTGACCGACGGCCGTTTCAGCGGCGCAACGCGCGGCTTCATGATCGGCCACGTCGCTCCCGAAGCGGCGGACGGCGGCCCGATCGCGATAGTGGAGGACGGCGATATCATCCACATTGACTTGGAGAAGTTCACCATCAACTTGGAGGTCCCGGCTGACGTCATCGCCGCCCGCCTAGCCCACTGGACCAAGCCTGAACTGAAGTATAAGACTGGCGTCTTCTACAAATACGTCAAGCTCGTCGGCTCCGCGTCACAGGGCGCAACGACGGATAACTAGGCTACCGCCGGAACGTCAGCGTAGCCTTCCCCGCCGCGCCGCTATAAAGCAACTCTACGATTTGTATGGACTGATCCTTTCCGCGATACGGAAAGAATACAAGCCCGGCCACGGGCAAAGGCCGCTCCCCCTCCGGCAAAGCTGATTTCTGCGCTCGCTGTTCCATCGCCCGCCGCAATGGGAACGGCATCTTCGGCGGTGACGGCTTCGGGTCACTGCCGCCCCCTCCGCCGCCGGTAGAGAGTCCGCCCTTGGACTTGCTCTCCTCCACCACCGGCGGTATCCACTCCGGATCCGACAAAGACTTCATCACCATCCCATACTGCTGGCTGGCGATCGCTGATTTCTTGCCGTTGATTCGAACCGAAAAGTCTTCGAAGGAGATCTTGACCTTTGTATCCGGCGTGCCAAGAAAAGCCACTTCCACGGCGACATGATCTTCCGAGGAAAGCGGCCCCTGCATGGTCGGAACAGCGTGCCCGACAAAATCGGCCGCCAAGGTGATCTTGCCCACCTGCTCCTGGTTCTGATAATCGGCCGCCGCCGCCCGGACAGGCAGGCCTTGGATGTCGGGAGCCGGCTGGGCTATCAAGCTTACGGCGCCGAAGAAAACGCAGAGTCGTGAAATTCGTGAGTAGTGCATTCCTGGTGCCAAGTTAGCATACGATGGCACCTTAAACACACTGTGCCCGATGAAGAAATGACAATATGGGCTGTGAGGGAATTGCGATGCCGATTACAACCATTTCCAGCCGCGAGTTCAACCAGGACACCAGTCGTGCCAAGAAAGCCGCAATGGAGGGGCCTGTGATCGTCACAGACCGCGGCAAACCAGGGCACGTACTGATGAGCTATGGAGAATACCGGCGGCTCAGTAGCAGCAAACGAAACATTGCCGATTTACTCGCGATGCCGGGAATAGAGGGGGTTGAACTTGAAATTCCGTGCCTCCGCGACCTTCCAAGGCCCGCCGACCTTTGATGTATATCCTCGATACCAACGTCGTCTCCGAGTTGCGGAAGGTTAGACTTCTCCATACCTCTCTCCCTTCTCTGGCCCGCGAGGCATTACCCCCGCGTTCGGATACAGCGCTCCTCGTTTGAGCGCCGGAGGGACTTAAACCCTCATGAGCAATACGCTGCTCAGCACACACCACGTCCCCGGCCGACGCTACCGTCAATGTCCCCGTGAACACCGCCTGGAATGCGCGCATCAGTATCACCGACCTTGGGATTCCGCCCGGTACCAGAACAGCCGCCCGGTATCCGTTGCCCTCCGCCACAATCGTCCCCGTGAAGTTCCCATTCAAATCCGTCGTCACGTTGGTGAACGGAACCGTCGACACCCCTACGCCGGAAGTGTTCCCTGGTATCGTTCCGAACGGCGGATTGAAGTTAATCGCCGGATGCGCCTGCTCCCAACACGATACGTCGGTCTTCTTCTTGTTAAACGTACCGCCGCCGTCGGAGAGGAACCACCGCGAAAGCACCGGCGTCGTTGAGACCGCCGCCACCGGCGTGATCCAACTGATCGCCGCAGTGTTCGACACCGCCGTCCCCGCCGTCGCCGTCACCGTGTCGTTCCCGTTCGCCGTGCCCGCATAGCTGAACGCCGCCACGCCCAATGCGTCCGTCAAAGCCGCCTCCCACCGCCTATCTGTTGATGGTGCGATCTATTACGCCATAGATTCTTACGTCTGAAATTGTAAACAAGAATACTTCAACACTTCATGCAGCCTCCAGCAGTTGAATGATTGTACGGATGGATTCGTCGGCTTTGTGAAGGGCTGTTTCGAGTTTGCTTTTGGGACGTGAAGCGGGGTCGGGTTGATGGTGAAAGAGGCTATTGGCGAGCGGGCCGCAGAGCTGTTTGTGGAAGAGGACGAACAGCAGAGCGACTTTGGTTCCTTTGCCGGTGAGCCGGTAGGCGTAACGTTTGCCGTCGCGTTCCAGCAGTCCGTGCGCTTTCATTTTGCGGAGGTCGTAGCGGAGCTGATTTAACCCGTAGCGTTCGGCGGTGAGGCCAAAGGCTGTGAGGATGGCGGCATGGATGTCTTGGGCTCGCCAGCCACCCACCGTTGTGCCGCCGTGCAGGAAGGTTTCCATCAGGCGGATCATCCGGGTGTCGTGGATCTTGATGCCGGGGAACTTCGCCGTTCCAACGGTAATGGGTAATGCCAGCCGCTGCAGCAGCGGGAAGTCGAAGTGAACGTTCAGGCACCGGCCAAATTGCGGCGCCAAGCTCCCGCTACTCCATACGAAGCGCGATCGCGGGATGAATGCGGGTAGCGCTTAATGCCGGCGCCGCGCACGTAACCGCCGTCAAGACCAGTAGAAAACATGCGGCGATAAACAACGTCGCGGGATCCCCGGGCTTGACTCCGAAAAGCATCGAGGAGAGCAGCCGCGTCACCGCCAACGCACCGGCGACTCCAACCGCGAGTCCCGCCGCCGCAAGCTTCATGCCATGCGAAACAACCAGCCACATGATCTGAACCCGCGACGCCCCCAGCGGCGACCGGATGCCAATTTCGTGCATTCGATCCGTCACCGAGTGATTTATCAATCCAAAAATTCCAATAACCGCGAGCAAGAGCGCGATCACCGCGAAAATTCCCAGCACGCCCGTATAAAAACGGATGCCCTGGTCTCGCGAAGCGATGTGCGTCGAGAGCGGCGTGACGTTAAAGACAGGCAAGTCCTTGTCGAAGCCGGCGACAATTTTCATGAGCGTCTCCGCCGATGGGCCGCGCGATGTAGCGGTGCGGACGATAAGCGAAGACCGGAATCGCGGTCCTTGAAAATTCCCCGGAATCACGCTTGTTTGTTGGAAGTGGGACGTGAAAATTTCCGGACGCGGCGGAAAGCGCGGCGAATTCTGTTTATAGTCGCCAACAACGCCCACGATCTCCCGCAGGCGGTCTTCGGGTCCCATACCCAGCGTCACAACTTGTCCCAACGCCTGCCCGCCGGGAAAGAACTCGCGTACAGAGGACTCATTGACGATGGCGACCCAGGGCGCCGCTTGCGAATCGCGGTCGGTCACCAATCGGCCCTGGCGCAACGGGATCCGAAGCGCCTCGAAGTATCCCGGCGTGATCATGTTGCTAGCGGTCCCGCCAGACCCTCGCGCGGACGGTTCGGCGCCGGCGACGATTACCCTCACGCCAGGTCCAGTGCTCGGTCCCATCGGAATCGACGACGCCAGGGCCGCCGCCTGCACACCGGGAATTTCACGAACGGCGCCCAGCAAATGTTCCATGAATGCCGCCACCGGAGGCTCCACGTTGCGCATGTCGATTTCCTGCTTCGGCAAGTCGGTCATGTAGCGTTCACCAGTCACATGCAGTTGCGCGATGGTGACATTCTCCGGATCGAACCCGAGTTGTTGATGCCCCAACCGCAGCATGGTGTTCACCATCAGGCCGACGCCCGCCAGCAGGATCAGCGAGAGAGCGATTTCTCCCGCGGCGAGCAGTGACCGCAAGTGCTTCCCGGTTCGCGAACCGGAGCCTCGCCCGCCCTCCTTCAATGCGTCGGTCAAATTGACTTTCGCGCCCTGCAACGCGGGAAGCAGGGCCGCGCCAATTCCCGCCAATGCGCCTGTGATCGCCGTGAATCCAAGTACCGGTAAATTCAACTCCACCAGACTCGCGCCGGGAAAGCCCACGGGCGCCACAGCTCGAAAAAGCAGGATGCTGCCATAAGCGACGGCCGCGCCGCCCAAAACACCCGGAATCGCCAACACGACCCCATTCATCAAAAACTCCCGGACCAGGCGTTCCCGGGAAGCCCCCAACGCGGCCCGCAACGCGATTTCGCGGCGCCGCACAACGGCGCGGGCCAGCAACAGGTTCGCTACATTTGAGCACGCAATCAGCAGCACAAAACCCACCGCGCCAAACAACGGCCACAGGAATCCGCTCATGTTGCCGTTGCTCGCCTCCAACGCGGGGGTTAACGCAACGCCCCGTTCCCGGTTCGTCTCCGAATAGGTGGTAGCCAGGTTCGCGGCCAACCCATCCATTTCGGAGCGAGCCTGTTCAATGGAAACGCCCGGCTTTAGCCGCGCGGTTGCGATTAACCACGGAACGCTCCGCTGAATCCAGTTCGAACCCGGCGAAAGATCGATAGCGTTCCAGAAGTCGGTCGCCCCCGGTTCTCCGAAGATCTCAACGCCGACCGGCGCGACGCCGATGATTGTGTGAAGTTCGCCTTCCACAATCAATTTGCGGCCCAATACATCGGCCTGCCTGGCGAATGCCCGTTGCCAGTAGTGCTCGCCGATCACCGCCAACCGCTGGGACTCTTCGCCCGGTTGGATAAAGCGGCCGATGACCGGACGAATTCCCAGCGCCTCAAACATGCCGGGAGTAACGTGCTGCGCCCGGATGCGGTCCGGCGTGCCCGCGCCAATGGCCGTCGAAGCGCTGCCGAAATCAAACAAATGCCACTGCTCCAAAGTCTTGCTGCCGGCTCGCCAATCGATAAAGTCGGCCGCCGATGCCGGACCCTGATTCGCCCGGTTCCGGGTGCTCGCGTTGCGAATCGCCACCAGCCGGTCGCTCTCCGGATAGGGGAGCGGCCGGAGAATAGCCGAGTAGAGGATACTGAACATCGTGGTGTTGGAGCCGATGCCCAAGGCCAACGACAGTATGGCGATCAAAGCCATTCCGGAATGGGCCAGCATTCGCCGGCAGCTATAAATCAGGTCGCGGCAAGCGCGCAGAAGCGCAGTCGTGCCGCTCATCGCTCTCGCAGAAAGGCGTCGTTGAGCGTGGCAACCAGATCGGCGCCGTACTCCTCGCGAAACTCCTTCGGGTAGAAACAAAGTAGAAGGCGCCAGCCAATCATGCCCATCCTTCCTATTCAGAGAGCGGCCTTGCCGGCGAGCTTGACCCACGCGCTTTCGATCAGTGCGCGAAGCCGCGCCAACTCTACCCGCGCCGCTGGACGGCCCACGGCGGTAATCGCGTAGTACCGGCGGCGCTCATCGTGGCCGGCAACGGCCGCCGGCGTCGCGGCTTCGTGAATCAGCCCTTCTTCCAACAGTTTTCGAATGGTGGTTTAGAGCGTCCCCGGGTTCAGGCGGACTTCGCCGGAGGTCACCGCGGAAACGTCCTTCATGATCGAGTACCCGTGCCGCGGACCGGCGGCCAGAGCGACAAGTATCTGAAACGCCGCAGGAGAAAGCCGGTTGTGTTCGGGCAAATCGGGCATATACTTGAAACCAGTATACTGGTTTCAAATATAGTTGCACGTGGATAGCGAGAAGCTCACTTCCCCATCGCCGCTTCCTGAAACGCCAATCTCACCGAGGAATCGTCAGAGTTGCCGAAATTACTCCGCTGCACCGTCAGGATCAACGCCACCCCGCTCCCCGGATCAATCCACACTTCCGTTCCATACGCGCCGCCATGCCCGAATGTTCCAGCTTTCAACATCGCCGTCCGCCCCTGCGGCTCCTTCACCACACCGACCCCCAAGCCCCACCCATGCCCCGGAATAAAAGCCCGCCTTCAAGGCCCCGGTCTGGATCGTGGTCATCAAACCAAACGACGCCGCGCTCAAATAACGTTTCCCGTCCAGTTCCCCGCCTCGCAGCAGCATCCGTGCGAACCGCGCATAATCCGGGCCTGTCGAAAACAATCCGCCACTGGGCGCCGGTAAACGATCCCGCGACGTCGGCGATTTCCCCAACAAAAATCCAATCGGCGCCTCCACCAGCTTCTCTCCGTCCTTCCGAATCGGCGTCACCCACCGCTTCATTTGCTTTTCACTCAAATAGAACGTGGTATCTTTCATCCCCAATGGCTTGAAAATCCGTTCCGCAAAGAACTCCTCGATAGTCATGCCCGACACAATCTCCACCACCCGCCCCAACATGTTGAGGCCCGACTGGCAGTACTTCCACTGGCTTCCCGGCGTAAATCCCAACGGCTTCTTCGCATAGATCGGCGCCATGTCCGCCAGCGTTTTCGTCGAAGCCCACTCCTCGGTTGTCGACTCGCCCATCCCCGACGTATGCGTCAGCATGTGCCGCAGTGTCACGCCGTTAGCGCCAAATTCCGGAATGTACTTAGCCAAAGGGTCGTCAATCGACAGCTTCCCCTCATCCTGCAACATCAGCACCGCCATCGCCGTCACCGGCTTCGTCATGGATGCAATCCAGAAGATCGAATCCTTCCCCAACGGCCGCGTCTTCCCGGCATCCGCGTGTCCAATCACGCCCAAATGCGAGATGCCATCACGAGTCGCCACCACCGTCACCGCGCCCGGCACTTCGTTCTGTGCAATCATCTCCCGCATCTTCGCGGCGATGGCCGCGTCCCGTTCCCCGGCGAACGCGCAACATGCGGCGGCCAAAGCAAGAAGCTTCATCCCGACAGTCTACCGCCTTGGAAGCTTCACGATTCGGTTTTCCCACTCTTCGGCATCGGATGCCCCCCAGATCAGCACCAGTTCATCGACAATGACCCCAATCGCTTCATATTGGCTCACCAAAAACACGCCGGGGCAGGTCCGTCCCGTCATTAGAAACTCGCCAAAGTGCAATGGCATCGTCTGGATGTCGTGAGTCACAAGAATTCGATTCTGGTCGGCGGCAATCGCCAAAACTTCAGGATCGGGAATGCCGTCGAGTCCCGCCTCGTTTGCAGAAAGAAAATTCATAGACGGCTCGAGCCGTCTACATCCCTTAACGATGGCAAACTTGAAATTGGCATCCGCCAGGAATCGAATCATTCGTCAGCCGCGCCGCGCCAACATCTGCCTGCGCATCCGTTCAAACTTCTCCACAATATCGGGAGGCGTCGGATTCGCCGCAATCCACGCTTCTTCCTCGCGTCTGCGTTCCGCAATCACCTGATCAACTTCGTCCCTGTGGTCCAAGTAGAAGCTGATCGCGCCATTGACTTGCTCTAACGCCAATGTCGGATAATGCGCCTGAATAGTTTCAGGTTCTTCGCCATTCCAGTATTCCCAAACCACCGCGTCAATCGGCACACGGCTTCCAATCAAATAGAAGCCTTCCTTCCGGCGTTCGATGTACTCGGTATGCATAGTTACGTCCTTTTTGAGCTTAACCCAGAGAGGTCCCGCCGCGCGCACGCCCCGCACGCCTTGGGAACGGTGGAACGGAAGGTCTGCCCCTGCTCCATGCTCTTCAGAATGAAGTACACCCCGTGCTGGTTGGCGCGCCTCATCCGACGTTG
>ENA-ORBV01002910-ORBV01002910.1-microbial-mat-metagenome-genome-assembly--contig:-NODE-2910-length-35250-cov-5.154892_pt1 | contig 35250 bp, 36 predicted proteins | sample MGYA00237777_ERZ505514 | MGnify/ENA primary metagenome ERZ505514 (study PRJEB26160, sample SAMN06269048) | microbial mat metagenome | isolation source: Oligotrophic lake microbial mat | place... | reverse complement strand
AGAAGACGGCATACGAGATTCGCCTTAGTCTCGTGGGCTCGGAGATGTGTATAAGAGACAGGCGCCCCCGTCCATTGCCCCTGGCCGGAGAGTTGCAGGCTGCCTTCGAGCGTCTGCAAGCGCAACTCCGGCGAGCCTGATTCGCCGTTGCCGGCCAGATGCAGGCGATAACTCCCGATCGGCCGCAGCGTCGACAGACGCGAGGACAGAGCCAGCGCGTCGAAACTGACACTGCCATTGACTCGGGCGCGGCCCTCGGCCCATTCTAATGACAAGCCCTGCAGCGTCAGCGTGACACGGCCCTGCGCCTGCAGGGTGTTCCACGGTGAACCCAGTCCGACCAGCATTTGCGCGGGCCATTGACTGATGTGGTCCTCCGCTTCCAGCGTCCAGCCGCCCCAACGCAGTGCGCCGGTCAGGCGAAGTGGCTCCCCTGTGCAGCAGTCGGCCCGCAACTGCAATTGCAGGCCCGTCCATCGCGGTCGCAACTGCCACTGCACCCGCCCCGGCAATACCAGCGCGTCGCGGCTGCCGGCACCGCCGGACAGGACCAAGCGCGCGCTGCCGGCCCACAATGTGCCGCGCGGCTGAAGCACCTGCAACCGCATGTCGGTGGCCGTGGATATCGCCCCGGCCAGCCACGCCGCTGGGGCAAACACAAGCAGCCCCAGTGCGCCGCCCGCCACCGCGCCCAGCCAGGCCCAGCGAGTGTCACCCATGGGGGTGCGCCATGCCCGGAGCCAGGACCGAGGTCGTCGCGGCAGCGAACCGCTTCATTCGGGCGGCAGTTGCAGCACGATGCTGCCATCCCACCCTGCCGGCGAACGGGTCAGCCGCGCCTGCTGCATCGACACCCGTGCCGCGTCGCGGGCCAGAACAAGCCACTGCGCCAGCACCTGAGGCGGCACGCCCGACAGGGTGACCGTGACCCGGTCACCGGCACGGCTGAGTTGCGCCTTGCCAGCCATGCGTTGCTGTAACGCGGATTCGAGCGTGCGCACGGCGGCGTCGCGCTGCACCGGAGCACGCCCCTGCAGTGTCCGTGCCTGGGCGACCAGGTCTTGCATCGACTGCAGTTGCAGGTCCAGTTCGGTCAGTCGCTGGGGCGCCGCTCGCAGCACACCAAGGGCCGGCGCCAGGCCCACAGACCAGGTCAGTCCGGCTGCCACCACGCACAGTGCCACCACGACCAGCCGCCGCTCCCGCGACGCAAGTCGCGCCCAGGATTGCCGCAACGAGGGCGCCGTCGTCATGACTTGCTCTGCTGGCGCACGACCAGTCGGTCGTTGTCGGTGCGAACCTGGTACCCCTGGTTGCGCAGCTTGCCCTGCAACAGGTCGCGCTGCGGCCCGGCAAGTTCCAGCCCGCGCACGACGAGTTCGCCAGGCGCGAAATCGATCGCCACGGGAGCCGCGCCCGCCGGCATCGCTGCGCCCAACGCCGCCAGCATCGCCTCCAGGTCGTCGGCCGTGACCCCGCCACTTTTCTGGCGCAACAACGCGACTTCACGCTGCATCTGCAGCGGCGCATCGACGACGGTTCGCACCCCCGCAAAGGTCTGCGTCAGCAGCGTATTGACCCGTTGTTGTTTGTCGCGCACCACAGAATCGAGTTTCCAGGCCCACGCGTTGATACCGATCAGCTGGACCAACGCCAGACTCACGAGGCCCCATCGCACCGGACGCCATGTCGAAGCGAAAAGCAACTGCCGCGCCTGCTCCTGCCAGCGCCGGGCCAGGCGACTCCCGCCGCTGATCGACAGGTCGAACTGTGCCAGGTCCCATTCGCAGCGACTGGCCTGCAGCAGACGCTGCGTTGCCGGCTTTACCGTGACAGGGCGCCCCAGCACCTGCTCGGCCAGGCCAGCCACCGCCGGCTCTGCGAACACCGCGTCCACGCCCTGCGGGATGATCTTGTCGGCAAAAGCGGCTTGTGCGCTGGCCAGCGGCAGGCAGGTCACTCCCATCGCGTCGACCACGACCAGACTGGCGTCTTCCGCGCTGCCGGTCACGTGCAGTTGCACGGACTGCATGTCCGGCCCGTCGGGCGCGAACGCGGGCACCACGCGGCTGGCCGGTCGTTGCGCCTGCTCGAACAACTCCAGGGCCGCCTGGATCCAGGCCTTGTCGAACGCCGCGACCAGCGCCTCGCCGCTTGCGGCGCGTCCGGGCACGAGCGCAAACCCGCATTGCGCCGGATCGTCGAGCAGGTGTTCTTCCAGCAGTCCGCCCAAGGTGGCCCGGATACGCCCCGCGGCGACCGGTGGTAGACGGACCCGGTGCCACGACACGGCGCGCGCCGGCGCCACCAGCACCACGCTATCGGCGGCTGGCAGCAGCGCCAGCGGTGCGGTTCCGTGGTCCATCAGCGGCCGCGCCTCGGACGACACGACAAACTCGAACTCCGTCGCAGCCGTGGGTTTTGACAGCGGCAAGGCGAGGATCAAAATCGACATGGGCGAATTGTAATGAGCGGCCACATGTTCAACGGGTGGGGGCGCTGGACGCGCGCGCGTCGCTCACCTCGCGGTCGCGCCATACCGTGGTCACCATTATTCCGTTGCGTTGTACCAGCGAATGCTCGATCACCTCGGTTTCCTGCAGCCGCAGGCGGCCACGGATTTCGAAGAAGCGGGTTGCGACTCCCACCTCGCTGGGATTGAGCACTGCAGCGCCGGCTGGCAGCAGGCGCGAGACCTCCGACAACGTCCGGAATGGCGTGCGCGCCCGAGCAGCCACCAAATTGCGGGCGTCGGAGGCATCGAGGTCCGGGATACGGGCCTCGATCACCAGCGCATCGGCCGTGTTCAGATTGACCTGGGTACGGGTCGGCAACACGGTCACGTAGGGCGCGAGCGTGGCCACGCTGGCGGCGGACAGGCCCAGCCAGCGCAGTTGCTCGACCCGCCGGGGTGTGATGGGAACCGGACGCGAATCGTCCTGCGAACCGTTGCCGGCCACAGTCAGTTGCAGGTTGGCCACCATTGCATCGAGTTCGGAGCGCGCAAGGCCCAGCGCGTCGAACAGGCGCTCGAACGCCTGCTGGTCAGGCTCGGACACCCGGTTACCGACGATCAGGTTGTTCACGTTCAGACGCGCTTGCGCGTCCGTGATGTGCCCGGACAGAAACGTGTCGTCACCCAGGTCACTCGTGCCCGGCTCCATCGCCAGGAAGGTTGTCAGCCGCGTGTCGCGCAACTCGATGCTCCATGGCTCCGCCAGATGGTCGGGCCCGCCGCTGCGACCGTCCTCTCGCAGGATCAGCCGCGCCCAATCGAGCGCACCGGTAAGAATCCAGCCGGCCTGCAATCGCTCCCGTTCACGGGCCTCGATATCGACGCCGCGCCACTGCTGCCACATCGCAGTGGCAGCCAGCGTGGCCACCAGCGCCACCGTCAGCATGGCCAGCAACACGGCCACGCCGCGTTGGCGCGTCGGCCGGCGCACGAGCCCGGCCCCCAGGGATCGGTCGCGCGGCGCGTGAATTTCCTGCCGATGCGGCCGCATCATGTCCCACCCGGCCCCAGGGTCGGCCGCACCCAGTCTCGGCGCAACGATCCGCTGATGGATTGGCCGTCGGACAGCGACAACACCAGCCGCACGCCATCGGGCAAGGGCTGCTGCGCACCGGGCGCCTGCCCGCCCTCGGAGGCGCTCGACAACGGGCTGGTCCAGCTATTGTTGCGGTAGTAAAACACCTCCCACCGGTCGACTGGAACGATGGCGACCTCATTGAGGCGCAACTCGGCGCTGGGGTTCTGACCCCACCAGGCAGCCTGTTGCCAGGCCAGTTCCCATTCGCCGCGGGTGTGCAGCAATGCCGACTGCCAGCGCAGCCATTGGCGCTGGCCATCCACCATCCGCACGCCCCAGGCCACGACCCGCAGCCCTCCACCGCCGACGGTGCCGGTTTCGGTGCCGTCCGACGCACGGTCGTCGATCAGCACCTGGCGCGTGATGCGCAGCAACTGGCCATCGAAATCCAGCGCCGAGACCGGCGTCGACGGTGCCATCGCGTCGAGATCCAAGCCCCATTGGATCAAGCCGGCCTGCAACGCCTGCACATCGGAGCCGATGCGCCGGGTCGACTCCTGCGCCCGGCTCATCGCATCGATGCCGCGCCAGGCCATCAGGCTGAGCAGGGCCATCACCACCAGCGCCACCAGCAGTTCGACCAGTGTGAACCCATGCGGGCCAGGCTGCGGACCCCGGCCACTGGCGGCTGGCGCGGCCGCTGTCACTGGAAACTCCCCACGATCGTGGCTACCCGATACACAACGTAGGTACCGTCGAGCACCCGGGCATCGACGCGTCGGAAGATCGGATTCGGTGTCGGCGATACCACGAGCCGGCCCTGGAACAACCGCCCTGCCTGCTCGCAATCGAAGTCCGACGGGCCCATCGGCGGCATCTGGCGCGACAGACGCAGCCGGATCAGCTCGTTCTCGGCGCACACCTGGGCCAGCAGGCTGTCGGCCTGGCGCTGGGCGTTGTCCGTCAAGGCCATCGTCGCTTTCAGTCCGGCCACCAGCGTGATCGCGACGATGCCCAGCGCGACCAGTACCTCGATCAACGTAAAGCCGCGCTGCATCTGGCTCACGGCGCAGCTGCGAGCGGGCCTGCCGCCTGCATCGCAAAGGCGCGCAATCCGTCGGTCGCAATACGCACCTGGTTGTCGCCTTGCTGCAGCACGATCGCCTGGCGCGCGATGATCGGCTCCGGGCCCAGGCTCAGGGCCACCGCGCCACCCGTGGAAACGCCTTCGCCCAGCCAGTTCATGCGCGGGCTCCATTCGCTGGCGGAGGCGGTGGTGCGCTGCGCCCCGCTGTCGGGTTCGGGTTCGGGCAGCCCGATGAACTCGAAACCCGTCTCGGTTGGGCGCCAGACCACCGGCATGCCACTGGCGCGCGAGCGCGCACGCGCCGATTCCAGCATCGCGATCAGGCGCTGTGCCTCGCGTTCGAGCTGGGTCTGGCCCAGGTTACGCAGTGAAAAGGCGACGCCGCCGGTGGCCATGGCGATGATCGCCAGCACCAGCAACAACTCGAGCAGGGTGAATCCGGCGGAACCGCGCCTGGCCGATCTGTCGCCCGCTCTATTGCCAGGAGCCCACATCGGCGTCCTTGCCTTCGCCACCGGCCTGGCCATCCGCGCCGAACGACAACACATCGATCTCGCCCTTGAGGCCCGGGTTCAGATACTGGTAGGGACGGCTCCAGGGGTCGTTGGGCAGCTTGTCGATGTAGGGCTTCCAGTTGGGCGGAATCGCACCCGTGGTGGGCCGTGACACCAGCGCTCCAATGCCCTGCTCCGCGCTCGGGTACCGCTGGTTGTCCAGGCGATACAGCTTGAGCGCCTGCATCAGATTGTTGACATCGGTGCGCGCGGCCATGGTCCGCGCGTCGTCCGCGCGCTCGAGCACATTGGGCACGATCAGAGCTGCCAGCACTCCGATGATCACCAGGACCACCATCAGCTCGATCAGTGTGAAGCCGCGCCGCAGCGCAGCCAGCGGCCGAACGGTGGCTGAGGACGACATCGGATGCATACAGACCTTCCCTGGTAATGGTCGACCCAGCGAACATGGGGCCATCGCTGGATCATAATCTGCCATGACCAACCGCTGGCCGTCACGCATCGCCACTTTCTCGTTGTGGGCCCTGGCTGCCGGGTCGGCAGCGTTCTGGCTGCTCAAGATCATCGGTATTTCCGAGGCACCCGTCACGGCCGTCGCCATCGCGGCCGACACGCCGGCCGTCGATGTGCAGGATCTCGCACGCGCCCTCGGTCCACCCGCAACGCCCGGAACCACCACGGCGACCGTCGCACCGCCGCCGCCGGCACAGGACCCGGGCGCACGCATGCGCCTGCTCGGCGTGGTGGCTGGCCGTGCATCGGGCGGCGTCGCGTTGATCGCCATCGACGGCCAGCCGGCACGGCCTTATCGGGTCGGCAGCCAGATCGATACCAGCCACAAGTTGACCCGGGTCGCAACCCGATCGGCCACCTTGTCGCCGACCCAGCCCGATGGCCAACCCATCACACTGGAATTGCCATCGACGACGCCTGAGACCGGGCTGCGAGCGGGCCCGGGAGGCGGGTCAGTTTTTGCGCCAGGCGCCACCCCTGCCGCCATCACCACCAACAACAACCGCGCTGCGATACCGCCCGGACGCGCCGCCGACGACGCAGCAGCGAAGGACTGAGGCGCCGCGACCGACCGCCGCCTATGCCGCGACGGGCTTCACGGCTTTGCATCAGCCGGCTGTTGCGACGCATCTCCGAGCACGATCAACGCCATCGGGTCGGCAATGCCGCCGACGCGGCAATCGTCCAGCGCCAGGTGCCCGGCGGCGCCCGGCACATACCCCTGCGCTAACGCCCCGCGGTAACACTCATCGCTGGCCAGGCCGCGCACGGATACGACCCTGGTGTGGTTCTGCAGCTTGGCGGCCCGATTGACCGGGTTGCCGATGATCGCGTATTCGAGCCGGCCTTCGTCGCCGATGACGCCGCAGGTCACCGTGCCGCTGTCCACGCCGATGCCCACGCCCGGCGCCGGCAGGCCCTGCTCCTGCCGACGGGATTGCCAGTCAACCAGGGCCTGCAGCAACTCCTGGGCGCAACGCAACGCATCGGCGCAATAACGCTCCGACACCTTGGAGGCGCCAAAGGTGACCATGATGCCGTCCCCCAGGTACGTCGTGATGCTGCCGTTGTGGCGGTGGATGATCGGCACCGCGATCGCCTGGTAACCCCGCAGGATGTCGATCAAGGCGCGCGGGGGCAGCTGCGATGCCATGGTCGTGAATCCGCGCAGGTCGATGAACATCGCGGCGCTCTGGCGTTGTTCCCCATCACCCGAATGCAGCAATTCGTCGGCCATCGACAGCCGTTCGGCCACTTCGGGCGCGAAGAAACGCGACAGCTGCGACACCGCAGCCTGGTCGCCGACCGCGTTGAACAGCAACTGGCGCGCCCGAGCCACGGCGACCGACAACACCAGTGTGACGATCAGGATCGACACCACCCGGTCGACCTCGCCGCCGATCAGGATGCTGGCCGAGGTCATGTACTGAACGTAGTCGTGCGTGACCAGTTCGGCACCGCCAGGCGCCATCAAGGCGTAAGACAACAATGCCAGCCACCCCGCCGCTGCGACCAGTCCGGTGAACAACACATAGGCCGGCGCAAAAGTCAACGCACGCAGCACGATGAAGATGAACACGTACAGCAGCGTCGGGGCCTTGAGATAGAACGCCGCTGGCTGGCCGTATTGCAGGTGGAAACTCCAGATCGTCACCATCAGCATGCCGATGTCCACCAGCACCGACAACACCCGCAGCGGCAGCGTGAGCTGCCCGCGATAAGCCAGCAGCAGCCGCATCATGGTGAACACGCCATAACCACCGAGCGCCCACGGAACCGGGTGGAAGGACGCATCCGACGGTGCCGTGCCCGGTGCCACCAGATACAGCCCGCCGAGCACCGAAATCAGCGCAGCCTGGACCCACCCGATCAGGATCTCGCTTTTGCGGTCGAGCTCGCCGAGCGCGCGTTCCACCCGGGCCGGCAGACGATGACCGGGCTTGTCGCGCCATTGGCCAAGCCAATGGAGCACGGTGCCGGTCGTGAGATGCGATGGTTCCATGGATCGGTAGTCGGCCCGGTCTGGAAGATCTTTCATTGCCGCGCCTTCGATGGCCGTGGCGCAGGGTCGATCGTACCGGGCCGACACCGTCCCGCCCCGGGGGCATGGCAGGCCAACGCGTTGCGCGCGAGCATGGCTGGGTACTCGGTTGGCGCAACGACGACGGCACGCCGCCGGACCGGTTCAAGAGCCCGGCCCTGGCCGGCGCTGGCGGAATGTACCGGGAGGACTGCCACCAAGGTGGCGGGCGCTACCTGGAGGACTGCCACCAGGGCGAGCCAGCCGAACCGGGCAACCGGGTCCGCGGTTGCGTACCGCACACGATGGACGTCGAGTGGGCGCAGCGCCTGCGGGATGTGTCGCAGCACATGCTGGACAACGCCCACTGACGGAATCGTCCGCCACGATCACGGCCAGTTCTGAGTCAGGTGATTCGCGCTGCCAAGTACCTTCAACCTACAAAGCCGTCAACTGCCGTTTGTAGGTTCAATCGTGGACGCCGCATGCGCTCGTGCCCGCGCAGGCTGCGCATAATCGCCCAGGAGCGGTGCCAGTCGCCGGTGCCACGCCGGCGTCAACCGCGACCTCTTGGTCCGCGCGAAGGTTTGCCACGTGCCGGGACTCGCCCTCTGCTCCGGATGGAAAAACGCCATGAAACGCCTTGTCACCTCACTCGCCGCACTGCTGCTGGTCCTGCAGGCGCCTGCCTGGGCCTGGAGCAACCACACGCTGCCCACCTACCGCGCCTTCGAGGCCATGCCGGAAGTCGCCAACGCCAAGCCGGTGCGGGCCGAGCCGCTGGAGGCCTTTCTCCAGGCGCAGGAGCGACCGATCGCCGAGTTGCTGGCCAGCCAGGAGGCCTGGGCACGGGCCAACATGCCGCACTACGCGCCGCGCGCCGACGCACTGGTTTTTCGTGCCGACCCGTCGCGCAGCGATGCGCAGCGCCGGCAGGTCTTCCTGAGCGCCTTGCGCATCTCGCCGCTGAGCCGGTTCGCCTTGTATCTGCAGCCCGACATGCGCGCGACACCGGATCCGGCGCGGCTGCTGGCGCACGACGCAGTGAACTTCCTGCCCGAACAGCCCAACGACGAGCGGCGTTTCGTGCGCGTCGAGCCAGGCCAGGCGGTGGCGCCGCTGGCGGTTCTGGCGTCCGCATCCGACGAGCCGGACTACGGCCTGGACATCAACCTGTGGGACGACAGCCCCAGCGAGTGGGGCAAGCGTTACGGCTTCGGTGCCCTGCCCTTCGGCAACCCCGCCCTGTATTACGCCACCCAGGCGCCGTTCCACATGGGTTTCTACCACCAGGACTGGCTGATCTACCGGGCCGCGCCTTTCATTCAGCGCACCTACCCGCTGATGCGGATCCAGCAATACACCAGCCTGTCCGCGCTGGCGTTTCGTTCCGGTCACGGCTATTGGGGCTGGCGCTTCGCCGGACTGGCCCTGCACTATATCCAGGACCTGACGCAACCCTACCACGCCGAACTGGCCCCGGGCGACTCCACGCTGCGGCTGATCACCACCGAAGCGATGGCCATGGCCGGGTTCCCGAAGCGACGCGAAGACCTGATCGTGTTGTTGTCAAACCGCCATCTTGCACTGGAGAAGTTCCAGAACGAATCAATGGTGGCCAATGCCCGTGCCGGCAAAGCCACCGCCCTGGAACGCGCCTTGCGCGAACTGCGGCGCGACGCGAACTACCCGGCCTGGACGGCGCTGTATGCGCGCGACACCGTGGCGCGAGAAGCCCACGCCAGCGCCGAGCAGACCGTGCGCACGATCCTGGCCACGGTGCCGGCAAGATACGTATCCGACCCGGCGTTCGACTTCGGCGTCAAGGAGGCCGGCATCGAGTTGCTGACCGACATTGAAAAGCAGGGCCCGACCCAGCGCGCCGAACTCGCGCAGCAGGTCGCGCAATTGCTGGCCCGGTTCGGGGCCCACAGCCGCAACACGATTCGCGGCATCCTGCGCGCTGCCCAGCAGCGGCCCTGAACAGCCGCTAACGCGCTTCGGGCGGTGCATCCGCTGCGGCTGCGTCGTTTTCCGGCGGCAGCTTGCCGCCTTGCAGGTGCAAGGTACGGGTCGGGAAGGCGATCTGGGCACCGTGGCGCTCGACGATCTGGCCGACCCGGATCAACACGTCCTGCTTGACCTCGTGGTATTTGACCCACTGCGTGGTCTTGGTGAAGGCGTAGATCATCAGGTCCAGCGAGGAGCCGGCAAACGCGCTGAAGTTGACGATCAGCGTCTGCGTCGCGTCGATCTCGGGATGCTCCTGCAACATGCTGCGGATGTCGTCCACGACCGCCGGCAGCACGGCGAAATCGTCGTACCGCAGCCCGATGTTTTCCTTGATGCGCCGGTGGCTCATGCGCGAGGGGTTCTCCACCACGATGTTGGTAAAGACGGCGTTGGGTACGTAGATCGGGTTCTTGTTGAAGGCCCGGATCCGGGTATGGCGCCAGCTGATGTACTCGACCGTGCCCTCCAGGCTCTTGTCCGGCGAGCGAATCCATTCGCCGACCGCAAACGGCCGATCGAGGTAGATCGTCAGGCCGCCGAAAAAATTCGCCAGCAGGTCCTTGGCCGCAAAACCGATTGCGATGCCACCCACACCGCCGAGCGCCAGCAATCCGGTGATCTGAAAGCCCAGCGTCTGCGCCGCCATCAGGATCACAACGATCAGCGTCACCAGGCGCGCCAGCTTGCTCAAGGCATCGACCGTGGTGTGATCCACCTCTTCGCCGCGCTGCTCCCGCACGGCGATGATGTTGCCCCCGACCTTGCCGGTGAAACGCAGCAGGAACCAGGCGGCGCAGGCGATCAGTGCGACGTCGCGCAAGGCCAGGGCTTCGGCCAGGAACGGTTCGTCGACCTGGCGCTGCACGACACGCGCCATCACGCTGGCCCCGATGATCCATACCGCGGCCAGCACCGGGCGGCTGGCGGTATGCACCAGCGCATCGTCCCAGACCGAGGCCGTGCGCTCGGCGACCTTGGCCGCTTGGCGCAGCAGTACCTGCGCGACCTGGTTCAATGCGACCGTGACCAGGGCGATCGCGATCAGTGACGCCATCCACAACTCGATGCCGATGTTCTGGCTGAGGAATTCGCTCAAACGGTTCATCCGGCCAACTGTACGGCATGTGTTTCGGCGCGGAACCTGTTATGGTGCAGACGCCGACACGGCGCAAGTACCAGCGTTGCTCTGGCTGCCAGACCGTGAAGCAAGGGAGTCGCCATGCCAAGCACCCCAGCAACCAGTCCCGACGTCGCCCCTGCACGGGAGACGCCGCCATGGTCGGGCCTGCCGGATGCATGGCCGGCGCTCCAGGCCGCCGAACGAGTGGCCGTCGCCGCACGCCGGAGCCAGGTGCTGGCTGACGCATCGCACCAGGAACCGGATCCGGCCCAACTGGCGCTGCCGCGGGTGGGCCTGGCCCTGTCGGGAGGTGGCATCCGCAGCGCAACCTTTGCGTTGGGCCTGATGCGCGCGATGGCGCAGAACCGCCCGCACGCCGATGCACCGGCGCCGCCCGGCCTGACCCGCGACGGTCTGCTCGGGCGAATGGACTACCTGTCGACGGTGTCCGGCGGCGGTTACGTCGGCGCCATGTACGGCCGCCTGGTGGCCAGCTACGGGCAGCAACGCGCACAACAACTGATGGCAGCGAGCCGTTCGCCGGTACTGGGCTGGCTGCGCCGCAACGGCCGCTACCTGGCGCCAGGTGGATCACGCGACATCGGCATGGCCATCGTCACCTACCTGCGGGCCTGGTTGGCCATCCACGCCGAGTTCATGTTTGCCTGCGTCGCTCTGGGCCTGCTCGTCATCTTGCCCCACCTGTGGCAACACAGCTTGCAGGTGCTCGATTCCCGCGGCTGGGAGCCCTGGCATACCGCCTGGTGGGCCTTGTCGCTGGCACTGTGGACCGTGCTGGCGCCGGGCCTGATCGCAGGTTACTGGGCGGCCCGCGACGGACCGGACCCGGCGAGCACCGAGACCCGACTCGGGTGGCGCGACCTGGTCTTCGTGTTGCTGATCGCTTATGGCGCCTTCAGCCTGCTGCGCAGCCTGTATCTCAACGGTGTGCTCGACCCGGTCCGGCACAGCCTGACCTGGCCGGGCGCCGGCGCGCTGGCCCTGGCCTCGGTCGTGATCGGCCAGGTTGCGACCATGGGTTGGCTGGTGTTGGACCGCACCCCCCATGCGCTGAAGGTTGCGCGCATGCGCAACAGCCTGACCCGTACCCTGCGCGCGGTCATGCTTGCCACCCTGGCACTGGCGGGCGCCGGGGCGCTGGATCGGCTGAGCTGGTGGATCCTGGAGGAGCTGCAGACTGGCAACGCCTGGTTGTGGCGCGGCGTCGGCGCCGGCAGCGTGCTGGTCGTGGTGTTGCGGGCGCTGGTGCAGCCGCTGCAGAAGATCGCATCCGAGACCACCATGGGCAGCCGCGAATGGCTGCCGCGTTTGCTCGACATCGCCAGCCTGTTCGGCATGCTGGTGCTGGTGCTGGCCTGGCTGGTGCTGCTGCAGTGGTTTGTGTTCGCGCCCGAGACCTTCGAGGCGCTGCGCAACGTGCCGGCCTGGATGCGCGCCAGCATGCTGGCCACCGCCTGTCTGGCCTGGATCCTGCTGTCGGCCGGCAACACCCAGATGGCCAACACCTCGTCGCTGCACAGCTTCTACCGCGCGCGGCTGACCCGTGCCTACCTGGCCGTGGGCAACCTGCGGCGCGACCTGGCAGACGAAAACGGGGCCCGCGCCGACGTGACCCGCGTGGTCCAGGGCGACGACACCAGCCTGCAGCATTACCGCCCGGAGACCCGTGGCGGACCGATCCACCTGGTCAATACCTGCCTGAACCAGACCCGCGATGACAAGAGCGGCCTGTTCAACGCGGACCGCAAGGGCACGGCGGTCACCGCTAGCTGGCGCGGCATCGAGATCGGAGCGCGCGCGTTCGTGGCGCTGCGCGAAGGCGACGACGCGGGCACGCTGGGGCGCTGGGTCGCGGTGTCCGGTGCCGCGGCCTCGCCGGGCGCGGGCTCGTACACCTCGCGCGGCCTGGCGCTGCTGCTGTATTTCCTGGGTGTACGGCTCGGCCACTGGATGCGTGCGCCGCGCCCGACGCGGCAACCGGGATGGCTCAGCCACTGGTACTGGCGCCTGATCCCGAAACCGATGATGCTGGCCAGCGAAGCGTCGGCCACGTTCTTCGGCGTCGAGCGCCCCTGGTGGTACCTGTCCGACGGGGGTCATTTCGAGAACAGTGGCGTGTATGCGCTGCTCAAGCGCGAACTGGATTTCATCATCCTGTCGGACGCTGGCGCCGACGGGCGTTACGAATTCGCCGACCTGGAGAACCTCGTGCGCAAGGCGCGTATCGATTTCGGTGCCGAGATCGAGTTCTACACGCGCGAAGAGGCGGCCAGCCTGTTCCCGCACGGCAACGCCGAATTGGCCGTGTTGTCGCCCGAGGACATGGGTAACGTGCATTCCAGTCGCGGCGTACTGCTCGCACGGATCCGTTACCGCGAGCGGCCCGGCCCGGCGCTGGCCGACGGGCGGCCCGGGCCCGGGATACGCCCCGAGGGCAGCTTGCTGGTGATCAAGCCCAACCTGCACAATGCGCTGGACATCGACCTGCTGGCGTATGCGGGCAAACATCCTGGCTTCCCGCACGAATCCACCGGCGACCAGTCCTTCGACGAGGCGCAGTGGGAGAGCTACCACCGTCTGGGCGAAGACTTCGGCCGTGCCATGCGCGAGAGCTGGCTGGCGCAGCTGCCGGGATGGGCTGCTCCGGCACGGCACGAGAACCGGATTGCGGCGCGCCTGCTGCCACCGACCCTGACAGGTGAGGCAGCTCGCAGCGAACCGTTGTGGCGGCGCACTGTGCGCGCCACGGCGATCGGCACCACCCTGGGTCTGGGTGCGTCGGGCACCTTGCTGTTGTCGTTATGGCAAATACAAGAACAGCTCCAGCGCAACCGTGGTGACCAGCAGACCGAGGCGCGCCAGCTGTTTACCGAAGTATCCCAGGGCCTTCAGGCCTTCGACGGAACCTGCCCGCAACTGCCGGAACACGTGATTACACAGGCCGCGATGCTGATGGAGTTGCGCAACAGCCCGTCCATGCGGCCGCTCGAACAGGCCGGTCTCGAGCGCATGACGGCCCGCATCGCCGACGAATGCGCACGCCCACCGGCGCCGAGCGAGGAATGCGCAGCGAGATTTCGGCGCGTGCAAGGCAGCCTGTGCACCGTGGTGCTCAAGCCGCCCAGCCGTGGCACGGCGCTGAGTTACTGGCATCCCGGCGCATCACCCGAGGCGCAACGCAGCGACGGCACGGCGGCGCTGCAGCAGGCGGCCAACCGATTTCCGCTGCTGGGCAGCCTGATCGGGACGGAACCCGCCCACGACCCGGCGGCCTACACCGCCGCGTCCCAGCCAGCTGCCGCGAACGCGGCAGGCCTGGCCACACCCACGCTGCAAAGTTGCGCCCGACCGCAGGGCAACAGCACGTTATACATCCACATCCACGACGAGAACTCCCGGTTGCCCGCCACCGCGCTGCGGCAGGCGCTGCAGGACGATCCGGACGTGCCGTTGCTGGTGGCCCCGATCGAGAATGTGGTGCGCAGCGCCGACATGCGCCAGCAGCGTCGGCCGGTTGCCTGGCCGACACCGACGCTGGTGTTGCACGATGCCGCCGGGCGCGACTGCGCGCGCGCGATCGCCAGCTACGTCGCCGCGCCCTGGTTGACCCGATCCGATCCGGCACAGGCTGTGCGGCTGCGCGACCTTCCCGCCGCGCTGCAGGCGCGCCCCGGCGTGATTGAACTCTGGCTGCCGCCGCTGGAGTCTGGCGCGCCCGAGCCGCCACAACAGCAGCAGCAGCAGCAACCGCCGCGCTGACGCGTTACCGCGCACCGACCGTTCAGGGTGCTGCCAATTCGCAGGTCAAGAAGACGCTGTTCGGGTCTGCCCGGTAGTCGCCAAACGGTGCGCAGCTGACAAAACCATGGGCGGCGTACAAGGTGCGGGCCGGCGCAAAAAACGCCATCGAGCCGGTCTCCAGGCTCACGCGCCGCAGGCCCGAGGCCTGCGCCTGCACCAGCACATGCAGCAGCATCGTGCGCGCCAGGCCCTGGCGCCGCGACTGCGGTGCCGTGCGCATGGACTTGAGTTCGCCGTGCCGCGCATCGAGCCGGCGCAGCGCCGCGCAGCCCACCAGTTCACCACCCTGCCAGGCGCTCCAGAACCGGATGTCCGGCCGGCGCAGCCCTTCGAGGTCGAGCGCATGTTTGCTCTCTGGCGGCGAGACGGCGCGCATGTCACGGATATGCTGCTCCAGGAATGCCGCGATACGCGGATCGCTCAGGTCGTCAAGCCGGATGTCAATCTCCGTCGCCGCCATCGTCACCTCCCCTTGTCAGGTCCATTCAATCGATGATCTCGGTTGGCGCCCCGGACACCGGTGCCGATACCCAGCGTGAACCAGGTGATCGTGGCCACGATCATCGCGCAAAAGCCGATACCGGCCGCCATCGGACGCGAACTCCCGTCGACAAACATCCCGACCAGGCCCATCATCGCCGCGCCGAGCAGGAACTGCAGCGTTCCCATCAGGGCCGACGCGGTGCCGGCGATGGCGCCGTGGCGGTCCAGCGCCAGCACCGCGGTGGCCGGCATCACCAGGCCCAGGAAACCGTAACCGACGAACAACGGTGCCAGCAGCATCGCCAGATGGTCCACACCCGCCAGATTGAGCAGCAACGCCAGCACCATCGCGCCCGCGTATCCGACCACGGCACGCCGGACCAGCAACTCCAGGCCAAAGCGCCTGCCGAAGCGACCGGTCAGTTGCGAACACCCGATGAACGATATCGCATTGGCCGCAAACGCCAGGCCGTACTGGCGTGGTGTGAGGCCGTACAGATCGATCAGCACGAACGGCGAGTTGGCCAGGTAGATAAAGAAACTCGACACGCCAAACGCGCCGATCAGCACCAGGCCGATGTAGTGTCGGTCGCGCAGCAAAAGGCCATATCCGGCCAGCGCCGAGCGCACGCTGCTGTCGATGCGCCGCGCCGCTGGCCGGGTTTCCTGCAGCGCCGTGGCCACCAGCACCAGACCGAGCAGCGCAAAACCGGTGATGGTCCAGAACACGCTGCGCCACCCCGCCCATTCTGTGAGCACGCTACCGAGCAGCGGTGCCAGGATCGGCGAGACGCTGAACACCAGCATCAGCAGCGCCATCAGCCGCGCCGCATCGTGACCGGTATGCAGATCGCGCACGATCGCGCGCGGCACCACGACCCCGGCACAGGCGCCGAGCCCCTGCACGAAGCGAAACAGAACCAGCGTGCCGATGTCTTTGGCCAACGCGCAACCCACGCTGCCCACGGCAAACAGCGCCAATCCGAAAAACAGCGGCGCCCGACGTCCCACCATGTCAGAGACCGGCCCGTATACGATCTGGCCCGCGCCCATGGCGATGAAAAATGCCATCAACGTGAACTGCACCTGGCCAACCGACGCGCCCAGGCTCCTGCCGATGTCCGGCAGGGCCGGCAGGTACATGTCGGTGGCAAACGGTCCGATGGCGGAAAGCAGCCCGAGTATGACGGCGGCACGAAAGAAGCGAGTTTGCATGAAAGGGTGTGCCGAGCCAGTTCGGGAAAGACGCGGACCGCGCATGCGATCGGCGCTGAGATCGGCGTGGCCAAAGCCCTAGCATACCGAAGATGTTCCGGATGCCGGCAAACCGGTTCAGTGGCTGGACCCGCTTGTCCGGCAAAGCTGCGGGTATGCAGGGCGATCGATCCTGCTGCCAGCCACGGGGTTTTCGCAGCTGGCCAGGGCCAGGGCGACAATTGGTCGTAGACTGCTGCTGCTGTTTCCGACCACTCCCTGATCCATGTCCACCAGCCCCAACTCAACCATCATCAGCACCGAGCCGCTCGGATTTCGCTGGAGCACGATCGACCCGTTCCTGTTTTGCGTTCACCATGATGATCGGTACCCGCCAGGTAATGCTGCGCTCGGCCCGGATGCGTCGCTGGAGGGCCGCGATATCGGTCAGGACTTCGCCGGCAAGGATGGCTGGCGCATGTACCACGGCCAGGCGGTTCCCGGTTTCCCGGCCCATCCGCACCGTGGCTTCGAGACCGTGACCATCGTGCGCGAAGGCCTGATCGATCACTCCGATTCACTGGGCGCATCGGCGCGCTTCGGCGGCGGCGACGTGCAATGGCTGACGGCCGGGCGTGGCATCGTGCATGCGGAGATGTTCCCGCTGCTGCAGCGCCACGGCACGAACCGGCTCGAGTTGTTCCAGATCTGGCTCAACCTGCCCGCCAGCCACAAGATGGCGCAACCCCATTTCAAGATGTTCTGGTCGGAGCAAGTGCCACGCCATGTGTTCACCGACGCCACGGGAGCCACGACCACGGTGACCTGCATCGCCGGTCAGTTGCGCGGGTCGCATGGCCAGGCGCCACCCGCTGCGCCGCCCGACTCCTGGGCCTCGCAACCGCAGTCCGATATCGCGATCTGGACCGTCACGATGGCGCCTGGCGCTCACTGGACGTTGCCGGCCGCTGCGGGAGCAGGCACGCAGCGCTGCCTTTACTTCTTCGAGGGCTCGGGCCTGTCGGTCGCGGGCCAGCACCTGGACCGGCACGCCGGAGTCCAGCTGCGCTGCGACCGCGACGTCGAACTGGTCAACGGTGCGCGCCCTGCGCAACTGCTGGTGCTGCAGGGCAAACCGATCGCCGAACCGGTTGCACAATACGGACCGTTCGTGATGAACACCCAGGCCGAGATCCAGCAGGCCTTTGCCGACTATCAGCGCACCCGCTTCGGCGGCTGGCCGTGGCCCGACGAGGCTCCGGTGCACGGCAAGGAACCGCGACGTTTCGCCACCCGTCCCGACGGCCGGAGTGAACAGCTTCGCATGCAAACCCTTGCCGAGGAGCCAACCCCATGATTCCTGAACTTGCCGACATCCGCATCTCGCCCGGACAAAACGCCGCATTCGAGGAAGCCATCGCGCGCGGCCTGAAAACCGTGATCAGCCAGGCCACGGGTTTCAGCGGTTTCAAGGTCAACCGGGGCATCGAAAGCGCCGAGCGCCACATCCTGCAGATCTTCTGGGACACGCTGGAAGACCACACGGTCGGGTTTTTTCAGTCCCGCTGGCGCTTGCGCGCCGGAACCCCAACCACCCAGAGGATTGCATGAGTTTCGTATTTCCGCCAGCCGCGCTGGTCTGCGTGCCGGTACACGGCCAAAGCGCCCAGTTTCCGGTACACCGCATCTATTGTGTGGGCCGCAACTACGAGGAACACGCCAAGGAAATGGGCTTCACCGGGCGTGAACCGCCGTTTTTCTTCCTCAAGCCGACCGACGCACTGATCGTCGCGGCGCCGGGACAGGCTGCCTCCATGCCCTACCCCAGCCTGACCCGCAACCTGCACCACGAGATCGAACTGGTGGTTGCCATCGGAATGGGTGGCAAGAACATCGGCGCAGCCGACGCACACAAGCACATCTTCGGCTATGCAGTAGGCCTGGACATGACCCGGCGCGACCTGCAAGGCGAGATGAAGAAACAGGGCCGCCCGTGGTGCATCGGCAAGGCGTTCGACCATTCGGCGCCGATCGGCCCGATCACGCCGGCGGCGCAGGTGCCCGACATTGCGCGGGCCACCATCCACCTGGACGTCAACGGCGAGCAGCGCCAGCACAGCAGCGTGGCCAAGCTGATCTGGAACATCGCCGAGACCATCGAGCACCTGTCGGCTGCCTGGGAGTTGCAACCCGGCGACCTGATCTACACCGGCACGCCTGAGGGTGTGGCGGCAGTGGTTGCTGGCGATACGCTGGACGGCAGCGTCGAGGGCCTGCAGGGCATCCGCGTCACGATCGCCTGATCCCGGCGACGCTGCACCGTGCTGAAAAGCCAGATCAACTACTGTCGCAATTGCGGCTCGCCGGTGGTGCATCGTGTGCCGGACGATGGAGACACCCGTGAGCGTGCGGTATGCCCGCAGTGCGCCACCATCCACTATGAAAACCCGTTGAACGTCGTGGGCACCGTGCCCCATCTCGGCGAGCGGGTATTGCTGTGCAAGCGCAACATCGAACCGCGCAAGGGGAAATGGACGCTTCCGGCGGGCTTCATGGAGCTCAACGAAACCACGTCGGAAGGCGCAGCGCGCGAAACCGTCGAGGAAGCGGGAGCGTTGTTCGAGATGGAGGCGTTGTTCTCGGTGCTCAACGTGGCTCGGGTGGGCCAGGTTCACCTGTTCTACACCGCCCGATTGCTGGCCGACCATTTCGACCCCGGACACGAGACCATGGAGGCGCGGCTGTTCACCGAGGCCGACATTCCCTGGGACGAGATCGCGTTTCGTACCGTCAAGGAGACGCTGGAACACTATTTCGCCGATCGGCGCAAAGGCGCATTGGTGATGCACGTGATCGATATCGTATAACCCGCGGGGGATGCGCCCCGTCAGGCTCATGTCACGTTAGAAAGGCCTTCGACGGCGACAAATCCTGGTTGAGGGTGTATAAGTTCGCCCAGGTGACAGATTTGCCCACATTGTGCGGCGCGGGGGTACGACATGAGACAAGAAGAGAATTTCTGGGACATCGACCTGGTCGAGCTGTTGCGCGGTTGGATCGACGACATGGGGCTCTTTCTCCTCACCGCCCTGACCTTTGTCGGACTGGCGTTGCCGGTATTGATCCCCACCCTGATCTTGTGGTTCCTGTCGTCGATCAACTGGAGCATGGCGCCTTGACGGCGCGGCCTGACGGCGCACAACGCCGTCAGGCCGAGATACACCACGGCGCGGCATCGTGGACCAGGCCCATCCATACCGCCCACGATGAACTGAGCACCAGCGCCAATCCGGCCAGCCGCACACCCCATTGACCCGAACGTACGCTGCGCATGCGCAGCCACAACCAGGGGCCGGCCATCAACGAGACACTGGTGCCCACGGCAAACAGTGCCATCACCCATGCGCCGTCCACCGGGCGGGCGCTCATGGCCGCCACCATCACGGCCGAATAGAGCAGCCCGCAAGGCAACAAGGACCACACCGTGCCCAGCACCAGCGGAGCGCCGCTGCCGGAGCGCCCGACCCAGGACCGGGCGCGGACCCAGATCGCCTTGCCAGCCTGCTCCAGCCAGACCGGCTGCTCGGCGCGCCACAACAGCAAGAGGCCCAGCACGATGGCTGCCACATGCAGCATCGTCCAGACCGGCCGCAGCGCGGCGGACTGTACCGTCAGCCAGCCCAGCCCCTGCATCGAGGCCGCCGCCAGGGCGCCGAGCAACGCATAACCGATCAGCCGCCCTAATTGGAAGGTCCACATCGCTCGCGTGCCGCGCGGCGCCGCGGCGCGGCCGATGCCGGCACAAGCAGCTCCGCACATGGCGATGCAATGCGGTCCGCCGGCAAGGCCCATGAGCAGTCCGGTCAGGGCCAGGGAATTTTGCATGCGCAGAGCTTAAATGATGCGTGAGAACTGCGCCCGGGTGCGATCGGTCTGCAAGTAACGATCGAACACCATCGCGACCGCGCGCACGAAGAACCAGCCGGTCGGCGTGACCCGGATGCCGGCGTCGTCCAGTTCCACCAGGCCCTGCTCCTGCAGTGTCCGCAAGGCCTCGAGTTCAGCCGCGAAGTAGGACCGGCAATCGACCAGATAAGCCAGGTCGATGGATTCGAACAGGCAATGCCCCTGGCACATCAACGCCATGATCACCGACCTGCGGATCAGGTCATCCCGTCCCAGCGCCAGTCCGCGCACGACCGGAAACTGGCCGTGGGCGATCGCATCGCAATATTCAGGCAGGGTCTTGGCATTCTGGCTGTAGGTCGCCCCGACCCGTCCGATCGCCGACACGCCCAGTGCGATCAGGTCATGGTCGGGCTGGGTGCTGTAGCCCTGGAAATTGCGGTGCAGCCGTCCCTGGCGCTTGGCCACCGCAAGCGGATCCGTGGGCAACGCGAAATGGTCCATGCCGACATAGACATATCCCGCTGCGATCAACGCGGCCAACGAGCGCGACAACATGCTGATCTTGGCCGTTGCATCCGGCAGATGCTCGGTTTGGATGCGCCGCTGCGGCTTGAAGCGCTCGGGCAAGTGGGCGTAGGCATACAAGGCGATACGGTCCGGTCGCAGCTGGGCCACCTGGGCCAGGGTCCGGTCAAACGACTCCGGCGACTGATGCGGCAGACCATAGATCAGATCGACATTGACCGAGTCGAAACCCTTTTGGCGCGCCGCCTGGACCAGCGCAAACACATCGCTGGCCGGCTGGACGCGGTGTACCGCCTTCTGCACCACCGGGTCGAAGTCCTGCACGCCAAAACTCAACCGGTTGAAACCCATCTGCGCCAAGGCATCAAGCCGATGCGCATCGACGGTCCGGGGATCGACCTCGATCGCATATTCGCCACCGGGCACAAAACTGAAATTGCGTCGCAGCATCTCCATCAGCGCGGTCAACTCGTCGTCGGACAGGAACGTGGGCGTGCCTCCGCCCAGGTGCAATTGCGTCACCTTCTGCTGCGTTCCGAGCAAGGCCGTATGCAGCTCCACCTCGCGCTCCAGGTAACGCAGGTAAGGCGCCGCCCGGTCGTGGTGGCGCGTGATGACCTTGTTGCAGGCGCAGTAATAACACAGCGACTCGCAAAACGGTATGTGCACATACACCGACAAGGGCAGCGCCAGCGCGGATGCGCCGTTGCGTCGCTGCTGCAGTGCGCGCGCATAGTCCTGTGCGGTGAACGCTTCCACAAAACGATCGGCGGTCGGATACGAGGTGTAACGGGGGCCGGAGACATCGAACTTGCGCAGCAATTCGGGCGAAACGGGTTCAGTGTCTGCAGTGGTGGGCATGGGTGGTGTACAGGGGCACTGATCAAGGGTAAGGATCGAAGACGGCTCCAATATGCCTCAGCCCCACGGGGGGGTCTTGATATGCATCAAGGCCATTACACTGGCGGTGGATCACACTTGATCCATGTCAGGAGCCAACATGTTGCACAACCCCTCCTCCGCTCACGACGCCGGCTCGGTCACGCCGATCGTGCCCCTCAACTCCAACACCATCCGCGTTGCCTGCTCCAATTGCAATCTGCGCGAATTGTGCATGCCCCTGGGACTGACCGAAGGAGAGCTCGACCGGGTCGACGACCTGGTGGCGGGCCGGCGCCGTATCAAACGCGGTGCCAGTCTGTTCCGCAGCGGTGACCAGTTCACCAACCTGTATGCCATTCGCACCGGCTTCTTCAAGACCTGCGTCATCTCCGAGGATGGCCGCGACCAGGTCACCGGCTTCCAGATGGCAGGCGAGGTAGTCGGCCTGGACGGCATCGTCAACGACCGCCATTCCTGCGATGCGATCGCGCTGGAAGACGCCGACGTCTGCCTGCTGCCGTTCGATCGCATCGAGGAGCTCTCGACCGAGATTCCGGGCCTGCAGCGCCATGTGCACAAGATCATGAGCCGCGAGATCGTGCGCGAGCACGGCGTCATGCTGCTGCTGGGCAGCATGCGCGCCGAAGAGCGCCTGGCCGCCTTCCTGTTGAACCTGGTGCAGCGCCTGCACGCACGCGGGTTCTCGCAATCCGAACTCGTGCTGCGCATGACGCGCGAAGAGATCGGGAGTTACCTGGGCCTGAAGCTCGAGACCGTCAGCCGCACGTTTTCCAAATTTGTCGATGAAGGCATCGTGGAGGTCAAGCAGCGGCATGTGCGTATCGTCAAGGCCGACGCGCTCAGGCAACTGGTCAATCCGCAGGCCTGCAACTAGCGGCCGGTCACGTCGCCGGGACGCGACAACCAGTCGTTGAACCCTTCGCGCCATGAGCGCGCGCCACGACGCTCATTGCGGTTTTTGCTCAGTCGGTTGGTTGACCTCCTGCGGCGTCATCGCCAGCAACGCCGTCAGCCCGCAGGCCACCAGCGTCAAGGCCCAGAACACGAAAAACGCCAGCGTGTAGATACCCTGGCGCGAGATCGCCAGCGGTTGTCCGGCCCAGCGCAGGTCCTGGGGATCGACCATCGCGAACACCAGCATCTCCAGCGCACCGGCGACCAGGAACGCCGGCCACACCACCCACATCAGTCGCTTGGCCCACATGTTGCCGCCCAGTTCCATCTTGACGCCTCAGGGCTTCACCGCATCCGGCGCCGGCGCCACCGGCACCCCGGTCTGGGCATGATTGCGCCCCTGCACTGCGGGCGCCAGGCTGGCCGACGGATGGGCCAGCGTCTGGTTGATCTCCAGGCCCTTGCGGTAATAGTCCTCGGTGATCACCGGGTCGGGAAAACGCACAGCCAGGTACAGGGTGACAAAGCCGGCCACGACGACGATCGCCGGACCGGCGATGACCAGCCATACATGGCCGAACTTCCACCAGGGCAAGGGAGCCGGATTGTCGGATGAAGCCATGGGTCGATCTCCTTAACGTGGAACCAGGAATACGGATTTTTCACTGACCAGCCGGTTGCTGCCCTCTTCGATGATGTCGAACCGGATCGGATGGGAGCCTGGCTTCGCACCTTCGTAGGGCAGTTGCACCCGCACGGCGATCCAGCGCGACTGCGTCGACTCGACGCTGACCTGCACGTCGGATTCCAGCGTCAGGCCGTCGAGTCCACTGACGGCGAGACGGTAGTTCTGGTCCGCCTCCGTCGCATTCATCACCTGCAGCCGAAACACGTTCTCGATCTTGCCACCCGAGACGATACGCGCCAGCGCACCGCGGTCTCGCACCACGTCGACCCTGAACGGTGAACGCATCACCAGGCTCACTCCCATGGCCAGCACGATAGCCAGCAGGATGCCGCCATACAGCAACACCCGTGGCCGCAGCACATGGCGCAGGATCTGTGGCTGGCTCCAGTGCTGCTGGAGCGCGTTCTGGGTCGAATACTTGACCAGGCCGCGCGCGTACCCCATCTTGTCCATCACGGTGTCGCAGACGTCGGCGCAGGCGCCACAACCGATGCATTCGTATTGCAGACCTTTGCGGATGTCGATGCCGGTCGGACATACCTGCACGCACAACGTGCAGTCGATGCAGGCACCCAGGTTCAGCTGGGCCGGATCGGCTTTGCGCGAACGCGCGCCACGCGGTTCGCCGCGTTCCTCGTCGTAGCTGACGATCAGCGTATCGCGATCGAACATCGCGCTCTGGAAACGCGCGTAGGGGCACATGTGCTTGCAAACCTGCTCGCGCATGAAACCCGCGTTGCCATAGGTGGCGAAGCCGTAGAAGACGGTCCAGAAGACTTCCCAGGACGTCATCTGCAGCGCGATCAACTCGCGCCCAAGTTCGGTGATCGGCGTGAAATAACCGACAAAGGTGAATCCGGTCCAGAACGCCACCGCCAGCCAGGCCAGATGTTTGCCGCCCTTGCGCAGGACCTTGTCAGCCGAAAGCGACCCGGCATCGCGGCGCATGCGCGCCGAGCGGTCGCCCTCGAACTTCTTTTCGATCCACAGGAATATCTCGGTGTACACCGTCTGTGGACAGGCATAACCGCACCACAATCGTCCTGCCACCGCGGTGAACAGGAACAGCGACAAGGCCGAGATCACCAGCAAGCCGGTGAGGTAGATGAAATCCTGCGGATACAGGACCAGATTGAAGATGTAGAAGCGTCTGGCGCCGAGATCGAACAAGACCGCTTGGCGTTGGCCCCAGTCCAGCCAGGGCATGCCGTAGAAAACCAGCTGGGTCAACCAGACCATGCCCCAGCGCCAGTTCGAGAACAGGCCGGTGACACTGCGCGGATAGATCTTCTTGTGCGACTCGTACAGCGACACCAGCTCCGGGTCGGCGGCGATCGCACCTTGCTCGGCCACAACCGCGGCAGACGGCGCGATCGGGATGATCTTGCGCGGACCGGACTTGGACGAATTCAAGGAAGGCAATCGTTCGGTTACTTGCCGGCAACAGCCGTCTGGTTGGAGAAACTCCACACGTAGGCAGCCAGCACCCGCATCTGCTCGGCGCTGAGCTTGTCGGCCTGCGCCGGCATCTGGTTCACCTTGCCGTTGTTGATCATGGAAATGATCGTGGCCTCGCCATATCCGTGCAGCCAGATGTCATCGGTCAGGTTGGGCGCGCCCAGCGCCGGATTGCCCTTGCCGTCGTTGCCGTGGCAGGCGGCGCAGACACCGAACTTGGACTTGCCCAGCGCGGCGCGCACCGAATCGTGCGGGCTGCCCGACAGGCTCAGCACGTACTGCGCGACATGCTTCACGTCGTCTGCCGTGCCCAGCGCGGCGCCCAGCGGCGGCATGTTGCCGATGCGACCGTTGTTCAGCGTCTCGATGATCTTGTCGGGCGCGCCGCCATACAACCAGTCGCTGTCGGTCAGGTTCGGAAAGCCCTTGCTGCCGCGCGCGTCCGAACCATGGCACTGCGAGCAGTTGTTCATGAACAACCGCTCGCCGATGGCCATGGCTTGCGGATCGCGGGCGATGTCCTCGGGCTTCATCGCCGCGAAGCGGGCGTACAAAGGAGCCACCTGCTGCGCACCCTTCTCCATCTCGGCGGCGTGCTGGCCGGTCGACGTCCACGACAGGCTGCCCTTGTACGTACCCAGCCCCGGATACAGCGCCAGGTAGACCAGCGAAAACACAACGGTGATGATAAACAGCCACACCCACCAGCGCGGCAGCGGGTTGTTCATCTCGCGCAGATCGCCGTCCCAGACATGGCCGGTGGTGTTGTCGTACGCCGTCATCGCCTTGGCCTTGCCGCTGAACCACAGCAGCAACAGACAGGCCAGGATGCTGACGACGGTAATTCCGGCGACAAACAGCGACCAGAAACCGTGGGTGAAATCGCTCATGCTTGATCCTTGTGCAATACGTCAGTCTTGTTCGAACGGCAGCCGGGCTGCCTGCTCGAAGTCGCTCTTGCGGTTTTTCGACCAGGCCCACCAGACGATGCCCAGGAAAACGACGAGTGCCGCCACCGTGGTGATGGAGCGCAGGGTGATGATGTCCATTGTTGATTCCTCTGTTTCACTTGAGCGCAAGGCCCAGCATCTGCAGATAGGCGATGGTGGCGTCCATTTCGGTCTTGCCCTTGACCTCGCCGGCCGCCGCGGCAATCTGCGCGTCGGTATAGGGGACACCGACCCTGCGCAGGGCCCGCATATGGCTTGCCAGCGCCGCGCCGTCGATCGTGCCCTTCTCCAGCCAGGGGTAGGCCGGCATGTTCGACTCGGGCACCAGATCGCGCGGGTTATTCAGGTGGATGCGATGCCACTCGTCGTTGTACTTGCCACCCACGCGCGCCAGATCCGGTCCGGTGCGCTTGCTGCCCCACTGGAACGGATGGTCGTACACCGATTCGCCCGCCACCGAATAGTGACCGTAGCGCAGCGTCTCGGCGCGAAACGGCCGGATCATCTGCGAATGGCAGTTGTAGCAGCCCTCGCGCACATACACGTCCCGTCCGGCCAGCTGCAGCGGCGTGTAGGGCTCCACGCCCTTGATCGCCTCGGTGGTGGACTTCTGGAAGAACAGCGGCACGATCTCGACCAGGCCGCCGACGGCGAGCACGACCAGGATCAGCACGATCATCAGGAAGTTGTTGGTCTCGATGCGCTCGTGCGAGAGCAACGGGGTCTTTTGGTCTTGGTTTGCCATGATCGTTGTTCCTCAGGCGTGTACGGCGGCGTTGGGAATGGACACCGTCACCGCCTTGCCGCCGGTCGCCGTCTTCCAGGTATTCCACAACATGACCAGCATGCCGCCGAGGTATAGCAAACCGCCCATCAGACGCAGGAAATAGAACGGATAGGTGGCCTTGACCGACTCCACGAAGGTGTAAGTCAAGGTGCCGTCCGGATTGACGGCGCGCCACATCAGCCCCTGCATCACGCCGGCGATCCACATCGCGGCGATGTAGATCACGATGCCGATGGTCGCGGTCCAGAAGTGGATTTCGATCGCCTTGACGCTGTACATCTGCGTGCGCCCGAACAGGCGCGGAATCAGGTAGTACATGCTGCCCATCGTCACCAGCCCGACCCAGCCCAGTGCACCCGAGTGCACGTGGCCAATAGTCCAGTCGGTGTAGTGGGACAAGGCGTTGACGGTCTTGATCGACATCATCGGGCCCTCGAAGGTGCTCATGCCATAAAACGACAAGGACACGATCAGGAAACGCAGGATGGGGTCGTCGCGCAGCTTGTGCCAGGCGCCCGAAAGCGTCATGATGCCGTTGATCATGCCGCCCCAGCTCGGCGCGAGCAGGATCAGCGAGAACACCATGCCCACCGACTGGGTCCAGTCCGGCAAGGCCGTGTAATGCAGGTGGTGCGGGCCGGCCCACATGTAGGTGAAGATCAGCGCCCAGAAGTGCACGATCGACAACCGGTAGCTGTAGACAGGACGCTCGGCCTGCTTCGGAATGAAGTAATACATCATGCCCAGGAAGCCGGCGGTCAGGAAAAAGCCCACCGCATTGTGGCCGTACCACCACTGCACCATCGCGTCCTGCACGCCGGCGTAGGCCGAATACGACTTCATCAGGCCAGCCGGAATGGCGGCGCTGTTGACGATATGCAGCAACGCCACGGCGATGATGAACGCACCGAAGAACCAGTTGGCGACATAGATATGCCGCACCTTGCGGGTACCGATGGTGCCGAAGAAGACCACCGCGAAGGCAACCCAGACCAGCGTGATCAAGATGTCGATCGGCCACTCGAGTTCGGCGTATTCCTTTCCCTGCGTGAAGCCCAGCGGCAGCGAAATGGCCGCGGCCACGATGACCAGTTGCCAGCCCCAGAAAGTGAAGGCTGCCAGCTTGTCACCGAACAGCCGGACCTGGCAGGTGCGCTGCACGACGTAATAGGCGGCGGCGAACAGGCCGCAACCGCCAAACGCGAAGATCACCGCATTGGTGTGCAGCGGCCGGAGTCGGCCGTAACTGAGCCAGGGGATGCCGAAATTGAGTTCGGGCCAGGTCAGCTGGGCGGCGATGATCACGCCCACCAGCATGCCGACGACACCCCAGATGATCGTCATGATGGCGAACTGCCGCACGACGGTGTCGTTGTATGCCGTGGCCTTCATATTGGGAAATTGCATTTTTCGGGTCTTCCAAATTGATCTGGTTCAAGTTTCCACTGGCAAACCCTGATCGGGTTTGACCAACATCAAACGGGCGTTGCGTTCTGATACAAACGCAACAGACTTCGTCTGCACATGCGGCCGATGAGAAAGATGGGCGTTACCTGGGGCGTCATGGCGTCATTCCTCCAGGATGCGCTCGCCTTCGCGCTCGATGTCGTCGAACTGTCCGCGGTAGATCGCCCACCACAGGCCCGCGAGGATGAAGAACACCAGCACGACCGACAACGGAATGAGCAGGTACAGGATGTCCATCAGCCCTCCTGAGCGTCCAGGCCGCGGGCCAGGCGAAGCGCGTTGACCACCACCAGCAGGGAACTGCCGGCCATGCCCAGACCGGCCAGCCAGGCCGGTATCCAGCCCACCACGGCCAGCGGGATACAGGCCAGGTTGTAGGCGAGCGCCCAGCCCAGGTTCTGGCGCACGACACGCATCGTGCGCCGCGCCAGGCGCAGGCTCTGGGCAATGCGCTGCAACTGCCCGCCCAGCACGACGAAGTCTGCCTGCGATTGGGCCAGCGGCGCAGCGTGGCCGAGCGCAAACGAGACGTCCGCTCCCGCCAGCACCGGTGCGTCGTTCAGGCCATCGCCGACCACCGCCAACCGGTGCCCCTGCGCCTGCTGCTGGCGCAGGAAAGCGAGCTTGTCATCTGGCGCACAACCCGACAACACCGACACAATGCCCAGCGGCCCGGCCACCTGCAGCGCGGCGTCATGTTTGTCGCCCGACACCATGTGCACCCGGTAACCGTCCGCCAGCAGGCCGGCTATCGTCGCGGCCGCGTCGCTGCGCAGGTCCTGGCACAGGTCGAAACTTGCCAGCCAGCCGGACTCGTCGACCAGATGCGTCGTGCCCGCAGGGTCTCCATCCTCGGGCAGACCGCAAAAGCGCCGGCTGCCCAGCCGCGCAGCGCAAGCTGGCCGCGCCGTATCGGACGACTGCAGGCGGCCCGACACGCCCTGGCCCACATGCTCGATGACCCCGCTGGCGAACCAGGCTACGCCCTGGCCTGGCTGCTGCGCCACCTGCGCCAGCGCGCGCGACACCGGATGCAGCGACTGCCCAGCCAGCGCCGCGGCCATCGCCAGCGCCTGTTCGCGCGCCAGCCCCTCCCGCACCACCACTGCATCGAGCCGCAAGCCGTCGCGGGTCAGGGTGCCGGTCTTGTCGAACACCACGCTGTCGACGTCGGCCAGGGCTTCGAGCGCCTGCAGGCGGCGTACCAGAACGCCAGCACGGGCCATGCTGCCGGCAGCGGCCAGCATGGCCGTGGGCGTGGCCAGTGACAAGGCACAGGGGCAGGTCACAACCAGCACCGCCACGGCCACCATCAAGGCATGGCCGGCGCCGCCAGGCCACCAGTAAGCCGCCGCGGCGGCGGCGGCCAGCAACACGACGATCAGGAACGGCTTGGCAATTCGATCGGCCACCTGCGCCAACCGCGGCTTGGTCACCGCCGCACTGCGCACCAGTGCCAGTACCGCGGCAAAACGGGTGTCGGCTCCGGCCTTCTCGACGCGGACCTCGATCACGCCCGACAGATTGAAGCTGCCGGCAACCACCTGCGAACCAATGGTGCAGGACAACGGCTTGGATTCGCCGGTCAACAGCGCCTGGTCCACCAGGGCGTTTCCCTCGGTGATCACTCCATCGGCCGCAATCGCCTCACCCGGCAGCACCCGCACCAGGTCGCCAACCGCCAGGCGCCGCACGACAACCGACTCGAAGCTGCCGTCGGCGCGGCGGCGCTGCACCGCATCGGGCATGCGATTGACCATCGCCTCCAGGGCACCGGCCGTGCGATCGCGCAGGCGCAGTTCGAGCCAGCGCCCGGTCAGCAGGAAGAACACGAACATCGTCAGGGAATCGAAGTACACCTCGCGCCCGAAGGCACCTTGCGGATCGAAGGTTCCGGCCGAACTCACGGCGAAGGTGATCAGCAACGCGACCGCCACCGGCAGGTCCATGCTGACGCGGCGTTGTGCCAGGTCGCGCCAGGCGGCGCGGAAAAACGGGCCGCAAGAGAACAACAGAACCGGCAAGGTCAGCACCCAGGATGCCCAGCGCAGCAGCCGCTCGGACTCCATGCTCAGGTCGCCCGGCAAGGCGACATAGGCCGGGTAGGCATACATCATCACTTGCATCATGCACAGGCCGGCCACCAGCCAGCGCCACAACGCGGTGCGGCTTTCCTGCAACCGCGCCGCGCGCGCGCTGGCGTCGTTGGCCGGCAACGGCAGGTAACCGGCCTTGCGGATGACGCCCATCCACCCCGATGGCTGGACCGTGTCCGGAGCCCACAACACCGTTGCTCGCCGCGAGGCGGCGCTGACATCGGCACGCACCACACCGGGTGTGGCCCGCAAGGCCTGCTCGATCGTCACTGCGCAGGCGGCGCATGTGATGCCATCGACCACCAGGTTTGACTCGACCAGGCCCGGCAGCTGCGCGCTGGGGCTGCTGAAGGCTTCCCACTCCTGCGGATCGTCGAGCAGCCGATCGGTATCGACCGCAGCCTCGGGCGCAGGTGGATACACAGGGGGACGGACCCCAGCCAGCGACAGCTTGCCGGTCGGCTCGGGAGACACCAAGATGGCACTGGACATGGCAGGCAAGCTTAACCGGGGCAACCCGGCATGTCTTGATCTGCATCAAGACGATGGAGCATTGGGCCGGTATTCTCGAACCATCATCAATACCCGAGGAGACTTCATGTACCAGCGGATTCTTGTCGCCACCGACGGCTCCAATCTGTCGCGCAAGGCGGTTTCGAGTGCCATCGCCCTGGCTAACCTGTGTGGCGCCGAACTCGTGGTGCTCAAGGTCGTGGCACCTTACCCGATGACCTACTTCGAGGGTGGCATGGCGGTACAGGCCGGCGAGGTGGCACGCATCGAGGAACAGTGGGCAGACGCGGCGCAGGCCACCGTCGATGCGGTCAAGAAGACCGCCATGGCCAAGGGCGTCAAGGCCAAGGGCGTCACCGTCAAATCCGACCTGGTGTCGGAGGCGATCATCGCTGCGGCGAAAAAGCAGAAGTGCGACCTGATCGTGATGGCGTCGCATGGCCGGCGCGGTGTCAAGCGCCTGTTGCTGGGCAGCGAGACCCAGCTGGTGTTGACCCACTCGCACATCCCGGTGCTGGTCCTGCGCTGAGATCCACCAACCCTGCTCCCGCTTCGGGGGCCCCAACCAAGGCCTGTCGGCCCGCTCACGCGGGCGTGTGTCAGCTTGCTCACGCGGGCGTGTATTGGCCCGTTCACGCGGGCGTATGTCGGCTCGTTCACGCCGGCGTGAACAGCCCTTTGTGCTGTTCGCGCAACAGGTTCTTCTGTACCTTGCCCATGGCGTTGCGGGGCAAGGCATCAACGACGAAACAACGCTTGGGCACCTTGAAGTTGGCCAGGCGCTGCTTGAGCGATGCGACGATGGCCGTGGCGTCGAGCGTGGTGCCCGCACGGGCCGTGACCACGGCCACGCCGACCTCGCCGAAGTCGGGGTGCGGCACACCGACCAGCGCGCTTTCAGCCACGCCAGCCAAGTCGTTGATGACACTCTCCACCTCGGCCGGGTAGACGTTGTACCCGCCGCTGATGATCAGATCCTTGCTGCGTCCGACGATGGTCACATAACCATCGGCGTCGATGCTCCCGACGTCGCCGGTCTTGAAGAATCCGTCCGCGCTGAACTCCTCCCGCGTCTTCTCCGGCATGCGCCAATAACCCTGGAACACGTTCGGTCCGCGCACCTGGATGCCGCCGACCTCCCCGCGCGGCAACCTCTGCCCGGTATCGTCGCAGACACGCAGTTCGACGCCGGGCAACGGAAAACCGACCGTCCCGCCGCGGCGCTCGCCTTGCGCGGCGGCACAGGGGTTGGACGTCAGCATGAGGGTCTCCGACATGCCGTAACGCTCGAGGATGGTGTGGCCGGTGCGGTGCTGCCACTGGTTGAAGGTATCGAGCAGCAAGGGCGCGGAACCGGAAATGAACAGCCGCATCGCGCGGCATTGCGCCGGGCTCAAGCCGGCATCGGCCAGCAGGCGCACAACCATCGTGGGCACCCCCATGAAGACCGTGGCGCGTGGCAGGTTGGCCACCACCCAGCCCGGCTCGAACCGGGATTGCCACAACATGGCACTGCCATTGATCAGCGCGCCGTGCAACGCCACGAACAGCCCGTGCACATGGAAGATCGGCAACGCATGGATCAGCACGTCCCCCCCATCGGCGGCCGAACGCCAACCCCAGGCCTCCTTGAGCACCAGCGCATTGCTCAGAAGATTCTCGTGGCTGAGCATGGCGCCCTTGCTGCGGCCGGTGGTGCCGCTGGTGTACAGGATCGCCGCCAGGTCGGAGCCGCGCCGCGCGACGCAGCGGTGTTGGTCACTGCAGGCGCCGGCGCGCTCGAGCAAGGAGCCGGTACGGTCGTCGTCCAGGGTGAAGACATGGCCGGTGCCGGCCTTGAATGCGAGTTGGCTGAGCCAGCCGAAATTGCGCCGGGTGCATACCACCACGGCGGGTTCGGCGTTCCCGATGAAATAGGCCATCTCCGCGCTCTGGTAGGCGGTGTTGAGCGGCAGGAACACATGGCCGGCGCGCAGTGTCGCCAGGTACAGGATGGCGGCCTCGACCGACTTGTCGACCTGCACCGCGATCCGCGAAGCCGGGGGCAGCTCCAGGCTCTCCATCAGATTGGCCATCATGGCGCTGGCGCGCTCCAGGTCGCGCCAGCTATAGCACAAGCCGGTGTCGGTTTCGATCGCGATCGCGTCAAGGTCCGGTGCGAAGGCCTCGCGCAACGCGGCAAACAGGTTGCGGTCGGTCCAGGGGTGGATGGCGCGTGGCTTCATGGCGTGGGAGATGGCGGTGGTGCGGATCGGGATCCGGTTTCAGAATGGCGGTTTTGATCCGCAACACATCCCATCTGGGTCGTGTGAAAACGACCTAGAACACCAGGGCGTCGAACGCGCTGGACGTCGGAATCTTGCCCTGCGCCAGCTGGCTGCGGTATTTGTCCAGCCGCTTGAGGTCGTAGAGATAGTTCACCATCAGGCCGCACGACTGTTTCATGCCCTTGGAAGAGCTGTCAGCCATCCAGTTGAGCTGCTCGATACGGGCCCCGTTGCCTAGATGGAACCGCGCCACCGGATCGAGCGGCCGGTCTTCCTTGCCGGTTTGCAGCAGATACTGCGCCGCGCACTGCAGCAGCATTTTGCGCAGTGGCGACTTTTCATCCAGAGCCGTTGCCGCATCGAAGGCCGCGAGCACAGGCTCGCCGCTGATCGCATCGGCTTGCAGCGCCAGCGCCTGCGCCAGTCGCTGGCGTGCCTTGGGGCCGGCCTTGTCGAGCATCGCATCGATGTTGCGGCCCAGCCAGGTGCGCAGGCCCGGGATCGGCGACAAGGTCGCGAAGGTCTTGAGGCGCGCGAATTCCTGCTGCAAGGCCTCGACGACACGCTTGATCAGCGAATCGCCGAAACTCACGCCGCGCAGGCCGACCTGTGTGTTGCTGATCGAATAGAAGATTGCGGTCGTGGCCTTGTCCAGGTCAATGGCGCTGGCGGACTCGTCCAGCAGCGGCGCCATGTTGCCGGCCATCTGGTCGAGCAGGGCCACCTCGACGAAGATCAGCGGCTCGTCGGGCATGTGCGGATGGAAGAAACCGTAGCAGCGACGGTCGCTGTCGAGGCGGTTCTTGACGTCGGCCCAGCTGCGGATCGCGTGCACCGCCTCGTAACGGATCAATTTTTCGACCAGCGATGCCGGCGAGTCCCAGCTGATGCGCCGCAACTCGAGAAAGGCCACGTCGAACCAGCTCGAGAACAGGCCCTCGAGTTCGGCGTCGAGCGCAACCAGGCCCTTGTGGGTGCGCAACAAGGGCAGCAGTTCCGCACGCAAGTCGACCAGGAAACGCATGCCCTGGGCAAACCCGGCAAAGCGCTGCAGCAGCCGGGTGCGCGGGGACTCCAGTGCCTGGCGCAGCCGGATCTCCGCATGCCCCAGTTCGGACACGCCCTGCGCCGCCTCATATTCCGCCCGGGCCGCCAGGATCGCCTGCGGGTCATGTGCGAACTTGTCGTTCATCAGGTACATGCAGTCGATGCGCTCCTGCGCGCCAGCTTTGTCGTACCACTGCGCGATCACGCCAGCGCGCCGGCCCGCTTCGGCCTCGCTGACGCGGCTATCGACGACGGACTGCAACTCACCCAGGATTCGGCGCAGTTCACGGGGCGACAGAGCCTCGTCGCCTTTGCGCACCACACCGTCGAGCCGCGCCTGGAACGACCGCGCCGGACCCGGCCCGGACGCGGTCTTTTCGTTGTCCACTGTCGCCTCGGCCTTTGCCTGCGGGATCAGGCGGTTGACCTGGTCCAGAATCCAGTTCGACGGCGTCATGCGGGTTGACTCCAAAGGCATGCCGGCGGCTGCGCCGGCACGCGGTCGCACCGAAACAGCAGGAATCGGACCGGGACAACAATGGTCGTGATCGGTTGCATGCACGGTTAAGGAAACAGAGCGAGACGACGGCCGTCCCGGGAGGAGCCATCGATTCTAGGGAGTTTGCCCAGCCAACCTGCCGCTGAGCAGGTGATCGAGGCCGGGCGGACCCTCAGCTTCGCTTGCGGGCAATCGCCGCGGCGCCAGCAACCGGGGCCCCGCGCGCGCCAGCCCACCACCACAAACCGGCGCCCGCAAGCACCATGGGCACGCACAACCACTGGCCCATGCTCATGCCCAGCGACAACAGGCCCAGGTGCGCATCGGGTTCACGAAAAAACTCGGCGATAAAGCGCAACAACCCGTAACCCATGAGGAAAACTGCAGCCACGCGCCCGGTTGCGTGTTCCTTGCGGGCGTACAACCACAACAGGACGAACAGCAACAGGCCTTCGAGCAGGAACTGATAGACCTGCGACGGATGGCGCGGCAGGTCGCCGGCACCCCGAAACACCATCGCCCAGGGCAGCTCCGGATCGGCCAGCCGCCCCGGCAGTTCACCATTGATGAAATTGCCGACCCGGCCCGCCGCCAGGCCGGTCGGCACACACGGCGCAACAAAATCCGCCACCTGCCAGAACGGCCGGTTTCGGGAATGGGCAAACCAGACCATGGCAGCGATGACGCCGAGCAACCCGCCGTGAAAACTCATGCCACCTTGCCAGACCGCGAACACCTCCAGCGGATGGGCCAGGTAATACAGGGGCTTGTAGAACAAACAGTATCCCAGCCGCCCGCCGAGCACGACCCCGACCACCCCCAGGAACAGAATGTCCTCGACATCCCGGCGGTTCCAGCCCGAGTCGCCGCCCAGGGATGCGAACGGTTCGTGACGCAGCCGAAGCCGGCCCAGCAGCATGAACAGCCCGAAGGCAGCCAGATAGGTC
>ENA-ORBV01002909-ORBV01002909.1-microbial-mat-metagenome-genome-assembly--contig:-NODE-2909-length-35251-cov-9.771877_pt1 | contig 35251 bp, 30 predicted proteins | sample MGYA00237777_ERZ505514 | MGnify/ENA primary metagenome ERZ505514 (study PRJEB26160, sample SAMN06269048) | microbial mat metagenome | isolation source: Oligotrophic lake microbial mat | place... | reverse complement strand
TTTTTCAAGCAGAAGACGGCATACGAGATTCGCCTTAGTCTCGTGGGCTCGGAGATGTGTATAAGAGACAGACGGGTGCCATCGGCGAAGCCACCGTTGAGAAGTCTTCCGGGCCTTCGCGCGAACACAAGCAGCTCGACCGACTGGCCTTGCAAGCCGTGAAGGACTGCAAGGGCACACCTGGCACGCTCGACGGCAAGCCCGAAAGGTTGACCGGTCGCATCATCTACGACTGGAAGCTCGAGAACTGATCCTGTCCCCCGTAAGCGCGGCTGAGGGGCCGCGCGACCCGTTCCCTTTGGAGTCCACATGTCTATGAATCAATCCATCGCCGCCCGTTCGCGGGCAGCCAAATCACTGGCCACCTTGTTGGCGGGGTTTGTGCTGGCTCTCAGCACTCCGATGCTGGCCTTTGCGCAGGCTCCGTCCGAGCCGGCCGCAGCACCGGCCGCCATGGCACCCGCTCCGGCACCTGCCGCCGCGCCCACCGCACCGGCGGTCACCGAAGAGGCCGTCGACAACCCCTACGGCCTGAAGGCGTTGTGGACGCAGGGTGACACCGTCGCGCACACGACGCTGATCATCCTGGTCATCATGTCCATGGCCAGTTGGTACGTGATCATCGTCAAGCTGCTGGAGCAGCGCTCGATGCTCAAGAGCGCCAAGGAATCGGCAGACGTCTTCTGGAAAGCCAACTCGGTGAAGGCCGGTGCCGGCGCGCTGAAGGAGGGCTCGGCCTTCCACTTCATCGCCGATCAGGGCATCAAGGCCAGCGACCACCACGAAGGCACGATGGTCGAAGCGATCGACAAGAACACCTGGATCAGCATGGCGGTCGACCGCGCCGTCGGCAGCATCAACAACCGTCTGCAAGACGGCATGGCCGTCCTGGCCACCGTGGGCTCCACCGCACCATTCGTGGGCCTGTTCGGCACCGTCTGGGGCATCTACAACGCCCTGGTCAAGATCGGCATCAGCGGCCAGGCATCGATCGACAAGGTGGCCGGCCCGGTGGGTGAATCGCTGATCATGACGGCCATCGGCCTGGCGGTGGCCGTGCCTGCAGTGATGGGCTACAACTGGCTGCTTCGCCGCAACAAGGCCGTCATGGACCAGACCAAGGCTTTTGCCGGCGATCTGCACAACGTGCTGATCGCGGGCAAGCGTTGATCGTCCCGGTGACCGCATCCACACCTGACAGCCGGGAGCCCACCCCATGTCCATGAATGTCGGCTCCTCGTCGGACGACGGCGAGCCCCAGCTCAACAACACCATCAACACCACGCCCCTGGTGGACGTGATGCTGGTGTTGCTGATCATCTTCCTGATCACCGTGCCGGTGGTCACCCAGACGATCAAGCTCGAGCTGCCCCAAGAACGCAACCTGCCGACCCAGACCAAGCCCGAAAACATCGTCATCGCGGTCAACCGCGATGGCGAGGTCTACTGGGGCACCGAACGCATGCCCGACATCGAAGTCCTGGTCGCACGGCTGAAGATCGAATCGGTCAAGGAACCGCAACCCGAGGTGCACATCCGGGGCGACTCCGAAGTGCGCTACGAATCCGTGGGCCGCATCGTCGTGGCCTGCCAGCGTGCCGGCATCTTCAAGGTCGGTTTCATCACCGAACCACCAGCCGGCAGCGCCACGCGGGCCAACTGAGAACCACACCATGTCAATGAATGTCGCAAGTTCCGGGGGCGACGACAGCGATCCCGAAGTCATGATGGACATCAACACCACGCCGCTGATCGACGTGATGCTGGTGCTGCTGATCATGTTCATCATCACGATCCCGATCCAGACGCACGCGGTGAAGATGAACATGCCGGTGCCCAGCAACGCCGCTCCGCCGCCGACACCGCCCGAGATCGTGCGCATCGACGTCGACTTCGACGGCACCATCGGCTGGAACGGCGAGGTCATCCAGCCTGGCGACCGGGCCGCCATCGAAGCCCGTCTGGCGGTGGTGGCCGCACAGGCCGACCAGCCCGAGGTGCATCTGCGCCCCAACAAACTGGTCGAGTACAAACACGTGGCCATGATCATGGCCACGGCCCAGCGGCTGGGGGTGACCAAGATCGGCATCGTTGGCAACGAACAGTTCCTTTGAACTTCTTCTCTGCAAAGGCATCCCACGACCTATGAAGTCACCGCGCGTTCCCGTCCTCGCCACACTGCTGACCCTGGTGGCCCTGAACTGCGGCTGGTCCGTGGCCCACGCCCAAGGCCTGCGGTCCGAGGTGGGCAAGCCGCTGCAACAGGCCTCTGACCTGCTGAAGGCCGGCAAGGCCCGTGAAGCGTTGGCCAAGGTGCGGGAGGCCGAGGCCGTGGGCGGCAAGACGGCCAACGAGCAGCTCACCATCGACCGCATGAAGGCGGCGGCGGCGCAGCGAGCGGGCGACTACTCGGCGGCCATCCAGGCCCTGGACAACCTTTACGAGCGCGCTGGTGGCTCTGAAAAGGGCCAGCTGGCCGAGCAGCTGGCTTCGGCCTATGTGCAGCAGCGCAACACCGGCAAGGCCACCGAATGGCTCAACCGGGCCATCGCCGCGGGCAACAACAGTGGCACGGTCAAGCAGATGCAGGCCTACTTGCAGGGCGCCAGCGGCGACTACAACGCCATCGCCAAAGATGCTGCGGCTGCGGTCTCGGGGGCTGAACAAGCCGGCAGACGGCCTGACGAGGGCGACCTGCTGCGCCTGGCCGACGCGCAACAACGCACCGGCAACAACGCCGGTTATGTGGTCACGTTGGAAAAGCTGCTGGCTCACTACCCGAAGAAGGACTACTGGTCCGCCTACCTGAGCCGGCTGCCCCGCAAGGCCGGTTTCGCCGACCGCTTTGCGCTGGACCTGCTGCGCCTGCGCCTGGCCAGCGGCACGCTCAGCAAGACCGACGAGTACATGGAAATGGCCCAGTTGGCGCTGCAGGCCGGTCTGCCCGCCGAAGCGCGCCGCATCGCCGACCAGGGCATCAAGGCCGGCGTCTTGGGCACCGGCCCCGAAGCCGCGCGCCATCAACGCCTGCGCGACCTGGCGGTCAAACAGGAAGCGGAAGCCCAGACCAACCTGGCCACCCAAGCCACCGATGCGGCGGGCTTCAAGGAAGGCGACGGTCTGGTGAAGGTGGGCTACGCCTACGTGTCCATCGGTGAAGTGGACAAGGGGATCGGCCTCATTCAGCAAGGCATCGCCAAGGGCAACCTGAAGCGCGCCGAAGACGCCAAGCTGCGCCTGGGCATGGCCCAGTTGCAGTCGCCGAAGGCCAAGTCCACCGCCGTGCAGACGCTGCGCAGCATCAAGGGCAACGACGGCGTGGCCGAGATTGCCCGCCTGTGGACGATCCTGGGCGCGCCCTGATTCAAGGCCCTTTGCCCGTGTAGGGCGCCAGATGCTGCAGCCGCGGTGAGCAGCGCACACCTGCCCGAGTTCGTTCAGGCGCTGGGTCACGGCATTCATGCCATTGACACCGCCTTCCAACGCGACCACTTCGACGCCGCCTATCTGATGGTGCACGGTGGCAGGGCCGCCTTCATTGACACCGGCACCAACAACGCCGTGCCGCGGCTGCTGACGGCACTGCAGGCCCTGGGGCTGTCGCACGACGATGTGGATTGGGTCATCCCCACCCACGTGCATCTGGACCATGCCGGCGGCGCCGGCCTGCTGATGCAGCAGCTGCCGCGGGCGCGGCTGCTGGTGCACCCCCGAGGCGCGCGCCACATGATCGACCCCGGCCCGCTGAGGGCCAGCGCCACGGCGGTGTATGGCGCCGAAGAGATGAACCGTTCCTACGGTGAAGTGCTGCCCGTGCCGGCCGAACGTGTGCACATGTCCACCGACGGCATGACCGTGCGCCTGGCCGACCGCACACTGCTGCTGGCCGACACACCCGGCCACGCACGCCACCACCACTGCATCTGGGACGGCACCTCGCGCGGGTGGTTCACGGGCGACACCTTCGGTCTGAGCTACCGCGAATTCGACACCGCACGCGGCGCCTGGATCGTGCCCACTTCGACGCCCATCCACTTCGACCCCGAGGCCTTGCGCCAGTCGATAAAGCGCTTGCTTTTGCATCAACCCGCGTGCATGTACCTTACCCACTTTGGCCGTGTGCAGGACGTGCCGCGCCTGGGCAAGCTGTTGTTGTCGCTGTTGGACGAGATGGCGGCGTTGGGCCGACGGCTGCAGCACGCCCACCAGCGGCACAAGGCGCTGAAGAGCGGGCAACTCGAGATCTTTGCGCGCAGTCTGCGGTCGCACGGTTTCGAAGGCAGCCTGGCGCAGATCGAAGCCTTGCTGGCCATGGACTTGGAGCTGAATGCCCAGGGCCTGGCGATCTGGCTGGACCGCAGCGCTTGACCAGCGCTTGACCAGGGCCGGCAGCTACACTGCCGGCCCCAACCGTTTCAGCGCAGGCAGCAACATGGCAACAGGTGTGCACTTTGGCTTTGAAGGCCGTGTGATGGTGGTCACCGGCGCGGCACAGGGCATCGGCCAGGCCTGCGTGCGACGCCTGCTGAAAGATGGCGCTGCCGTTGCGCTGTGGGACGTGGCCGACAGCGCTGGCCAGGCCCTGGCCGCCGAGCTGCAAGCCGCCGGCGCAGCCGCCGCCTACTTCCACTGCAACGTCGCCGACAAAGCCCAGGTGGATGCTGCACTGGCCCAGACGCTGGCTCGTTTTGGCCGCGTCGATGGGCTCGTCAACAACGCCGGCATCTTCAAGGCAGCGCCCTTTCTGGACGTCAGCGAAGCCGACTGGGACGCGGTCATTGCGGTCAACCTGAAAGGCAGCTTTCTGGTCGGCCAGGCGGTGGCGCGGCAGATGGTGGCGCAAGGCGGCGGTGCCATCGTCAACATGAGTTCAGTCAACGGCACGCTGGCCATTCCCACCATCGCCAGCTACAACGCCAGCAAGGGCGCCATCAACCAGCTCACCCGTGTGATGGCGCTGTCGATGGCCGACCAGGGTGTGCGGGTGAATGCCGTGGCGCCGGGCACCATCGCCACCGAACTGGCGCGCTCGGCCGTGCTGACCAGCGACGAGGCCAAGGCTCGCGTCATGAGCCGCACGCCCATGAAACGCCTGGGTGAACCCGAGGAGATCGCCGACGTGGTGGCCTTCTTGCTGAGCGATGCCGCCAGCTACGTCACTGGCGAGATCGTGGTCGTGGACGGCGGCCGCATGACGCTGAACTACACCGTGGCGGTGTGAGCGCCTGAACCATCAGGCCGCGCTGGGCACGGGCCGCCGCTCCTGAATCGGCAAGTGGATCAGAGCGGCCGCCAGGGCCAGCATGATGTCGGCGTACCAGATCCAATCGTAGGAGCCGTTGGCTTCAAAGACCTTGCCCCCCAACCATGCGCCCAGGAAGCCGCCGATCTGGTGCGTGACCATCACCAGGCCAAACAGTGTGGCCATGTTCGCAGGCCCAAAGAAGCGCGCCACCAGCTCGGCCGTGGGCGGCACGGTGGACAGGAAGGTCAGCCCCATCACCGCGGCGAAGAGCAGCATCACTGGCGTCGACTTGGGCGTCAGCACAAAGGCCAGCACGGCCACGGCGCGGATCAGGTAGATGGCCACCAGCAGGTGCTTCATCGGCAGCCTGCCTTTGCGCCAGCCCATCAGGAGACCGATGCCGACGCTGCCCACGATGTTCAACAGTCCCAACATGGCCAGCGACCACGCGCCCACCTCGGGCGGCAAGCCGCACGAAGCCACCACACCCGGCAGGTGGGTGGCCAAAAAGGCGACGTGGAAGCCGCAGACAAAAAATCCGGCGGCCAGCAGGCGGAAGCTGCGGTCGGCCAGCGCCACGCGCACCGCTTCGCGCGTGCCCACACGCGGCGGTGCGCCTGCTGTGGCGGGCGCTTGTGGCAGGCCCCGCAACGCCCAGGCCGCGGGCAGTGCCAGCAGCGTCAGCAGGCCCAGGGTCTGCACCGCCGCGACCCAGCCCGAGGCGGTGGTGATGGTCTGCGCCAGTGGCGCAAAGATGAACTGGCCAAAGGAGCCGCCGGCATTGACCACACCCGTGGCCATGGCGCACTTTTCTGGCGCCACCAGCCGCGTCGTGGCTGCCATCAGCACCGAAGGGCCGGCCATGCCGGCACCGCCAGCGGCCAGGATGCCGATGGCAAAGATGAGCCCCACCGTGCTGCTCATGCGCAGCAGCGCGCCCACCGCCACCAGCACGATGCCCACCACTGCTGTACGCACATGCCTCCACGACGTGCCTGGTCTTCGATCTGCAGCGCATGCTGCCGGCCAGCCAGCAGAAGCAGCTCTGAAAAGACAGCCCTGAAAGGCCGGGCGTGAAAAAAGGCGCCGGCTGGCTGCCGGCGCCTTGTTCAGGCAAGGATCGTTTGTGTCTTCAGACCGTGCGGCGACGGCGAGCCGCCAGGCCCACGGCCATCAGGCCCAGCGCCATCATGCCGTAGGTGCCCGGTTCAGGCACCAGCGACGCGTTGATGAAGGCGGCGTGGATGTACACCGGCACGTAGCCGCTGAATTCGCCAAAGCTGCTGTTCAAGGCGCCGTCGATGTCGCCGTACGTGGTGCCGAAGGACAGGCCGTAGGACGTCACCGAAGAAATGCGGCCGCCGATGAACTGCGGGCCACCCGAGTCGCCACCGGCCACGCCCACTTCGGTCTGGCCAACGCCCCAGTTTTCGTACTTGGGGCCGCTGAGGTTGAAGTCAGGGTCGGCAGCCAGGAAGGCGGTGGCGTCACGCGCCGCGGTGCCGTTGTCGAAGTCGGACACATACGAATAAGCCACCTGTGCCGAAGGCAGGCTGGGGTTGTCGAAAACGCCGTCCCAGTAGTCCGCCGGGAAGTCGGCATCGCCAAAGCGGAAGTCGTAGCGGTTGTCGCCCTGGCGCAGCACGTTGGTGCCCAGGTTGGCGCCCACGGCACCACCGATGGTGGAGCGACGGCCGTAACCGGCGAGGTTGAAGGTGGAACTGGTCAGGTCGGAAACACCGGACAGCCCATAAGAATTGGCCCAGGTGGGCGCCGGGGCCGCCAGGCGGATGACCGCGATGTCGTTCTGATCGATCACCTGGCCGGTGTAGCCCGGGTTGACGAAGTACTGCGATGCCGCCACGGCCGTGGCTGCGGGATTGAAGGCCACCGTGGTGTCGGGGTTGGGGCCGCCGTAGAAGTAGGCGGTTGTGGCGTTGGGGTTGGCCAGCGTGGCGCCATTGGTCACGCAGTGCGCGGCGGTCAGCACCGACTGGCGGTCGGGCAGCAGCGAGCCGGTGCAGATGAAGCTGCCCAAGCCGGTGTAGGTCATGATCAGCGAGACCACGCCGTTGTACTGCGGCATGGGCGCCGTGTAGATCGGGTTGCCGCCTGCCGTGATGTTGGCCGTGGACGTCTGGCCGATGACCAGGCTCTGGGCTTGCCAGTCGATGCCGTTGAACGAGCCCGACGCGGTGCGCACGGGTGAGGTTTGTGCGGATGCCTGTGCAGCGAACATCGCCACGGCCAGGGTCAAGGCAGACAGAGCGACGGGCTTGGACTTCATGGACTTCATGGACTTCCTCGGTTATGTGTGGGTATCGCGTCGGTTCAACGCAGTGGTACAGCCCTTGCGGGTTGGCACCCGCTGGTTGCCACTGATTACCATATGCGGATGCTAGGGCTGCCGGTCGGCCCGGTGTTTGCCTTCAGGCAGCGCCCCCCCGAGTTTCGGGGGGAAGTATCAACCCTTAGATGAACGGCAACTCCGGATGCAACTCCTCCACACCATGCTGCGCGTTGGCAATCTGCAGCGCTCGATCGACTTTTACACCCAGGTCCTGGGCATGGGCCTGCTGCGCACCACGGAAAGGCCTGATCAGAAATACGACCTGGCCTTTGTCGGCTACGGCCGCAACCCGGAACACGCCGAGATCGAGCTGACCTACAACTACGGTGTGGACCGCTACGAGCTGGGCAGCGCCTTTGGCCACATCGCCATCGGCGTGCCCGATGTGGCGGCCACCTGCACGGCCGTGCGCGACAAGGCTGCGTCGCTGGGCGGCGCCATCACACGCGAGCCCGGCCCGGTCAAAGGTGGCAACACCGTCATCGCCTTCATCACCGACCCCGACGGCTACAAGATCGAGCTGATCCAGCGACCGGCCTGACGAACCTGCTTTGCCTGTCCAAGCACCATGTATCTGCCCCGCCACTTCGAACAGCGCGACCCGGCCGCCCTGCACGGCTTGATGCGCCTGCACCCGCTGGCGACCCTGGTCAGCACGGGCGCCGACGGCCTGACGGCCGACCACGTGCCGCTGGAGTTCGACCCCCAGGCGGGTCCGCATGGCACGCTGATCGGCCACGTCGCCCGCGCCAACCCGCTGTGGCAGCACGCCCACCGTGCCCCCGTGCTGGCGGTGTTCAGCGGGCCGCAGGCCTATGTCAGCCCCTCCTGGTACCCCAGCAAGGCGGCCACGCACAAGGTGGTGCCGACGTGGAACTACGCCGTGGTGCATGCCCACGGTGTGCTGGAAGCCGTGGAAGACGCACCTTGGCTGCACAGCCTGGTCAGCCGCCTGACGCAGCACCACGAAGCGGGGCGCGACGCGCCATGGGCCGTGTCGGATGCACCCGACGACTACGTGCAGCCCATGCTGCGCGCCATCGTGGGCATACGCATCCCGCTGACACGGCTGGTGGGCAAGTGGAAGGTCAGCCAGAACCGCAGCGAAGCCGACCGCCTGGGTGTGGCCCAAGGGCTGCAGCAAATGGCTGACGGTGGCGCTCAAGACATGGCCGGTCTGGTGCACGATGGCGCCGCGCCCAATCAGGAGACCCCATGAAGACATCCTTTGTTGCGACGCCCGTGCTCGTGCTGATGAGCCTGGCGGCGCCACTTGCTCAGGCTCAGCAGCTCAGGCCCGGCCTGTGGGAACACCAGGCGACGATGAAGACCGGCAGCGGCCAGGTCGAAGCGGCCATGGCACAGATGCAGGCCCAACTGGCCGCCATGCCGCCGGACAAACGCAAACAGATCGAAGACGCGATGAAAGCGCAGGGGCTGGGTGGCGGGCTGCCCGGCACCGGCCAGCCCATGACCATGAAGGTCTGCCTGACACCTGAGCAGGCGGCCCGCAACGAAGTGCCACAGCAGCAAGGTCAGTGCAAACAGACCAGCAGCAGCCGCACCGGCAACACGGTGAAGTTCAAGATGGAATGCACGGGCCCGCGCAAGGCCACCGGTGAAGGCGAGTTCACGCTCATCAGCGACAAAGAACACAAGGGCCGCGTCACCATCACGTCAGCGCACAAGAGCCGCGAAGAAACGATGGAGATGCTGTCCAGCGCACGCTGGCTGGCCGCCGATTGCGGTGACGTGAAGCCCAGGCCCTGAAACGCGCGTACCCGCGCCAGCCGTCGGCCGGCTGAAGCTCAGGCGCGCAGCGCCGACGCCGCCCGCGCCAGCTGGGTGATGCGGGCCCAGTCGCCAGCCTCCACCGCGTCTGGCGGCGTCAACCACGATCCACCACACACCAAGACGTTGGACAGCGCCAAAAACTGCGGCGCGGTGTCCACGGTGATGCCGCCCGTGGGGCAGAACACCACCTCGGGGAAGGGCCCGGCCAGCGCCTTCAGCATCGGCAAGCCACCAGCCGCCGTGGCCGGGAAGAACTTCAGAAACTGCAGGCCGTCGGCCTGTGCCGCCATCACCTCACTGGCCGTGGCCACGCCGGGCAGCAGGGGCAAGCCAGCTTCACGGCAGGCGGCCCCCACTTCCGCCGTGTAGCCCGGGCTGACGCCAAACACGCTGCCTGCTGCGCGTGCGGCACGGGCATCGGCTGCGCTGCGGATGGTGCCGGCGCCAACGATGGCTTCGGGCACGGCACGCACGATGGCCTCGATCGCTGCCAGCGCCACGGGCGTGCGCATCGTCACTTCCAGAACCCGCACACCCCCCGCCACCAGGGCTTGCGCCAAGGGCACGGCGTCTTGCAGGCGCTGGATGACGATGACCGGGATCACAGGACCGTGGCCGGCCAGTTCAAGGGTGTTGTTCATGTGGGTCGGTTTTAGTGGATCAGGGTCACGGCTCTCAAAGCCATGTCACGGCCCCCTCTTCGGCGCTGCTCACATTGCGCCGCATGCCAGCAAAAAGTTCGCGGCCCAGGTCGTGGGCGTGGATCTGGGCCTGTTCTGGCGACAGCGGCTGCAAGGGCCGCGCCGCCCACACGTCCGCATCCACCAGCGCCTGCAGTGTGCCGTCGGTCGCGTCGAGCCGGATGATGTCGCCATCCCGCACCTTGGCCAGCGGCCCACCGGCCAGGGCCTCGGGGCTGACGTGGATGGCTGCCGGCACCTTGCCGCTGGCGCCGCTCATGCGGCCGTCGGTGACCAGTGCCACCTTGTAGCCCTTGCCCTGCAGCACCGCCAGCGGCGGCGTCAGCTTGTGCAGTTCGGGCATGCCGTTGGCCCGCGGGCCCTGGAAGCGCACCACGGCGACGAGGTCACGCTCCAGCTCGCCGGCGTTGAAGGCGGCCAGCAGCGCTTCCTGGCTGTTGAACACAAGGGCGGGCGCCTCGACGACGTGGCGGTCTTGCGGCACCGCCGAAGTCTTGATCACGCTGCGGCCCAGGTTGCCTTGCAGCAGCTTGAGGCCGCCGCTGGCCGAAAACGGCCGCGCCGCCGGGCGCACGATGCTGCTGTCGCCACTGTCGGGTGGCAGCACGGTCCAGCGCAGCTTGTCGCCGTCCAGCAGCGGCAGTTCGCCATAAGCCGCGCTGCCCTGCGCAGAAACCGTGGCCACGTCGGTGTGCAGGCCACCGCTGGCCATCAGTTCGCGCAGCACCCGGGCCGGGCCGCCGGCCGACTGGAACTGGTTCACGTCGGCGCTGCCGTTTGGGTAGACCCGCGCCAGCAGCGGCGTGGCGGCCGAGAGCTCGGCAAAGTCGGTCCAGTCGATGACGATGCCCGCGGCACGCGCCACCGCCACCCAGTGGATCAGGTGGTTGGTGCTGCCGCCGGTGGCCAGCAAGGCGACCATGGCGTTGACGATGACCCGTTCGTCCACCAGCCGGCCGATCGGCGTGAAGCGTTGGCTGCCCGCCTTGCCCGAGATGGCCAGCGCGGTGCGCACGGCTTCGCGCGTCAGCGCTTCGCGCAGGCCGTCGTGCGGGTGCACAAACGCAGCGCCGGGCACGTGCAGGCCCATGGCCTCGAGCAGCATCTGGTTGCTGTTGGCGGTGCCATAGAAGGTGCAGGTGCCGGGGCCGTGGTAGGCGGCGCTCTCGGCGGCCAGCAGCTCTTCGCGGCCTACCAGGCCTTGGGCGGCCTGCTCGCGCACCTTGCTCTTGGCGTCGTTGCTCAAACCCGTGCCCATGGGCCCGGCGGGCACAAAGACACAAGGCAAATGGCCGAAGTGCAAAGCGCCGATCAAGAGCCCGGGCACGATCTTGTCGCACACACCCAACAGCAGCACGGCATCAAACACATCGTGGCTTAGTGCCACGGCGGTGCCCATGGCGATGGTGTCGCGCGAAAACAGGCTCAGTTCCATGCCGGGCAGGCCCTGCGTGACGCCGTCGCACATGGCCGGCACGCCACCAGCCACCTGCACCGTGGCGCCGTGTCGGCGGGCCTCGTCGCGGATCAGCGCGGGGTAACTTTCGTAGGGCTGGTGCGCCGACAACATGTCGTTGTAGGCCGTGACCACGCCCAGATTGGGCGCTTTTTCTGCCACGACGCGGAACTTGTCGCGGGCCGGCAGCGCGGCAAAAGCATGCGCCACGTTGGCGCAGCCCATGCGGTCGGCACCCGGCGCGCGACCCACCAGGCGGTCCACGCGCGCCAGGTAGGCGGCCCGCGTGACCACACTGCGCTGCACGATGCGGGCGGTGACGGCCTGAACGACCGGATGCAGGCCGGGAGTTGATGTAACCATAGTGTTCATTGTGACGTAACCAAGTTACAGCGTCAATTTAAGTTGAAGCTTGCGCGGGCTGTGCCATGCTGTCTGCCGTGAGCCCATCACCTACCCCAGAACCGATCCCATCAGAGTTGATCATGCGCGACCCCGCAGCGGCTCTGCAGTTGCTGCGCCAGCAGTGGCAGGCGCTGCAGCTCACGCAAGAGCAGAACCAGCGGAGTCACCGCCAACAACACCGCGCGCAACACCACGAGCAACACCACGCGCAACAACACGACGCCGAACACGCACGCTGGATTTTTGGCTACGCCTCGTTGATCTGGCGGCCCGAGTTCGACGCCGCCGAGCACCGCAGCGCGCTGCTGCACGGCTGGCACCGCGCGCTGCGCATGCGCTCACGTGTCAACCGCGGCACACCGCAGCAGCCGGGCCTGGTGTTTGCCTTGTTGCCGGGTGGTGCTTGCCGGGGTGTGGTCTACCGCCTGCGGCCTGAAAACGCAGAAGCCGAGCTGGACCGCCTGTGGGCCCGTGAGATGCCAACCGGCGTCTACGACCCGCGCCTGCTGCCCTGCCGCACGCCCCAAGGCACCGTGCGGGCGCTAGCCTTCACGCTCAGCCGGCGCAGCGAGGCCTGCCTGCCGCGCCTGCCCGACGATGAGGTGACCCACATCCTGCGCCACGCCAGCGGCCGTTACGGCACCACGCTGCAGTACCTGGCTGAAACCGCCAGCGCGCTGCGCGCGCGCGGTGTGCACGACCGGGAGATCGAACGATTGATGGCGCTGGCGCAGCGCCAGGGCTTGCTGTAGTCAGCCGCTGCTGGCGGCCCGCGGGCCGATGCCTGCGCTGGCCTGCAGCGTTTCCAGGTCGGCCGGCGTGTCGACGTCCATCAGCACACCGGCGTCGTCCACGTCCACACCGAGGGCCGGGTAACGGGCCACCACACGCCGTGCACCGTCGTCGTTGTCCAGCAGGATCAGTTCGGAGTAGAGCTCGGCCGCAAAACCCACGGGGTGGCCGCGCCGGCCCTTGTGCTGGGCGTAGACCACGGGCTGTTGTTCCAGCGCCGTGGCCACGGCCAGCAGGGTGCCGGGTTGCACCAGCGGCATGTCGCCCGGCAACACCAGCCAGCCCGGTGCGCCGGACCGTTCGGTCACCCCGGCAGCGATGCTGTAACCCATGCCCCGTGCCGCTTCACTCGCGCTGAGCACCACGATGTCGCGCAGCGCCACCTGGCGGCCCACCAAGGGTGCCAGCGCAGCCGTGGTCACCACCACCACCGGCAGCTGGGTCTGGATGGCGTGGCGCAGCGTGGCGCCCAGCACCGTGCCGCCGTCAAAGGGCTGCTCCAGCTTGTGCTGAGCGCCGCCAAAGCGGCTGCCCCGGCCAGCGGCGGGCACAACGATGGTGGGTCTGAAACGCATTTTTGTACTGGAGCCTGCAGCGCCACGGGTGCGCAGCAGGCGTCCTCCTTGTGGCGAAGAATGCAGAGCGCACCCGCGATGAGGTAGTGGGACGTTCACTTACGTCGTTCCCCGTAAGGGATGCACCCCGTGCGGGCCGTGCATACTGTCCGCATGGACATCGCCGCGCTGCGCAAGAGCTACGAACGTGACGAGCTGGACGAGAGCGCTTCGGCGGCCGACCCCTTGCTCCAGTTTCAGCTGTGGCTGGACCAGGCGCTGAAGGCGCAGTTGCCTGAACCCAATGCCATGACGCTGGCCACGGTGGGCCGCGACGGGCGGCCGTCGACACGCATCGTGCTCATCAAGGGCGTCGATGCCCGCGGCCTGGTCTGGTACACCAACTACCAAAGCCGCAAGGGGCAGGAACTGGCCGAACTGCCGATGGCCGCGCTGCAGTTCCACTGGGTCGAACTGGAACGTGTGGTGCGCATCGAAGGCGTGGTGGAAAAGACCAGCGCTGAAGAGTCCGACACCTACTACCGCAGCCGCCCGCTGGATTCACGGCTCGGCGCCTGGGCCTCGCCACAAAGCCAGGTCATCGCCTCGCGTGCCGTGCTGGTGACGGGTGCTGCCAAGGCCGCCGCGCTGCACGCGCTGAACCCGCCCCGGCCACCCCATTGGGGTGGCTACCGGCTGAAGCCCGACCGCTGGGAGTTCTGGCAAGGCCGCAAGAGCCGGCTGCACGACCGGCTGCGCTACCGCCTGGAAAGTGGCGCCTGGGTCAGGGAGCGCCTGGCTCCCTGATGAAAGAGTGGGCCCGGACGCGGCCTCGAGCGCCAGCGCTACCAGCGCAACTGCACACCCGCCGACAAGGCCCGCCCCGGCATGGGCGCCAAGCCGCGAATGGTGGCGACAGCCACGGGGTTGAAAGCCAGTTCGTCGGTGGCGTTGGACAGCTTCGCAAACCAGGTGGCGCCTGCGCCTGAGCCCGTACCCGAGCCCCACAGCGTGCCGCTGGCCCACAAGTCCAGCACGGTGTGGCCGGCGGTGGCGCTGTCATTGGCGCTGACGCGGTTCTGCCGGGCCGCGTGCCGCAGGTCCAGGCCTGAACGCCAGGCACCAAAGCCGGCTTCCAGGCCCAGGCGGGTGCGTGTGGGCGACAGGCGCGGCAGCGGCTCGCCAGCGCTGAGGTTGTCGCCGTGCAGCAGGTCCACGCTGCCGCTCAGATCCAGCGTCAGGCTGCCTTGCCACAGGCGGCTGCGGCCTTCGATCTCCGCGCCACGCAGGCGCGCGCGCACACCCTGGAAGCGGTACTCGGGCACCAGGGTGTCCGGCTCACCACCCTCACCCGGCACGGTGATGTCAGCGCCCGTGGCGTCCAGGGCGATGAAATTGGCGAATCGGGTGCTGAAGACACTGGCTTTGACGCTGTGGCTGCCGCTGCGCCAGGCCAGGCCCAGCTCGACATGGCGGCTGCGCTCCAGCCCCAGCTGCGGGTCGCCGCGCTCGAAGGCCGCGGTGGCCAGGTGCACGCCGTTGGCGTAGAGCTCGTAGTAGGCCGGTGCACGCTGCGTGCTGCCCAAGGTGGCATTCAGTTGCAGGCCCTGCGCCACGTCGGCGCGCAAGCCGAGGGATAGGTTGCGCGGCGCAAAGCGGCGCGAGGCCGGGTCGCCGAACTTCACTTCGGCGGCGCCGGCTTCGTCGCCCTCAGAAGACACACGCACCTGCTCGGCACGGGCGCCCGCGCTGAGCACGATGGCGCCCGCCTTCAGTTCTTCCAGCACGAAGACGGCCTGTGAACGGGTGTCGGTGGCGGGCACAAAGGCCTCTTCACCCAATGCAGAAAAACTCAGCGTTTCGGCTTGCATGCCGATCACCCCTTCCAGCCCCAGCCATGGTGCATGGCGCGCTTCGACCCGCAAGTCATTGCCCCGGCTTGCAAAGGTGGTGCCCACTTCACCGCTGCCTTCGACCTCTTCGTGTCGGTAGCGTGTATGGCCGGCGCGTGCGCTCAGGCTGCGCACCCACCCGGTCGTGGACCGCACCTCACCGCCCAGTGCCAGGCGATCGCGTTGCAGGCGGATGGTGACATCGGGCTCTACCGTCACGCCGTAGCGATTGCTCAAAGTGTCCACGGCAGCGCCCAGGTGGCCCTGGTCGCTCACCCAGGCCGCTCCCACGGCGCCGCCTTGGCTGCGCGCGGCCGAATTGCGCACCCGGTTGCTGGGGTCAAGAGACGTGCCGTCTTCAACGGGCGTGAAGGTGGGCGTGCGTTGCTCGTCGGTCTGGCGGCCCATGGCATCGGCATGCCAGGCCCAAGCACCCGCACCCCCTTCAAGCACAGCGGCAGCGCCCCGTTCGTTGGCGGCACCGCCCAGGCGCAGTTCAGCCCGGCCGCCAAGGCCCTGCCCTGCAGCCCGCGGCACGGCAGGGATGCGGCCGTCGATGACGTTGATCACACCACCGGTGGCGTTGCCGCCGTACAGCAGCGCGGCTGGGCCGCGCAGCACTTCCACCCGTTCAGCCACCAGCGGGTCCAACGCCACGGCATGGTCGAAGCTCAGGTTGGACGCATCGACCGCAGCGCCGCTGTTGTCGAGCACCCGCACGCGGTCGCCATCCAGGCCACGGATGACGGGCCGGCTGCTGTTGGGGCCGAAGCCGGTGCTGGACACACCGGGCAGGCCGTCCAGCGTGTCGCCCAGTGTTGAAGCCCGGCGCAGCAGCAAACCGGGGCCTGTGAGCACAGACACCGGCCGGGCACCGATGTCGCGCCCCAGGGGGTTGCCGGTGATGACGACGGTAGCGGTCTGCGCAAGTGCCGGCAGGCTCAGGCACAGCGCGGTCAGGGCCAGGGCCTGCCGCGCAAGGGGAAAGGTTTTCGGGGTCATGGTTTTCTCTCAGGACAAGGCCCCGGCAACGGCACAGGCGAGCACGAAAGCGCAGCCGCACGAGTGCGAAGTCGCACTCAGGGGCAGACGCACGGGCTGACGCACGAGCGGACACACGAGCTGACACACGGGCAAACACACGGGCAGACGCACGGCCGATCGCCGGCCGCATCGACTGCGGCGCTGCAAGGGCACAGGGATAGGGGATAGGTGGGGAAGCGGCAGGCGCGCGCTCGGCTCGGGGCCCGAAGGCGCCGGTCAGCAAACGAACGCGCGTGGTCGGCGGCCGATCAGGTCGGCGGTGCGCGGGCCCGGTGGGCGGCCCGGGGCCGCGTGCGCGGCGCGGCCGCTTGGGTCGCTGGCAGCGGCACAGCAGTGGGCGCAGGAGCCGTCCACCCACTTGCCGCTGGTGCGGGCGCATCGGCATGACCGAGCTGGTCGATCAGCCGGCATTGCACATCGCCCGCTTCGTGCGAGCCGGCCCACAGCGCGTGATGCCCCGGCTGGGCATCGTCATGGCTCTCACAAGCCTCGCCGTGGGCAGGAACGCCAGCCCCCAGCAGGCCGTGCGAAACGCCGTGCGCCAGACCCAGCGCTTGCGCCAGCAACAACAAGCCGGCCAGGGCCCAGGCGCGGGTCTGTGTCAGCGGGCGTGCGCGCCTGAATGTCCTGGCAAGCGGGTATCGGGGGTTCACGGCATCAGCGTAGCAGGCGTGTCAAGCCTGCCGCACCACACGCTGTGGGAAGGGAATCTCCACGCCCACTTCGTCGAAAAGTTTCAGCAGCGCCAGGTTGACCTGCGAGCGCGGCCCCAGCAGCCCCTTGTCGGGGTCGGCGATCCAGAAACCCACCGTCAACTCCAGCCCGTCGGCAGCGAAGTTGCTGAGCAGCACGGCGGGGGCCGGATCGGCAATGACACGTGGCACCTGCGCCACCACCTCCACGATGCGCGGCATCAGCATCTCCAGATTGGTGCCGTAAGCCACCTGCACCACTGTGTTGAGGCCCACCATGGGGTCGGCCAGCGAGGAGTTCTCGACCCGCTGCGTGATCATCATTTCGTTGGGCACGATGCTCTCGCGGCCATTGAGCGCGCGAATGACGGTGTAGCGCGTGGTGATGTCGGTGATGCGGCCCTCGAAATTGTCGACCTTCACCATGTCGCCGATGCGCATGCTGTGTTCGGCCAGGATGACAAAGCCGCTGATGTAATTGGCCGCCAGCTTCTGCAGGCCAAAGCCGATGCCAACGCCCAGTGCACCGCCCAGCACGCCCAGGGCGGTGAGGTCGATGCCGGCGGCCGACAGCGCCACCACCAGGCCGATGAACAGCAGCACCGCACGCAGCGCGCTGGACGCCATCTTGCGGATGCTGATGTTGTCGGTGGCGCCCTTGAGCAAGCGGGCTTCGAGCAGCGAGCTCACCCACAGGGCCAGCAGCAGCGCCAGCACCCCCGAAATGGCGGCCTCCAGCATGCTGCTCACCGAGACCTGCGTGCTGCCCAGCTTCCAGGTGATGCCGTCCAGTTCCTGCAGCATCAGCGGCAACACGCCCGTGACCCACAGCACCACCGCGATCCAGGCCAGCCACGACACGCTGCGCTCGACCGCCCGCATCAGCGCCGAATTCGGGAAGGTCACGCTCAGCACACGCACCGTGAGCCGGATCGCCGCCAGCGACAGCAGGATGGGCACCACCAGCTTGAACACCGCGATCGGCACCAGGTCTGTCAGCAGCCAGCGTGCCAGCAGCGCCATCAAAAGCGCCAGCACGGGGAAGAGCGCACCGTCAACGATGCGGTCGCCAAACCAGGTCGAGCCGGGGGTGGGCTTGGCGCCGCGCAGCAGACGCACGATGACCCAGGCCAGCACCAGACAGCCGGCAAAAATGGCCAGTTCGAAAAGGGCCGAGGGTTTGAGCAGCGCTCCGGCCAGCTGGCCGAACTCTGCGGCCGGGATCGAAGGGTTCATGATTCAGGGATAAAGAGTGGACTTCAGAAAGTTCCGGAGGGTGACCTCGAAGCCACGTCCTTCACGCCACGTCCTTCACGCCACGTCATTCACGCCACGTACTTCACGCCACGTCAGCCAGCACCCGCAGGTGCGCGGCCACGCTGCGCGCCAGTGCACTGAGGCTGTAGCCGCCTTCCAGGCACGACACGATGCGGTCCTGGGCATATCGGCGAGCCACCTGCACCAGCTGCTGCGTGATCCAGACGTAGTCGTCCTCGACCAGCGCCATCTGGCCCAGGTCGTCTTCGCGGTGCGCATCGAAGCCGGCGCTGATGAAGACCATCTCGGGCTTGAATCGATCGAGCTCGGGGATCCACATGTCCAGGATGGTCTGGCGCACCGCCGGCCCGCGGGTGTAGGGCGGCACCGGCACGTTCACCATGTTCGTGCCCTTGGGCACGGCGCCGCTGTAGGGGTACAGCGGGTGCTGAAAGAAGCTGCACATCAGCACACGCTCGTCACCGGCGATGATGTCCTCGGTGCCGTTGCCGTGGTGCACGTCGAAGTCGATGATGGCCACACGCTGGAGGCCATGCACGTCCAGCGCATGGCGCGCGGCGACGGCCACGTTGTTGAAGAAGCAGAACCCCATCGCCTCGTCGCGCGTGGCGTGGTGGCCGGGCGGACGCACGGCGCAGAAGGCGTTGCGGGCGCGACCGCTCAGCACGTCGTCGGTGGCTGCCACCGCAGCGCCAGCGGCGTGCAGCGCCGCCTGCAGCGTGCCGGGGCCGGCAACGGTGTCGGGATCGAGCAGACGCGGCTCACCTGCGGCCTGCACCTGCAGCAGCAGGTCGTGCAGCTCGTTCACATAGTTGCTGGTGTGCGCCCGCCCGAGCTGTTCGACCGTCGCCGCGGGCGCTTCGCGGTAGTCCAGGGCCACGTCCAGGCCCGTGGCCAGCAGGTGATCGGCGATGGCATCCAGCCTTTGCGGACATTCCGGGTGACCGGCGCCCATGTCGTGGCCGCGGCAGGCGGGATGGCTGTAAAACGCTGTGCTCATCGTCAGATCGTGTCTCTGTCTTATAAGTTATGGTCCCGCGCATGGACGCAAGCCTCACGCGCCAGCTGTCAAGGCTGGTTGACCAGATTAGCACGATCGTTGTCGGCAAACGCCCGCAGATCGAAGACTGCATCGCCTGCCTGCTGGCCGGTGGCCACCTGCTGATCGAAGACGTGCCGGGTGTCGGCAAGACCACGCTGGCGCACGCGCTGGCGGTGTCGCTGGGGCTGGACTTCCGGCGCGTGCAATTCACTGCCGACCTGATGCCGTCTGACCTGATCGGCGTCAGCGTGTTTGAGCGCGCCAAGGACACCTTTGTCTTCCACCCCGGCCCGGTGTTTGCGCAGGTGCTGCTGGCCGACGAGATCAACCGCGCCGGGCCCAAGACTCAAAGTGCGCTGCTGGAAGCCATGGAAGAGCAGCAGGTCTCGGTGGAAAACGAAACCCGCCCGCTGCCCAAGCCCTTTTTTGTCATCGCCACACAGAACCCCAGCGACCAGCTGGGCACCTACCCGCTGCCCGAAAGCCAGCTCGACCGCTTCCTGCTGCGCATCACGCTGGGTTACCCCGACCGCGCCGCTGAACGTGAGTTGCTGTCCGGCGGCGACCGCCGCCACGCCACCACGCGGCTCTTGCCCGTCCTGACGCCGCAGGAACTGATGGCCGCGCAGCTGCAGGTGTTGGCGGTGCGCGCCGCACCGCCCTTGCTGGACTACCTGCAGGCGCTGATCGCGGCCACGCGCTCGGGCGCCTGGTTCACGCAGGGCCTGAGTCCACGCGCCGGCATTGCCGCACTGCGTGTGGCCAAGGCACGTGCGCTGTTGGGCGGCCGCGACTACGTGGCGCCAGACGATCTGCAGGCCATGCTGCCGCAGGCCATTGCGCACCGCCTGGTGCCGGTGGCGGGCGCCGGGCGCGGGCCGGTCGAACAGGTGCGCGCCATGGTCGAGGCGACGCCGATACCGTAGGGTCGTGACCCCCCCCCGAAGCGCCTTTGGCGCTCCCCTCCAGGGGGGCGCCGCTGGCGGACCGGCGAAGCCGGCTCCGCGGCGGTCACTTGCTCGGCTTTTTCAACTGCTGTCGCCCCGCGCAGAGTTCCGCCGCTGGTGGCAGAACCGCCTGCCGCTCACCGACACCTGGCAGCTGGGCCAGCGCAACATCTACATCCTGCCCACAAGGGCCGGGTTCACGTTTGTCGGCACCCTGGTGGTGATGCTGCTGGCGGCCATCAACTACCAGCTGAATCTGGGTTATGCGCTGACCTTCCTGCTGGCCGGTGCAGGCGTGGTGTCGATGCACCTCACGCATGGCAACCTGCGCGGCCTGACGCTGCATCTGCGGCCCTTGTCCCCGGGTTTTGCAGGTGAGCCCGTGCAGCTGGAAGTGGTGCTCAGCAGCCTGGGGCATGAACGCCACGGCCTGGCCTTGCGCTTCGAAGACCGCAGCCAATGGGGCCGGGCCATGGCTTGGTGCGACGCACCGGCCGGCGGCCAGGCCAGTGTGCAGCTCAGCTTCGTGCCACCGCACCGCGGCTGGCACCCTGCACCGGCGCTGGTGCTGGAAACGCTGTTTCCTTTCGGCCTCTTCCGCGCCTGGACCGTGTGGCGGCCGGCCGCGCGTGCGCTGGCCTGGCCCAAGCCCGAACACCCCGTGCCGCCGCTGCCCCGCAACGCATCCACCGCCGGCGACGAACACGCGCGCCACCGCAGCAGCGGCAGTGAACTCGACGGCGTGCGCCCCTGGCGGCGCGGTGACACCATGCGCCAGGTGGTGTGGAAGAAGGTCGCACGCAGCGGTGAACTGGTGAGCCGCGAAACCGCCGGCACCGCCAGCCGGGCGCTGTGGCTGGACTGGGCGGACGCCGGCACCACCGACACCGAACTGCGCCTGTCGCGCCTGGCCGCCTGGGTGCTGCTGGCCGACCGCGAAGGCCTGGACTGCGGTCTGCGTCTGCCGGGGCGTGAACTGCCGCCTCAGAACGGCGACGCCCATCGGCGCGCCGCGCTGGACCTGCTGGCGCAATGGCCGTGATCAGCACCTTGCGCGAACGCCTGGCGCACTTGCCGCGCGACACCCGCGACACGCTGTTCCAGCTGGCCGTCATCGGCTGGACCATCGCGCCGCATCTGCTGCACCTGCCGCTGTGGTGCGGCTTCATGACCGTGACCTTGCTGCTGTGGCGCGCGCGCCTGGCGCTGCGGGCGTCGGCCCTGCCCAACCGCTGGCTGGTCAGCGCCGTGCTGGTGCTGGCCGCCGGCCTGACCTTGTGGGGCGAGCGCACGCTGCTGGGCAAAGAGGCCGGCATCACGCTGCTGGTGGTGCTGATGTCGCTGAAGACACTGGAACTGCGCGCCCGGCGCGACGCGCTGGTGGTGTTTTTCCTGGGCTTCTTCCTGGTGCTGACGAATTTTCTGTATTCCCAGTCGCTGCTCACCGGACTGTGGCTGCTGGTGGCAGTGTGGGGGCTGCTGACGGCGTTGGTGCTGGCCCACATGCCCGTGGGCCGGCCGCCGTTGAAACGCGCCAGCGCGGTGGCCGCGCGCGCCGCGGCGCTTGGCGTGCCGGTGATGGTGGTGCTGTTTGTGCTGTTTCCGCGCATCGGGCCGCTGTGGGGCCTGCCGCAAGACGCCGTGGGCCGCACGGGGCTGTCCGGCACCCTGCGGCTGGGCGGTGTGGCGTCGATTGCCGAAGACGACTCGATCGCGCTGCGCCTGCGCTTTTTCGGCCCCATGCCGCGCCCTGAACAGCTGTACTTCCGCGGCCCGGTGCTCAGCACCTTTGACGGCCGCGAATGGACGCGCCTGATCCCCACCTTCCAGGCCCTGCACCGCCCCCGCCTGGAACTGCAACTGCTGGGCCAGGCGTTGAACTACGAGATGACGGTGGAACCCAGCCAGCTGCCGCTGCTGCCGCTGCTGGAGATGACGCCCGACCAGCCCGGCAGCGCACCGCGCATCGAAGGCTGGCTGCTCACGCACCGACCGGACGGCCAGTGGCAGGCCGACCGCCCGATCATCGAACGCCAGCGTGTGCAAGCCGCCGCCTGGCTGAACCACCGCCACGGCCCGCAGCAGCCGGTGCTGGGCCTGCGCGATCTGGTCGAGTTGCCGCCCAACACCAACCCCCGCACCCTGCAGTGGGCCGCCGAGTTGCGCCAACGGCCCGACCTGGTGAACGCCAACCCCACGGGCCTGGCCGACGCCGTGCTGCAGCACATCCGCGGCGGCGAATTCATCTACACGCTGGAGCCCGGCCCCTACCCTTCCACGCTCACCGGCCAGGCCATCGACGAGTTCTGGCTCGACCGCAAGCTGGGCTTCTGCGAACACTTTGCCAGCGCCTTTGTCGTCATCATGCGGGCGCTGGATGTGCCGGCACGCATCGTCACCGGCTACCAGGGCGCCGACCCCGATCTGCAAGACGGCTACATGATCGTGCGCCAGCGCAACGCCCACGCCTGGGCCGAGATCTGGCAGGCCGGCACGGGCTGGATACGCGTCGACCCCACGGCCGCCGTGGCCCCCGACCGGGTCCAGCGCGGCCGCAGCCTGGCGCCGCCGCCGGGGCTGGTGGCCGGTGCCATGAACAGCCTCAACCCGGCCATTGCCGCGCAACTGCGCAGCGCCTGGGAAACGGTCAACAACCGCTGGAACCAGTGGGTGCTGAACTACTCACGCGGGCAGCAGTTCGACCTGCTGAAAAACCTGGGCTTCCGCTCGCCCAGCTGGCAGGACCTGGCCAGCACGATGATCCTGCTGCTGTGCAGCGCCGCCCTGGCCGGCGCCGGCTGGGCCTGGTGGGACCGGCGACGCCAAGACCCCTGGCAGCGGCTGCAGACACGGGTCATGCGGCAGCTGCTGAAGCTGGGTGTGCAGGTGCAGCCCCATCACGCGCCACGCGAGCGCGCCGCGCGGGTGCGACAGGCCCTGGGCGACCGGGGGCAGGCGCTGGCCGCCGAGCTGGAGGCTCTGGACCGCCAGCGTTATGGCGGTGCGGCCAGCGCGCCCGCCCTCGCCACCTGGTGGCGCGGCTTCCGGCGCGTGGCCGCAGCCAGCATTTAACCCGCGCCAGCGGCCACAAAAGCACAAGGCCCAGGTTCACGCTGGGCCTTGGATCAGCAGTCTGGAGCGCACGCTGTTCAGGCGCGGTGCATCAGGCACGCGTGCTGGACCGTGACTGACGCAGCACGCCGCACACCCGCCGCTGACGAGCCGTTGGCCTCAAGAGAGACTGTTACCGGCCGATACCCTGGTGTGCGGGCCTTGGCCACGCACGTCATGGTTCGACCCTCAGGGCCCATCGGCAGCATCCAGCACGAGCACCCCAACATGAGCCCAGCCGTCCGCGTGGCACTGATCGGATTCACCTCTTTCGAACGGGCGCACATCGAAGCGGCACTGCAGCCGGCCGATGACCACGGACCCCGCTACCGGGTGAGCAGCGACCTGGCGGCCTGCAACGTGGCCGTTGTCAATGCCGACGACGAAGCCGCCGTGGCGGCCGTGGTGCGCCAGGACCGACTGGGCAGCACCGTGATGCTGGGCACCACGCCACGACCGGGCGCAGCCGCACAGCTGCCCCGGCCCATCAAGCTGGTCCTGCTCTTGCGCACCCTGCAGGGCCTGGTGCGCACGGCGCCACCCATGTCGGCCGCCGTGCAGCGGGTGCAGGAAGATCTCGCCCAGATGCGTCAGCACATGGGCGCAAACCCGGCCCACGCCGCGCCAACACGCCCAGCGTCCACGCTCACCATGCCCGTCATCCAGGGCCGTCCTGGCTCTGCCGCCCCTGCCGCCCCGCCGCGCAAGCCGCTGGACCACGTCCTGGTGGTCGACGACAAGGACCACGTGCTGCGCTTCCTGGCCACCCACCTGGAGGGCATGGGCTTCGAAGTCCACCTGGTGCGCAGCGGTGCGCTGGCGCTGGAACGTCTGACACGACGCCACTACCACTACGTCTTCCTGGCCACCGGCCTGGACGGTCTGGACAGCTTTCACACCTGCAAGACGATCAAGCGTCACCAGCGCGCCGACGGCCGCCCGGCGCCTGCTGTGGTGATGCTGCTGGGTGAAGACGCGGCCGTGGACAGGGTGCGCGCCGAGATGGCCGGTGCCGACGTCTGCCTCAGCCACCCGCTGAGCGCCGAGCAACTGCAGCAAGTGGTGGGCGGTCGCGAGACGCTGACGCCAATCGACGCGCAGACCACGCGCGCGGCGGGCACGATGTTCTAGCGCAGGGCCCCTGATCCCAGGGCTCTCGATAATCGGGGCATGCCCGCCTCCCGATCGAATTCCACCACCACCGCGACCCGCCGCACGGCACTGGCCCAGGGCTTGTGTCTCGGTCTGGGGATCAGCGGCCTGCCAGTGACCACTTGGGCCCAGCCAAGCGGCCAGACTCGCAAGGCCCACAACACGGCGCCCGCCAAGCCAGGCCCCTATGCCGGCCACGAAGGCGCTCGCAGCTTTGCTGCCGCTGTCGCCGAGCGACAGGGCCTGCCCCTGGGCTGGGTGCTGAAACATCTCGCTCAGGCCCGGCGCGAAGACGCCGTGCGGCGCCTGATCATGCCGCCGGCCGCAGGCACGGCCAAGAACTGGGCCGCCTACCGCGCAAGGTTCATCGAACCGCGCCGCGTGGCTGCTGGCGTGGCCTTCTGGCGCGACAACGAAGCCTGGTTGCAGGAAGCGCAGGACCGTTGGGGCGTGCCCGCAGAAATCGTGGTGGGCATCATTGGTGTCGAGACCTTCTACGGCCGCATCATGGGCAACTTCCGCATCATCGACGCACTGGCCACGCTGGCTTTCGACTTTCCGCCTGGCCGCAGGGACCGCAGTGAATTTTTCCGCGAGCAACTGGAGGAATACCTGGTGATGTGCCACCGCGAAGGCACCGACCCGCAGTCCATCAAGGGCTCTTACGCGGGCGCCATGGGCCTGCCGCAGTTCATGCCCGGCAGCGTGAACCGCTGGGCCGTGGACATGGACGGCGACGGCCACGTGCAGATCCACAGCAACAGCGCCGACGCCGTGGGCAGCGTCGCCCACTACCTGGCCAGCTTTGGCTGGCAGCGCGACCTGCCCACGCACTTTGGCGTGGCCGTGCCGGTGGACAGCACAGACCGCGCCGTGCTGCTCGGGCCCGACATCGTGCCCAGCTTCAGTGCCGAACAATTTGCCCAGCGCGGCGCCGTGCTGGACGACGCCGGCCGCACCCACAGCGGGCCCCTGGCTCTGGTGGAACTGCAAAACGGCGATGCCGCGCCCAGTTACGTGGCCGGCACGCAGAACTTCTATGTCGTGACGCGCTACAACTGGAGCAGCTACTACGCGATGGCGGTGATCGAACTGGCGGCCGCGGTGGCCCGTGCCCGCCAGGCTGTGCGCTGACGCGCCCTATTCCCGCAGGCCCGCCAGGTCCAGCACAAACGCGTACTCGCGCGCAAACTCCATCAGCGACGCGTAGCGCCCCGTCGCGCCGCCGTGGCCGGCGCTCATGTTGACGGCCAGCAGCAGCGGGTTCGAATCGGTCTTCAGTGCGCGCATGCGAGCCACGTATTTGGCGGGTTCGAAGTACTGCACCTGCGAATCCCACAGCCCCGTGGTCACCAACATCGCCGGGTAGGCCTGCGCGCGCAGCTGGTCGTAGGGTGAATAGGACAGCATGTAGTCGTGCGCCACCTTTTCGCGCGGGTCGCCCCATTGCGACCATTCGTTGGCGGTGAGCGGAATCGTCTCGTCCAGCATGGTGCTGATGACGTCGACAAAGGGCACGTCCATGACGATGCCGCGGTACTTCTGCGGCGCCTGGTTGGCCACCGCTCCCATCAAGAGACCGCCGGCCGATCCGCCCGCGGCAAACACCCGGTCGACTGCACCCCAGCCGGCCTTGACCAAGGCATCGGTGGCATCGACAAAGTCATTGAAGCTGTTTTTCTTGTTCATCAGGCGGCCGGCTTCGTACCAGCCTTCGCCCAGTTCGGCGCCACCACGCACATGTGCGATGGCCACCACCACGCCCCGATCCAGCAGGCTCACGCGGTGGCGTGAAAACTCGGCGTCGTAAGACATGCCGTAGGCACCATAGCCCAGGATGTACAGCGCCGCCCGGCCGTCGGGCCGCGCCTTGTCGCGCCGCCAGGCCAGCGTCACCGGCACCCGCTGACCGTCGCGTGCCGGCGCCCACAGGCGCTGCGTGTCATAGGCCGTGGCGTCGTAGCCGGGCACGCTGAGCGCCTTGCGCAGCACACGCTGACCGCTGGCCAGGTGCAGGTCCCAGGTGGCCTGGGGTTGCACCATGGAACTCACGCTGTAGCGCAGATGGGCCGCACGCGGGTCGGGGTTGCTGCCCAGTTCCACGGTGTGGGCTGGCACGGCGGCCACGGGGGCCCAGCGGCCACGCCGCAGCAGGCGCACCTGGGAGTCGGCGTCCACACGTTCTTGCAGCGCGATGCCGGCGTTGAGCAGCGAAAAACGTTCGATCGTGGCTTGCTCGCGGCCCGGCACCAGCGTCTGCCACAGGCGGCGGTCGTCGGGCGCACGCTGTGGCGCGGCCACGAGCTTGAAGTTGGGCGCGTCTTCGTTGGTCTGGATGATCCATCTGCCGCGCCAGTGGTCGGCCGTGTGGCGCACCTTGTCGCGCCGCACAAGCACCACTTGAGGCGGTCTCAGCGGATGGCGGGCATCGATGGCACGGGTTTCGGTGGTGTCGGCGCCGCCGCTGGTGATGAGCACATAGCGCCGTGACGCGCTGTTGCCCAGGCCCACAAAAAGTGTCTTGTCGGCCTCGTCAAACACCATCACATCGGCGCTGGCCGGCGTGCCCAGGCGGTGGCGGTACACGGGGCCACTTTGCAGCGTGACGGGGTCTTGCCGGATGTAGAAGAGGGTGCGGCTGTCGGCCGCCCAGGCCATGTCTTCAAGAACGCCGGTGATCTGCTCGGCGTGGTCCTGGCCCGTGCGCAGGTTGCGGAATCGCAGCGTGTGGATGCGGCGCCCGCCGGTGTCTTCGGTCCAGGCCAGCACCTGGCCGTCGGGGCTGAAAGCATGCGAGCCCACGCTGAAGTGGGCCTGGCCTGCGGCGCGTGCGTTCTGGTCCAGCACCAGCTGGCGTTTGGCGTGCGGGTCCGGTTTTTCGTGACTGCCACGCTGGCGGTACAGCAAAGGGTACTCGCCACCGGTTCTGTATTCGCGCCAGATCCAGAAACCGCCGTCGTAGGCCGGCGCGGTGCTGTCGTCTTCGCGGATGCGGCTGCGCATCTCGGCCACCAGCTTGTCCTGCAAGGGTTGCAGCGGCGCCAGCACGCTTTGTGTGTAGGCGTTTTCAGCCTCCAGGTGGCGCAGGATCTCGGGGCGCTTGGTCTTGGGGTCGTCGTCGCGAAGCCAGTGGTATTCGTCCACACGTTCGCCCTGCGGGCCTTTGACCACGTGATGCACGGTGGGCGCCGAAGGTGGCGCGGGCATGGCGGGCGCGGCCGCAGAGGAAGCAGCAACGGACAGCAGGATCATGGGCTGGAGAACTCGAAAAAACATGCGGACCATCATAGGGGCCGCTGCTGCCACCCCGCCGGCGCCTTCACGCCGCCATCGGTACCAGGAAATCGCGGCTGATGCCCACACCCAGGTCGTTGACGCGGTCCAGAAACTGCGTCAGGTAAGCGTGCAGGCCCGTGGCCAGGATCTCGTCGATGCGACCGTAGCGCAGGTCGCTTTGCAGGCGGCCCGCACGGCGGATCGTTTCGCTGCTTTGCTGGTTGGCCACCAAGGCCAGATTGGCCACGGCTTCATTCATGCAGGCCGCCAGCGACCGGGGCATGTCGGGGCGCAGGATCAGCAGCTCGGCCACCTTTTCAGGGTGGATCACGTTGCGGTAGACCTTGCGGTAGATCTCGAAGCCCGACACCGAGCGCAGGATGGCGCTCCAGTGGTAGAAGTCCACCTCTTCCTGCAGCCTGCTGGCGTCGGGGCCGAAGTAGTCGCCGCCGTTCAGGGCCTGGAACTTCACGTCGAGCAAGCGCGCGGTGTTGTCGGCACGTTCCAGGAAAGTGCCGATGCGCAGGAAATGCAGCGCTTCGTCCTGCAGCATGGTGCCCACCGTCACGCCGCGGCTCAGGTGGCTGCGGAACTTGACCCATTCGAAGAAGGTACCGGGGTCGCGTTCGAAAGCGCCGCCCTTGAGCATGCGGTTGAATTCGATCCAGGTCTGGTTCTGCGTCTCCCACACTTCGGTGGTCAATGCACCGCGCACCGCGCGGGCGTTTTCCCGCGCCGCGCGCAGGCAGGCCACGATGCTGCTGGAATTGGTTTCGTCGCGCACCATGAAGTCCATCACGCTGCGCGGGCTGACCTCTTTGTACTTCTTGGAAAAGCTCCAGGTCAGCTCGCTGATCGACAGCAAGCCGCTCCAGCCCTGCAGCGCCATGTCGGTGCTTTGCGGCAGCAAAGATGTCTGGTAGTTGACGTCCAGCATGCGGGCCGTGTTTTCGGCCCGTTCCATGTAGCGCGCCATCCAGAAGAGATGGTCAGCAGTGCGTGACAGCATGATCATGTCTCCTTCAGTCTTCCAGAACCCAGGTGTCCTTGGTGCCGCCGCCCTGAGACGAATTAACCACCAGCGAGCCGTCTTTCAAGGCCACGCGCGTCAGGCCGCCGGGCACCGTCTGCACATCCTTGCCCGAGCTCAGCACGTAGGGTCGCAAGTCGATGTGGCGCGGGGCGATGCCACTGTCCACATAGGTCGGGCAGGTGGACAGGCTCAGCGTCGGCTGCGCGATGTAGTTGCTGGGGTTGGCCTTCACCACGGCGCTGAATTCAGCGATCTCGGCCTTGGTGGCCGCCGGGCCCACCAGCATGCCGTAGCCACCTGCACCGTGCACCTCCTTCACCACCAGTTCGTCCATGTGGTCCAGCACGTACTGCAGGTCCTTGGCCTCGCGACACAGGTAGGTGGGCACGTTGTTGAGGATCGGCTTTTCGCCCAGATAGAACTCGATCATCTTGGGCACATAGGGATAGATGCTCTTGTCGTCGGCAATGCCGGTGCCGATGGCGTTGCTGAGCGTGATGTTGCCGGCGCGGTAGACGTCGAGCAGGCCGGCGCAGCCCAGGGTGCTGTCCTTGCGGAAGACCGCAGGGTCCAGGAAGTCGTCGTCGACGCGGCGGTAGATCACGTCCACGCGCTTGGGGCCTTGTGTGGTGCGCATGTACACAAAGCCTTCGCGCACCACGAGGTCCTGGCCTTCGACCAGTTCCACGCCCATCTGCTGCGCCAGGAAGGCGTGTTCGAAGTAGGCGCTGTTGTACATGCCCGGCGTCAACACCACGACCGTGGGTTCGTTGACACCCGCTGGCGCCACGGCGCGCAAGGTTTCGAGCAGCAGGTCGGGGTAATGTTCGACCGGGGCCACACGTTGGATGCTGAACAGGTCGGGGAACAGGCGCATCATCATCTTGCGGTTTTCCAGCATGTAGCTCACGCCGCTGGGTACCCGCAAGTTGTCTTCGAGCACGTAGTACTCGCCGCTGCCGTCGGGGTTGCCGGCGCGCACAATGTCGATGCCCGACACGTGCGAGTACACCCCGCCCGGCACCTTCACACCCATCATCTCTTTGCGGAACTGCGCGTTGTTCAGCACCTGCTCGGCGGGCACCACGCCGGCCTTCAGGATCTCTTGCTCGTGGTAGACGTCTTCGATGAAACGGTTCAGCGCCGTCACACGCTGGCGCAGGCCGGCATGCATGCGGGTCCATTCCTGTTTGGGAATGACACGCGGGATCAGGTCGAAGGGGATCAGCCGCTCGGTGCCGGCGCCCTCTTCGTCCTTGGCGCCGTACACCGCAAAGGTGATGCCGACGCGGCGGAAGATCATTTCGGCTTCATGTCGGCGCGCTTGCATGGACTCAAGCGACTGGCGCTGGAGCCATTCGTCGTAGACGCCGTAGTGCTGGCGCACGACCTTGCCTGCGGTGTGCATTTCGTCGAAGGCCGACTTCATGATGGGACGCTCTCCATGCGGTTCACTGTAGCAACTCGTGTTCCCGGGTGGCAGCGACATCGCCCGCGGGCACGCGGCGGGTGCTGACACCCACCGTCAGCGTGTGGTGGCCGCCGCCTCGAATGACACCGCGCAAAGGTGTCACGTCGCCAAAGTCGCGGCCCACGGCGACGCGGACGTGGCCGGTGCCGGGCACCAGGTTGTTGGTGGGGTCCAGGTCCAGCCAGCCGTCGGCGGGCACACCGGTCGTGCCCGGACACCACACCTGCACCCAGGCGTGTGAAGCATCGGCGCCCAGCATGGGCGATCCTTGGGGGGCCTGCACTGCATCATTGGCGGCAGCCCCATTTTCGTCTGGCGCATGGGTCAGCAGGTAGCCGCTGACATACCGTGCCGGCAGCCCCCACATGCGCAGCACGCCGGCCATCAGGTGGGCAAAGTCCTGGCACACGCCCCGCCGCTGCAACAGCACCTGGCTCATCGGGGTGTCCACGTCAGTGCTCAGGCTCTGGTACTTGAAGTCGGCGTGGATGCGCTGCATCAGTTCGATGGCTGCCGCAGCCAGCGGCCGGCCGGCTGTGAGGCTGGCCTTGCCATACTCGCGCAGCGCCTTCAAGCGCGGCACATAACGCGAGGGCAAGGCGTATTCCAGCGCCGGTTCGTAGTGAGCCTGGGCCACGTAGCGCAAGCTGGCAGCCACCGCAGACCACGGGGGCGACGTGTCCGGCTCCAGCCCCTGGAATCGAGGCTGCAGACGCACGCGGCTGCGTGCACGCACACACAAGGCCTCGTGCGGCTGCACCAGGCTGAAGTGGCGCTGCGCATTGCCCATCGCATCCAGGCTGTCGCTGGCCCGGGCGGCGCTCGGTTCGATGTCCATGTCGAAGGCCAGCAGTTGCTGGTGTGCGTCCTGCAGCGGCTGCAGATGCGCCAGGTGATGTGCCAGCGCCACCGGTGCGGTGTACTCATAACGCGTTTCATGGACGACTTCCAGCTCCATCGTCAAACCCTCTGGTCAGCACCCTGGGCCAAGGTGAAGTAACGCGCGCCGATGCGGTCGGCCAGCGCGGCAGACGCATCGCCCAGTTCCAGCGCCAGGTGGTTCAGGCGCTGCGCCAGGTCTTCGTCGCTCACGTCCCGCAGCGACTCAAGCGTCAGGCCCGCGCCTTCGGCCGGCAGCAAGGCCAGCAACTCCTGCAGGTCTTCGGCCAGGCCGGGCAGCTTGGTCAGTTCGGTGCGCAAGCGGCGCAACACGCCCGAAAAGGCACGCGGGTTGGCGCTGTCCAGCACCAGCAGGTCGGTCACCGCCAACAGGTCTTCGTGGCGCTGGTAGCGGGCACGGAAGGTGATCAGGCTGTCGAAGAGTTCCAGCAGCAGTTCAACGCCGTTGACCGTGCCCAAAGCGCCGGCATCGACGAAGGCCTCCATGCGCAGCGTCAGGCCCTGCAGCCGTTCGAGCAGGCGGCCCACGGTCAGCAGCCGCCAGCCATGGTCACGGGTCATGCGGTCGGTCTGCGCGCCGGTCACGGCCGCCAGTTGCAGCGCCAGGCGGTCCAGCGCCGGCAGCACCTGCGGCAGCGTGGGCAGTTCACCGGCCGGGGCTTCCACGGCACGGCCGAAGGCTTCGCCCAAACTGCGGATCAGACCCCAATGCTCGGACGACAGCCGTTCACGCAGGCCCTGCGCCGAACGTTCCAGCGCCACCAGGTTGTAGGCGATGCTGCCGCCCTTGGCATCGCCCAGCGAGCCCAGCACCGCCCGTTCGAAATGGCGCGCCGACTTTTGCAGCGTGGGCACACCGCGCGGCGCCAGCCCGGTCCGCACGGCCAGCATGGACAGCGCCTGGCGCAGCGGCGCCGGCGCTTCAGCGTCGGCATCGATCAGCATCAGCGTAGCCTTGGCCAGACGCACCAGCTGCTCGGTGCGTTCGGTGTAACGGCCCAGCCAGAACAGGTTTTCGCCCGTGCGGCTGCTCACCGGGCGGTGGCGTTGCAGGATGTCGTCCACCTGCAGGCGCTGCGGCAGCATCGAAAAACTGTCCACCGGGCCGTCGGTCAGCACCCAGGTGTCCAGGCTGCTGCCGCCACGCTGCATGCTGATGCTGGCGTCTTCGCGCTGCGCCACGCGGGTCATGCCACCGGGCAGCACGTGCCAGCGGCCCTGGCCTTCGGCGATGGCGTAGACCCGCACCATGGCCGGGCGCGGCGTCACCGCACTGCTGCCCCAGATGGGTGCGCGCGAAAAGCGCAAGCGGCCTTGCACGGTCCAGGCGTCGGGGTCGTCGTGCACGGCTTCGCTTTGCGGCTCGCGGCCCTTGTCCAGCATGCGCGAGGTGCGACCGCCGCGGGGGAAGGTGCTGCGCAGGATCTTGTCGTCCAGGTGCTCGCGCACGTCGCGCCAGGCCGCTGCTTCGCCGCACCACCAGGTGGGCAGCGCCGGCAGCGACAGCGATTCACCGCTCAGGCGCTGTGCGATGGCGGGCAGAAAGCCCTGGATGGCAGGAGATTCCAGGAACGCGCTGCCCAGCGCATTGGCCATCACCACATGCCCGCTGCGAGCGGCCTGCAACAGGCCCGGCACGCCCAGGGCGCTGTCGGGGCGCAGTTCCAGCGGGTCGCACCAGTCGTCGTCCAGCCGACGCAGCACGCCGTGCACGGGCTCCAGGCCTTCCACGGTTTTCAGGTACAGGCGTTCGCCGCGCACCACGAGGTCACCGCCTTCGACCAGCGGCAGGCCCAGGTAGCGCGCCAGGTAGGCGTGTTCGAAGTAGGTTTCGCTGTAGGGGCCGGGCGTGAGCAGCACGACACGTGGCGTCTGGCCCCCGGCGACTTCGGCCGCACGCAGTTCCAGCGTGTCCAGCAGCCGCCGATAGCTGCTGGCAATGCGCTGCACGTGCAGTTCGCGGAAGGCATCGGGAAACTGGCGCGCGATGACCAGGCGGTTGTGCAGCACGTAGCCCAGCCCCGACGGACCCTGCGTGCGCTGGGCCACCTGCCACCAGCGGCCGTCGGGGCCGCGCGCCAGGTCGAAGGCCACGATCAGCAGACGCTGGCCACCGGCGGGCCGGGCCCCGATCATCGGCCGCAGCCAGCCCGGATGACGCAGCAGCAAGGCCGGTGGCAGCAGGCCTTCGTGCAGCAGATTCTGCGGGCCATAGAGGTCTTCAAGCACCCGCTCCAGCAGTTCGGCGCGCTGCTTGACGCCGGTTTCGATGGCCGCCCAGTCGGCCGCTTCGATCAGCAGCGGCAGCAGTTCCAGCGACCACGGCCGCGTGGCCACGCTGCCGTCGGGCGCGTCGGAAAACACGTTGTGCGTGACACCGTCCAGCCGGATGCGCTGCTCGACCTGGCCCACGCGGCGGTTCAGGTCATCGGCCAGTTCCCCGCCACCCGCCGGTGCCGGCAAGCTGCGCGCAAAGGCCTGCCAGGGCTGCCGCAAGGCTTGCGCCGCCCCGCGCAGTTCGTCCCACACGCCGGTTTCTGCCGGCATGGCCCGTGCCGCAAACGCATGCGCAGCCGCACCTGCCGCCTGCGGGCCGGTCTCGAAAGGCAGCGACCCCTGACTCTGCGACTGTTGCGTCACCTCAGCCACCTCAGCACCACCGCCAACCAAGCTTCCCCGTACGGATCCGGCTCCGCCGGTCCGTCGCGGGACGGCCCCCTTGGGGCGTGGGCTGTTGCGTCACCTCAGCCACCTCAGCACCACCGCCGACCAAGCTTCCCCGCACGGATCCGGCTCCGCCGGTCCGTCGCGGGACGGCCCCCTTGGGGGGTAGCGAGCGAGAGCGAGCTTGGGGGCAACATTCACCGGCGCAGGTCCAGCGTGAAGGGCAGTTCCATGCTCGGTGTCGCCGGTTGCACGTCCATGCGACCCGGTGTGTGGCCGAAGCGGAAGAAGCGCGCCAGGCGTCGGCTTTCGGCCTCGTAGGCATTCACCGGAAACACGTCGTAGCTGCGGCCACCCGGGTGCGCCACGTGGTAGCGGCAGCCGCCCAGGCTGCGCTGGTGCCAGCGGTCCACGACGTCGAAGGTCAGCGGCGCATGCGACAGGATGCTGGGGTGCAACGCCGACGGCGGCTGCCAGGCGCGGTAGCGCACGCCACAGACAAATTCGCCCATGCGCCCGGTGGGTTGCAAAGGCAATGCGCGGCCGTTGGCGGTGACGACATGGCGGTTGTCGTTGAGGCCGGTGACCTTGACCTCCAGCCTCTCAAGCGATGAATCGACATAACGCGCGGTGCCACCCGGCGCACCTTCTTCGCCCATCACGTGCCACGGTTCCAGCGCCGTGCGCAGCGAAAGCTCCAGCCCCGCGGCGGCCACTTGCCCCACCAGCGGAAAGCGGAATGCAAAGTGCGGCGCGAACCAGGCGCTGTCGAAGGCAAAACCGGCTTCTCGCAGTTCGGCCATCACGTCGTCGAAGTCCATCTGCACGAAGGTGGGCAGCATGAAGCGGTCGTGCAGCCCCGTGCCCCAGCGGGTCAGTCGGGTGTTGCCGCGGCCCTTGTACGGTGTCTTCCAGAACCAGGCCACCAGCGACCGCAGCAGCAGCTGCTGCGCCAGGCTCATGCGCGCATGCGGCGGCATCTCGAAAGCGCGCAGTTCCAGCAGCCCCAGGCGGCCGGTGGGGCCGTCGGGCGAGTACAGCTTGTCGATGCAGAACTCGCTGCGGTGCGTGTTGCCGGTGACGTCGATCAGCAGGTTGCGCAGCGTGCGGTCCACCAGCCAGGGTGGGCACTGGCCGTGAAGGGCCAGCTGGCGGTCCAGTTCATTGAGCCCGATCTCGACCTCGTAGACCTGGTCGCTGCGCGCTTCGTCAAAGCGCGGCGCCTGGCTGGTGGGGCCGATGAACATGCCGCTGAACAGGTAGCTCAGCGATGGGTGGTTGTGCCAGTAGGTGATCAGGCTGGCCAGCAGATCGGGCCGGCGCAGGAAGGGGCTGTCGGCCGGCGTGGCGCCGCCCAGCACGAAGTGGTTGCCACCTCCGGTGCCTGTCTCTTATACACATCTCCGAGCCCACGAGACTAAGGCGAATCTCGTATGCCGTCTTCTGCTTGAA
>ENA-ORBV01002908-ORBV01002908.1-microbial-mat-metagenome-genome-assembly--contig:-NODE-2908-length-35254-cov-11.112630_pt1 | contig 35254 bp, 32 predicted proteins | sample MGYA00237777_ERZ505514 | MGnify/ENA primary metagenome ERZ505514 (study PRJEB26160, sample SAMN06269048) | microbial mat metagenome | isolation source: Oligotrophic lake microbial mat | place... | reverse complement strand
TCTGCCAACGCCGTAAGGCGACGGTAAGCGCAAGCGTCGTTCAGAAGCCCCTGCCTTTAGGCATGGGAGCGTCACTTCGAGATGTGTGTCCAGCTCTATAGCGTCGGTGATCAACCATTGCCCGTTGGCTTGGCGTTCATGCAGTTCTATCGACACGCGATCCTGGGCGATGAGCAAGTACGCTTGAAGTGATGCCAAACGTCGGTATTGCTGAGCTTTATCGCCGCGATCATATTTTTCCGTCGCAGGCGACAAGACTTCGACGATCAATATTGGGTTGAGCAGGGTTATATCGTCAAATTCTGATTTGCCACAGACGATGGTCACATCGGAATAGGCATATTTGTAAAGACCACGCTTCCCACGTAAATCGCTGGAATAAACGCGGCAGTTTTTGCCTTCCAGTAAATTACCGAAGGCTCGATTTACATTACTGGTGATCAAGCTATGGTCTGGGCTTGCGCCCGCCATCGCAAAAACCTGAAAGACTTCGCCATCCAGGTATTCCCATTTTTCGTCGCTGTTACGGTCGAACTCAAGATATTCCTCGAACGTCCAGTATTTTTTCTGTGGCGCGCTCGTCATCTTTTTCACTCCTGCCCCATCTCATCATAGCATAGGCGAAAATTTGTGGGGGACAGGTAATGTCGAACGATGGAGCAATTTTTTTCGCTCGATAAAGAACAAAATCTGTTTTTGTGGGCAATGCACACGCAGCCAAAACACCGCCGCGAGTATCCGATAGTGCGGACACAAGCCGAGTACGCACATCTGCGGCTGATCCGCTTCATGCATCCGCGCCAGGCGCACGAATGGCTGGATTCACTTCAATAGAGACGCGATACGCTCGATAATCGCTTCACTGACGCGCGCCTTGCTCATCAAATCGAGCCGTGTCATACCGTCGCGGTCAAAAACGATGACGCGATTGGTATCGACCTCGAAGCCCGCATCTTGGGCTGTGATGTCGTTGGCGACGAGTAAATCGAGTCCTTTGCGCGTTAGTTTCTCTTGTGCATACGTTTCCAGATCATGACTCTCGGCGGCGAACCCGACCGCGATTTTGGGGCTGCCCATGTCATGCCTGCGTGCTGTCACCGCCGCCAGAATATCCGCGTTGCGTTCGAGTTCGATGGTCAATCCTTCGTCGTCGCCCGTCTTTTTGATTTTGTGTTCTGCGACAGTTTTTGGGCGAAAATCTGCCACCGCCGCCGCCATGATCAGCACGTCGGCGTTGGTTGTACAGGTCATTACGGCATCGAGCAGGTGCGCGGCCGAATCTGCTGCTATCACGTGCGCGCCATACGGTGGATCAAGCGGCACCGATGTGATCAAGGTCACGTCGGCGCCTGCATCGAGCGCGGCTTGTGCCAGTGCGTACCCCTGCTTGCCGCTGGATCGATTGGTCAGGTAGCGGACGGGATCGAGTGCTTCGCGCGTGCCGCCCGCCGTGACGACAACATGCCGCCCCGCTAATGCGCCTGTTTTGCCCAATACCTGGCGGATCGCGCCGATCAGCGTCGGTGTTTCTGGTAATCTGCCTTTGCCAATTAAACCTGATGCAAAGCGCCCCGATTCTGGTTCGATGATGACCGCGCCGCGCCCGATCAAGGTTGCCACATTTGCCTGCACCGCCGGATGTTCGTACATCGTGCCATCCATCGCGGGCGCGATCACGAGCGGACAGCGCGCTGCCAACGCGGTGATGCACAACAAATCGCCTGCAAAACCACCCGTTAGCCGCGCCAGCGTATCGGCGGTACACGGCGCGATCATCAACAGCGCCGCGCCTTCTGCCAAACCGACATGTGCGATATGCGTTGGCAATCCGCCGCTGGCATCGGTCTGCCATAGATCGGTGTAGACGGCGCGCCCTGTCACCGCCTGAAACGTAAGCGGGGTGACAAATTTTTGTGCGCCGTCGGTCATGATCACATCGACCAGCCCGCCCGCCTGGGTCAACTTGCTGGCAAGATCGACGGCTTTATACGCGGCGATGCTGCCCGTCACACCGAGTACGATGCGTTTGTTGTGTAAGTGGGTAATTGTGTCCATTAGAAAACCTCTACAATTTCATCGCCCGTGCTTGCCGTGACCACGCGCGCGCGCCGATAACCAATGTCAGCGCGGGCAGCCAGACAATGCCGAACGCGGTGAACAACGCGCTCAACCACGCGATCACATCGCCGGTTTGCGCGGCGCGCGGCAGATGATGACCGAGCACACCGGATAACAGGAATATCACGGCGGCAATCAGCCAGTAAAGCGGCGGCTCGCGCTGAACGGAGTCGAGGCTTTCCAAAACCGCCGCGCCTTTTTTGCGCTTTTGGTACCACAAAATCACCCAAACGACCGCGATCAGGATGCCGATGATGACTGCGCTTATGCCGTCGATGTCGCCTCTGGGGAGGTGATAACCGAGATTGAGCAGAAAGGCTGCCAGCATCAGCACAATGCCGACGCGGTTTAAGCGATAACGCGCCGCTTTATCGACGACTCGCGGTGCGGGGATTGATCCATCCGCCATTGCCCGCCTTACGAACAGCCACGCCGCCGCGATGAGGCATAAGAAAACCAGCGCGATCGCTGTTGGTGTCAGGCTGAGTTCGGGCGTTACCTCATAGACAGCGCCGCCTGCGCCCCCACTCCAGCGTGACCATCCGCCCCAGGCGAAACCCAACGCGGCAACCGCGATCAGCACGATGAGACGGCGCGTGCGCCCGCTAAACCCAATCAGCAAGCCGAAAAAGATCGCCAGCGCGAGCAAGCCCATGAGGGTATGCGCGCCGAGTACGCGCGTCACCAACGTGCGCGGCATCTCGATCAACGCCATTTGCGGGTTCAAAATCAGGCTGTTGATCAAACCATATAAACCCGCGACGGCGATCAGCCCGAAAAAGGTGCCGATTCGGTAGCGCGCCATGATATCGATGAGCAGCCCTGCCAGCGCCACATAGCCGACAACGAGCAGCACCCATTCGACGAGCGAGCGAGCGGGCGGGTCAATCCACAACACGATCTCCGAGCAGAACGCGAGCAGCGCGGCAAGCAGTAAGGTAACGGTCAGCGGTCGGTTCATCGGTTTGATAGGTAAATGACCTGTCCAGTAATAGCTTCCATGCTTAGTCTCGCGTGAAGCGATTTCAACTCTTTGACCCATGCACCTATTGACACTTTTTGTTGTGGCGCAAAAATTATCCCTGCATGATCTGAATTTTGAGTAGCAAGTTCTAGAAAATCGGCGTCATAAGTACATAAAGTCCGTTTCATTTCCGTCGCTCGCTTCAAATGGGACTGATCGCTATCACCTAATATGCCCAAGCTTTGCGCTGAAACGACATCAATACCAGCCGCCGCAAGCTGGGTGCTGACCGCCAATTCCACACTTTCATCAAAATAAAACTTGACCTCACTCAACGCGCATCAGCTTTCCTTGCGCTTCGAGTTCATTGAGTAACTGATCGGTGCGTTCCACTTCCAAACGTATCAACGTGTCCATTGCTGATTTGTGCTGATAGTAATAAGCCAGCGCAGCATAAATCTGTCCTAGATCGAGTGCGAAATTGACAGCGAGTTCGTCAGCGCTTAGTCCGCGATAAAGATGACTGCTGACAATATCGAGTACACGCACGTGACTTCCGGCGATGATCGGCTGACCATTGCTTACTGTTGCTTCTGAAACAATCGTATCAATCGAATAGATCACACGCATACAACTCTGCTTTCTCAAGCACACGTTCAAAATCATGCTCATTCTACCTGTTATTTCGTGTCCGCGCGTAAGTTCGCCGCCGAAGGCGCGCATGTTTATCAGAAAAGCGCCGTAAAACCCCTGCCTTTAGGCGTGGGGAGTATGTCACGAGCAATATCACAGCGGCGTGCGGCGCGGTCGAAGCGCTGACACGCGCATTAGCGGGTGAGTTCGGGATGGGGGGCGTGCGCGTCAACTGTGTGCGCGGTTCTGGGATGCCCGAAACGCGGACGATCCAAGAGACGGGCGCGGGGATGATGGCGTTTTCGGGATCGATGGGCGATATGAAACTGCCACCGCTCGGTCGTCCGATCACGGTCTCGGAGACAGCAGCGACGGCAGCATTTTTGATGTCGGACGACGCGAGCGGTATGACTGGACAAGTCGTCACGGTGTGCGCGGGTGCGTTCATCGATTAACCGCCGTCATCGCTCACAGCAAGGATGTTAGAGTCCAGTCGTACCAGCACGAGCGTGGTGACACGGCTGGACTCGATCCGTTCGACGACGCCGCATGGCGCGGCCCACGCGGTCAAAAAATCGGTAGGCGATACGCCTTCAAGCCGATTGAGCAGTGTATTGTCGTCTGTTCCAGCGACCAAGATGAACGCAGCACTGTCAAAACCGCGCGGGTAATACAGCTGATCACACGGCAGATCGAAAAAGCTTCGTCCAGAAGCGCCGTACCGAAGCGCGTTAACGGGTACATACGGCACGAGCATATACCCGTTAACGCCGCCGACTACCAACGTATCTTCAGGGATGATGCGATGTAAACGCCTCAGCACCGAGTCGGTGCGTATGGCTGGCTGATTGAAATTTGTACCGTCGCCGAGCCGAAACAAAATGGAAATGGTGCTAACCGCCATCAAGACGACGAAAACGGCACTCAAGAGACGCGGTGGTTTGAGCCAGCGTAAAGCGGCGATCAACAAAATGATCAAGATTGGGTAACAGGGCAGCAGATGGCGCGTGCGAACACCCGTATAAATCCAATCAACGGCTGCCTTTTCAATGATCACTGCCGTAATCGCATAACCCAGTACAAACACAACTGCAAATATCGCCATGAGCAGCAACCCAGAAGGCGTGTTATGCGTTAGCAAAAGCCGCCAATTGCGCCGTCGCACAATTCCAAGCACGACTAAAGCAATCGAACCCACGAAAAAAACCGTGAGCGCGACGGTCTGCGCTTGCAACCGTTGAACCCCTAACAGGATGAGCGAATTGTTGACGCCATGTACGGACTCTAGTGCAATCGATCTGCTTATTTCAGGAACTTGACCCCAATTGAGCTGCGCTGTAACGTTGTGAACCCCTAATGGATTGCCAACGCTCTCAGTCGTGACGATGCCGAACCATAAAAAGGGAGTGACTGAAAGCGCAACAATGAACAGCGTGATGAATAATCGGATCGGATGGACATGTTTACGGACGCTCCACGCCCACACAAGTAAATAAAGCAAAATCGCGCCGATACAAATGATTGTGAATGTGCGTACTAACACTGCCAACCCCAGACTGACGGAGATGGCGACCGTCGTCAGTAGGTAATTTTGACGGTCGTTCAAGCGATAATTGAGCGTCAGCAGCAGCGCCAGCAGCACAAGCGGAAGAAAAGCGGTTTCGGAGGCGCCTTTTGAAAAGGTATCATGTAGTGGAGGCGCCGTGATAAATAAGAGGGTAGCGAGTATAGCGTAGGGAAGTTGGCGCAGCACACGATAGGCAATGAGGTATACGAGCGCGACGCTGGCAACTGTCCCCACCACACTCATGACGAACAACGCTTTTCTTGGGTCGTCCCAGAATGGAATCAGCGCGAGTATGATGGGATATAAAGGTGGCCATGACAATATCACATGACGAATGTCCAGCGCCGCGTAGTTGTTAGCGAGCATGGAAACGCCATAGCCACCGCGTACACCAAGCGCATACCCCATGTAAAAGGATTGATCGACATTGTAATTGGCACCGTTTCGCAGCGCCAGCACTGACGCCACGAGCGCCAGCGCGCTCAACAGCAGTCCGCTTATCCAAACCCGACGATCAATCGCCGCAAATAGCTGTCGCATTAATATTCTCCAGATTGGTTTTGCATGACCCGTCAATTAGCTATAGTTCCATCTCGTGCGTGACAATGGGCAGGCGCGAATCGATGCCTGCCCACGTCTTTTTCACCCATGCCAGCGCCGGATCATCAGTGTTTGCCAGGGTTTGCGCCGACCCCGCCAGAAAATTCAGATAATACGTCGTGTAACCGTGACCGCTCACGACCGGATGATAACCTTCCGGTACGAGAACTGTATCATGATTGCCCGCCACCAGCACCTCGTCGAGCGTGCGCGCGTCGTTGTACACGCGCTGATACGCGAATCCGTCGGCCGGCGCGATCTTGTAAAAGTAAATTTCTTCCAAATCGGCTTCCAGCACCGTACCCGCGGCGTCCTCACGATGGACATCATGTTTGTGCGGCGGGTAGCTCGACCAGTTGCCGCTTGGCGTATAGGCTTCGACCGCGACGATGCGGTGACTGTCGAACCCCGCTGGAATGATCGTGTTGATCTGGCGCGATGCGTTGCCGCCACCGCGCAGTTCGATCTTACTCATCGACGGTGTGACCAACCGCGCGCTGCCCGCACGATCCGTCGCCACCCAGCACGACGCGACTTCGAAGCCATCGCCGCGCGCGCTGATCTCGAAGTTGATCCCAGCGGGCAAATACAAAGCATATGGCATTCCACTAAAGACGTTCGGTCGCCGCCCAACGCTGATGAACTCACCGCCGTCGATATGAATATCACATACGCCGCCCAGAATTACATGCGCCCATTCGTTATCGCCTGTATGCGCCTTATAACTTTCCCCTTGATTCAGGCGGCGCACCTGCATATTCAAATAATCCCACCCGGCACGTGCGGCGGTGACTTCCGCGAAAATGCCGCTTTTGCCATTGTCCTGCGATTTAACAAATAAGTGGTCACGTGTATAAGTCATGTCAAGTATCCTTTTGAGTGATGTGACGCTAGTACCCGACCACTACGATCATTGCAGTTTTCGCCTCACCCCCAACCCCTTTCCCACGCAAACGGGGAGAAAAGCCAAATACCGCTGGGGTGAGGTTTTACAGCGTTAAAGACTCATTCTATTTTTTCTCGCTGACATTTTGCCACAGTGCCAGCCGCCGCGCCGCGCGCAGTGTCAGCACTGTCAAACCCCGAATCGCCAGAACTTGTATTGCGATTGCGAGTAAATACAACGGCAGTTGTTCGCCAAAGGTGATGCTGTTGGGCAGTGTCAGCACCATGGTTAGCCCGCCATCGAACGATGAAAACAACACTGGCAGCAGGATCAACAGCCAGTTTGTGCTGCCGTCGAGCGGGAGCAGGGCGAACGCCATGCCCGCGACCAATATCACCATGATAACTTGCAGTACCGACGAGACCACGCGGCTGGACGAGTCGCTGCTGCCAATCAACGAGCCGATCATGCCGAGTGCTGTGCTCAATCCGATGTTGACGGCGGGAAACACGATCGTGCCAAGTGCCGTGAGCAGTACCAGCGAGATAATCAACGTCCACAGGTTATCGGCAATCGGGTCGCTGATGGCTGTTGTGACCACCAGCCATGCCAGCGCGAGAGCGCGCGGAATCAACAGGCGACGGTGGGCGCGCCACACGGTCTGCATGGTTCCTGTCCATTTGCCTGTGATCAGCGTGTGGGCATCGATGCCTGTCAGCAGCAGATTTTCCCACGTTTTTGCGGTTTTTTCGCGCACGACTGATTGCGTGCCGCCCTGTACGCCTTGCGAGAGTGCAAGGAAATAATGCGCCGCGACCACGAACACCAACGCGATATTGGCAAACTCGATCATTGTATCCCAAATACTGATGATGTCGTCGATGGGGAGTGTAAACCACGACGGGTTCGCACCGATAATAGGGCGGAGTAAATTGAGCAGCAGCACGCCGACGAACACGCCCATCAGCAGCGACGGCATCCAACGCCCGCTTTTCTTGATCGTGCGTCGTTGAAACCGTGCTTCCGCCCATGTGATCGGGCTGCGAAAATCAAGCAACGCCGTTGAACCCGGCGACGCGCAGCATTTCAATACTTGCTTGCAACGTGTCGATGGTGGCGGGTGTATTCGCATCGATGCTCACCCATCCATGATAGCCACCGACGATCAAGGCGGTTGCCAGCGACTCGAAACCCACCAACCCGACGCCGGGCAGTCGTTGATTGTGATCGCTCAACGTCAGCAAACCGATGAGGTCGAGATGGTCACGAACGGCAGTCAGCATGTCGGCTTCTTCTAATGCCATGTGAAAGGTATGCGGCGCAATTTTGACATGCGGGTGATTGATACGCCGCGCGACCTTGCCTGCTTGTTCGATGGTATTCGTAAAGTGCGTTTCATCAAATCGGCGCGAGATACCCCTGCCTTTAGGCATGGGGAGGGATAGCGCCCTTTTCCTTTCTGTTACACAATCAGGACAGCCGATAAGGCACTCTGCTCAGGCAGAGCAAACGGTTTCCTCTGGCTCAACACCAGACCGACAACGGAACGGGAGTTCCACAACGCGGCTCGTGTAATAGCGAGTCGGGCGGCAGTCAATCCGCCATACGCGGTGTGTGTCTTGGGCTTCGCGCCCGCCATAACTGCAAGCCCCTAGCTTTAGCTATGGGGTCGTTGACCTAATCATAATCTGTCGGTAGATCAGGCTGGCGCAAATACTCGAAAAAGCGTGCGATCTGTCCTGCCGATACGCGCCCAACCGATAGCTCCAACCCCGCGATCTCGTCTTCCGCATACCAGCCGATCTCGCTCGTCTCAATGTTGCGCGGGTCAATCTCGCGGGTGTCGCTGATCAGTTCACAGCCGAAAAATGCTTTGTAGGCATGAAACATATAATGCGGGTGTCCGTGTCGCGGATGTTCACGGTTGTACAGCGCGATCAGTTTGCTGGCACGCACGCGAAAGCCGGTTTCTTCCCATACCTCGCGGACGGCGCTTTCTGCCGCTGAATCGCCAACATCCGCCCACCCGCCCGGCAGCGTCCACCGATCTCCATCGAGTTTTTCTTGTACCAGCAGCAGCTTGTTCTCTTTGAAAACGATCCCACGCACATCGACTTTTGGCGTGGTGTGTCCGGTTTGCGCAGCGTATAAATCCTGGATGTGCGTCAGCGCGTCGATCCCGGCGTCGCCTTCGCTGGCGGCGGTGATTTCCGCCGCAATTTGCATGATCTGGTCATAGCGTTCAGCGTCGAATGGGTGATCGAACTGCTGCGCGTAAAACGCGCCGCTTTGCGCGATGCTTTGCAGCCGCCGCGCCCAATCCAGCCAGTTAGGGAGTGTCATCGATCTTGATCCGGTAGCTCATTATCGGCAAAACAGGGGGCAGCGCGCCCCCTGTCGAAACTTCATTATAACGATTTTTCGGCGTTATCGTGGTTAACCGTCGAACTCGTCTTCATTTTCGTCTTCGACGACGCTGAACGTATCGTTGAACGGCTGCAAACGGTTGATCAAATCAAGTTGATCCGCTGTCAGCGTGGTTTGATGTGCTACACTATCAACATGAAATGTCAGCCAATGCCAACCCCCACACTGCCACAAAAATTCCAGATCAAGCCGAATAACATTACACGCCAACCAGCACGCGCAATCCGAACAAAAAATAGATATAGATAGACTGTCGGGGCGACCTGGTGGGTCGCGCTCGTTATTTGTGTACAAAGGATTTTTATATGGTCAATTTGAGCGATATTCAAGCCGCGCGTGACGTGATCGCGCCGGATGTTCGGCGCACGCCGATGCTGCGCGCCAATGCGCTGCGGGATCGCGGCTTTACGGGTGATTTGGTGCTGAAACTCGAAAGTTTACAGGTGAGCGGTTCGTTCAAGGCGCGCGGCGCGATCAACAAACTGCGGTCGCTCACGCCCGATCAACTTGCGCGCGGGATCATCACCGCATCAGGCGGTAATCATGGCGTCGCGGTCGCGTATGCAGGGTATGTCGCGGGTGTGCCGACGCATGTCGTGCTGCCGCGCAATGTGCCGCCCGTCAAAATCGATAAACTCAAGCGGTGGGGCGCGAGCGTCGTGCTTGAGGGCGATGTATTCGACGACGCACAGCGACTCGCGCTGCAAATCGCGGATCAAAACGGCGCGACGTATATTCATCCGTTCGCTGACCCGCTCATCATTGCCGGACAAGGTACGATTGGCTTGGAGATTATCGACGATGCGCCCGATGTCGATACCGTTGTGATCTCGATTGGCGGCGGTGGCTTGATCGCCGGGATCGGTGTCGCGCTCAAAGCGCTCAAACCGGGAATCCGCGTGGTCGGCGTTGAACCGACCGGCGCGCCGACGTTGAAAGCCAGCATTGAAGCGGGCGAATTGGTCACGCTCGACACGATTACAACCAAAGCGGGCACACTCGCGCCGCGTCGTTCTGCGCAAATCAACCTCGATATTATCCGTGAGGTCGTCGATGAGATCGTGTTGGTCAGCGATGACGAGATGCGTGAAGCCGCGCATTGGCTGTGGTTTGAAACCGGCATTGGCGCTGAATTGAGCGGCGCGGCGAGCATGGCAGCGCTGCTGGAGCACAAGTTTTCGACGCGCGCGGACGAAAAAATCTGCGTGTTGGTCTGCGGGGCGGGCGCAGATGGCGTGGCGTCGTAAGTGATCAGGTTTGATTGAAGTAATCAAAACGCTCAGAGACGTGATTGAAATATCGATTGCAGAAGAACCAGTCGCTAAAAAGCGAAGCATTCTGGAGTTAGAAGGGTTGGGCGCAGAAATTTGGGCGGGAGCGGATACCGACGCCTACCCAAAAAGAATTGCGAGACGAACGGGATCATCGTCGATGAACTAACGCTGTAAAAGCATCAGCGAAAGAAGGCATGAATTACATATCACACCTTCTCGTTAAAGTCTCGTTTAGCCTACCAATGGTAGATTCGGGATCGCCCCGCGCATCTCGACTAATTCACGCGCGATCCATGCCGTCCCGCCCTCGTGCTGTACCTGAATCCAGCCTGCCACCCGACCAACTGCTAACAACGTCGTGTTCGGTTCGACTGTCGTCAAAATAGCGGCGCCCAGATCGGGTGCAGCGCGTAAGCGCGATCCGGTTGTTGTCGTCGCGTTGAGCATAAAACCTGGATAGCCATTACTTTCAATCGGCGCTGTGCCGAGTGCAACAGGCATTGTTCCGACTTGATCCCAAGGACGCGGCAGCGCTTCAAACGTCGCACCTGCCGCGCTGAGTTCGCTCAAAATCGTCGGCAGCACGCGTCCCGTCACGCGGTTCAAATCATGGAAGATGATGATCACACCGTCGCCATAGTCATAAGCGTTGTACGGGCTGTGAAACGACCCGACCGAGACCGACTCACCCAGGACATTTTGGATGACCGCCGCGTCGAACTCGTAAGTGTCGAGATCGACAGCTTCCGGCATCGCCCACCCGCAGTCGTCACTGTTCACATTCCAATTGTAGGTGATCACATTCACGCCCTCGACCGACGGGAATGGCTGTGCGCCGCCGCCCGGTTGCCAGAACATTTTCGTTTGTGCATCGTAGCGGGGCAGTTGGTCGCCTAACGCCGCGCGCATCGCTTCTTCTGTTCTCAGATACGAGTCGATCACGGGTTGATCGGGTGCACCGGCATACACACCCGGTTCTTCCCACAAATGATTGATCAGTGCATGACCTTCGCGCACTTCGCGCTGCATGATCGCTTCGTGTCCGGCGATCTCGCTGCCCGCGATGACGAAGGTCGCCCGCGCGTTGTACTGCGCCAAAATATCCAGAATTTCGGGGGTGTAGGCATCGGTGGGTCCGTCTTCAAAGGCGAGATAGACACGAAATGGCGCTGCGGCGGTCTGTGCGCTCAACGGCAGCGCGGCGACCATGACCAACAGAACAAAGAGCAGGGTTGTGGAAAAATGGCGAGCGAAAAAGCGAGACATGACGGCGATCCTTTATCCGGCGCGAACAACACCGTCAGTATGCCGCTCATCATCACGACGATACGCTATCGCGCCGCCGTCGCTTTGCCTCTTGTTGCCCTACGCATGATTATTACACAGGCGCAAATATACCTGTCGGTTCGCGGATGGAATGATTTTGATGGTACAGGGAAGGCGCAGATAATAAGCGAGCCCGCCGACGGGCGACCCACCGAGTCGCCCGTACAATATCCGTTTCGCCGTGTTATGCTTGCCTATCCTTCGTATGCCTCATCCAGCGTCGTCAGCACGCCGTCTAAAATCTCCAGCCCTTCCTGAATTTGCGCTTCGGTCACGATTAAGGGCGGCGTGTTGAAGATCATATTCCAGCGCACCAGCGTACTCAATCCATTTGCCTTCAGCGCGCCCGCCGCTTTCTTCATTGGGTCGCTGAACGGCTTGTTGAACGGACTCAACGGCTCGCGCGTCTCACGGCTCTTGACCAGTTCGATCACATGATGCAGCCCCGCGCCGCGCACATCACCGATGACGAGGTGTTTTTCGGCTAAATCCATCAAACCGCGTCGCAGCACCTTGCCCATTTCGCGCGCACGTTCGACCAGGTTTTCGCGCTGATACACCTCGATGGTGGCGATACCCGCCGCGCACGCCAGTGCATGGGCGCTGTATGTCAGACCCGTATGCAAAACATGCTCATCGAAGTAGGCTGAAAGCTGTTCGCTCAATACGGTTGCGCCGAGCGGGATATACCCCGCCGTGATGCCTTTCGCCATCGCGATGATGTCAGGTTTGGCATCGGGGTAATGGAAAATACCGAACCATTCGCCTGTGCGCCCGAACCCGCTCATCACTTCGTCGGAAATCAATAAAATGCCGTATTTGTCGCAAATTTCGCGCAAACGGTTGAAATAAACTTTGGTCGGCTGCATAACGCCGCTTGATCCGCTGTAGCCTTCGACCAAAATCGCCGCGATGGTTTCGGGTCCTTCTGCAATCACCTGATCTTCGATCAAGTCAGCGATGATGGCGTCGCCTTCTTCTTGCGAAATGCCGCGATAAATCGGGTTGCGATAGGCATACGGGTCAGGCGTCCGCACGATCCAGGGGACACCCGGTTCGTTGGCGATTCGACGCGGATCGCCGCCCGCGCTCATGGCGCCGAAGGTCGCGCCGTGATAGCTCTTGTAGCGTGTGAATACTTTTTGTCTGCCTGTGACCATGCGTGCGACTTTCATCGCGTTTTCAATGGCATCGGTGCCGCCGGTGGTGAACAGCGATTTGCCCATCCCCGTAATCTCGCTGACCAGTTCGCCCAGTCGTCCGCGCGGCTCGGTCGCAAAGCTTGGATCGACATAGCACAGCTTGGCAACCTGTTCCTGGATCGCCTTGACGACATGCGGGTGACTGTGACCAATATTCACATTGACCAACTGCGACGACCAATCGAGATAACGTTTGCCGTTCGCGTCGTAGATATACACGCCCTCGCCGCGCTCAATCGGGATTGGATTCCATGTCCCTTGCGCGTTCCAACTGACGAGCGTATGTTCTTTGCTTGCCTGCACGATGTCGGCAGCGTTGACCATGACCTATCTCTCCTACACTGAATTTTCCTGCTATTCTATTCCATATACACGAATCCACCCACAAGCGAAAAACCAAAAGTACAACACCAAGACACAGAGGCACGAAGGGGTTTGTGATATGATCCATCATGCTTTGCGTCTTTCTTTTTGCTTTGCGCCTTTGCGTTGAATCTTTTGCTTTTCGTGAAAGTGTTCTTATGACCATTCTGCGCTTTTGGAAACCTTACGGCGTTCACACCAAGTTCACCGACGCCGACGGACGACCCACGTTAGCCGACTACATCACCGATAAAGACGTGTACCCGATTGGGCGGCTCGATCATGACAGCGAGGGACTGCTGTTATTGACCGACGACAACCGCTTGCAAACCCGCTTGCTTGACCCGAAATACGCGCACGGGCGCACGTACTGGGCACAAGTCGAGCGCATCCCCGACCCAGTCGCACTCGAAAAACTGCGCGACGGTATCGATCTTAGCATTGACGGCAAGCCGTTTCGCACCGCGCCCGCGCGCGTCGAATTATTGGCGGACGAGCCTGAACTACAGGCGCGTCCCGTGCCGATCCGCTATCGCGCGAATATCCCGACCGCGTGGATCGCGCTCACGCTGACTGAAGGCAAAAAACGCCAAGTCCGGCGCATGACCGCCGCCGTCGGGCATCCAACGCTGCGTTTGATCCGCGTCAGGATCGACGTGATCACGCTAAGCGGGCTGCTGCCGGGTGAAGCCGCGCCGCTCACCGACGAGGAACGCGATGACCTGTGGCGCAGCGTGTTTAACCGTCCGTTTACATACGCCTAGCCGATGGTCTAGTGCGTCGCGCGACACAATATGCTAATCTACAGAAATGGTTGTGCCATACCCTCAAGATTCAAGTTGGGGTGTGACGCGCCATTTCCTGTTATGCCCTCTCCTCAATTCATTTCAACTCTATACCGGAAAGGACTCTGCACCATGCGTATTGGTTTGCAACTCCCTCGTTTTACGTCCGAACACGGCACACTCGGCATCGCGCCGAAGCTTGCCGACATCGCCGCATTAGTCGATCAAGGTGGGTTTTATAGTCTGTGGACGATGGATCACTTTTTCCAGATTCCCGGCGTCGGTGAACCGCAAGAAAATATGCTCGAAGGCTACAGCACCCTCAGTTATCTGGCGGCGCTGACCAAGAAAGTCAAGCTCGGCACGTTGGTCACAGGCGTGATTTATCGTCATCCCGGCATTTTGGTCAAGACCGTGACCACGCTCGACGTCTTGAGCGGTGGACGCGCGTATCTGGGCATCGGCGCGGCGTGGTTCGAACGTGAAGCACTTGCTTTGGGGGTTCCCTATCCTTCTACCAGCGAGCGTTTTGAGCGTTTAGAAGAAACGCTGCAAATCACCCATCAAATGTGGGCGGGCGACGTCAAGCCGTATCAAGGGAAACACTTCCACCTCGCAGAAACGCTCAATCAGCCGATGCCGCTCGGTCAGCCGCACCCGCCGATTATGATTGGGGGCATGGGAGAAAACAAGACGATGCGTTTGATCGCGCAGTATGGCGATGCGTGCAATTTCTTCGCGCGCGCGGGCAAAGAGACGATGCAGGCGCGGCTCGATACGATCAAGCGCAACTGTGATGAAATTGGGCGCGATTACAACAGCATCGAACGTACTACGCTGGATATGCTCGATTTTAGCCGTCAAACGCCTGCCGATGTGATCGAAGAAATTCGCGGTTTGGCGGCGATGGGCTTTCAGCACGCGATTTTCAATGCCCCGCCGGATCAAGAACTGCAAACCGCAGACATCATGCGCCGCGAGGTCATTCCAGCAGTCGCTGATCTTTAGCCTTTCAGGGGCGACTTATCCGGTCGCCCTCTACGCCTCATTTCGGTATCCATACGTCGATTTGTTCCGTGACGCTCCCCTGCCTTTAGGCATGGGCTTCTGAACGAGGAACAGCTGTCGTTCCTGCGCGGGCGTCGGATACAGACGGTATTTGAATGCTTTGAGATGCATGTTAGAATTGCCCATGCTTTAACCCTTGTCGGTTGGAGAGCCAGTGGGAGCTTCTACTCCGCGACTGGTATTCCTCGTATTATAGCACAATTGAGCGATAGGTACAATGCTACGCCTTATATCCCCTGCCTGAAGGCAGAGGTTTTACGGCGCTTTTCTGATAACCGCGCGCTGTCAGTTCGTTCGCCAAATCTGGCGGCTGCGCGTCATCGGTCAGCTTGAAGACGATCCGTCGATTGTTGCGCGGGTATAAGTCTTCGCAGTATGCGATCTTCTCGTCCAATGGCAGCGACGACGGGTACAACACGCTGATCGAATTGGCGCGGCGCGCGGTGCTATCGCCAAAACGCAATAACCACCCGTCATATTGCAGCGCTTGCATACTGGGCAGCGCGTTGTTGGAAAGTTCTTCGAGTAAGCGGATCATAAAAACATTTTACCGCACAGGACGCAAAGCGCGCAGCGATCAAATCTGCTCTCTGCGTTCTCTGCCGTTCAAATCAGGTTTTTTCCAGCACGCTTTCGATGACTTGTGCCGCGAGTTCGTACTTGCCAAACGCCGGAATAATGTACGCTCCCTGAACCGACCCACGCATCGCACGCAGCAGTTCACCCGCGATCAAAACGCCTTCTTGCGCGGCGTGTTCGCCTGCGTTTTCGATGCGCGCCATGATCGGCGTCGGAATGCTGATGCCGGGCACTTCGTTGTGCAAGAACAGCGCGTGTTTCAGGCTGTACAACGGCATGACGCCGATCAAGACGGGCAGTGCGAGCGGCGCGCCGACAATCGCTTGATAACGGGCGAGAAATTGCTCGATCAAGGGTGGCTCAAACACCGCCTGACCGAGCGCAAAATCTGCGCCGGCTTCGATCTTTTTGCGCAGCACATCGATCTCTTTGTCGATGTCGTCCGCGCCCATGTTAAGCGCGCAGCCGACGGTAAAGCGTGTGGGCACGCCAATACTGTTTCCGGCTTGATCGATACCCTCGTTCATCTTTTGCTTGGTCAGTTTGATCAAGCCGCTCGGCGCAATATCGTAATGATCGTTGGCGTCGGGGTAATCGCCGATGCGCGTTGGATCGCCCATGCACACGAAAATATTGCGCAAGCCGAGCGCGTGCACGCCGAGCAAATCGCCTTGAATGCGTAGTAAATTGCGCCCACGCGTTGGAAAATGCAAGATCGTTTCCAACCCTAAGCGTGTCTCCAGCATATGACAGACCGCCCATGGACTGACGCGCATCCGCGCGGTCGGGCTATCTGCGACATTGAGCGTGGTCGCGCCCGCATCGAGCAGCAGCCGGGCGTTATCGATCATACGATCCAGACTGGCGCTGCGCGGCGGCGTCATTTCAACGGTGATGACGAAATCCCCCGCCGCAATTTTGCGACCGAGTTCGGATGAGCGTCCTTCCGGTTCGTCGGATTGTTCGGTGTCAGTATCGGCATCGCTGGTACGCGAGCGTACGATTTTAACGCGAAACACGGTCGTTTTACGGAGTGGATCATCCAATGCGGCACGCATCGATGTGATATGCGCGGGCGTCGTGCCACAGCACCCGCCGATCACGCCCACACCTAAGGCTTTGAGCGCGGCGGCGAAATCGGCGAAATAATCGGTCGTCGCGGGGTACATGGTACGCCCGCCGATGGTTTGTGGAAAACCTGCATTCGGCATCGCGCTGTAACGGGCTTCGGGGACGGACGCCATCATCGCCTGAATCACACGCGAGATTTGCGCGGGACCGCCCGAACAATTGACGCCGATCACATCCGCGCCTGCTGTGTACAAATCGCGCGCGACTCGTGCCGGGTGATAGCCGATGCGCGTGCGGTCATCGGGCCCGAATGACATTTCGCAGATTACAGGGGTCGCTGGCGCGGCGGCGCGCGCGGCTTGCAGCCCGATCAACAGTTCGTCCAAGTCACTGAATGTTTCGAAGAGAATGACATCGACGCCAGCATCCGCCAGCGCGATGATGCTCTCATGAAAAATCGCGCGCGCTTCGTCTGGTTTCAATCTTCCATACGGCGCTAAACCGACGCCCAGCGGTCCCACCGAGCCAGCGACATACACATCGTCGCGTCCGCGCTCCGCGATTGACTGCCGCGCCAGTTCGACGCCCGCGCGATTGATCGTCGTGACCTGATCTTCTAAGCCGTGTTCCGCCAGTTTGATGCGGTTCGCGCCGAACGTATTGGTTTCGATCATGTCCGCGCCGGCATCGAGATAGGCGCGGTGGACATCCAGGATGATATCGGGATGAATGAGGTTGAAATAATCGAAGCACGCATCGATGGACGATCCGGCGCGCGCGTGGATCATCGTCCCCATCGCGCCATCTGCCAGAATCGGCGTCACGTTTTCGTCAAGGCGTTGCAGCAGGTTGATCTTGGGCATTTAGTATTAATCCGTTCTCGGTTTCGCTTTTTTGGCAACTTCGACAATCGCATCCAGCTTTTCGGTGACTTCGGGGTCGATCTGATTTATAGGGACAAAGCGCGTCAGCACATGATAATCCGTTTTGCGAAGCAAATTCGGCAGATTCAATTCGGCAAAATACGCTTCAAAAAGTGGATTTAGAAAATCGTCACTCATTTTTGTGTTGATCCAAAATGAATCCGCCGGATTACGCAGCGCGGCGGGTGCGACACGATCTTCAATCAAGCGGCGCATTAAGTCGCCTTGCGCGCTTTCGGCTTCGGCGTAGGCGATCAACGTTGCGGGCTGACAGAGATAATTCTCGATTTCTCTGCGCCGCCACATGATTTCAGTCAGCGCCGAGTCGGGTTGCAGCGAGCGTTCTAAGTGATCGAACAGGGCAACCCCAACCAAATCCGGTTTGGCTTCACGTAATCCAAAAAAGCGATCGCGCGCCTTCACGACATTGTTCGCCACATAATCGACATACGGTCGCGCCAGATAGCTGGCTGCTTCATGACCGAGTTGTTCGGCAAACGCGAGTAAAATGGCTCTGTCGGTCGCGCCTTCCAAGTACAGCACCCATCCGGTTTGTTCGGCTTGATAATACTGATCGAACCCGATCTCTTTGATCGCTTTGGCAACCTGAGACTTACTGCGGTCATCGATGCGATGTGGCTTACCGACGAACGCGATCAACGTGTCGCGGTCACCTGCTTCATTCATAATCGCTTCGGAATGAGTCGCCATGATGATTTGTGAACCACGTTCGCGCGCTGTTTCTGTCAGCAGGTGATAAACCTCGCGTTGACGAATAATTTCTAAATGGGCGTCGGCTTCATCCAATAGAATCACCGCACCCGAATTAAGATATAAGTACGAGAGCAGCAAAAGCACTTGCAGCATCCCACGCCCGGCAGAAGAAATATCGAACACATAACCGTTTCGTTCGCGGTATGCCATACGAATCTCACCGCGTGCAGCGATATATTCGGGTGACAAAAGTTCAATCGAGAACAATCGTCTCATTTGCGCTTGAAGCTGATCCCATTGGCGAGTATTTTCAAAAACGCCATAGCATAAATTACGCAATACTTCCGCCGTTCTTCCCTCACCAATCAGCACATTAATCCTGCCAATTTCGACACGCGGTTCAACCGCCGCAATTCCTGATAGGGGAGTCAGAAAGAAGATGCGTGGATTATAATCAAATATTGGGTCGTTGCTTTTAAGATCATTACAGATAATCGATTCGTCATTTGCAAATCGAAAGCTAAGTTCTTGATGCCAATTTACGCCTCGATCAACCCCTTCGACCTTTATAACAATATCAATCGGTTCGCCATTCTTAGTTTTAAGATCGTGCCACAAAAGATCGAGGCGAGGCACTGGAATTGCTGTTAATGCAAACCGTCCAATTGGGTTGACTGTTGCTATTTCTGTATAATCAGGGTCACTTAGGTGATCATGGTGTTCAAGCCAACGATCTAAACCCGCATACCACAACGCAAGCGCTTGCAGCGCCGTCGTCTTGCCGGAATTGTTCGGTCCGATAAAGACGACGGTTTGCCCAAGTTCGATCTCGACCGCTTGCAGGCGCTTAAAGTTGCGTATGACAAGTTTTGTCAGCACTCAGTTACCCTTTTCTATCCTGGACACACGACCGCGATTCTGATCACGCTGCCGCCATTTTCACGCGCTTGAATTTGCCAGCCGCGCGGCGGTGAGAAGAAATTGTCGTCGTTTTCCAGCGTTTGCTGGCGCACAATCGCGCCCCATGTTTGTGTATACCAGCTTTCGACGGTCGCGGCGTCGTCGGGCGTGGTCAATTCGATGCGCGTTTCGACGGGTCCCAACGGGCGCGTTTCCTGCTCGCTTTCGCTGATCAACGTCGAGCCGGGATAGATCAAGATCGCGTTTTGGCACGCATCGACGCGACCGCCGACCCATTGATTGAGATACAGATAAACGCCGATCAGGACGACAATCGTCAAGAGTGTGATCGGAAGGCATCCAGCAAATACGCCGCGAAAACGGCGGTCTCGATGTCCAAGCGTAGGGGCAGCAGGCAGCATGGTCAAGTCGTCTTTCATAGGGCGGCGGGTTGCGCCGTCCATACAAATATTGGGCGGATATTAATACTATCGACAATATCCGCCACTGGTTCATGTCTTCCCCTAGCGATTAGAGGGGGTCACGCCTCCGCGATTTGCTGTACGCGATCGACGCCGACGCTGTAATATTTGGCGTCGGGGTGATGGATGATGATCGCTGCAGTGCTTTGTTCAGGTATCCACTGGTAGCTGGTCGTCAAGCGCATCCCAATTTCATCGACCGCATTGGGCAGCAAGCGTATCACGGTCTCGTGGTCACCCAAATCGGGACATGACGGATACCCCCAACTGTAGCGCTTGCCGCGCGATGGCACGATGCCCATACCACGATTGACCACCGTTTGATGCACATAACTCGCGGTTGCTTCAGCAGTTTGTACCGCAAGCCCGTGAAAGAAATACGCCTCGCTATAATTGTCTTGTCCTTGCAGCACATCGAAGTACTCGGTCGCGGCGTCGCCCACCGTGACGACTTGCAGCGCCATCGTATCGATCATGCCGCTTTCGACGGGCGCGAAATAATCGCTCAAGCACAGGTAATCGCCAAATGGCTGGCGCGGGAAGGCGAAGCGCGCGATCTCGCGGCGTTCGGCGGTTTTGCCGTTGCCGCCATCGAGGACGTGCTGAAACGGCGCGGGGTCATAAATCACCACGTCGTCGCCATCGCGGTTGACTGGGAAATACCCATAGACCGCTTGCGGACGAAGCGATTTATTACGCCCCGCGTCGCGTCCCATCGTATTCAAGCGCGCTTCAAAATCGGCTTCGAGTTTCTTCCACTCAGCGCCATGTGTGTTACTTGCGCCCCAGGATAAGCGATACAACTCTGGCTTGTGTAAATACTGAAAGACGATTTCTAAGGGCATTTCGCGGATTGTACGCACGCCCCAGAATGGCGGCGCGGGAATATCGGGCGCGGGTGTAACCGTCGATGCCTGTCCATAGGTGCGCTGCCGCTTGACCGGGATCGGGCGCTCCATTTCGGTGTGCGCTTCCTCTTTGATTTGATCGACGAACGACGCGTGTGTCGCGGGGTCGCTCAGCTTGTCCATGACCGACAAGCCTTCAAACGCATCTTTGCAGTAGAATACGCCTGCTTCATACGCTTGTTGGTCGCCATCTTCCAGAAACAGAATCCGCCGCCCGAAACGACGATTGATCGCCGCGCCGCCGATCAGCACCGGAAAATGCAGGTTACGCCGCGCCAATTCGTTGACGATCAGCGGCATTTGCTTGCTCGTGCTAACCAAAAGCGCGCTCAAACCGATGGCGTCGGCTTTATATTCTTGCGCCTTCTCGATGATCGTGTTGGCGGGGACTTGTTTGCCCAGGTCATGCACGGTATAGCCGTTGTTGCTCAAAATCGTCTTGACCAGATTTTTGCCAATGTCGTGTACGTCGCCGTAGACCGTCGCCAGCACGACCGTACCCTTGGTCACGCCTTCGAGTTTATCCATAAAGGTTTCGAGATAGCTGACGGCTTTTTTCATGGCTTCGGCGGATTGCAGTACGAACGGCAGGATCAATTCGCCCGCGCCGAATTTATCCCCAACTTCTTTCATGGCGGGCAGCAGCACATTGTTCAACACGCCTACGGCATCTTGCCGTGTCAAACTTTCGTCGATCAACGCGTCCAAGCCGTCTTTCTTGCGATGCAGAATTTGCCAGTGCAGCGCTTGCTCGGCAGTCATGTTGTCGGTCGGGTCTTCGACCTGCTGCGACGCCATCCGCACATCGTTCTCTTGAAAATATTGGATGAAGCGCGGCAGCGCGTCTTGATCCGTATTGTAAATCAGGTCATCTGCCAACTGGCGCTGGTCGGTTGGGATTTCGGCGTATGGCGTGATGTGCGCCGGGTTGACAATCGCCATATCCAACCCTGCTCGCACCGCGTGATACAAGAACACGCTGTTCAGTACGCCGCGCGCCGCCGGAGTTATGCCGAAACTGACATTGCTCACACCCAACGCGGTCATAACGCCGGGAACAAGTTCTTTAATGAGCTGGATCGCTTCGAGCGTCTCTTTGGCGCTGTTGCGCAGTTCTTCTTGTCCGGTCGTGAGCGGAAAGGTCAAGGTATCGAAGATCAAGTCTTCAGGCGCAAGTCCGTATTCGTCGATGGCGATGCGCGCGATCCGTTCGGCAATCGCGGCTTTTTTATCGCGGGTGTGCGCCATGCCGTCCTCGTCGATGGTCATCGATAAGACAGCCGAGCCGTATTTCTGGGCGATCGGCATGACTTTATCGATGCGTTCGCGCCCGTTTTCCAGGTTGTTGCCGTTGATGACCGCGCGACCCGGATACACCGACAGCGCCGCTTCCGCGACCTGTGGCTCGGTCACATCGATGACGAGCGGCGTTTCGACCGACATCGCCAACTTTTTAACGAGCGCACGCATTTGTTCGGCTTCGTCGGTGCGCTCGGTCAGCGCCACCTGCACATCGAGCATATGCGCGCCGCTATCGACCTGACCGACGGCAATCGGAATCACGCTGTCATAGTCGTCGTTCATGATCAACTGTTTGACTTTTTTGCTGCCCTGTGTGTTGATGCGTTCCCCGATCATCGTGGGACCTGGATTGAACACCATCGGTACGGCGCGCATATTGCTGCTGGTGGCGGCTTGATACTCAATGTCGCGGACGAGCGGTTTGGTCAATTCGAGCGGGGTTACATCATTTTTATGGGCAAGTGTTTCTGCATACGAGTGACCATGCACCTTGCGGTACAACTGGTCGAGATGTTCGGCGCGTGTGCCACAGCATCCACCGACAATGCCGACTCCCCAACGTGTGAACTCGGACACCATGTCGCTGAACGGATCGGGTTCCATCGGGTAGACGGCTTCGCCATCGACGTTGATGGGCAAGCCCGCGTTAGGAAGCACGCTGATGGGCAAGCGGCTGTGTTCGGTCAAATATTTGATCGGTTCGCGCATATATTCCGGTCCGGTCGAGCAGTTCAGCCCGATCACGTCGATTGGCAGCGCTTCGAGCGTGGTCAGCGCGCTGGAAATATCGGTGCCAAACAACATCCGTCCGCTCGTATCAAGCGTGACTTGGACTTGTAACGGGATGCGCTTGCCAGAGTCCTCAAAATAACGGTTGATGCCCCAGATCGCCGCCTTGACTTCGAGAATATCCTGGCTGGTTTCGATCAAGAGTACATCGCAGCCGCCTTCGGTCAAACCTTGCGCTTGCTCGTAGAAGATTTGCGCCAGTTCATCAAAAGTGACGTTGCTCAGGTCGGGGTCAGTGCCGCTCGGCAGTTTGCCCGTCGGTCCCATCGACCCGGCGACGAAACGTGGAATTCCCGTTTCACGCTCGAAGCGATCACACACGCCGCGCGCCAACTGTGCCGCCGTGTAGTTGATCTCATAGGCGCGCTCGTGGAGCCCGTACTCGCGCAGCGTGAGCGGATTCGACCGGAAGGTACATGTTTCGACGACTTCTGAGCCGACCGCGAGAAACGACGCATGAATTTCCGCGATCACATCGGGACGGGTGATGACGAGAAAATCGTTGCAGCCGTTGTACTGCTCGCCGCCAAAGTCGTCTGCCGTCAGGTCATAGCGCTGGATGTTCGTCCCCATTGCGCCATCGAAAATGACGATATGGTCATCGACGGCATCTAAAAAGCGGCGGTTGAAGAAAATGCGGTTTTTATAGCGAATGGCGGTCATGTGTTTACGAACTCCGTTGGTTTACCACGTTTACCACGTTTCGACGGTTAAGCCATCGACGTATTGAAAATGCGCGTCGCGCGTGAGGAGGATCAAGTCGTGTTGAACGGCAATGGCGGCGATCCGAATATCGTTTGGTTGATTAGGTCGCCCTTTACGCTGCAATTGAATACTGACACGTCCATAGAAACGTGTTGTGTCTAAATCACAATTCACGATTTGACTATCCCGTATGAATCGTTCAACATTTTCACGATTGGAATTCGGTCTGCCAGAATTTTCTGCGCCGTAGAATAGTTCACCAATCGTAATAATGGGTACAAACACATGTTTATTCGTAATCGCTTGTTGAATTGCTTGCTCGCCTCTGATGATATGGATAGCGGCATTTGTATCCAGCAGGCAACTATTCATCGAAGTTGACATCAGGGTATGCCCACCCATGTTCGGAAAAATCGTCAATCGCACGCTGCATCTCGTCCAAATCCTGTTCCGTAAAATCAAGGGACTTGACGCGCTCGATCATCTGCCAGCCGGGTTCTCCAATGAGCATAGGTTTTTTAATCTCCCGTAGCAGCGTCAACAATGCGTGTAATTGGGTATCCGTCAAAATAGCAAGTTCCTGTTGAATTTCATCGCGTACATTGAATGTCGTGGTCATACGCTTCACCTCGCAAACACATTTATACAAAAACGCCGCTTCGTTTTTTCAACGGAAGCGGCGCGGGATGGGCGAACCATATCTCGCGCTCATCTTCCAGACGTATCGTCTGCCGGAATTAGCACCTACCCGACGCTTCGGGGGCTGCTGCGGTTTCTGCGAGCCGGAACTCTCCACCGCTCTTGATGAGCTATTTATCCGTAAGCATAATCGAACTGATGAGCGCTGTCAATTCGAGAACGCGCTGAAAGGGGAAAAACTGAACGTTGAGCATTAAAAGTTGAAGGTAAAATACACCGTCATGGGACGGTGTTTAGGCGTAAAGTGCGCAGCGTTTAAGAACAGACACTTTCGACTTTGCACTTTCGACTTTACACTAAAGTGGTACCCATGTAAGGAGACACAAGCATGACTGATCAAAAACATACGCTGATGCTCGTGCTGCCGACGCGCGGCGCGTTAATCGATATTCACGACCGTTTGAGCGCGCTTGATTATGTTCGCATCACGCACGCAGCGGTCATCGCGCGTGCCGAAACCGGCGAAGTTCAGATTATGGACGACGACGTGACGGTCGATGAAGGATCGGTCGTCGGTGGTACATTAGGCGCGATGCTGGCGTCACTCGGTGTCGCGGGCTTGGGGGCGCTGCTGCTGCCGGGTGTCGGCGCGTTGATCGCTATTGGTGCCAGCGCGTTGATTGGTGGCTTGATCGGTGGCGCGACAGGTGGCGTGCTGGCAGGCTTGATCGATAACGGCTTCAACGATAAGCAGGTCGCTTCGTTGGCGAGTCATCTTGAAGTTGGCAAAGTTGCCAGCGTCTATGAACTGGAAGGCGATGCCGACGCGGTGAGCCGTTTGCAGACCGATTTGATAGCGTTCCAACCAGAGATCGTCATCGAATCAGTCACTGCCAGTTCAAAATAGTCTTGCATGGGCGACCGAGTCGGTCGCCCGTAATCATAGTTGCAATACTTTCAATCGGCAATGGACTAAGGGGCAAACCATGTCCGGTGAATGGATTGTTGCAGTTTTTCCATCGCGCGCTGCGTTGACGAGTGCGCTTGATCACATCAGCAAAATGAAACATATTCGTTTGCGTCGTGCGGCAATTATCGCCAAAGCCGAAAGTGGCGAAGTCACGGTGTTAGGCGATGACATCGGCGCGAATGAAGGCGGGATCGCGGGCGGTACGCTCGGCTTGGGCATGACGGCGCTGGGGATGGTACAGTTGGGTGCGCTGGCGGTTCCTGGTGTCGGCGTCATCATTGTGGTGACGGGGGCGCTCGTCGGGGCGTTGGTCGGTAATCTGACCGGACGTATTGGCGCGGTGCTGCTGGCAAAGAACGAAAAATACAGCGCGCAATACGCAGTGCTGGCGGCAGAACTGCGCGCGGGACGCCCGGCATTGGTACTGAAAGTGCGTGGCGCGCAGGCAGTAATCCCAGAGTTGACAGAAACGTTGATACATTTCCGCGCTGAAGTTCTGGAGGCAGATCGCCCCGCCGCGCGCGTTTAACGGACATCTATGAAAAGACCTGTGTTTTGGACGGCTGTGATCGCGCTGGTGGTGGTCGCCGCACTACTCCGCTTGACGGGCTACAACTTCAGTCTGCCATATCTTGAGCATATCGATGAACCCGCTTATACGTTGGCGGCGCAGACTGCCATCGATACTGGCTCGATGCGTGCCTTCCAGATGGAAGGGTATCCACCTGGCATTATCACGCTCAACTTTCTCATGTTAAAGGTATTTCACGACGGCACAACGCCACCGGGCACGATCATGCCGATCATTCGTCTGTGGTCGATTGCCGCCAGTCTCGCGTGTATCGTCGTCGTCGCGCTGCTGGCACGCGAAACCGCCAATGATCTGGCGGGCGTGTTCGCGGCGGCGGTTTGGGCGCTTTCACCGACAGTCGTCGATTTTGGGCGTTACGCCACAGCCGATAATTTCGTCGCACTTTTCATTTTACTGGCGTTGTGGCTCACGTTGATTGGGACGCGGCGTAATCAATCGGTGCCGCTTAATCTGGCGCTGGTCTCGATTATGCTGGCGACGATCTTCAAATATCAGGCGGTATTCGTGCTGCCGCTCATGATCGGTGTGCCGCTGCTGCGACTGACGCAGTCGGGACTATCGCGGCGGCGCGTGATCAGTGATTTTGTCTGGCACAGCATTGCGCTCGGCGTGTTTTTCTTCTGGTTGGCGTTCATTTATGAAGCGGGCAAAGCGGCGTCGATCCCTTACTGGGCAGCACCAACCGATCAACTCGGTTTGCCGCCAGTCGCACGGATTTTCGATTCGCTGAGAATTGTCGTCGAAAGTGTCGCGCATCCGCTGTTGTGGCTGGGCGCGTTGATCGGCGGCGCTTTTTGGCGGCTCGATCCGCACCGTGTTCGCGTTGTACCCGCATTGACAATACTGGTCGCGGCGCTGTTTTATGTGGTCGGGGTCAACTTGTTCGGCGATCAAAACTTTCGTCAGTTAGTCGCTTTCGGCGCGTTATGCGCGGCGCTGCTCGGCGTTGGGCTGGCAGGTTGGGTGGTAATCCTTGAACGCCTGACATGGCTTAAAGGTTCAACGACACGCCAGACCACGATTGTGACGCTTCTATTCATCGGCATCATGATTCCGCTGACAGTACAAAGTATCGAGCGGGCACGGGTGCATACGCTGCACGACCGCCGGAACGATCTCGCCGTATACATGGATACATCGCTGCCGCCCGCAGCGCATATTGCGACGCTCGACAATCATAAGACGCTCAACCGTAGTTGGGGTGGTTATGCGGGCATTCATGAATTCCCGTTTCAGGAAATGGAACGACTGGATGCGCGCCCGCTCGATGAGTGGCGTGATCGCGGCGTCGAATACGCGATCATGTCCAATGGTGATTATCAAGCGCTCGATCCAGGCGCGCGCACAGAAACGATGCTGTTGAAGCAGTATCCGCCGTCGGCTGATTATCGAGGACCCGATATGGTCGTGGTGTGTTTGTGCACGCCGAGTCAACTATTCGAGGCGGTGCTCGGCACAATCGTCTGGCGCGGTTATGATACGGCAGTGACGGACGATGCGCTGACGATTCGCCATTACTGGCAGGCAAATGCGCCGCTCGATGGCGAGTATCGCGTGTTCAATCATCTGCTCGATCAAGCGGGGACGTTGGTGGCTCAAGCCGATGGATCGCCATTGTTCGATGTACGGCGCACGACCGATACCTGGGACGACCCGACAGAGATCATGATCAGCGCAACCTTTACGCTGCCGCTGACTGACCTCGATGCGGGCGAATACGACGTTCACGTCGGGTTTTACCGTGTCGATACAGGCGTGCGCCTGACCGACGCCGACGGACGCGACAGCGTGCGCGTGACGACGATCACGGTAGGCGAATAGGACGATTCAGACATCGTCCGGGTAGTTCAAGTGTTATACTTTCAAAAAGACTTTACATTGAGAAGGAACGACTCATGACCCTCCCCGATGTGCGCGCCGACGAACGCGCGCCCGCTCTCCACGCCAATGGTGTTTCGCCACACAGCACGCCACATGAACGTAATCCTGGCATCGCGCTCGATATGGGTTGGGTAAAGAGCGTGCGCGTCAATCGCAGCGCGACCGAACGCCGCAGCGCGACACTTGGCACACGCCGATCGGTCAAAAAAGATGCACAAGCGGCGTGGCTGCTGCGGGCGATCACCTGTATCGATTTAACCACCCTCGCAGGCGATGATACGCCGGGTAATGTCGCGCGTTTGTGCGCGAAAGCGCGTCAACCTGTGCGCGCCGATTTGCTCGAAGCGCTCGGCGTCGCGGATTTGGGAATCACAGTGGGTGCGGTGTGCGTGTATCACAACCGCGTTGGGGACGCCGTACGCGCGCTGCAAGGCACGAATATTCCGGTGGCGGCGGTATCGACAGGGTTTCCGGCGGGGTTGAGTCCGTTTCACCTGCGGATCGAGGAAATCAAAGACAGTGTGGCGGCAGGGGCACGCGAAATCGATATCGTGATCAGCCGTGAGCATGTGCTGACCGGACAATGGGATCGCCTGTACGACGAGGTGCAGCAGTTCCGCGCGGCGTGCGGGGACGCACATATGAAAAGTATTCTGGCAACGGGCGAACTTGGCACCCTGCGACAGATTTATATGGCGAGCCTGGTGTGTATGATGGCGGGCAGCGACTTCATCAAGACCAGCACCGGTAAAGAACCGACCAACGCGACGCTTGATGTCAGTTTGATTATGTGCCGCGCGATTCGCGCGTATCACGAGCGTACTGGAATCAAAGTCGGGTTCAAACCAGCGGGTGGCATTCGTACGGCAAAACAGGTGATGAACTATCAGATTTTGATGAAAGAAGAATTGAGCGACGCATGGCTGTTCCCGGATTTGCTCCGTTTTGGGGCGAGCGCGCTTCTCACTGATATCGAGCGTCAGCTTTCGCATCATATCACCGGACGCTACGCGGCGGACTACTATATGCCGATGGGTTGAGGTTAAGAAAAGGGAAGCGAAATGCGTAATGCGTTGCTGTACGTCGCCGATGATGGCTATTGGATTACGATCCAGCCACTTTTGAGGAATTTCGGACTTAGCTTCAACCCCCTCACCCCTTAGCCCCCTCTCCCACGCAAGCGGGTAGAGGGGGAATAACAAGGACGCACAATGACAAATTATGAGCGTTGGAATACACCTAAGAAATTACAAAAAGATATGCACTCGCTCGCATCGGAATTGCGACAGCGCAGCACAAAAAGTGAAGCACTTTTATGGGAGGTGATTCGCAACCGAAAATTAGATGGGAGAAAGTTCCGTAAGATGCCGACCGAGTGCGCCAAGAAACGATAGAAACGCTAAATATTCGCTTTGTTCGTATTTCTGCGGGGCAAGTAGAACAAAACATAGCGGATGTTCTCGCCGCTATTCGCGCTCAATTTCGTTAATGTTGCCCTATGCGTTCCCCCTCTCCCCGCTTGCGTGGGAGAGGGGGCTAAGGGGTGAGGGGAGATTATGCTAATGTCCGTCCGTGAAATTTTTCAGAATATGACCTATGGTGCCGCGCCCGAAGCAGCCGACGTGGCGACCGCGTGGCTGGATCGTCATGAGCGTGCGTTCGATTTGTTCATTGGTGGGCGCTGGGTGAAGCCACAAAACAGCGCGCGTTTTGCCTCCCATGCCCCCGCGACCGGAAAAGAGATCGCGCAGATTGCCGACGCCAGCGCCGCTGATGTCGATCAGGCGTATCAAGCAGCGCGTATCGCGTTCGACTCATGGAGCGCGCTGTCGGGTCATGTACGAGCGCGACACCTATACGCGATTGCGCGTGGCGTACAAAAACATGCCCGTTTGCTCGCGGTGCTGGAGTCGCTCGATAACGGTAAATCAATCCGCGAATCGCGCGATCTCGATGTGCCGCTCGTGGCGCGCCATTTTTATCACCATGCCGGTTGGGCGCAGTTGATGGAACGCGAGCTGCCCGATTTTGCACCCCTCGGCGTGGTTGGACAGATCATCCCGTGGAATTTTCCGTTGTTAATGCTGGCGTGGAAAATCGCGCCTGCGCTGGCGATGGGCAACACGGTCGTGATCAAGCCCGCGCCCTTCACCAGCCTGACGGCGCTCTTGTTCGCAGAGATCGTCGCCGAGGCGGGCGTGCCGTCGGGTGTGGTCAATGTGGTGACAGGCGGCGATGAAACGGGTATCGCCATAACTGCGCATACCGGATTCGATAAGATCGCGTTTACGGGGTCAACCAACGTCGGCAAAATCATTCGCCGGACGACCGCAGGGCGTGGGATCAAACTTTCGCTTGAATTGGGCGGCAAATCGCCATTCATCGTCTTTGACGATGCTGATCAGGACGCGGCGGTCGAAGGGCTTGTCGATGCGATCTGGTTCAATCAAGGGCAGGTATGCTGCGCTGGATCGCGGCTGCTCGTACAGGAAGACATCGCCGAGGATTTTTATGCCAAAGTCCGGGCGCGTATGGATAAATTGCGCATTGGCGACTCGCTCGACAAAAGTATCGATATCGGCGCAATCATCGATCCATCGCAGCGCGATATGATCGACGGGTGGGTCAAGCTTGGCGTCGAACAAGGCGCACAGCTTTATCAACCCGCGTGCGAACTGCCGACGACGGGCAGTTGGTATCCGCCGACACTGCTCACCCATGTTGAACCCGCGTCCGCCGTCGTACAGGAAGAAATTTTCGGGCCCGTCGTGGTTGCGATGACATTTCGCACGCCCAAAGAAGCCGTTGCGCTGGCGAATAACACCCGTTACGGCTTAGCGGCGAGTTTGTGGAGCGAAAATATCAATCTTGCGCTCGATGTCGCGCAAAAAATCAAAGCCGGTTCGGTGTGGGTGAACTGCACCAACGTCTTTGACGCGGCAGCAGGATTTGGTGGTTATCGTGAAAGCGGTTACGGACGCGAAGGTGGTCGCGAAGGCTTACATGAGTATGTGCGTCCAAAATGGCAAAAAAGGGCTGAGTACCGAGTGCTGGGCGCTAAGGCAAGGGCAAATAGCTCCGCACTCGGTACTCAGCCCTCGGCACGCTCGATGCCACTGCCGTTGAATGGTGAAGCGGCACAGGGCGGACGCTCGCCAATCGACCGGACGGCGAAACTGTTCATTGGTGGCAAACAAGCGCGCCCCGACGGTAATTATTCGCGCCCGATCACGGACATTGACGGTCACTTGATTGGAGAAGTCGGTGAAGGCAATCGTAAAGATATTCGCGATGCTGTCGAAGCTGCCCGCGCCGCGCAAGAAAGCTGGGCATCTAAGCATGGTCACGCCCGCGCGCAGATTTTATACTATCTGGCGGAAAATCTGAGCGCCCGTACCGACGAATTCGCGCGCCGCATCGCCACCCTGACACGTGAGTCGCTCGCCAATGCCACGCGTGAAGTCGAATTGTCCATCGATCGGCTGTTCACATATGCGGCGTACGCCGATAAGTTCGGCGGAATCATTCAGGAGACGAATTTACGGGGCATCGTGCTCGGTATGCGCGAACCTGTCGGTGTGATTGGTATCGCGTGCCCAGATCATGCGCCGTTGTTGGCGTTCGTGTCGCTGGTCGCGCCAGCGATCGCGCGCGGCAATGCCGTCGTCGTCATCCCATCCGAACAGTCGCCATTGGCAGCGACTGATTTCTATCAGGTGCTGGAAACGTCGGATGTTCCTGGCGGCGTGGTCAACATTGTCACAGGCGCGCGTGATATTTTGTCTAAAACGCTCGCGCAGCATGATAATCTGGACTCCATGTGGTATTTTGGCGGCGCAAGCGGCGCGGCGGATGTCGAGAAATGGTCTGCCGATAATATGAAGCGTACCTGGGTGGATGCAGTACCGCGCGATTGGTCGAGCGATGAACAAGGCGCAGGCGACGATTTCTTACACGAATCAACGCAGTTCAAGAATATCTGGGTGCCGACGGGGGAATAATCTGTTCTCGATGGGGGCGCAGCGCCATGCGCCCCTGATTCTAAATAATTGGTTAAAACAGCCGCTCAAGAATAACATTTATGCTTCTTTGAGGCAGGTGGGTGTAAAGTTCAAATAATCGTTCATGTGGGCTTTACAATCTCTTATGCTTATGACCACTCTCCATCCCTTGCAAGTAGTATCAGCACCCGTGATCGCTCCGCGCTTGTTGGTGGTCGATGATGAACGCATCAATCAAGAACTGCTTAAGCGTATATTTGAATACGAGTATGCCATTGATCTGGCATCGACAGGCGAAGACGCGCTCGCAGCATTGGCGTCAACACCTTATGACGCAGTCCTGCTGGATGTTATGCTGCCGGGTATCAATGGCTATGATGTTCTGCGCGAAATTCGCGCCGACGCTCTCACCGCCGATTTACCAGTGGTCATGATTTCGGCGCGCGCCAACGAAAGCGATATGCTGGCAGGGTTGCGCTTGGGCGCGAACGACTATATTCAGAAACCGTTCAGTGTCGAAATCGCGCGCGCGCGGGTGCGGACTCAGGTCGAATTCAAACAGATGAATGATCGCCGCAAATCGATGATCGATGAATTGCAGGCGGCACAGCGCGTGCAGGAAAATTTTTACCGCATTGTCTCGCACGACTTAAAGGGTCCGCTTACCAATATTCGTATGGCGCAGTCGATTTTGCGCGAAATACTGGGCGATGATCCGAGAGTCAACGACATTCTGGACAGCGTGGATGTGACGGTCCAGGACATGCAAGAGATGATTCTATTGTTTCTGGATGTGGCGGCGCTGCAAACGGGCAAACTACAAACGAATATTGTGGCGGTGCATGTCGGTGACGAACTCCGAAGTGCTGCTGAACGGTTGGCATTCGTCGCAGAGAAAAAAGGTGTGCGTATCGATATTGCGCCATCGAACGAAAGTGCGCTCGCTGACCCACGTTTGCTCGGTCAAATTTTAGGCAATCTGGTCTCGAACGCGCTTAAGTTCAGCCCAGAAGACAGCAGTATCAGTTTATGGGCAGAAAACGACGGCGCTTTCATCGTCTTGTGTGTGTCTGACCAGGGTCCTGGCATTCCCGAAGCGGATCGTCCGTATCTGTTTCAAATGTTTCGCCAATTGAGTACGCGCCCTGATACCAATAGTGATGCAGGACACGGCTTGGGTTTGTGGATCGTGTGCCAGTTGGTCGAATTAATGGGCGGCGAAGTTACGCATCGCAATGCACCGTCTGGCGGCTCGGTCTTCATGATTGCGCTGCCGCGTTACCTATCGCCCAAGGCTCTCTAGCAAACTGCGATTTATGCATCAACGCGTTTTTTGAACAACGCGCTCCGCGTGACTTCGACTACGATCACCCCATGCTGATTACGTCCGATATGTTTGAGCGTGACAATGCCGCAGTCGGGGTGTGACGCGCTCTCGCGCTTGTTTACGACTTCCGTTTCGACATAAAGTGTATCGCCATGAAAGACCGGGTGTGGATGCGCGACATGCTCGTAACCCAGGTTGGCGATGATCGTGCCCATCGTGGTTTCTTGTACACTGATCCCAACCGCTAAACTCATCGTGAACAAGCCATTGACGAGCGGCTTGCCGAACGCTGTTTGAGCCGCGAAATGCGCGTCGATGTGAAGCGGCTGCGGGTTCATGGTCATCGCGCAAAATAACATGTGTTCGCCTTCGGTGATCGTGCGCGACAGTTCATGCTTGATGGTCATACCGATGTGTAGATCGTCGAAAAATTTACCCGTCATAAGGCGCTCATGTAGAGTTAAAAGTTATACGCTGAGTATAGCCGAAACCGGGTTGTATTGACGTTTTTGTGTGGTTGTCGCTCATGTGGCTGCTGTGTAGATCGTCTCTTTCTCATACGGGCTAAGCAGGCAGAAAAGCATATGGGGTTTCTCTGTGCTTGCGTGGCAGAAGGGCAGCACACTGAGAGGTAAATATCGATGTAACTCGGTAACGCATACTGAATGTGTTCGTGCGCACACCTGAAAATAAGTCCGCCCGACATGAGGGGGGCATGTCGGGCGGAACTTAGTTTGTGTAGGGCAGTGTAAGGTTCATAGGGTTGAACCTTATTGCCCGCGAACCCGGATTATTAAACAATAAGTCTCGGTTCGCTTTTTTGGGGATAGGGACATTCCCAATCCGGGTTCTTGATACTGACCTCAGGGTAGAGTCGCGACGTAAATACGTCATGAACGCGCTATGAAAACCATATGAGAGCGATTGGTGGTGTGCTGCCGCTCGATACCGATCATGTTCCCGGCTGACCAATCGGCGCAATCGGCTGCCCACCAGGGATCGCACCCGGTTGCCCTGATAACGGGTCGGGAGTCGGCGTTCCGTTCATGCAAAAATTGATCGCCTGCTGAAGCTTCGCATTGACCGACCCGCTCGATAGTACATTTAAGGCGTTGCGATACTGCTGCTCTGCCGGACACCATGATCCCTGTGCGCCCCACGCATCACCATACGCGACATATTGTTGGAACAACAGTTGGACTGAGTCGCCGTAATAGCGTCCACCCGCGCCGAGCGCGATCACCTCACGCAGCGCGTTGATCGCCGAGTTGTAATCAGTGCCGAGCGCGCCGCGCGCGTTCAAATACAAAGTGGCGGCGTAACTTTCATAGTCCAACTCGCCGATATCGCCATAAGTACGGGCGCGATCCACCACAAGATTAGCGGCGGCAGGTTGATTGGCGTTGTACAACTCGCGCGCGTGCGCGTTCAACGCTTGCGACATCAAACTACGCACTTCGACGGGTTGGTATGTCTCATTGACCGCCAAAATCACATTGAGATATTCCGACGCATCTTCATACAGCCCCGCCCCATACGCCGTGAGCGCCTGCTGATAAATGCCCGCCAAATCGTACCCACCGTCTTCTACGGATGCGACCTGAAGTTCAGGCGCGTCGGTGATCTCCGGTGCTGCGGTTGTCGGCGTCACAGGCGCGGTTGGTGTGATCGTCGGTGTAAGAGTGGGTTGCAGGCTCAAAAATAAGGCGGTCGCAGTCGGTATGTAATCATTGGCTTGTGGGACGCCCAACGTCGCCAGATAGCGAATGCGTGTATCGAGCAGCACGGTATTACCGCTCGCTATATCGTCGGGAATGCGCGCTAACTGTTCGTTGATTACCGCGCGCAGGGTCGCTGTTGCCGCAACTCCGGCTTCGCGCTGACCGGTCGTCCATCCCGCGACGCCTGCTAACCCAACGATCAGCAGTGCGAACACCATGAGCATCGCGCCGATGAGTCCCATCATGCCGCAGCCCGCGCGTCGCGATGGTTCGTTGGGGTCGATCAGCTTGGGTGGGCGGCGTCCTTCACCGGGTAAATCACGAAAGGGCGATTTCGGTTGTGTGTCATCCAACGTGGGTTGATTGGTCATACATCTTCTTCATCAAATCGGCGCGAGATACCCCTGCCTTTAGGCATGGGGAGGGATAGCGCCTTGTCCTTTCTTAATAGGTGTAACCGTCTGAGTGGTGTATCCCCGCAGGGAGACCGTTTTTTAAGTTACCTATGGAAAACGGTCAAACCTGCTCCGCTTGCGC
>ENA-ORBV01002907-ORBV01002907.1-microbial-mat-metagenome-genome-assembly--contig:-NODE-2907-length-35263-cov-13.929176_pt1 | contig 35263 bp, 31 predicted proteins | sample MGYA00237777_ERZ505514 | MGnify/ENA primary metagenome ERZ505514 (study PRJEB26160, sample SAMN06269048) | microbial mat metagenome | isolation source: Oligotrophic lake microbial mat | place... | reverse complement strand
CCATTGAATATCAGAGAGTGGGAATGTCCTAAATGCGGGGCTAAACACGATCGCGATATCAATGCAGCTAAGAATGTTTTGGCGGCAGGGCTTGCCGTGTCAGTCTGTGGAGCAACTGTAAGACCCGAACAGAGTAAATCTGTTAAGGCTGGTGCTATGAAGCAGAAACCTAAGTCGTGAGTCTTAGGAATCCCCATCCTCGCGTTAGCAGGTTGGGGAGTATGTCAACCACCCTATACCTAACACCTATTATCAACGCCGTATTTTTATGCTAAATTACCTCCAGATATTAATCGTTGAAGATTCAGAAGATGATGCGATCTTGCTAATCGCCGAATTAGAACGTGGTGGGTACAAGCCGATCTCAACTCGGGTCGATACCGAAGCCGAAATGATTGCCGCGCTCGATCGGCAGTCTTGGGACATCGTGTTTTCTGACTACTCTATGCCTGACTTTAGTGCCAAGGCAGCCTTGAATCTGCTCCAGTCATTTGGGCTAGATTTACCGTTCATCATTATTTCGGGAGCGATTGGAGAAGCTGAAGCAGTGGCTTTGATGAAGGCAGGGGCACACGATTATCTGATCAAAGGTAAATTGGGTAGGTTGATCCCTGTGATCGATCGAGAATTGCGCGAAGCGGATATACGTCTAGCCAAGCGTCAGTCTGAAATCTCACTCCGCCAAGCTTTCGATGATGCAGATTTACTTGTACAGGAACGCACGGCAGAACTCGCAAAGGTCAACCAGCAAAATCAATCAATCTTAGATGCCGTTGCCGAAGGTATTTTGGGTTTGGATGCCAAGGGTTCGATCGCATTTGTTAATCCTGCTGCGGTTCAATTGACTGGCTATACTGCCGCCGAACTGATTGGACGCACAACTCAGTCAAATCTTTTTCAGTTCGATCCCACCGATCCCGATCGACTTATTCCTGCGACATTCACTGAAGCATCGACTGCAAAGAGTTCGATCCAAAGTGATGGCATATTTAAGCGTAAAGACGGTACTAGCTTTTCGATCGAGTACAGCAGTACACCAATGCTGGAAAAAGGAGATGTAGTGGGGGCGGTGATTACCTTCCGAGATATTACCGAGCGTCAAGCGAAATTTATCTCGGCAGTCAGTCACGAACTGCGAGCACCATTAAGCTCGATTCGTGGCTCTTTAAAGCTATTGGCAACTCAACAATTGGATAAGTTGAATGAAAAGGGCGAGCAAGCGCTCAAGATTGCGATCAAGAATAGCGATCAATTAGTGCGTCTACTTGACGATATTCTCGATCTAGAGCGATTAGAATCGGGCAAAGTCAAAATGATTAAACTCCCTTGGGATGTTGAGAGTCTACTTAAAGAGTCAATAGAATGCGTCCAAGAGAGTTCTGATGCGGCAAACATTACGATATCTATGACATCAGAATCCTGCATAGTTTGGGCAGATCGAGATCGAATTGTCCAAGTCTTGACTAATCTGCTCAGCAATGCGATTAATTTCTCTCATTCTCACACCACGATTATGTTAGTCAGCTACATCAAAGGAAATCAGATTCAGTTTGAAGTTAAGGATAATGGAAGGGGTATTCCTAGCAACAAGTTGGAGGCGATCTTCGGGCGTTTTCAGCAGGTCGATGCCAGCGATGTGCGCCAGAGAGGTGGTACTGGTCTGGGATTAGCAATTTGTTACGATATCATTCAACAACATGGCGGTAAAATCTGGGCGGAAAGTATTCTAGAAATTGGCTCTAGCTTTCATTTCACTCTGCCGCTCGAACCCGTTGATGGTGGCAGTGATGGCTAGGCGAATTTTATTCAAGTCGAAAGAAGCAATCTTCTATCCTCGTAAGATCTGCGCTGCTGTTAGTTCTAAATTTCCTAGTACAGGCGATTCGATCGAACTATCTCCCACGTATACACGCTCTTCATAGAAACCCTCTATCCACTCCAATATCGTTATTTTTTGTTCGATCGGATCGACGATCCAGTACTCATTAATTCCGCGTGTGGCATACTCCGATCGCTTGTAGCGATAATCTCGACTGCTCTGATTTGGACTCACCACCTCAACTACCAACAATGGCGTTGGCATTTCTGGTATCACCGTCGATCGTCTAGCCGACTCCATCGCCGTTGCTAAGTCCTCAGAAAACACGACCAAATCAGGAACTCGCACCCGCGAACCAGTAACGACAATTTCTGTTTTCATCGATAACCGATAGGCAGGGATACCCTGTTGAATAAAGTAGACAAGAATAAACATAGCAATGCGTCGATTTATTTCACTCTCAGCCGTCATTAGGATCAATTCTCCATCTTCAAATTCATACAGCGCATCTGTGCCATCGTCATAATTAAAGAACTCTTCAAGCGTCATCGTCCGAGCTGTGACTTGATCTAATGTGATTGTCATAATCGCCTGACCTTTTAGTAAAAACATCATTAGTCTCGCCCATTATCTCACTCAGCCAAACAAAGTGTTCTAAACTATTTATAGATGCGGCAAAACTCTAGGAGGAAGGTATGTCCCAAAATCTACTAGACCAACTCAAAACGATCACAGTTGTAGTTGCGGATACAGGCGATATCCAAGCGATCGAAAAATTTACACCCCGTGATGCCACGACAAATCCATCACTGATTACGGCGGCGGCTCAGATGCCTGAATATCAAGATATTGTCGATCGAACTTTATTACAAGCGCAACAGGAAGCTGGCGAGGGATCTAGTGCTGCTGAAATTGTCTCTCTGGCCTTCGATCGACTTGCCGTGGCTTTTGGGCTAAAGATTTTAGAGATTATCCCTGGTCGAGTTTCGACCGAAGTTGATGCGCGGCTCTCCTATGACACCGCAGCGACGATCGCCAAAGGACGGTATTTGATCGCTCAATATGAAGCCGCAGGGATATCACGTAATCGCATCTTAATTAAGATTGCTTCAACTTGGGAAGGAATTCGAGCGGCTGAAGTGCTTGAACAAGAAGGCATTCACTGTAACTTAACCTTGCTGTTTGGTTTACATCAAGCAATTGCCTGTGCTGAAGCAGGTGCGACCCTAATCTCTCCTTTTGTCGGACGCATTCTCGATTGGCATAAGCAGGAAACAGGCAAGGAAAGCTATGCTCCTGCCGAAGATCCAGGCGTGCTATCGGTCACCGTGATCTATAACTACTACAAAAAATTCGGCTATAAGACCGAAGTAATGGGAGCGAGTTTCCGTAATATTGGCGAAATTACCGAATTAGCGGGTTGCGATTTGCTTACAATCTCACCAGGACTGCTGAAGGAGTTGCAGACCAGTATGGCAACTTTACCCCGCAAACTCGATCCAGCGATCGCCGCACAATCTGACGCAACCAAAATCGAAATGGATAAAGTGACTTTTGACCAGATGCATGAGGTCGATCGAATGGCATCCCAAAAGTTGGAAGAAGGGATCGGTGGGTTCTCGAAAGCATTGGTGGCATTAGAGAAATTATTGACCGATCGATTAATTCAACTAGAGAGTAAAGCCAAGGCAAGTCACGCGGCGGAAAACATTTTCCAAGTGTATGACTTTGATGGCGATGGTTTCATTACCCGTGAAGAATGGATGGGAACCGATGCTGTATTCGATGCGATCGATCTCAATCATGATGGGAAGATATCGCCCGATGAAATGGGAGCAGGTTTGGGTGTGATCCTTCACTTGGTAAAAGTCTAGATCTTTATGAGTATCAAGCTTTATTTTTTGCGTCATGGCGAAACTCCATATAGTAAGACAGGCAGCTATTGTGGCAGGATCGATCCTGAGTTAACCGATCAAGGAATGGCGATGGCGGCGGCATTTGCTGATGTCTATCGCCACCATAAATGGGAAGCCGTTTATGTCAGTCCGATGCAGCGCACGATCGATACAGCAAAGCCCTTATGTGAGGCTGTAGGTATTTCCATGCAGCTTAGAGATGGCTTGAAGGAGATCGACTACGGCGCATGGGAGGGGCAGACGAACGAGTTTGTCAAACAGAAGTATCCTGATACTTATATGCGTTGGCTAGCCGAACCTGCTTGGAACCCGCCGACAGATGGCGAGACATCGGTACAAATTGCCAGTCGTGCCATGACTGTGATTGCCGAAATCCAAGAAAAATTCGCGACAGGAAATGTGCTTGTGGTTTCGCATAAAGCCACAATTCGGATTATGCTCTGTAGTCTGCTGGGTATCGATCTTGGTCGTTATCGCGATCGAATTGATGTCTTAGTTGCTTCGATCTCAATCGTCAAGTTCGACGAGCATGGGCCGCTCTTAGAAGTTCTAGGAGATCGCTATCATTTACCCGATCGTTTACGCAATCTGCCTGGGACTTAGCTTCGGCTCCGCTCAGCTACCAAGAGGTCAGTGAGCGGAGTCGAACTGAATCTAACGTCCAATCCCGATGTACTTGAATCCAGCCGCTTCTAGTTGGGTTCGATCGCAAAAGTTACGGGCATCGATCAAGATCGCGTGATTCATCAATTTTGCCATCTTGGCAAAGTCCAAATTGCGGAACTGCGCCCATTCTGTCACCAATACCAAAGCATCACAACCATCAGCAAGTCGATCGGCATCGGTTTCGACAATCACATTTGAGAATCCATCGCGGATACCAGATTGGGAGACAATTGGATCGAAAGCTTTAACTTTCGCGCCAAGCCGATTTAGTTGATCGATCAGGGTCAAGGCAGGAGCATCACGCATATCATCGGTGTCAGGCTTAAAAGTCAGTCCCAACAAGCCGATCGTTTTGCCTTTGAGGATTTTCAGGGCCTGTTGTAGTTTTTCTACCACCAAAATGCGTTGTTGCTGGTTGACCTCGACTGCGGCTTTGAGGATTTGAGTGGCATAGCCATAGTCCTCCGCCGTATGGATCAAAGCCGAAACATCCTTGGCAAAACAGGAACCACCCCAACCGATCCCCGCTTGCAGAAATCTCTTGCCGATCCGCGAGTCTAAACCAATCCCGCGCCCAACTTCGACAACATCAGCCCCGACTCGATCGCAAATATTCGCAACCTCATTGATAAAGCTAATCTTGACAGCTAGAAACGCATTCGCCGCATACTTAATCATTTCTGCCGAGTTGATATCGGTGACCACCACAGGCACAGGTGGCAGGGTGACATCATCGGCAAACTTACGATCGACAATATTTGTATAGAGGTCTTGCATAATCTGCAAAGCTTTACTGCTACTGCTGCCGAGCACGATTCGATCGGGGTTAAATGTATCGTAAACCGCCGCCCCTTCACGCAAAAATTCAGGATTGCTGACGATATCAAATTCTGCCAGACCCTTGCTAGATCCACCGTTATCCTGATTTGCGATGCCATCCAGTACGATCATCCGCACCCAATCGCCCGACCCAATCGGCACGGTGGATTTATTCACGATTACCTTATAGCCACTTTTGAGATGAGAACCGATGCTCCGCGCCACGGCTTCGACATAACGGGTGTCGCTTTGACCATCAGGTAATGATGGCGTACCAACCGCAATAAACAGCACCTCGCCATGTTCAACCCCTGCGGCAATATCACTGGTGAAATGGATTTTTTGGCTAGCGATCGACTCCTGCATTAATTCCGACAAGCCAGGTTCGTAAATTGGTGACTGACCCGCACTCATCAGTTTGACTTTTTCTTCGTTATTATCAATGCAGATCACATCATGACCGATGTGGGCAAGACAGACCCCTGTGACCAAACCAACATAACCAGTGCCGATTACACAAACTTTCATCTAAATCTGTCCTTTATCTGTTGTGAGCGATATCTTTTGTAAGTGGAGTCGATCGAAATCAGCGAAAACAGGATCTTACCCAACTCGACTACGGAAGTAGGCGATCGCACGGGTTAATCCTTCCTCGATCTGTACAGTTGGTTCCCAGTTGAGATACTGCTTGGCTTTGCTAATGTCGGGACGACGGCGACGTGGATCATCTTGGGGCAATGGTTTGAACACAATTTCAGCATTTGGGTTAACCATACCTTGAATCATCTGTGCCAGTTGTAAGATTGTATACTCGCCAGGATTTCCCAAGTTCACTGGCCCAATGTAATCGCCATTCATCAACCGCATTAAGCCTTCCACTAAGTCAGAGACAAAGCAAAAACTGCGGGTCTGAGAGCCATCACCATAAACAGTGAGGGGTATACCCTGTAAAGACTGCACGATAAAATTACTCACCACTCGCCCATCATTCTCAAACATTCGATCGCCATAGGTATTAAAAATCCGCGCCACCCGAATCTCCACCCCATGCTGCCGATGGTAGTCAAAGCACAGCGTTTCTGCCATGCGTTTACCCTCATCGTAATTACTGCGGATGCCCGTACAGTTGACATTGCCCCAATATTCTTCGGATTGCGGGTGGACATCAGGATCGCCATAAACCTCAGAAGTCGATGCCATCAGCAATCTTGCCCCCGTGCGCTTCGCGATCCCCAGCATGTGGAGTGTGCCAAACACATTAGTTTTGATCGTTTTGATTGGATCGGCTTGATAGTGGACGGGTGAAGCAGGACAGGCAAGATGATAGATCCGATCGACATCGAGTTCGATCGATTCGATGATGTCATGTTCAATCAGCTTAAATCGGGGATGATCCAGCCAATGCTCGACGTTTCGCTTACTGCCTGTATAGAAATTATCGAGGCAAATCACGTCATGATCTAACGCCATCAGTCGATCGATCAGATGCGACCCAATAAAGCCCGCACCCCCTGTAACCAAAATCCGCATAAAACCTACCAAAACTAAGTTGTAATTACCGTCTGAATATATTTTGCAGCAAGAGGACAGGCGAGAATGCATTAACTACATTGCTAGCCCCCCGCACCAAACCTGCGCCAAACGATGGGCGGACGACAATCACATCGCGATCTCGCAAACTCGGATTAGTATCCTCGTTTGGGGGATTATTTAGCTCTGCCACGAGATTGCGCCGAGTGATCGTGCCATCAGGATTAAGGCGATAGAGTTCCACCGATTTCCAGTCGGCATCATTGGTTAAACCACCCGCCGCCGTAATTGCCTGTGTAAATGGCGTATTCGGACGCAACTCCAATGGACCACCGCGCAACACCTCACCAACCATCTGTACCTGAATTTTATCAGGCGAGAAAGTTGCCAACGCAATCCGTTGTTGATCGGCTGGCGATGGATTCAAAGCTTGCGGCACCGTGATCGTATCCCCTTCGGCTAGCCTGACATTTTGGCTGAGATCGCCTTTATCCAGCAAATCCCAAAGATTTACATTAATCGCAGATTTTTGACCACCAAACCCTGTACGTGTAATTTGAATATTGCGGATATCGGCTCTACCTGTAATCCCACCTGCCGACTGAATTGCCCGAATTACCGTAGGCAGGGGATCGGCTAAAGGGTTCGCGCCAGTGGCATTTCGAGCATAAGTTAAAACTAAAGGCCCGATCCGATTAACTTCACCTGCGATCGCTACTTGAATCTGAAAAGTATCTGAGGCAAACGTGGCATTAGAAATCTGTGGCGGCTGGATCGCGGCGATATCAGCCATGCGTGGGACTAAGATCGAGTCACCATCGAGAATTTTGATATCTTGACTGACATCGCCTTGCTCGATCAGTTTCAGCAAACTCACTTTGATCAGTCGCCGCCGTCCGCCTGATTCTAAGCGCGAAATCTGAATGTTATTGACATCAGCTTGTTGGGTGATTCCACCTGCCGCTTCGATCGCCCGTGTCAAATTTGCAGCCTGAGCATCTCTACCTGTAGCCGTAGAGCGCGAATATGTCAGCAACCTTGTTCCAGGACGTTGAACTTCGCCAACCACGGCAATATTCAGTGGTCGGGCTTCAACCAGAGACAAATTAACGATCTTTCTCACCAGAAAAGGACCAAGCTTGCGTTCTAGTAATCGAGCTGCCTCTTCGATCGATAAGCCCTCCACTCGCACCGCCCCAACCAGCGTAATATTCACAGTGCCATCGGGTGCAACCGTCTGAGTCCCACTAATTTCGGGGACATTAAACACGTCAATCTTCACAATGTCGCCAGCCCCAAGCGTATATCTGCCAAAACTAGTTGATTTGCCGACATTGAGACGTTGGGGAAGGCTCTCTAAGATCGGTGGATTCGGAGCATTTGGTGGGGGAAGGACAAGATTTGGCGTGGGATTTGCCGTTGGTAAAGCTGGGAAGGACTGAGGTTTAGGAGGAGTACTAGATAGGAGAATAGAAGGCTCTGCTTCAGTTGGTAAAGGGATCAAAGGTAATGCAGTCAAAGGCAATGCCGTTAAAAAAATCGCTCCAAGCAATTGCGGTGACAAGTATCTTACGCATCTCATGTTTTTCACAGAGAATCCTACAGAGTATCGCTCCATCATATTCACCACCAATAATCCAGATAAATTAAGCTCACATTAAACCTAGCAAACTAGACATCAACCTAAATAGTCACAATCTAAGTGAAATTTAAGCATGAGCAATTTTGCTTGATAATAAGCTTAGCGTATTGTCAAATAATTTGCTATTTTGTCGATTACCATAGCTCTGTCAAGCGAATAAAAGATGGTTTTTTGAGGTGAGCATTATGGGACAAGCCATTGCCATAACGGAAGCAGTTACTAATTCAGCAAAGGAATCTCAAACAAGTATAAAGTCTTGACCTCTTTTTCACTGCTTCCTTGACGTATTGACCTATCGATCGAATTTTGGCGTGGAGTCTGTAGGAGTGGATAACTGCATAACTCGATCGACTGCTTGTTGGATAAAGGATTTGATAAATTCGTCGCGGCGATTGAGTTCAAACTGGCGTTGTACGACTTCCGAGATGCCACCATCGCCCCAGTCTTGGTCGCGGCTAAAATATTCGATAAAGCTTTTACCTGCAATGCGGGTGAGATAAGCGGCGGTGATAGACTGAATCGTAGACTTGAGGATATAGCCGACCACAGTAATCGAAATTGCCGAAGTCACAATTTGCATCACACCTTTGACTACACCCAAGCCAATCAGCGTTTTTGTCAGCGATCCTGCTAACTCTCTGCCTCGATCGATATTTAATTCGCAGCCATAAACCTTGGCAATTTCCACCACCATCTGGGCGTTGATTGCTGCCGTTGCCAACAGATCGATCACGGGTAAAGGCGTGGCAAAGATCGCCCCCACAATTAGCCATTGGAACCGCTCCACCACTTTTTCGGCTTGTTCCTGTCGTTGATCGTTTAGCAGTGTGCGGGTTTCGTCGCCTAGACGGTTCGATCGTAACAACACATTATCTGCCACCAGTTCATCACCCTCCCGATTCAGAATGCTAACCATGCGCTTGAGTAGAGGCTGAATCCGAGGCGGAGAGATCAGAGTTTCACCAGTTTCGACCGTAATCGCCGCAGGGAGAGCCGCAATCGCTACGACATCTTTGGGCTGAATGAGTGACTCAACTCGATCGCGCAATCGATCCAGAATGATCTCTCGATCGGGCTTGCTGTAACGATCGATTTTATTAAACACCAACAGCGATCGCTTACCAATTTCAGCTAAAGCCCTGAGTGGCTCATATTCCGATCGACGCAGATCATCATCCACTACAAATAGCAATAAATCTGCTTCCGTTGCCAGTTGCCGTGCCATGCGCTCTCGTTCGCTTCCTGCCACACCAGCCTCCAAAATCCCAGGGCAATCGGTAATCACCACAGGTAACTTCAATCCAGAGATCGCCAATGGCCCATAGACTTGACCCGCTTGGGTCGTTCCCATCGGTGCGCCGACTTCGCCCACAGGCTGCCCAACCAACGCATTTACCAGAGAGGTCTTACCCGCCGAACCAACGCCAAACACGACGACTTGAAATTCGGGTCGATCGAGATCGTTAAATAATTCAACCGATCGATCCATCAGCGATCGCTTTGCCACCTCATCCTGAATTTTTTGCACCTGAAGTTGCAGTGCGACTAAGTTCTCTTCGGCAGCTTCGACTTTATGCTCGGAAATTTCTGGCTCGATCGACTTGGGTTGAGGGCGACGCTGAAATAGATTGACATACCGCCCCAGTGCCACACCCAGAACTGCTACAAGTGCGACCAGAATCGTCACGACCACAACTGCCAGCACTGGCGATATCCCTGCCACCACCACATAAATCTGCACGATTCGATCGATCAAACTCAGTCCCAGACCAGCAATTAGTCCGACACCAGCCAAAACTAGGATCGATCGAAACCAAGGGAGACGAGACATAAATTAATCAACTATTGTCAATAGCCTAACTCTTATCTGTTGATCATTAAACATCGATAGCTGATAATTGATCACTAAACACTGATAATTGCTATGACAATCAATAGTATTCATGGAACTCCTCAAGATGACGATCTGCAAGGAACCGAATCGAGCGATCGCTTTTTTGGTGAAGAAGGGAACGACACGCTTAAAGGTGGAGCAGGACACGACTTTTACCACTATTCTCCTGGCGACGGCTATGACCGCATTGATGACGAGTCAGGAGTTGATGTGCTAGTTCTCAAGCAAATCTTATCTAATGAAGTCAGTGTGGCGATGAGAATCAGCGATGGCTTTTTGGTCGTTGCCCACAATGGTAAGGCGATTGTGGAGATGCGTGGCATTGACTATATCCAAACTGAAGATGGCTGCTTTCGGGTCGAAGACTGGTTGCTTAAATAGGTCTTGCTCCCATCTCCTTGCAGGAGATGGGCTGGGGGTGAGGTCACAACCCTAATTGGATCTGAAAGGCATGGAGAATCTTCTCTTTTGCGAGATGTTCGATCGAATAGTTACGAGCAGACTGCTGCATCACAAGGCGTTTACTGGGATCTTGGGCTAAAGCTAAAATCTGCGCGGCAAATTGTTTCGGATCATCAGGTGGGCAAACGATTCCTCCTGCGGCTTGGACGACATTCGCAACTTCAGTATTTGGATAGGCTGTAGCGATCGAAGCTCCCCCACAGGCAAGAATCCCGCCCAGTTTCGATGGCATCACCAGATCGGCAACATCGGCACGCTGCGGCAAGATATGGATATCGGCAAGATTGAGCAAATCATTTAGTCTCTCTACAGGTTGTAACGGCAGAAACCTCACAGATTCTAAACCTTGGGCAGATTGCTCTAACTCCGATCGAATCGCGCCATCGCCACAGAGCACAAATAAGATTTCGGCGCGATCGATCAGGATTTTGGCAGCTTCGATCGCAATTTCCAGTCCTTGTTTCTTGCCCATATTCCCTGCATACAGAACTACGATTCGATCGATCGGAATCTCTAATTCCACCCGCATCGGACTTGTTTCAGTTAATGGATAAATCACTTCAAGATCGACCCAATTGGGAAATAGCACTAAACGGTTCGGTTTGACTCCCTTAGCTTCTAAGCGTTTTAGCATTGGCATGGCGATCGTTGAAATTCGATCGAATCTTCTCAGTAACCATCTTTCTAATATCTCGATCGAATTCCGCACACTCAACTTCTGCTGGGTATCAGAACCCAACATTCCCATCTCAAAAGCCGCATCTATTTCAAAATCCTGAATGTGCAGCCATGCTTCTGCTCCCGCCAAACGTGCTGCCAACCAACCTCCAGGCGCAGAGGAGATTGCAGGTGCCACGATTAACACCAGATCGGGTCGCCACCATAAGGATTTCCACAGCGCGATTGGAAAGCTAGTCAGGGCAAATGAGAGTAGATGCAGAATCCGTTTTAATCCTGAAGGAGTTTTGGGAACCCATAGTGGACATCGAATGAGATGAAACCTTTCAGACTGTTGGGAGCTATACTACCAAGCTGAGTATCCTTGCCAAATTTGCCAAGCAGGATAGTAGGGTGGTGTTGCGATCGCGCAAATCTCATGCCCTTGTTCTAACAGCCATGTAGCCATCTCACCTGTATACTTACCAATTCCTGTTAGCTCAGGTGAATAATTAAGCCCATAGATCAATATACGCATTGGTTGAAAAAAAACGATCGGGATTGAATGCGATATGACTTTGCGTAAGTCCTATGGATATTAGCATCAACTTGTCGATCGATAAGTTGATTTTCAAGTCTCAACAATTCCTGACGAATTAGAAGATAATAGAATCCCAATCATAAGCAACGACAACGGAAGAGCCATGCCTCGACAGAAGCAAACCAAAGGAATCTGCACCCACTGTGGCAACGAAATAGCCAAGGGCAGTGTCACAAAACATTTGGCAACCTGCCCACAGATCCAAGAGTCGATTGGCAAAGCCGAAGGCTCGAAAGCTGTCGCAGAGTCGCTCTATCATCTGCGGGTAGAAGATGCATATCAAAAACAGTTTTGGCTCGATCTAGAAATAGGTGGAACTAAAACCCTGAACCACCTCGATACATATCTTCGAGGAATTTGGTTGGAGTGCTGCGGTCACTTGAGTGAGTTTATGTTGGGTAGTGGCAGACTAGCTGAGACAATTGGGATGCAACGGAAAATCGGCGATGTATTCTCCCAAGCAGAAGAGAAACTCACCCATATCTACGATTTCGGTACATCTTCAGAAACATTGGTGAAATTGGTCGGTATGCGCCTCGGTAAACCCTTGACTAAAAAGCCGATTGCCCTTCTGGTTCGCAACAAGATGCCAGAAGTGCAATGTATCAAATGCGACCAACCAGCAACCCATCTATGTCTAGAGTGCCAATATGAAGATGAAGTTTGGGGTGCTTTATGCGACAAACATGCGAAAACCCATCCGCACAACAACTATGGCGAGCCGATTCCTCTAGTCAATTCGCCGCGCCTCGGCATGTGTGGCTATGAAGGCCCTGCCGAGCCGCCTTACTAACTTCTCTCCACAAAATCTATGCTTTCAATCCCCGATCTCTCTCTAGCTGCATTTATCGCTCCCGATGCCGTCGTGATTGGTGATGTCCAAATTGCTGAGAAAGTCAGTATTTGGTACACTGCCGTGATCAGAGCCGATCTCAATTCGATCGAGATTGGTGAGTGCAGCAATATCCAAGATGGCGCGATTTTGCATGGCGATCCAGACTTGCCTCTGATTATTGAAGATCATGTCACAGTGGGACATCGCGCCGTGATTCATGGGCTGCACATCGGTCGAGGTAGTCTGATTGGGATGGGAGCGATCGTGCTCGAAGGTGTAAAAGTGGGAGCAGGAAGTATTGTTGGGGCGGGAGCAGTGGTGACGAAAGATGTGCCGTCTGGCGTTGTGGTGGCGGGTGTTCCTGCTAAAGTCATTCGATCGATCTCTGACCCAGAAATTGCCGACCTAATCGAACATGCTGAGAAGTATTACAAACTAGCTCTCACACATCGTCTAGCTGCTTCACCATCCTCAGTCGATATTGCCAAGCAAATCTGAAACGATCGATGTATGCTTATTCCTAGAGGTTTTGCTGAGATATCCGATCTAAAATATGTACAGGGTGGAAATTAACGGCTTCATGTAGTTGAAAACACTGTTTGGATTAATGTGAAACATCAAATTGAGATACCAGAAATGCCTACACCGTTGTTGATGTTGGGGCAATCGCTTGATGGACGCTATCAGGTACTTCAGGTTATTGAAACTGGGCGATCTAGTCAGGTTTGTATTGCTGAAGATGCACTTCAGTCAGGCAATCCCCTTTGTCTGATTAAATGTTATAGACCCGCTAGCACAGACCAGTTAAGCCTAGAAAGAGCGCGGCAGATCTTTCACACAGAAGCGCGGAAGTTGAGACAGTTAAGCGATCGAACCGAACAAGTGCCGCAACTACTGGCATATTTTGAGCAGAATCAAGAATTTTACTTAGTGGAAGAGCTAATAGACGGTGTGACTTTGAAAGCAGAGTTGCAACAGCAGTCATATCTAACCGAGGTTGAGATCATTGGACTACTTGTTGATGTTTTGCAAACCTTGAAGATTGCCCATGAATTTGGCGTGGTTCATGCTGACATCAATCCCAATAATTTGGTATTTCGCAATCACGATCGAAAACTGGTTCTGACTAACTTCGCCCAAATCAAGCTAATTAGCACGCCCCGATCTCACTCAGACAGTCTCCCTTCGATCGGTACGCCCAGTTATATGCCGATCGAACAGGCCCAAGGGATCATGCAGCCCGATTGCGATATCTATGCGCTGGGATTAACGGTAATTCAGGCTTTGACTGGCGTACATCCAAGTGAACTGGAATATAACGCTAAGACTGAGACAATCATCTGGTCGAGCCAAACCCAAATTAGTCAGGAACTTGAGGCAGTTCTAGAGAGAATGGTGAAGCGAAAATCGATCGATCGCTACCAATCGGCTTCAGAGGTACTAGACGATCTCAAAATTGTAATGCAGCCATTTGCCGAGACTGATGTGCGGGTGAAGCCGAACAAGTCTGCTGATTCACAAAAGTTTCTAATCATCGGCGGTTTTGGTGTTTTTTCGATCGCTGTATTAGTTGGATTTTCATTTGGGCTGAGCCAATATGTGCCGAATTTATCGCTAATACAAACACCAACTCAAATTTCGCCCCAAACACCAATTCCAACTGCTCGCCCCTCGACGAAGCCCTCGACTCAGAAAACTAGCAAGCCACCTAAGAAAACAGCAAAACTCCAAAAGGTAAAACCAAAAAGTCCGACCAAAGTATCACCCAGATCGATTCAAGCCAATATATCAACTCCAGATCCTACTGCGTCAGTGGCAAAACTGAAGTTAGTCTCAACTTTAGCAGGACACAAAGGTTGGGTAAGAACTGTCGCCTTTTTCCCAAATGGTAATAGTTTTGCTAGCGGTAGCTACGATCGAACCGTGCGGCTCTGGGATCTGAAAAAGCGCACCACTTCGACCACACTCTCCAAGCATTCGGGCTTTGCTTCTGGGGTTAATGCGATCGCTATCCATCCTTTGGGCAATATTTTTGCCACAGCTAATTTAGACAAAACGATTAAACTTTGGGATTTTAAAAGCGGCTTACCGATGCGGACAATTACTGGGCATACCGATCAGGTGTTCAGCGTGGCTTTCGATCCTTCAGGCAAAACGATCGTTAGCGGTAGTGCTGACAACACGGTGAAGTTGTGGAATCTTAAAACTCGCACGCTGATCCGCACGCTTTCAGGTCATACAGCACCTGTCTTTGCTGTTGCTGTCAGTCCTAATGGTAAATTTGTGGCGAGCGGAAGTAAAGATAAAACCATAAAACTATGGAACCTCGAAACTGGGGCAGAAGTCTTTAGTTTAAAGGGACATACAGCTCAGGTTCGATCGATCTCATTTAGTCCCGATCGCAAGACTCTGGCTAGTGGCAGCCAAGACAAAACGATCAAGTTGTGGGACGTAGCAACTGGCAAGGAAATTCGCACCCTATCTGGGCATGATGGCACGGTGTTATCGGTGGCGTTTAGTCCCGATGGTCGATCGATCGCCAGTGGTAGCTTTGATACAACCGTAAGGCTCTGGAATACTGCCACAGGACAACCAATCCAGAAACTCATCAGCCACACTGCGCCAGTATTCTCTGTTGCCTTTAATCCCAAAAATAACACCTTGATCAGTGGCAGTGTCGATAAAACGATTAAAATCTGGCGGTAGGGTTTCCAGATCGGTTTACCCCACACAGATTAAGGGCTGATGATGTAAAAATATATTAAGTCGTACTCTAGCTAAGACAAAAATGATGTTCGATCTACAAGATATGAATGATAGCAATAATCCACTTTTGGCATATTTACAGAAACAGTCGCCAGATACCCTTGCCAAGGTAGCTCAGTCGGTTACGCCTGAAGTGCGCCAGATCATTACCCAGAATATTCAAAATCTGGTCGGAATGCTGCCACCACAACATTTTAATATTCAGGTTTCTACCGATCGAGAAAATCTGGCAGGATTAATCGGATCGGCGATGATGACAGGTTACTTTCTCAAGCAAATGGAAACTCGGATGCTACTGGACGATAATCTTTCAGGCGCAATCGGTCTCGATCGAGAAAGCTAGTGAATTACGGAAATCGGGATTAGTCTAATCGAGATTTCCGCATCTTCATCATTCCTGCGAATCTGGCTTTTTGTGGCTGTGAAACCGAATGCCAAGAAAAATATCGTAAATAAAACCACCGAGGTCTGGTAACTTCATCAGGCCTAGGCTTTGAGGTGCATCATGAGCATCAAGCTGGGGCTTCATTTGATAATAAGCCTTTTGGTAGTTGTACCAAGGCACAGACGGCCACAAGTGATGAATCAAATGATAGTTTTGTCCCAGCAAAAGAATATTGAGTAACCAGCTAGGATAGACTCTGGCATTTTTCCAGCGCGATGTTTCCTTGAATGGGCGGTGGGGCAGATAGTCAAAAAACAGACCTAAAGCCAGACCCATAATTGCCGCAGGAACAAACCAAAAATTCATAATATAGTGAATAAACCCAAACTGACAGCCTGCCAGCACAACTGATAGCAAGATCGCACGACTGATTGCCCACTCAACTAGCTCGTACTTGCGCCACAGTCGTCTTTGGAAGAAAAATATTTCATGATAAAAGAACCGCACCGCAATCAGCCATAGCGGCCCACCCGTAGAAACGAAATGGTCGGGGTCATTTTCGGGGTCGTTGACGTTGGCGTGGTGCTGCATATGGACGCGGGTGAATACAGGATAAACAAATCCCTGTAACACGGCTGAAACGTGACCAATCGCCGCATTCACGGTTCGATTACGATGGGCAACACCATGAGAGGCATCATGAATCACCGTACCGAGCACGTAAAGAGAAACAAAATTAAGCGTAAATACGCACCAGTCCGGCCAGTCCCAGACCCAATAGCCAGTGGTTGAAGCGATCGCCATTATGATCGAACTAAAAAAAACGACCAATGTTGGATTAAATGTTCCCGGCGGGCCCATAAAATCCAGAGGCACAGTCAGGGATTTCCCTGTCTGCTGCATTGTTCACACTCCTTAACTTTCGATAACACAGTTTTGAACTGAATCAATTCTGATTTGATTTAAACCCTTTGTAGTATAGGTCACAAAGCGATGATGTGTATAGTTTTATTACGGATAGTTTCGCTATAAACTTTCGATCACAAGCTTAAGTATCCCAGACAGAATCAAAGTCTACGCCGTGATTTGAACCTTGACTTGGGTTTAGGCTAACAGGTGGAGCCATATTCGGTGGCGCGACCATGCGGACAACCCGATCTTTATGGCTTTCTCGCTGGGTTTGCATTTCGACCGTAATTGCCTCAAACGCTACTTCGATTACGCCTAGAGGTACAGTAATTTGGGTTTTAGCTTCAACAAACTGTGTGCCGTTTGATTTGAAATCCATTAACCAACGGGGCCCATCCACGATCGATCTGGTTTGACAGTCTTTTACCCAAAGTTTGACTAATAATTTAGGCTCAATTTCAGGCAGCCTGATCGATGCCGTAATCGGTGTACCAGAGATCAGTTCACCTGCTGGGATTTCGACAATTGGCACAGGGATTGGTTCGTTGGGGTCGATCGAAGGGAAAGGTGAACTAGCTCTTGATGCGGCAACAACAGGCTGTGGGGGCAAATTAATCGGGGGCTGAACAGGTTTCGCGACAGGGCTTGCCATAGGATTACGGGCAGAATTTACCTTGAGGGGATAATCAAAAACTGTGGCTTCATCCACGACAATATCTCGTTTTACCAATTGCTCTTGAGCCATTAGATGGTCTAGTTCCGAGTCTAAATCATCGAGATCGATAACTTTTTCTGCTGTCGTTCCGATTTCTGGTTCAGGCGAAATTTCCAGTTCAGAGACAAATTCGCTCGGAGGGTGATCTGTGAGTTCGACAGGAGGCTGGAGTTCTAATATTTCGGGATCTGTGGTGATTTCTGATTCTTGTAATTCTTCGATCGAAGTCTGAGAGAGAGTTTGTAATTTATTTAAGAATCGATCGCTTAGGTTTAAATTGTCGTTGCCAGATCGCTTAGTTAGTTGAGAGGGATCTTCAAAGTCATAATGCAAATTATCTTCAGCCTGTTCGGTTTCTTCTGGTTGGGCATCTGGTATGCGATCTAGCTGGATACTGGCACCTTCAGGCAGTAATTGCGACAACTCAGCTTCGCCGAAAAGGTCAGATAGGTCGGTAACCTGCTCAATCCATTGATTAACTTCAGTTTCAGCTAAATTCTCAGGCAGTTCATTTTTGCGAACCAGAGATGGCAAAGTTAGCAACTTAACGGGCAGGGGAATGGGAGGAATAGAACCAGTAGATTTGCTGATGTTGGACTGGGCGTTCGATCGTAAAGGAGGAAGTTGTAATGCCTCCGATGGCTTCTTGGGGATGGGCTGCGGCATTGGAGTGGGTAAAGGGGCTGGATCTAAAACGGCTTCTACCTCTTCAGCAATTTTCGACATTTCCGCGATCGGATCGCCCATTTGACAAGTGATCGCGATCGCTTGCCGAGTCACATAATTACCTTCACTTAGACCCAAACTCTCAGTCGGGTATAACCTCACTTCTCCGATCATCACTTGCGATCGAAATAATTGGGGTAACTGAATTTCGTGGCTAAAATCGATCGACTCGGAATCATTAGAAACTGGGGGCAAGGAATGGCGTTGATGCAACAAAACTTCTAGATCTTGGGGATTTTTGAGAATGATCTCTAAATCTCCTGTGACATAAGCTTTGCCAGCAATATTAACGTTTTGTCCTCGGTCCACCAAAAATTGGGCTTGGCTTAAGCTGATCAAGGTTGGGGGAATGTTTGCAGGAATAGCTCCAAGATCGGATGGCTCAATATTAGACTCTTCAAGGGGTTTTTCTTGAACAGGCTGTCTTAGTAATTTAAGTTGGGGTTCTAGAGATTCAGGCTCGACTTTAGGCTCGAAAGGCGAAAATTCATTGAATACTGACTCAACTAGCTGCTCCGATCGTTGCTGTGAAATCTGACGAGCTAGATCTAATCTGCTAAGCACTGGATCGATCGAAGCAGAATCGATCGAAGGTTTGACTAAATCAGGCGCGAGGGTCAAAACAGGCGGGACAAATTCCGATCTTAGATCTGTTGGTGATAGCTGCCATTCTGCTGCCATTTCAGGCGAAACCGCTAAAACATCAAACTGAACTCGCACCGCCCAAGCTTTAGGATCAGTGGCTTGTCCAGTTGCTGGCATCCGATCGGATTTGACACAACTAATTTGCCAAACACCAGGGGTAAGATTGGTATAGGGCAGCACGATCAGCAACCCTTCAGAACTGACTCTTTTAGAAATCTTCTGCTGTGTGGGCTTGTAATCAGTATCAGAACTTGGCTCGTAACTGAGTTGAATCCCAATCGGAAAATTGGCGAAATTCGATCGAGCAGCTAAACGATACTGCCCCTCTAAAATTTCGACGGTAGGAGATTCTAGTGGCAACCAAGACTTGTCACCTTTTTTCTGTAATAGAAACTCCCAGATTTCCATAGAGATTGTGCAGGATTGGAATTAAGTATGCCAAATACTAACTCATAGTTGCAAAAAATAGTTGCAAAAAATCAAGCGGTAGTCCTTTGAAATTAATCGATCGGGATCACGATCTAGCTCCAAATCCCATTGCCTGAGTCGATTCCGCCCAAATTGTCAGTTCACCTCGATCGTTGCCGATCGATAGTCTTTGTCCTTGTGGTTGCCATTGCATACAAGTAATGGGCGATCGAGAGTTATTCAGCATCTGTACCCAGTGTTTTGCATTTTGCCAAAGACTAACCTTGCCATCTTCTCCTGCTGAGGCTAGCAGTTCAGTGTCGGGTCGAAAAGCGATCGAATTGACATTACCGATATGTCCTTGTAAAACTTCACCTTCCCAACCAATTTCAGGATCGGGGTCGCGTCGCCAGACTACAGATTCTGCCCCACTCGATGTCACAAGCATTGGGGCAAAATCTTGAGTTTGGGCTTGAGCTGCTGACCAAGCAAAAGCCCGAATCTTGCCTGGAAATCCTTGCATCCGCCAAGGCGAACTCTCGAAATCACTACCATGCCACTCTAATAGCAAGACGTTTTTATCGATCGTGTTTGCCGCTAAATATTTCCCTGCCTTGTCCCAAGCAAGTAAGGCTGTGGCAGTGGGTAGCTCAAAGTTAACGGGGTCTTCGTACCAGTCGCTAGCGTGCCAAAGTTTGATCCCCTGATATCCCCCTACCGTCAGCCATTCACCCGATGGATGCCAGTTGAGCGCGAGGACTGAAGAATGCTCAAAACTCACAGTTGTGACAATATCTTGGGTGTCAACGCTCCAAATCTGGACATACTTACCTAGGCTAAAAGCAAACTCCGATCGAGTGGGATGCCATGCTAGTTGGTCGATCCAAGCATCTCCCATGTCTAGTGTGTTGGTGAGGGTTGGATGAGATGAAGAAACATCCCAGAGATAGATTTTTGCGTCCTGACCTGCGGCGACGAGCCATTTAGCATCAGCCGAAAAACTGACACAATCTACCGAAATATCTGTAGCTACTTGCAAAAGCGTGAATTGCTTAGTTGCTTCTCGATATAGTCCAACTTCCCCCGCCGCACTTGCTGCCGCTAATAGTTTGCCATCAGGTGACCAGTCGATCGATGTGACATACTCACTCAAACTTCCTTGCCAGTGTGGTTTGGGCGTAATCACCTGTTGGGTTTTCGGCTTAGGTTTTTTGAGATTGGGATTGAGATCTGGCATGGGTAAAATCGTGCGAAGTCCGTACTATTATAGAGTTTCCCACTCCCTAATCCCTACACTTGTCGCCATACTCGGTTAATTCAGTGCCACACATTCTGTACATTTTGCCTTATCTAGAGCAAGGGGGAACTGAAAAGCAAGCCCTGAGCTTAATCAAACACTTTCAGCATGACAACAAGGTTTCACTGCTTGCCCCAGATGGAGCTAGTGCTGACCAGTTCAAATCTCAAGATATTGATTACTATGCTTTTCCCCGCTTAGAGCAAAATCTTGTTGGCGGGATTGCTCAGTTTCGTCGAGGTATACAGGCAATTAATCGATCGAAACCAGTAGATTTAGTCCATGTCCATGCGGCGCATGAGTTGATTTTACTGACCAAGCTATTTTTGCCCCGCGTGCCGATTTTATTTACAGTGCATGGCTATCATGGCGACCAAAGTATGGTGAGTTATCAACTTGCGTGTTGGTTTGTGAATTGGAGTGCTGAGGCTTCGATCGCGGTGTGTGAAGCTGAGCAAGATATTTTATCGAAGTTGGGAATCGATCGATCTAAATTAAATCTGATTTACAACGGGGTCGATCGGCCACAACTCAGTGCCGAAAAATCTCAAGCATTCGCCCACAGGTTCGGACTCGATCGATCGGAACAGATCATTATTGGCACGGCGGCGCGATTGACCGAAGCGAAAGGATTAACTTATCTGATTCAGGCTTTTGCCAATCTGGCTAAAAGTAATCTGCGCTTGCGGTTGGTGCTAGCTGGGAGTGGGGAATTGGAACATGAGTTAAAGGAATTAGCTCGGAGTTTGGGAATGATCGATCGAATCATCTTTGCAGGATATGTGAATGATTTACCGAATCTGATCGAGCTATTTGATATATTTGTGCTGCCATCACTCCAAGAAGCCTGTAGTCTCGCTTGTGTCGAAGCTATGGCGCAGCATAAAGCCGTAATTGGGACAAAGGTGGGCGGCATTCCCGAACAAGTGATCGATGGCGAAACTGGCTATTCGATCGAACCTAAAGATGTCGCAGCTCTGACTTTAAGGCTAAAACATCTAATCGAAGACCGAGAACTAGCCACCCAATTTGGTCAAAATGGATATCAAAAATACAAACGGGATTTTACCACCGAAATTATGCTGACTAAGACATCCAAGCTCTACGAAAAATTAATAGGGCTGAGGTAAAGAGGGGTAAAGAGAAATAAAGTAGGGGTCATTCATGAATGGCCCCTACTCAAGAAATTACAAAACAGCAGCCTTGTTAATCTCAATTGGCTTTTGCAAATAGAGTTGCAAGAATTGCCAACCATTACCAATCAAGTGAGGTAGCTTTTGTAACACTTTGAGTGGTTTCGGTGCATCAGAAGCTTCAATCTCAGCGAGTTTATTGCTGTTGACAACGCATCGATCGAGCCGCGACCAGAATTTAGGATTTTCTAGATCGAGGATCACAGGAAAAGCCTTGGCAGCATCGCGATTCGTGTCTTTGAGGACGGCATCGACATAAGCTTTTGTATCCATCCCGATCGATTCGTAAAAGTCAGAGCGATTACAGATGTCATTGAGATACATCGTCGCAAATACCGACAACAAAAAGAAACGACACCACAGTTTTGCTTTCCAGTCATTTAGGAACTGGGGCTGACTCTTGAGCAAAAGATTACAGAAATCGCCGTGACGATTTTCGTCCTGACACCAATTTTCAAAGAAACGGAAAATCGGATAAACCATATTTTCAGGATGTGCCGCCAAATGCTGGTGAATCTTGATATAACGCCAGTAGCCAATTTTTTCAGAAAGATAGGTGGCGTAGAAAATGAACTTAGGCGCAAAATAGACGTAATTTTTGCTCTTAGAGAGAGTTGACAAATCCAACGACAGATTAAAATCTGGCATCGCTTTATTCAAAAATCCTGCATGACGCGCTTCATCACGACTCATCAATGAAAAAATCTCTGCCATCAGAGGATTCTTGGTTTTCATTTTGACCGCAATCTCTTTGTAGAGCAGAAAGCCTGAAAACTCAGATGTACAGGAACTTTCTAAGAAAAACTGGAATGCATTTTTAGTTTTCGCGTCAATTTGATCCCAAGCTTGATTAAACTGCTCATCGCGGACAAAGTGGCGGCGATTATAGTCAGACTTGAATTCTTGCAAGATTGCTTCAAAATCCGCTGCGGTGGCGGAAATATTCATATTTGCCATCGCTTCAAAGTCTGTTGTGTAGAAGCGAGGTGTGAGAATTGATTCTTTTTTCTTGGGCTGAGCCGTTGCTAGAACTTGCTCTTTTGAAGGGGAAGCTACCATAGGTCTACAAAGTTTGGATTTATATAGCTAAATTATGCCTAGCATATAGCTTATGAGCATTTACATCACATTCTTGTTAAGAAAGGTTAAGTTCTAGCGTGGATACAGTTGCATCAGGGCTTGAACTTGCTCGGCGTGGTAAGAACTGCGGGTGAGTGGCGAAGAAACCACTTGTAAAAACCCCATCTTTTCGCCTGCGATCCGCCACTGCTCGAACTGGTCGGGGTGGACAAACTCTTGCAAGGCTAAATGTTTCTGGGAGGGCTGTAAATACTGTCCGATCGTGAGAATGTCGCAGCCAGCATCACGCAAGTCTTGCATCACCGCGAGAATTTCATCACTGCTCTCACCCAAACCCACCATCAACCCCGACTTGGTATAGACAGATGGGGCTAGAGCACGAGTCTGGCGGATCAGCTCCAAGCTACGATCGTAATTACCTTGGGGGCGAGTGTTCTTGTACAGACGTGGCACGGTTTCAGTATTGTGATTCAGCACATGGGGCTGTGCTGCCAAAATTACCGCTAATGCTTCCCAGTTACCACATAGATCGGGGATCAAAACTTCGATCGTGGTTTGAGGCATGAGGGCGCGGATCTGCTCGATACAACGCACAAACTGCGATCCGCCACCATCGGCTAGATCGTCGCGGTTCACCGATGTGATCACGACATGTTTTAGACCCAAACGCTGCACGGCTTCAGCTAATCGATCGGGTTCGGTTCGATCGAGCGGTTGGGGTTTCTTGTCAAAGTCAATGTCGCAGTAGGGGCAGGCCCGGGTACAAGCGGGGCCCATGATTAAAAATGTGGCAGTACCGAGGTCGAAGCATTCGCCAATGTTTGGGCATGAGGCTTCTTCGCAAACTGTATTGAGTTTGAGGTCGCGCAGGATTTCTTTAACGCTGCCGACACGTTGCCATTGGGGTGCTTTGACTCTCAGCCATTCAGGTTTAACTGCCATCTTTTTTGCGAATATTTAACTTAACTACTAGTTTAACTGTTTAAATTACTGTTTCAAGCCAGTCGATCGCCAGTTCGCGGATCAAACAAATACAAATTATCTAGCCTAAATGTCGCTCTCACCAGATCGCCCACTTGAATCGGAGTTCTCGCTCTGGTTTTAATCTGCAAGATCAGATCGGGATGTTCGGGTAAACAGACACGGAGCAGAGTTTCACTACCCAGTGGCTCTACTAGAATGACGCGCAAATTTAAGCTGCTAGTTGAGTCTGTCTCTCGATCGATCTCTCGATCGACCAGCTCTAAATTTTCAGGACGGATACCGAGCTTGAACGGCTGATTGTGAGCAGATTGGAGGATCGATCGCCAGCTTTCAGGACATGGAATCGATTGAGGATCGATCGAAAAGGCATCTCCTTGATAAATTGCATCCAGAATATTCATCGGTGGATTGCCAAGGAAAGTCGCAACCATGAGGTTTTTGGGCTGATAATAGACCTCGGAAGGTGTACCGATTTGCTGAATCCGACCTCGATCGAGTACCACGATTCGATCGCCTAGAGTCATGGCTTCGGTCTGATCGTGGGTGACGTAAATTGTCGTGATGCCGAGTTTTTGATGCAGTAACTTCAATTCCGCCCGTGTATCATCACGCAACTGAGCATCCAAATTCGATAATGGTTCATCCAATAAAAATACTTGTGGTTCCCTAGCGATTGCTCTTCCCAATGCAACACGCTGCTGTTGTCCACCCGATAGTTGAGCGGGTTTGCGAGACATCAAATGATCGATATCGAGTGATTTTGCTACCTCAAAAATTCGATCGTCTATGGTCGCAGGGTCAGCTTTTCGCATTTTCAGCCCAAATGCCAAGTTCTCTGCAACTGTCATGTGGGGATAGAGTGCGTAGTTTTGGAACACCATAGCAACATCGCGTTGGCGGGCGGGGATTTGATTCACTATTCGATCGCCAATATAGAGATTCCCCGATGTTGGCATTTCTAGCCCTGCAATCATGCGTAAGATCGTCGATTTACCACACCCCGAAGGACCGACCAGCACCCAAAATTCACCATCACGAATCTCAAGATTGATATCCTCAATCCCATCTGTATTTGACCACCGTTTGGCAATCTTCTCTAGCTGTACTTGCGCCATGCTTTAAATCTTAACTTAGTCTATAAAAGTCTCATCCATTAGCAAGAAATCGCACAGTTAAACCGTGATCGCGTAAACTTTTTCAGACTTAAGAGATTCACTAGCATAACTTAGACAGGCTTGGATGTCTTCCGTGCTTATTCCAGGATAATTCCTTAAGATCTCGTTGGTACTCCATCCTTGGGAAAGAAGATCGATTATGAATTCAACTGATAGCCGAGTTCCCTTGATAATTGGTTTTCCAACTAAAATTTCAGGGTTAAGCGTAATACGGGTTTGCCAATTCATAAATAAAACTGATATGAGAACACTATAAGATTGTAACTGAACAAATTTCGCTACGATTTGCTTCCTTTTAAATAATCGATCAGTGTGACACCTTGACCACGGTATCGGCAGTCACTTTACTAAACAATTCCTTGATATCTTCGTTGTACATGCGGAGGCAGCCATGACTTACTGCTTGACCCACGGTTTCGCGATGCGGTGTACCGTGAAAGCCCGACCAGTCTTTGCCATTTGTCCAAAAGCCGATCCAGTATAGTCCTAGAGGATTATCTCGATCGCCACTTTTAATTACATCACCCGTAAATGGGTTCTTCCAAGCAGGTCTTTCCACTTTTTGAGCGACGTGATAAGTCCCAGTCGGGGTTTCCCAGCCCGATCGACCAACAGCAATCTTATAAGTCTTAACTTTAGTTTTGCCTTGGAAAGCCGTGACTCTACGACTACTCAAATCCACCTCTAGTCGCGTGATTTGCTTGGCGGGATCGACTGGAGCCGAACTCATGCTGGGATTGGCATTGAGCTTAACGTTGGGATTGACAATATAGCTCGATCCGATCGATGGTAGTCTTCCTCGTTCTACTAGGCTTTGGTAAATTAGGGCTGCGAGTTCGGCACGAGTAATATTGCGAGTTGGGGCGATCGATCGAACGTCAGGATAATTAACAATGATGCGATGATCGCTCAATGCCGCAATCTGAGCCACAGCATAGTCAGGCACTCGGTTAGCATCGTTGTAGAGATAAGACAACAAAGCTCGGTTTGTTCGTTTGGGGTTAGTGATGATTTCTAAACCATTGGCGATCGATACCATTGCTTGAGCGCGGGTCATTAATCGATCGGGATGAAACGTGCCAGCAGGATTTCCCGCCATGAATCCACCTTCATAAGCTTTCTGAATCGCGGCGGCTGCCCAGTGAGTCGGTGGCACATCTTTAAAACTAACTGTGGTATGACGCACCTTTGGCAAAATCGTAAATGAGAGTTCTAAAATCGCGGCAAATTCAGCTCTAGTTACACCTTGGTTCGGGCGAAACTGGCTGTTTGGCGAACTACTCACCAGATTACTTGCCGCTAAGCCTTGGATAAACGGTCTCGCCCAATGATTTTGAATATCGACTAAGCCATTTACTTGGGCAAGTTTCACGCTACTCGAATCGATCGAAGCATTTGGAACTGCCCATGCGCCTTGGCTGCCAGTAGCGATCGTCAGGATCAAAGTAAGCGGAAAAGCAAGATATTTAGCCATCTGTGCCACTAGTCTGAGGTTAAGTAAGCCGAAGTGTAGCACTTTAGCAGCAGAAATCTTAGCGCGATTGCCTTAGATTTCGTCAGGTTCAATCCCCATCTCTTTAAGTTTTTTTGCCAGACGTTGAGCTTTTTGTTCTACTTGCTGGTTAGCAAGACGTGCTTGAGTAGCGATCGCCTCAGCCCTTGATGCTCGTTCCTCAGCCCTTGAGGCCCGTTCTTGAGCCGTCGGATATCTTATCCCATCGCGATCGTACCAATAGACCCACTCACGAGACCAATTATCGAGCACATTCTGCTCACAACCAATCCCCAACTCAATCTCTGGTATCCAAACCATTTGTCCTCCTTCTTGTTGTAAAAGAGCAACTGATGGCATAAGTTCGTACTTCCCGTTAATCAGCTTATACACTTCTAGGGACTGGTGTTTTTTGTAAATCTTTCTGCCAGTGGTGGAGTTATAAGCGACATAGTAGAGAATCCCTAGCTCTTCATACTTGGCTAACTTGAGATCGTATTCGCCGTTATATTTTTTAGAAACTACTTCCAAAGCTAAAATCGGCAGGGCTTTTTCGTGCCAGAGCAAATAGCTTAAGCGTCCACCTTCACCAGTATTTCTCGGTACGCCTAAGGCTAGAAAGCCGTCTGGAACAATACATTTAGACTTTTCAGGCTCTTCGATGTTGGGTTCGTAATAGATGCCCATATCTACACCCCAAAACCAATCGTCTCGGTCTGCCCAGATTTCAGCCAGCAAACTCAGCAAAATATTCGGGATATGATTTTGAAGTTCGTTATCCACAGGAGTCTCATCGGAATCTGGCAGGTCTTCCGCAGTTGGTAAGTGTCGGCGGTATTCTGAAGATACAGTAACCATGGCTTCCTGATTCAGTATGTTTGCTTTATTCTGTCATACTTTTGTTTTCAAGTGGTTGGGTGTAGAGGTAATTCTACTGAGATCCATGCTCCGCAGGTGTCGGGATGGTTTTCGGCTTTGATTGTACCTTCGTGTAAACGGACAATTTGCCAGACGATCGCTAAACCCAAACCACTGCCGCCTCGATCGTCTTCTAACCTCGATCGAGACTGATCGACCCGATAAAATCGATCGAATATATGTGGCAAAGCGGCTTCAGGGAAACCAGGGCCAGAATCAATAATTTCAATTAGGACTCGATCTTCAGCTTCGACCAAACTAACTTTGACCAGCACAATCTGTAACGATGGACTGTACTTAATGCTGTTATCAAATAGATTAAATAACAGGCGATAGATCCGCGATTCATCTGCTTCTAAGAGCAATCGATCGGGCCCATGATACTCCAATCTAACTCTGTGTTTTAGTGCCAGAGGTTCTAAACTCGCCCATACCGAATGCACAAGCTTAGGTAAATCTATGCTGGTATGAACCAATTTGAGCGCAGAGCCTGGATCGAGTTTGCCTAGCTCCAGCAAATCTTGCACCAAATTGCTAAGGCGAATCACTTCATCGAGCAATCGATCGATCCAAAGCCGCAAACCAGGCTCCAGACGCACCTGCAATGTCTCGGCGATCAGACGAATCGAGGTTAAAGGGGTTTTGAGTTCGTGTGCGACATCTGAAGCCCATCGATCTCGTTGCTGGCTGAGGGAAACGGCTTCTTGGCAGTCTTCGATAAAAATCCCAATCTGTCCATCTTCAAGCACAATGCTGTGACCGCGTAACGGGCGATCCTGTTGTGGTGTGGGATAGAGCGGATCGGGTGCAACACTATGAAAAACCCATTCCTGTTGCAAGGATTGTTGGGTCTGTCTTGTTCGATCGATCAGTTGGTCGAGTTCATAGGAGCGCACCATTTGCAGCAGTAGTTTTTGCATCGCTGTTTGGTCTCGGCATGAATTAATGCTGAGTAACCGACAAGCTTGATTGTTGCAATTAGACAGTCGATTTTCGGCATCTACCTGTATGTATCCGATCGGCGCGTTTTGAATGATTCGCTGCCAAGTCGCGATCGCCTGTTGATTTTGCTGCAATTGGGAACGAATCGCGGTGCGATCTCGTTTACCCAAAAGAGCTAAAAATTTAGAGCTGGATTTTAATCGAACTCGGTAGATGTAGATTGAACTTAAGCCAATCGCTAATCCTAATAAAAACCAGAGCAGCCCCATATTTCCATGAAAAACAATACTCTAGCCTAGCCGATAACCAAAGCCTCTGATCGTGACGAGATATTTAGGATCGCTAGGATCGGTTTCGAGTTTTTCGCGGAGCCAGCGCATATGCACATCGACAGTCTTGCTATCACCAACAAAGTCAGCACCCCAAATTTTTTCGAGCAGTTGCTCCCGCGACCACACACGACGGGGATGTGACATAAATACTTCGAGGATGCGAAATTCTTTGGGCGACAGGTTGACCTCGCCGCCGCGCACCGTTACCCGACATTCTTGGGGATACATCGTAATGTCACTAAATCGCAACACCGAACCCTGTGATTGATAGTTGTAGTGTCTGCGTCGCATCAGAGCGCGGCAACGTGCCACCAGTTCACGCATCCCAAATGGCTTAATCAAATAATCATCTGCACCGACTTCTAAGCCCACAATTCGATCGGACTCATTACCTTTGGCACTCAACATCAAGACTGGGACTCCATTGCCCTCATGTCGAATCATTCTGCAAAGGTCAAGCCCATTAATGTAGGGCAGCATAATATCGAGAATAATCAGGTCAATCTGTTCGGATTTATGGACTGTGCTCAAGGCGCTATAGCCATCTTCGGCAAGTAAGACTGCGTAGCCTTCTTCTCTGAGCGCAAGTGCGATCGTTTCACGAATAATCACTTCATCTTCTACAAGCAGCACGCATCCCAAGGATGACCCAATAGTCGGCTTGATTAGTTCTGTTGATAGCATAAAAACATTTTTTGTCAGGTATTGAGCACAGACATCCTAATACTATCATTGCTAAGTCGATCGACCACAACATGTATCTTTAGCTACATATTTTGATTGGATTTCCGATCATGCCCGCAGAGATTGTGGCGCAATTCCAGCCCGAAGAGCTGCTAGCACCCCGATCGATTCGAGATAATTTTTGACTCTGATCCCCTGTAAAGATAAAGCTTCGGGCGTAACGTTAAGCACTGTCGTGTTTTCTTCGACAAAAATCAGGCGAGTTCGATCGTTGCGTCCTAAAGCTAACAGTGCAGGACTACCGCAAGCAGTGGCTGGGGCGATCGCGACATCAATATCATTAGCGGATAGATCGCCAAAGCGCAAATCCTTGAGATCGGTGACCAATTGCGGCGCTCGACTCAACCCCACCAGAACACAGGGTAGAAAGGTATAGCCTAATTCCTCAGCCGCAGCACGAGGTGAGATCTCAGGATCGATCGGTAAAGGTAATAGGGCGGGAGCGTGGGCGCAGGGGAGTTTAAATTCTCGTGTAATTAGATGGCTGATCACGGCTTCGGCTCCAGCTAGGGCATCTATACCCTTGCCATGTCGATATGCTTGCAATGCGGGGCTATCGAGATCGTCGGGGAATCTGGCAACTACAGCGATCGAATCAACCCTACCAGAATCGACTAACTTGCTGGCAGCACGGCGTAAACTATCGGGCTGGGCGATCGTACCCCAAGTTGCACCCGACTCTCCTGTCTGGAGTTGGACTCCTAATGGTCGATCTGTGGTGATGATTTCGGTGATTTCTAAGCCGAGCGTGGCCTGTGCTGCCGCGATCGACTGGCGATGTCTTAGCTCTAACTCTGGTTCGATCGATTGGTCTAAGATTATCCCGATCCGATTGCTATGTACTGGACGCAAACCCCAGTTACCCATGGCGATTCGATCGATCGCGTATCCTTCCACATACAGCACATTCGGCATCGACCAGTACAAACTCGCTCCATTCAACACATTTGGATGGGTGATCAAAATATCTGCGACCGATCCGATCGCCCTCGCCACAGGCAAAGCATCTCCCGCATATCCACCAATTGCGGCTTTGATTCCTGTTGGCACAAGCAACATGACTGTGAAAGGTTTGCGGAACATAAGAAATTAGCAGGAGTTGAATATGTGTATTTGCTCGATCGAAAAGATCTTCTCACCCTTTCAGCAGGTAAAATCAGATATGGCATTTTTTTGTTGATTGGTTTCGGGGATTAGGGGGAATTGAGCGTGAAGTATTCGATCGAGCAAGTTAATCAAATATCCGATCAAATATTAGGCTTTATGCTGAAAACTAGTGTTATGACATTTGGGTTTGTGACATTCACAGGGGTGATTGCTTCTGCGACCTTTGCGAACGATTGCATCCCTACGAGATCGGCTATCAACCAGACTGGGCTAGCTTTTTATCAAGTATCAATTAGTCCTGAGTGCGATCCTAGCCAGTTAGTCAATCCACTAACAAGTTCCGAGCAAATCGATCCTGCTTGGCAAGTTTCAGTGGCAATCGCTAGAGATCTGACCGCAGTCATACTTGCAGAGGCAACAGATCCATCTTTGCCTATCCGATCAAGAAGAGATACATCTGATGATTTAGATACCGATCCAAGCTTTAGGATTCATACCGATCCCGATCCCACGATCTCGGCTCAAGCTAGATCTAGTGGCAAAGCTCCCAAGATAGCCGAAGATACAAGCTTTAGGATTCACACCACTCCCGATCCCACTCAAATCACAGCCCAGAGTAAATCCACACAGATTATCAATCCTTTATCAACACACAATCTTAAATTTTTGCTAGTCTCTAAAGATCATGTGAAATCCGAGCAAAGTGTCGATCGACAGTCATTATTCAGCCTGATCGGATTAGCCCCAAAGCTAGGTGTGGAGGCAAATACTGAATTTACTCAAGCCAACGATCGGAATTTAGTTGCGGCTAATCCTCTCGGTTTTAGCGATCGACAAAATGTTGATTTTTCAGGACGTTCGACTAGCGGTGTTAGATCGATAAATAGATATGCTGCTTCGAGCGATTACTACTGGAGGGATTTGACCCGCTTCGTTCCTGAAAATCTACGAGGTGCGGATCGAAACCAGGGAGACTTTGAGAGTGAGCAACTTGTGGAGTAGAAGTTTGATGTTCTAGGGTCGATTAAACAAACCACCTTTAAGCATGAATATAGAAGAGCTAGAGATTTCACTGGGATTACCAGAACATCTGATCCCAGAGGCAGCCAAGCTTTGGCATGAGGCTTTTCGGCATGACATCGAGCCACTTCTCGGCTGTGAGGCAACCAGCTTAGCGATTTTGCAAAAATCCTTTGAGCCTGAACAAGCATTGATCGCCCTCTATCAAAGTCAGTTGGTGGGGGTTGCCGGGTTGCAGTATGAAGATCGTACTTTTTTAAAGTTTCGTCTGACTGAATTTGTGGATGAATTGGGATGGTTGAAGGGCACACTCAACTTTTTCTTGACTAGGTTATCTGGGCATAAAATCCAAAAGGGAGAAGTGTTTATCGAAGCGATCGCCGTTGAGAAATCGATGCGAGGACAAGGGCTTGGTACGTTGATGTTAGGTGAAGTGGCGGAGTTTGCACGCCAAAATAGGTTTAAGGTGATTGGACTAAATGTATTTGAGAACAATCCTGATGCGCGTCGCCTCTATGACCGCTTGGGATTTGTCGCGGTTAAAACCAGAAACTACACATTTCTGAGCCGTGTTGTGGGTTCACGCTTTATTGGATCGACCTCAGTCACGACTATGCATCTCAATCTCTAATCCGAATCGGATTTGACTAAAAGTAGCCGAGCAGGATCGAATTGAACTAGCCAAGGCAAAGGATTCTGTTGCATAACTAGCCATTTCTCCTTAAAAATTTCAGCTTGGATGTGATAGTCTCGATCGAAAGTTGGTGGACTGTTTAACTTGAGGTATAGAGTTAGGCGATGCGGTGTTTCGCTAGTCTGGACTAACCAGCAAGGAAAAGTATTTGGTTTCGATCGATCTGTTGCAAATATAAGGTGATGAGCGCGAATCCCCACCTGAAACGGATGATCGGGTATGGCGAGATCGACTTGTAACTGGCAATCCCAATCCACAGCAAGGATCGTATTAGAATTAACCTGTGAAGCATGAGAGAAATTCTTACAACCTGTCAGCCTCGCTGCGATCGAAGTGATTGGATGATCTAACACGATGGCTTTTCGATCGTGAGCGATTATTTGACCACGATCCAAAATCAACAGATCGTCACAAATCCGATACGCTTCCTCAATGTTGTGACTGACAAACAGCGTCACGCCTTCGTAGTTCTGAAGTGTAGCAATTAGCTCCCGTTCCATCTGGCTCCGCAGATGTGTGTCGAGTGCAGAAAACGGTTCATCCAATAGCAAAATATCAGGTTGACCGATCGAAGTTCGAGCAAGAGCGACCCGTTGTTGTTGTCCACCCGAAAGCTGACTGGGGTATCGATCTCTTAGTTCTAGCAGGGAGATCGATCGTAATTGCGCCTCAACTTTTTGCTGAATCTGAGCCGCTGACAATCCTTTCGGCAAACCAAAGGCAATATTTTGGGCAACTGTGAGATGGGGAAAAAGGGCATAGTTTTGAAATAGAAAGCCAACATTTCGATCGCGACTCAGTAGATTAATTTTTTGCTCTGAGTCAAATAGAGTTCTCCCATTCAGAATAATCTTTCCTCGATCTGGTGTTTCCAACCCTGCAATACAGCGTAAGATCAGGCTCTTCCCTGCACCTGAAGCCCCAAGTACTCCTAGAGATCGAGTGCTCGTACTAAAAGAGACATCTAAATAAAAACTGCCATATTGTTTTTGGATATCAACAATCAGTCGATCGGTTAAGTGGATCGGTGATTCTCCTCGGCTTAGGATTCGGAGTGATTGAGCTTTGGAGATTTTGGGAGTTTTGATTACTTTCGATCGATCCCAGAAGTTAATCAGAATTAAGCCTAAAAGCGAAATGCCAATAATCATCAACGACCAAAACCAAGCTTCTTGCATCGCACCTGCTTCGACCGCAAAATAGATTGCAATTGGCATCGTTTGAGTTAAGCCTGGGATATTACCAGCTAGCATCAGAGTTGCGCCAAACTCGCCGAGCGCACGGGCAAAAGCTAAGACTGTCCCTGCTAAAATTCCTGGTAATGCTAAGGGAATCGCAATCCGCCAAAACACTGTGAACTCATTAGCTCCTAAAGTCCTAGCTGCTTTTATCAGATTCCGATCTACCTGCTCAAATGCGCCTAGAGCCGCCTTGTACATCAATGGGAAAGATACAACTGTCGCCGCGATCACACCCGCATACCAAGTAAACACAATATTGATGTGGAAGCGTTCTAAAAGCTGTCCGAGTACGCCATTCTTGCCACACAAAAGTAGGAGAAGAAATCCCACCACAGTAGGCGGAAAAACCATCGGCGCGATGATTATGCCTTCAATCAGAGACTTCCATTTACCTCGATAGGAGAGCATGGCATAGGCAGCAGTAATCCCGATCGCAAAGGTAAACAGAGTCGCGACTAGAGCAACTTTAAGCGATATCCATAAAGGTGAGAGATCTTGAGGCATAAACCATTATTATGTACCAAATTGGACTTTGAAAAAAATTGAAGCAAAAAATGGATGAACGCCCCACAAAGAGAAGAGTAAATATTGGACACCTGAAATCGAAGCACTCGTGATTTAGGAGTACTTAAAGAGTAGTATTTGCAAGAACCACAGTAAATCAGACCGCAATTTTAGATATAGAAGCATGAGATTTACGTTTTTTATGACAGCAAGACGAGGACGAAGAGACTGAAATTGACCAAGTTTGCGACCAGAGGAATAACCACGAGTTTGGGGGGGGCAGAGGGAGTACCCAACCGAGAAATAATCCGAAACCATTCCTGTTCAACCTTTGAAGGACTAATGCGAACAGAGGAAGGGGGTGTTAAATGTTTCTCCCATGGGCGAGGAAGAGCAACCGCGAGGACCTGAGCTGCCCAAAGTTGGACATAAGTAGGTAATCTTTCTCCACTCATTGCTAATAGTTGAGCAAAATCTAAATCTACTGTGAGTAATATTCGTTCTTCTTGACGGGCTTTGTCTAAAATATTAGGGTCTGGCATTCGCTCTAAATTTTGTTCAACTAAGTGGATTGCGTCATATCCTTGTTCTCTCAATAGTGCGATCGTACGAGGAGAGATACCCATATCACCAAGGAATTTCATGCTACTTAAGCCACATTCCAAAAAATTACTCGTTCTTGAGTAAGCTATGCGGCATATCTTAAAGATTGCTGAATGTCTTCTATATCAAGATAGGGATAGTCTTGAATAATTTCAGATGTTGTTAAACCGTTGGCGATGAGGTTGATGATGACTGAAACAGGCATCCACATTCCACGAATACAAGCTTGACCTACCATGATCTTTGGGTCAAAGGTGATGCACTCTAATTCTGCTATTATTTTCATTGCTTTAATCGTTTATCCAATTTTAATTTCTACATATTCTGATTGGGTTAAGCAAAATTCTGGATCGATGATTTTTACCAAGAAATTGGGTCTAAAGCCCCGCCGTTCTAGAGCGGCTTTTTCTTGGAGAGCGACCGTATAAACTCTCTAAGAACATCAGTCCTTGTTCTGCCCACACTTTTGCAATAAGACTCAAGTATCTCTCGCTCGTGATCTTCTATCCTGAAATCTAATCTTTTTTTCATGTTTGTATACG
>ENA-ORBV01002906-ORBV01002906.1-microbial-mat-metagenome-genome-assembly--contig:-NODE-2906-length-35282-cov-39.785570_pt1 | contig 35282 bp, 22 predicted proteins | sample MGYA00237777_ERZ505514 | MGnify/ENA primary metagenome ERZ505514 (study PRJEB26160, sample SAMN06269048) | microbial mat metagenome | isolation source: Oligotrophic lake microbial mat | place... | reverse complement strand
TACACCTGCGCCTGGGGCCCCGCGGATAATGTTCGGCCGCGGATGATCCGTCTTACCATCGTCATTGATGACCCCAACGGCCGGTTGCCCGATGGGCAGACTTACGAATACGTCTTCTCGCTCCCGCCGGCGGAATGAGACAGGGAAATGATGAATGATGAATGATGAATTATTACTCACTCATCATTACGCATTCAGCATCTTTGTATCGGTGGGGCAGACATTCTTGTCTGTCACGGCATTCCATGCCGTTCAACTTCGCTTATCGCGTGGAACGCGATGGCAGACACGAATGTCTGCCCCACCGTCAAATCGCCGGCCTTTTTCCGGCGGACAGTGCGTATGAATGACTTGGTGGCACAGACATTCTTGTCTGTGTCTCTGCATTGCAACCCATCGGAAACACAGACAGGAATGTCTGTGCCACCGATTCGCAACCCGATTCGTGTCGCGACAGTTGACGATGTTTATCTCTGACGTTTTTCTTCGAGGGTTTGAAATGAACCTGCTTTCTCCCGAAATCATCCGCCGTTCGCAGCCGTCCGCCCGCCGCGGCGCGGTGCTGATTCTCGTCGTCGCGCTCCTGGTGCTCTTGGCGCTGGTGGCGACGGCGTTCCTCACCACCACCCGGTTCGACCGCCAGGCCGCCGGGCAGCACGTTTCTAATACGCAGATGGAATTTGCGTTTGAGGCCGGCAAGAAATACCTCGAAGCCGAGGTGCTCAGCGATATTCTCGACCCCGGCGCGCTGCAGGCCAACGGCGCCACCACCGTGCGCACGCCCAGCAGCATCGTCACGCCTTCGGCGTATCGCCCGATCGATGCCGCGCTGACCGATTCGCTGCTCGCGCCGCGCATCCCGTTTCTGCAATTTACCTACCCACTCACCATGGGCGGCGGCAACCCCATCGCCCGGCCCATGTGGCGCACGGTAAGCTGGCCCACGTTCACCTCCGCCGAGCGGAGTCTGGGCATTCAATATGAACCGCCGGATAACAACTGGCTGGTGCAACCCGCCATCCCCGTCGCGAGCGTGACGCCGGATATCGGCCCGGTCGATCTGGTGCGGCCTTACGAAAACGGCGTGACTTACAAAATGGGCGAAGTGGTGATGGTGGCCGGCGAGGCGGCGGGGTCGGCGGATTATTACATTCGCACCAACGTGAATCTTGGAACACCCAGCAACGCCGCCTTCGACAAGCCATCGCGCGGGCAACTGCTTTTCCCGGGCGCCAATCCCATCTGGGAAAAGTGCGACCCCAAGCAATACTTCACCTTCGCGCCCACCACGGTCGTCGGGGCCGATGGCAAAACTTATCCCGCGTTCTATGTCTATAACAACTATCTGGCCGACCGCTGGCGCGGCGGCTGGAACGCCGGCACCGATGCCAAATACGTCACCGGCCCCATCCTCGCCGCCGATGCCGACGGCGACGGCGTCGCCGACAGCATGTACCGCAAAATGCCCCTGGGCACCCTCAACGGCCTGACGTATTACATGGCGGTGCGAGTGATCGATAACGGCAGCGCGGTGAATTTGAATACGGCGTGGTCGAGCCTGACCGACTTTGATTTGAATAATGCCGGCAACCCCAATTTGCCCCGGCTGGGGAGCGTCCCGAACTATGGCATATTTCCGGGCAACATCGGCCTGCGCGAAATGCTGTTCACCTACAACGCTCCCAACCAGATCGGTGAGCCGCTTTCGCTCTATAGCGGCGTGACGGGCAACGTTAACGACGTCGCCGATCTGCCGACAGAATACTACACACGCGACACCAACATCGCCGCGCCGGAATTTAAGGCGATTCGCGAAATTTCGCAGCTCAACATCGCCCGTTTCGGCATGAACCTTACGCAGCCGTACACGCGGTCGCTGAGCCTCGATCCGGTCAACGACGACAGCACCTTCCGGGCCGATTTTGTTTTTCGCACGCAGACCGAAGCGCTCTACACGCACGCGGTTCGCCGCCCGCAGAACACCGGCACGCTTAATAACAACGATGGTGCCCCCGATGCCAACATCGATGCCGACGATCACAAACTGGGCTGGTTCACCCTCTCCGGCGACGGCGCTGCCCTGGCGTTTAAGGGCGGCGTGTTCATCAACCTCAACGCCTCGCCAAGCGGCATCGAACAACTTTTCATCGACGGCGTGAAAGACCTAAGCGGCAACGTCGATATCACCGACCCTGAAATTGATTCCATCTACAAAAGCGCCGCCAACCGCAACCCCGGCACCAGCGCCGGCGGCGGAAACGAATTCACGGGGTTCAGTAACTATCCGCTTGGCGCCGCCAACAGCGTCACCGGTGTGAACCCCAACATCGATCGCTGGTTCGATTTCAATTTCAACTTCGACCGCTACTACGAAAACGGCCGCTTCATCAATGAACCCGTTGGAGGCAGACCACTGTTCCACAGTGTCCGCCCGCTGCTGACAACCAGCAGCGCGGTGAGTAACGTCGTCGGCCCGCGAACGACGGTGACGGGAAGGGCGGAAGTGCCGGAGCAGGTGGCGGACAGCACGAATGCTGTGGCGAACGCCAACTACACGATGACAACGAGCATTCCCGCCGCTGCCGGCGGTCGAAATTTCATTGTCGATGCAGTTACCTATGCTGGCGATAACGAGCCGGTCAGCAACACGGGACAGGCACAGGCACAACTTGGTCCGTCCGTCGGCACCTTCTCTTCTATGCGGCAATACCGTGAGCCAGCCCGAGAGGCGGCCAGTGTTGCCAGCACAACAATTCCGAAGGTATCGGCCAACACAGCCGAATTCGGCGACCTCTGGCGCGCATATTGGAACGTGATGGCCGACGACTGGAGCACCGTGCCGGCGTACACCGCGACGTCTACCGTGCCGACGACCAATTATGACACCGGATCGCCGTTTGATCGCGAAATCCAGGCTTACGAATCCGGCCCCGGCGGCGCGATCTTCAATCCATATCACGGATCGCGATTCGATTCGTCGGCGGGGACGACCAACTTCCCCGCATCGACCATTGCGACGACGCCCGATGCAAACGGGCAAGTGCCTGCGACGGCCGTTCCCCAAGTGCCGTTCGTGTCACCCCCGGCTGAACTTCCGGCGGGCAGTTTGGAATTAGAATACCACCCCGCGCGCATGTTCCGTTCCCCGATTCGCAGCTTTGTGCTGAACCGAGGCGGCGGTCCGATCAATATGAACGCGAGCGACTTTGTCCCGCCGCTGCCGCAGCCGGCAGTGGGTGCGATCACATATAACCCTGCGGTATCGCTGCCGAGGTTGCGACCCGATCAAATGATTCTCCTGCGGTCGGCGATCGCGGCAGTGAATGCCGAAGATCTGCGCGATCCAGATTTTCGGGTGACGCGCCGCACCATACGGCTGAAGCTGTCGGGGCAGACTTATCGCCTTACTGGCGCGCCCGGTATCGAAGTAGACCCGTATGTGGCTGTAACGATTAACGGCTACGAGCCGCAGCCTTTCATTACGGAGGTTTTTGCGCACACATCGGAACAGCACGCAAACGGAAGCGGCGCGGCGAACGCTGCAACAGGGTACGTCGCAATAGAGTTGCATAACCCGTATTCGTTCCCGATCGACATTCGCTATTGCAAAATTGCAACGATCAATCGATACGACGAAGGTCAAAACGGTTATCCCGGTTTGCGCGTTCTTGATACCGAGGAGGAAGCGCCTGCGTTAGCAGAGCGTATCATCCTGTCAACCGCCGAATCGAACTTGAACCCCGGCGTGGGTCTGGCCGGCGAGCAGTACATACGCCCCACTGTGATCCCCCCGAATGGATACCTTGTTCTTGAGAACTACAGCGCCACAGCGCCCGGTGCGCCCGGGTCTGCGGCAAGTCGCCCTGAATCCGCCGGATTCAATTCAGCGATAACAAGCGCGGCCGATGGACAAGGCAGCATTTCTGTTGCGGCTGGCGGTCCGCGCATGAACGTTGCATACGTTGCTAATCTACATCGAATTCTCAACCGGGAATTTATCCTCTTGCGGCCGTTGGATGTTGATACGGAAAGAACCGCCGCCTCCGATCCGAGTGATCCTCATTGGGCCGGCGTTGCTACGGATGACACCTACAACGACGTGGACGTATTTCCACTCAACGGTTTTGTACGTCTGGTGATGCAAAGTGCCGGTGTCACACCGGCCGATTCTGAGGACGGCACCGTAAGGACGTTGATGTACCGCGATCCGATCATAAACACAGGCGGCACCAACCGCGGCCAGCGGGCGCCCCGTACTGCTGCGGTGGATATGGTGCCGCTCGATTCATTCGACTTTACTGGCCTGACGCTTCCAAACGACACTGACAACAACCGCATTCCTGTCAACGCGCAGATGACTGGTAACGCTACGGCATGGCATTACGTTCGAGCCAACGAATCGTTTACCAACGCTACACCCTCGTCGCTGGGCAACGCTGCCTGGCGTTTCGTTTATCCGGGTCGATACGACGCAAGCAAGTACGCGGCGCGAGTCGCCCCTCAAATCCCGCTCGCGCGCCAGCAGGGAACGCGGGAAGTTCTTCCGGCTGGCGACGCGGCGGCAGGTACGCTTTGGGACACCGGCGGCGTGCCCGCGCCAGCGCCGAATCTTGGCCGGCCCGATGCAAGTGGTACATCGGCTTACACCCTATCGCTCACTGTCCCCTTTCGCCGTGGCGAGTTTGCGATTCCCTTACAAGCCCGAGGGTTTCCCCCGTTGGGAATCGCTCCAATCGTGGCTACTGGTTATTTCCCTGCTATCGCAACCGGGCTCGACCTCGCGTCAACCTCAAACCCGCTCAAATTGCTTACCGCAGCGCAGGCTGCGGAACTCCCGTTTGGTGGCTTCGCAAGGAACGGCGATTTGCTCGAAGTTCCATTCATCGGTTCATATCGAATTCAGTATCCGACGCATATCGGCAGCACCGCAACGGTGAACGATCCGACCCGACCTGTGGGCGTTCTCGATACATTCCCGATTCGTAATCTCGTGATCGAACTCAATAGCATTACGATGGACGCTGCCATGGCCGAGGATACCGACGTGAACGACGACCCGATCGTCGGCCCCGATATATTTAACCAACGCGATAATGGGTCGCAGTCCCGTGAGCAAATTGGACGATTTGTTCCCCTGCGGAAAACGTCGATGCCATTCGAGAGTACGATCAACGGCAACGATCCTTCCATGACGAGCGAGCAGGCCGACTACAACACCCATGTAGATTGGGCAGTATTGCCAACGGCACCAATTCCAGTGCTGTACGATGATGGGGCGCCAAACGTCTACAAGGGCCCCGCTCGGACAACGGCAACCGGTTACGACCTGACCAACCTCAACCGGTATCGCTGGGCCGCCGATTTGTTTGATTATCTGACAGTACAGTCGGCATCGGACGACTTTCTGCCCAATATAAAGCCCGATTTGTCCGCTACGGCCAGCACCGTGAAGAACACGATCGGCGGCACAGCAAACAGCCAGTCAGAAGTTAACGTTCCGATCGAAGGCATGATCAACATCAACACCGCCAGCGAGCGCGTGCTGGCGATGGTGCCGTGGTGTCCAGATGTGCCCATCGACAACCTGGTCGGCGACCGCTTTACGTTTGGCGTCGTGCCCGGAGTGGCCGGGTTCCAGGAAGTGACCGGCGGAGCAGATCAGATCAACGACAACCTACAGATGGCCCGCGCCATCGTGCGGTTTCGCGATGGCTTCGAGGCGCGTAACCCCGATTACCTCGCCTTGCCGGGTTACGACGCGCGTGACAATGCTCCATCGGCTGGCACCTATCGGTCGCAGCCATTTCTGACGACTTGGGATTTGTATCGCGTGCCTGAGTTCCGCAGCCTTCAATCGTTGCTGCTGAACCGCGAGCCTGCGGCCGGTAACTTTGCCGCTTCGCTGCGTGGATTCCTAGATGATCGCGTTGGAGATATCACACCGTTCCCGCACGTCTTGAACTCAGGTCAGTTTGTCGGCAAGTTCTTTGGTGTGGGTGATCGCGTGCGTGACGCTATCAACGGTCAGGTGTACGAGTGCATTCTCTCGTTCAAAGGCGCGGGCAACCTGCCATCAAGTGACACCGCACACTGGCGCACCGCTATCCCTGCGGTGGGCGCGACAGCGCCGGGGCTATCTCGTGCATTTTATGACTACGAAGAACAATCCCTCATGCTCACCCGCGTGAGCAATCTCATCACCACGCGGTCGGATGTGTTCACCGCGTACATGCTGCTGGAAGGCTGGGAGAACGCCGGGACGCCCAAGGCTTCGTTGAAGGTTAGTCGGCGGGCGGCGTTTTTCCTGGATCGGTCGCAGACCACGCCGGGGAAGATTGAGATGAAAGCGGCGATACCGATTTCGGTGGATTAACCTTTTCACGTCCGCCGCGATCAAGGGTTGAAATTAATCGTCGATCGTCAATCGTTACCACGTCGTAACGATTGACGATTGACGATTAAAAAGAACCACCGAATGTTAAAACAGCGTTAGTTTTGGCAGATCGCTCTGGCCCATAAGGAATTGATCGACGCCCTGTGCGGCGCAGCGGCCTTCGCTGATGGCCCAGACGATGAGGCTTTGCCCGCGTCGGCAATCGCCGGCGGCGAACACGCCGGGGACGCTGCTCTGGTAGTTGTCATCCACAACAATATTGCCGCGGGCGTCGAGGTTGAGGCCCAGTTGTTGGATCGGGCCGGGTTTTTCCGGACCGACGAAGCCCATCGCTAAAAGGCACAGATCGCAATCCAATTCAAACTCGCTGCCGGCGACTTCCTTCATCACCGGCCGGCCGGTGGGGTCTTTGGCCCATTCCAAACGGATGCCGATGAGTTTGGTGACGACGCCGTTAACGCCTTTGAAGGCTTTGGTGTTGATGGCGAAATCGCGAATGTCTTGTCCGGCAAGCTCGGCGGCCTCTTCGTGGGCGCTTGATACGCGATACACCATCGGCCAATACGGCCACGGGGCGACATCGCCGCTGACCACGACATCATCATTGCGCGCATCGGCGGGGCGGGCGAGCAGCTCGAATTGCTTGACGCTTTTGCACCCCTGGCGAATGGCGGTTCCGAGGCAGTCGGCCCCGGTATCGCCGCCGCCGAGGATGATGACGTGTTTGCCGGCGGCGCTGAGCTGCTCTTTCACGTTGTCGCCCAGCGCCGATTGGTTGGCCGGCGGCAGGTAATCCATGGCGAAATGAACGCCCGCCAGTTCGCGGCCGGAGACGGCAAGATCACGCGGGGCGGTCGAGCCGCTGGTGAGCACAATGGCGTCGAAGTCCCGTCGAAGTTGCTCGACCTTCACGTTGTCGCCGACGTTGGCACTCGTCTGGAAACGGATACCTTCGGCTTCGAGCAATTTCACGCGGCGATCGACAATGCGTTTTTCGAGCTTGAACTGCGGGATGCCGTAGGTGAGCAATCCGCCGATGCGATCGGCGCGTTCATACACGGTGACCAGATGCCCAGCTTTGTTCAACTGCGCCGCGGCCGCTAAACCGGCCGGGCCGGAACCGATGACGGCAACTTTTTTGCCCGTGCGTGTCGCCGGGGGTTTGGGTTTCACCCAGCCTTCTTTGAACGCGTGCTCGATGATGTTCAATTCAATGTTCTTGATCGTGACGGGTTTATCGTTCACGCTGAGCACGCACGCTTCTTCGCACGGCGCGGGGCACACGCGGCCGGTGAACTCGGGAAAATTGTTGGTCTTCTCAAGCTGCAGCCACGCCTCGTGCCACTTGTTGCGATAAACCAGATCGTTCCATTCAGGAATGATATTGCCCAGCGGACAGCCGTTGTTGCAGTAAGGAATACCGCAATCCATGCACCGCGCGGCCTGATGGCGCAGCTTGTCGTCGGCGAAATCGATGTAAATTTCGTTCCAATCGAGAATGCGCAAGCTCACCGGCCGCCGGTTGGGCACCTCGCGGGTGAATTCTTTGAATCCTGTTGGCTTTCCCATCGTTTTACGTCCTTCAATTCAAAATCTTGGCCGCAGATGAACGTAGATGAACACAGATGAACGCAGATAAGACCAAGGCATCTGTGATTGCGATTTCGACATCACTCTTGTTCTGTACCAAGCCTCCGTTGCTCGTAGTTAACGGATCAATTCGCCGGAACCGCCTATCTTCAATCTGCGTTCAACTGCGTTCATCCGCGGCTAACTCGATCCGTACTTACTCAGTCGTTCAAACCGTTGCGGCTCGCCGTCTCGAAGCCATTCAACTTCCTTCAGTTTTTCCCACGCTTTGACGAACTGCTGCTCGGCGGCGGGTTCGTCGTTGGCGAGTAACAGGTTTTCGGCCAGTTCTTCGCACACAAATCCATCGGGGCACCGCGCGATCTGTGTTTGCAGGCCGTAGTAGTAAGTGTCATCCCCCGACGCGGCGGCGCGCTCTAAGAGCTGCTCGAACTTCATCTGTGTGCCGGCGGGGTCGTTGTAATCCCAGAGTTTAGCAAAGTCGGGCAAGGGCGCCTTGGCGTCGTCTGTTGCAATTGAAGTCGAGCAGCAGATAGTTAAAGCAGAGACGAACGCCAAAATTGGTATCAGCTGGATATGCATGTTCGCGCGGATTGCTGTGTGCAAAAGATTTAAGCCGTGGCCAAGGCGGCACGTTCGTCCTTGGTGAGCGTCAGGATAAACGAAACGCGCAGTTGCTGTCCCACGGGGAGCGAATCAATTACGTTGCGTAGCTGCGTCTGTCGATCGATCTGTGGCACGCCGCCGAATTCGTCCCAGACGAGCGAACCACCGACACGATCCGGCGGAACGTTTTCCAGTTGAAGACGGGCACCGGGAAATCTGGCGCGTAAGAGCCGCCTGACATCATCAATCAGAGCCATTTCAACACTCCCAGGTTAATCAGTTCAAGTGCCCCAGACGAAAGCAGACGCGCGTTTTCCTTGAGAAAATCACCTTGAATGCCGCGGTCGAACTTCAAGGATTTGAGGAATCGTCGAAGCGCGACGGCGGATCGAAAACGGTGATTGTTGCGGCAGCGGACGATCAGGTCGGCCAGCGCCGCATCGAACGTTTCCCGGTGTCCATCCGGAACCAATTCTGGGAAACCCGCTTCTTTGGCCAGCGACGCCAACGGATGATCAGACCGAAAGGGCAGCCCCTTCTTGGCGCGAAATGCGCGGAAGAGACATTCAGCCGCGAGGCCCGAAGCGTAGATCGTCAGCACGTATTGCCCGCCACCGTATAAAAGCACCAGCGACGCAGCATGCTCCTTCGCCGCATTGAGGTACACCTCGGCATTGATCTCTCCTCCGGGCTTGGTCGTCTTTTGCTTCATGTCTGGCATTCTATACCACGGTTGCCGGTGTTTCCGCGGCGTCAATCACTGGTTTATCGACGTGTGTGCTGGCTTCCAACACCCGGCGGTAATCGGTGGGCATCACCTTGACGAACTTCTTAAGCGATGATTTCCACCGATCAAGAATATCTCCGGCGCGCTTGCTCTGAGTGTAGCTGTGATGGTTTTCGATCAGGCTGCGCAGGAGTTCGGCGTCTTCATCGGTGACTTCTTCAAGTGCCACCATTTCGGTATTGCACAGCTTGGGGAAGTTGCCGGTTTCGTCCAGCACGTAGGCGATCCCGCCGCTCATCCCTGCGGCGAAGTTGCGGCCGGTCTGGCCGAGCACGACCACCCGCCCGCCGGTCATGTATTCGCAGCCGTGGTCGCCTACGCCTTCCACCACTGCCATCGCGCCGGAGTTACGAACGCAGAAGCGTTCGCCGACCACGCCGCGCAGGTAGATTTCGCCGGCGGTTGCGCCGTAGCCGATGACGTTGCCGGCGATGATGTTCTGTTCGGCGAGAAAATCGCACTTGGCCGGCGGGTAAATGATGATCGTCCCGCCGGCGCATCCTTTGCCCACATAGTCATTCGCGTCGCCTTCCAGTTCGAGTTTGACGCCGTGCGCCAAAAACGCGCCAAAGCTCTGCCCGGCCGAGCCGGTGAACTTGAAGTGGATCGTGTCGTCGGGCAAACCCACGTTGCCGTATTTCTTGGCGATCTGCCCGCTGAGCGTTGCGCCCACCGTGCGATGAATGTTGCGGATCTCCAGCTCGCCGTACACCTTGATGCCGGCTTCAATCGCGGGCTTGGCGAGCTTCAGCAGTTTCGTGTTGTCCAGCGAATTGTCCAAGCCATGATCCTGCGTAGTCGTACAGCGAAGTGAATCGCCGTCACGCAGCTTGTGTTGATACAGGATGGGAGACAGGTCGATGTGCTTTGCCTTCCAGTGATTGCTGAAATCGGCGAACTTCAGCACGTCCACCCGGCCTACCATTTCATCCACCGAGGCAAAGCCCAGTTCGGCCATGATCTCGCGCAGTTCTTCGGCGATGAAAAACATGAAGTTGATCACGTGCTCGGGCTTGCCGGTGAATTTCTTGCGCAGCTCCGGGTCTTGCGTGGCAATGCCGACGGGGCAGGTGTTGAGGTGACACACGCGCATCATCACACAACCGGCGGCGATGAGTGGGGCGGTGCTGAAGCCGATTTCTTCGGCGCCCAAAAGCATCGCAATGGCGACATCGCGCCCGGTCTTAATCTGGCCGTCGGTCTGAATTCGCACGCGGCTGCGCAGGCCGTTCATGACCAGCACTTGCTGCGTTTCGGCCAGGCCAAGTTCCCACGGCAGACCGCAATGTTTGATGCTGGTGAGCGGCGAGGCGCCCGTTCCGCCCGAATCGCCGCTGATGAGGATGTGATCGGCCTTGGCCTTGGCCACACCGGCGGCGATGGTGCCGACGCCGACTTCGCTCACCAGTTTTACGCTGATACGGGCGGCGGGGTTGGCGTTTTTCAGATCGTGAATGAGCTGCGCCAAATCTTCGATCGAATAAATATCATGGTGCGGCGGCGGGGAGATAAGCCCCACGCCGGGCGTGCTGTAACGCAACTTGCCGATGTACGCATCGACCTTGTAACCGGGCAACTGCCCGCCCTCGCCGGGCTTGGCACCTTGCGCCATTTTGATCTGCAATTCATCCGCGTTCGCCAGATACTCCGCTGTTACACCGAACCGGGCGGACGCGACTTGCTTAATCGCGCTGCGCCGGCGGTCGCCGTTCTCGTCGGCCTTGAATCGGCGCGGGTCTTCTCCGCCTTCGCCGGTGTTGGATTTCCCGCCGATGCGGTTCATGGCGATGGCGAGCGTCTCGTGCACTTCGGTGCTGATGCTGCCCAGCGACATCGCGCCGGTGACGAAGCGTTTAACGATCGCCGTCGCCGCTTCGACTTGATCGAGCGGGATGGACGGCTGCACGTCTTTCTTGAATTCGAGCAAACCACGCAACACCGATTTCTGGCGCGATTGGTCGTTGAGGAGCTTGGTGTATTCCTTGAAGACCTTGAACCCCGGGCCGTCACGGAAGGGGGCATTTGGTGGCACAGACATTCCTGTCTGTGTTTCCGATTTCTTAATGCCATTGGTGCTCGAATCGGAGACACAGACAGGAATGTCTGTGCCACCAGGATTGGTTCCAACCGTCAGTCGCACCGCGTGCTGCAATTTGGCGACAACATCCGGGTTGTACATGTGGTACTCCCCGTCGCGACGCCACTGGTATTGCCCGCCGGTTTCGAGCACCGGTTCCTGCACATCAATCGGCGGAAACGCACGGCGGTGACGTGCCAGGGTTTCCTGCGCGATGATCGTCAGATCAATGCCGCTGATTCGACTCGCGGTGTTGGTGAAGTAGCGGTCGATCACCGCCTTGCCGATGCCGATCGCCTCAAAGATCTGCGCGCCGCGGTAGCTTTGGACCGTGCTGATGCCCATCTTGCTGGCGACTTTCAGAATCGCCTTGTTGGCGGCCTTGATGTAGTTCTTGCGGGCGCTATCGAAGGTGAGGCCTTCGGGGAGCATACCGTCTTTGTCTAAATCGGCGATGGTTTCCAAGGCGAGATACGGATTCACCGCGCCGGCCCCGTAACCAATCAGGCAGCAGAAGTGGTGCGCCTCGCGGGCTTCGCCGGTTTCGATCACCAGGCCGCATTGCGTGCGCGTGCCCTGGCGAATGAGGTGATGATGAACGGCGGCGGTGGCGAGCATGGCGGGAATGGGCGCGGCCTCGGCGCTCACGCCGCGATCGGAAAGGATCAGGATCGACGCGCCGTCGGCCACGGCTTCGGCGGCCTGGTCCATGAGACGTTCCAGCGCGTGTTCAAGCCCGGCTTCCCCTTCATCCACCGCGAACAGCATGGGAAGCGTCATGGCGCGCAATTCGCCGACATTGATCCGCCGCAACTTTTCCAAGTCGGTATTGCTGATGATCGGGCTTTTGAGCTTGACCAAATGGCAATGCTCGGGCGATTCCTCCAACAGGTTGCTCTCGCGACCCAAATAGGTGTAGAGCGACGTGACCAGCTCTTCACGAATCGCATCCAGCGGCGGATTGGTCACCTGCGCGAACAACTGCTTGAAATAATTGTAGAGCAACTGCGGCTTGTCGCTCAGGCACGCCAGCGGCGTATCGGTGCCCATCGAGCCGATCGCTTCCTGCCCGGTGACGGCCATTGGCGTCATCAAAAGCTTCAAGTCTTCGTTGGTGTAGCCGAAGGAGTGTTGTTGTTGAAGTAGCGGAGAGCCGATAGTGGATAGCTCAGAAGGAGAATTCTTGCTTTGTTTTTTTTGCTCTTCGCTATCCGCTATCCGCTTTCGGCTCTCCGCTGACGGCAACGAATCCAGCTCGACCAGATTCTCCACCAGCCATTTTCGCCACGGTCGTTTGTCAACCAGTTCATCTTTGATCTCTTGATCGTCGACGATTCGACCTTGCTTAGTGTCGATGAGAAAAATCTTGCCCGGCTGCAACCGCCATTTCTGGGCGACGTCTTCGGGCTTCACGGGTACTGCGCCGACTTCGCTGGCCATGATGACGAGTTCGTCCTTGGTCACGTAGTACCGGCTGGGGCGCAGGCCGTTGCGGTCGAGTACCGCGCCGATCAGTTCGCCGTTGGTGAAAGCGATGCTGGCCGGGCCGTCCCATGGTTCCATTAAGCAAGCGTGATATTCGTAGAACGCCCGGCGGTCGGGGTCCATTTGCGTGTTGTTCTGCCACGCTTCGGGGATGACCATCAGCACGCTGTGCGGCAGGCTTCGGCCGTTGACGGTGAGGAACTGGATCATGTTGTCCAGCGTGGCCGAGTCGGACGATTGCTCGCCGAGGATTGGATACATCTTCTTCAACTCATCGCCGAAGGTGGCGCTTTCCAAACTGCCGGTGCGGGCGCGCATCCAGTTGCGGTTGCCGCGCAGCGTGTTGATTTCTCCGTTGTGCGCCAGGTAGCGGAACGGGTGGGCCAGTCGCCAACTGGGAAACGTGTTGGTGCTGAACCGCGAGTGGACGACCGCGAAATGGGATTGAAATTCCTTGTCGGCCAAGTCGGGGTAATAACGACGCAGTTGAGCGGCGGTGAGCATGCCTTTGTAGACGATGCGGTTGGTGCTCATCACGCTGATGTAAAAGATATCCTTGTTGTCTTTGTGAACGTCGCCGTATTCGATCTGGTTCTCGGTGCGCTGCCGGACGAGGTAGAGCCGGCGGTTGAAATCTCCGCGGTTGTAGAACTTTTCATCCATGCCGATGAAGCACTGGCGCATGCGCGGCTCGACGGTTTTGGGCGTCGGGCCGACGAACGCTTCGTTGGTCGGCACGTCGCGCCAGCCGAGCACTTTCATGCCGTAGCTCTGGGCGGTGGTTTCGAGAATCCGCTGGCCTTCCTCGCGGGCCACCAGATCTTTGGGCAGCATGCACATCGCCACGGCATATTCGCCGGCTTTGGGAAGCTTGAAGCCCCATTTCACTGCTTCCTTGCGGAAGAACTTATCGGGCATGGAGACCATAATGCCCGCGCCGTCGCCGGAATCGGATTCACAACCGCACGCGCCGCGGTGCTCCATGTTTTCGAGCATCTGCAGCGCGTCGTTGACGATCCGGTGCGAAGCCTTCCCCCGAATATGACAAATGAAGCCCACGCCGCACGAATCATGTTCGTACTGCGGGTGATACAGCCCGATGGGGGCCGGAAGACCAGAGAATCGACGCTGACCCGATGCATCCATGATGCGTTATCCAATCGCCAAAAGCGCAATGCGTTAGATTGTAACGTGAATCTTAGCAGGCATTTAGACGCAGTGGGTGGACGGCGTCAGAAATGACCAACGGAGGGGGTGACCACCGCCGGCGAGCCTGCTGCACAAATAGGCAGAAATCGAGTGCGAACAACACCGCATGCCTAATCGATAGGCACTCTTTCCGCCAATCTGCGGTGACGGAGTATAGCATGCAAGGTGCGTTCCGCATGCAAGAAAACAAGCGGAATCGACCGTGCATGGCGAAACAGGATTGTGATTGTATATTATTTGATATACAATTTCAGGTGCGGCGTTCGTGTTGCCAATCAATCGGAACCAAATGGCAAGCGAAGGACAATTTCGACATGTAAAGAAAATGTTGGAATCCTGTGGCTGGAAACTCGTTCGCATTGCCGGCTCTCACCACATTTTTGAACGCGTCGGCGAACCGCGCCATCTTTCGATTCCGGTACACCGAGGAAAGGTGAAACCCGTTTATGTCCGCCAAGTTCGAAAAGCCTGTGAAAAAGCCTGAAAACAATGCGATTGGCCGTCCGATCGGCCCCGGCATACTTCAGCGCGCCCGTGCGATTTCGGCTCAGTATCGCATTGTCCTGGAACCGCAGGACGACGGCGGCTATCTGGGGAGATGTCTTGAGATGCCATTGGTTATGGGCGACGGCAAGACGCCCGATGCATGTGTTGAAATGACGCGCGATGCCATTGTTGGCGTTGTGGGATACATGCTCGAGCAAAGGCAGTCGCCACCTGCGCCGGCGCGCGATCGCGCCCGCGATCAGCAGATCAACATCCGACTGACCATTGAAGAGAAAGCTTTGCTCGAAGAAGCCGCGCGGCAGCAGGGGTTTCGGGGCGTGTCCGATTTTGTTCGATCGCGGTCGCTACAGGAACTGCGGACATAGAGACGCAGCGGAGTGGCGACTGCATTGTGTTTGGGACTGTGAGCAACCCTGCCGACATTCATGGCCACCGGGTTGCTTGCCGCGATCGCGATGGTGTTCGTGCGCCCATCATCGCGGCTTATTATTGCTTTGATAGTGGCTCCACATGTGCCCGTCGGGGTCGAGCCAGTCGAAGCTCCATCCGCCGGGGGCTTCGCTTACGGGGGTTACGATCGTAACGCCCTTTCGCGCCAGCCGCTCGGCGACCGCGTCGATTCCGCCGTCTTCTAAGCTGAAGACGATGATGGGTGTCTTGCCGGGTTTATCTTGGCCCTGGAAAAACACCAGCGTGATATCGCCGACGTCGCCCATCATGAAGTGATCGCCTTCGTGGCCTTCTTCTTTCTCTTTGTCATCGAGCGGGAGGACGCGAACATTGATGCCCAGGGTGTCGCGATAGAACGATTCCGATCGTTTGAGGTCGGCCACGCGGTAGACGATTGCGCCGATTCTGATCGCTGTTGCCATAGCTGATTCCTCTCTACTGCAGTTGATTGAATTGGCATCTGAGGACGGACGGCATGGAATGCCGTGGCAGACAAGAATGTCTGCCCCGCCGGAGCCTATTCAACTCTTACTCGTGTTGCCGCGGCACGCGATTGTGTGAGCTTTTTTTCGACAGGACAATCAGGTGCCCATCGGGGTCGTGCGTGCCGAGGTCGCCTTCACGCAGCAGTACCGAAAGTAACGCCCGTCGCAGCAGGCCGAGTTCCAGCCGCGTTCGAATTGTCGAACGCAAATTAGGCAAATCGGCGGGGCGGGCGGCAGGGTCGAGCTTAATCATTGCCTTGCGGACGCTGGTGAGGCGCTGCCGCAGCGATGCATCGTTTAATCCGAGGATGCTGGCGATCTCCTTGCGATTGAGTCCATGCAACGCCAGCACCGCCACCGACCGCGCGCCGCGCGGCAGCAGCGAGACCGCCGCTAGCCACGCTTCGACTTCGTCGTTTGACGAGGCTTTAGCCTGCTCGATCGGCGCCTGCCCAACCTCGCGCTGTTTCCTGCGCCCGGCCGAGCGGGCTTCCATGAGGGCCGTGTTGGGAATCACACCAACGAATCAGGCGGCGTTGGCGGCATCGGTCAGATCTTGTCGGCCGGCGGCATCGGCGGTGATGAGCGCGTTGTGAAGCAGGTCGGCGGCTTCATCGGCGCGCCAGGCATGACGTCGGGCGACGGCGAGCCAATGGGCGTAGTTATCCGGGGTTATCATGCGAAACAGTCCGCGCGCTGCTTAATTTCAGTTCGCAGTTTGCCCAATCTAACAGCCAAAAGCGATTTATCGCGCAAGTCTTATCAGAATTGTATTGACTACGACCCCCATCTGGGGTTTACTAGAAGGTTGAGAAATGTTCATTCGGTGCCGGCATGTCTCCACGTCTTGGCCGGACGATTGAAGTTTGAGAACGACACTTCTTTTGATTGGAAGGGATAATTATGCAGAGGTTTACGCGTACCCGTGCGCTGTTCGCAGCCACAATCGGTATTTTTGCGGCGGCCAACCTGGCTTTTGGGCAGGTTGTGATTAACGAAGTCGTTTACGACGACGGCAGCACCGATGACCGCGAATTCGTTGAGTTGTTCAACCCGACCGCCAATCCGGTGACGATCGGCGGCTGGACTCTCGGCGGGCGCGACCCGACAGCCGCCAACGCGACGGTGACCATCACCGCGGGCACCGTTCTCGCCCCGGGCGGGTATTACGTCATCGGCAACACCGGCGTGCTAAACGTAAACCAAGTGGTCGCCGCGAATGCGTTCGAAAACGATAACGAAACGCTTGAACTGAGCAACGGTGCCACCCTCGTTGATGCGCTGGGCTATGAAATCAACAAAGGCGCGGCGTTTGCGGCGCCGGTCGCCGGCCAGATCGGGCCGGGTTACTGGGGCAACACGCAGGCGTCCGACATTGCTGGCACTCCGCTGAATGCCACCGGCGGCCTCGCTCGCTGGGTGGATGGACGCGATACCGATAACAACGGTCGTAATTTCGGTTTCCGCCCGTCGACACCGGGCACCACCAACAATCCGACCAACATCACGGCTTACATCGCTCCGGACGTAACCGGCGGCACGGTGGGCAGCGTGGTACCGGGTTTTGCCTTCTCGTTCGTGGCTCCTAAAGTGGTCGATCCGACGGTAGTCGACGCCGCCGTTCCCCCCATCAATCCCAACGTCATTCCCCCGTCGCCGGCCGGCAACCGCGCCATTATCGCGTGGGATCCGAGCGGAGGCGGCAACGGCGTGGCGGCGGCTGAAACCTTCAATACGACCGCCTCCAGCTTCAACATCCTGGCTTACTTGGACACCCGCGATCTTCCCTTGATGAGTAACACAGCCGGCGCGAGCTTCCGCGGGTCGGAATTCACGTTCTACGGCATCGGCAGCGGCGACGCCCTCGCCAACCCCACCAACCTCAGCGGTTTCACCGGTTTCACCACGGTGCGGGATGCCGGTATCACCGGCGTGCACTGGGTTTATGAAAAAGTCGGCGAAACCGGCGCCGCTTTGGGAGACGTATCCGAGAAACTCTACCTCGTAGATGCCAACGACGGCGGCGATCAAAACGCCGGCGATTGGACTATCCTCGCCACGCTGGATCTCGCGGCTCGAAGCTCGGCCTGGTTTAACCTGGGCATCTCCATCGATGCCAGTGGCAACGGCGTGGCAACTTTCGACACGACGACGGTCAACTTCACGACGTCGACTGCGCTCAACGGCGCTTCATTCGCGGTGGGTTACCGCGAGAACACGCAGATCGGTGCCGATGGCACGCCGGATGCAATCCTGCGGCCGGCAACCTTCAGCGCGGTTCCCGAACCCGCAACCGCCGGCGTGCTGGCGCTTGGCGCGTGCATGTTGGGTCTGCGTCGTCGCAAATAATCGACGAACGCCCAACAGTTGTTTTGCAATCAGAGCGTGGCGGTCAGATATGGCCGCCACGCTCGTTTTATTTTCCAAGACACAGGGCAATCGCCGCGCCGGCGTCAACCCATCGGTCGTCAACGAATGCCCGGCGGCGAAGTGTGGTTTCTTTGACGGGAGTGATCTGCAAGACGTTGTACGCGTTGCACTGCTCGCGCCGCCGCGTGCTGATCGCGCTGCCGGCCAGGATATTCAGCATCGGTCGACGCACCTGCGGATGCTGCAAGCACACGTCGCCGCGATAGCTCATGTGCACGTGCCCGCCGAGGATCAAGTCGATGCCGAGTTGCTCAAGCACCGGCAGTGCATGACGCGCGCCGTGGATGATTCCGTGACAATGGCCTCCACCCGGCTCGATGAACGGATGATGGGCCACGAGGATTCGCATTTGATGCAACGCTGCCTCCTCCTCCTTGTACTCGGGTAGGGGGCCGGAGGGAGGGTCGTCGGCTAACGGCGCATTTCTCGCTTCGGCGCTCGTATCACCCTGCCGGACTACTGAGCGTGGGAGGATGGCACGATCCGGCGTGAAGAGTTGTTTGAGTTTTTCCAGGTGACGCGCGCGAACCTTGCCGTCTTTCCAAAACCCACTCAACCGCGGCGCGATTCGGCAGGCGGTGTTGATGCCTACGACATGCACGTCATCATTCTCAAATTCCGGATACTCATCGACGGTGATGAACTGCCTGAACCGCCCGAACGGATCGCGCAGCCGGCGGAGTAAATCGTAGAGCGGCACGTCGTGGTTCCCCGGCACGATGATCTGCGGAATCGGCAGCCGATCGATCAGCGCTCGCGCCGCTTTATACTGCTCCGGTCGGGCGCGCTGGGTCAGGTCGCCGCTGATAACGACCAAATCCGGGCGGAGCAAATGAAGATCCCCCACCAACGCCTCCACCGCCGCCGAATCGATTCGACCGAAATGCAGATCGGAAATGTGGGCGATGGTGGTCATTGTCTTGTTCCCCCTCCTGGTACTCCGGGAGGGGGTTGGGGGGAGGGTCGATGCGCGAGCGACACATTTCGCCGTTCGACCCTCCCCCTGCCCCCTCCCGGAGTACAAGGAGGGGGAAACGCTAACGCGACATGAAGTACACGATCGTTCCCACCATCGTCAAAATCATCAGTACGAATGCCGTGATCTTCATTGCGCTGTACGGCCGCTGACCCTGCACTTCGCCGGTTCGGCCGTTGACGAGGAACAGGTAGCCTTTGTTGTGATAATTGTAGGCGCTGATCCACACCGGTAGAAGGATGTGTTTGAATGCCATGTCGCGGTGGGCGGTCTGATACCAGTCGATGCGTTGATGATCGCCGCCGATGTCGCGGTGGATCATCTGCTGTACGGCGGCATCCATGATTACCGTGCCACGCTGCCAACCCTGCGGCAAATCGACGTGATACGCCTCGGCGATGAAGCCACTTAAGTACCGTTCATCAAATGGAAGGAGATTGCCCAGATCCCACGGTTCGAGTTCTTCGCCGTAGCCTTTGGGAAGAGACGTGGTGGCGAGGACCAGCACATCGTTGAAGAAGTGATGGATCGTTCCGCTGGCCGGGTACCAGCGGATCTTCTGAACTTGCCGCGTGCGCGTGACACTCTTGCCGTTTTCAATCGTGGTGTAAGTTTGCGTTTCGAAGTAATTTTCGCCGCGTTGGCCGCGATAGGGGCTTGTGGTGTTGCTGTCGAACGTCCACGCCGGGAGGTAGGTTCCGCCGATTTTTTGTTGTTCGGCGTTGCGTTTGAGTGCGCCGGGCGCGAACCACCGTGAATGGATCCATCGCTTGAAGCTGTCCGCCGCTTGCTGTTGCGTGATGTGAAACGGCAGCAAAGATTGCGGCTTGATCAACCGCTTGCTGATCGCCTGCGCCACAATCGCCTTGCCGCAGAACACACACTCCGCCGCCGTCACACCTTCCTTCATGGTCTGCTCGGCGCCACAGCCGACGCAACGCACCAGCAGCGTTTCAACCATGCTGGCATTGGATTGAAGCTGACGAAGATGCTCCTGCAAATCCAGTTCATCAATCGCCGCCGCGGCATTGGGAGCGATCTCGTTGAGCCAGCCACAGTAGACGCACTTGAGCGACGTGGTGCCCGGATCAAACTCCAGCATCGCGCCGCATTGGCCGCAGGGGAATTGCCTCCCCCGCCCAGTACTCTGGGAGGGGGCTGGAGGGAGGGAGGAGTCGTGGTGCTCACTGGTCATCCGAACTTGACTCCACACAACTCTGCAATATGGTCAACGACTCTTTCAATGTCATGATAAATCTGTGCGTTCGAGAATCGGACCACGCGCAGTCCTCGCCAGTCAGGCTCCTGGACGCGCAGGTCATCTTTTTCGACCTGTGTTGGATCATCGTGTGATGACCCATCCAGCTCGATAACTAAATGGTGCGCCGCACAATAGAAGTCAACGATGAAACTTCCGATGCGGTGCTGCCTGCGAAATTGGTTGCCGCCAATCTGACCGGCGCGAAGCCGACTCCACAACTTGACCTCTGCCGGCGCCGAAGCGCGCCGTAGTTGACGGGCGTTGTCGCGAAGCACTCGGCGTAACTCTGGATTGGGCTTTCGTTGAAATCGCATGGCGCAGGCTCACCCAACTAAGACCGAACAGCCCTCCCCCCGGCCCCCTCCCTGGGTACAGGGCGGGGGAGTCACGGTAACGCCGGGGGGCCGAACAGCTGCTGCAACTCCGCGATCGTTTCCGCCGCCGTCCAGTTCGTCATGCCGTGTTTCCACACGAGCGTTTGCCGGGTGATTCGGCCGGCGCCGATCTGTGATTGAACGGCGGCGGCGTCGAACGGGCCGGTTTGCTGGTTATCGATCGCGACGAAAAACTGCACGCCTTGTGATGGCAGGGGAGGGGGCGCGCCCTTTGAAGAAACACTTGAAGAACCGCTCGAAGAATCCGGGGCTGAAGCGCCCGGCTTGGTTTGCAGTGCAGCGCCCATCTGGTTGGCCATTGCCATGCCCGCGCCCATGCCGGCGCCGATCCCGGCTATTCCACCGGGATTCTGCGCGGCTTCGCGAATCGCTTCGGCGCTTTGGTACTGCATGTACTTGTTCAAGTCGCCCAGCACGCCCATGCTCGTGCGCTTGTCCAGCGCCTGTTCCACCTCCGGCGGGAGGCTGATGTTTTCGACGACCAATTGCGTGACTTCCAAGCCAAATTGCGCGAAATCCGGATTGATCCGGCCCAGCAGCACTTTGCCCAGTTCGTCCTGATTGGCGGCCATGTCAAGAACCGGAATTTTGCTCTCGGCGGCGGCGTCGGCGAAGCGCGCAACCATCAAGTCGCGCAACTGATCGCCGATTTGGTCGATCGTAAACCGCGCGTTGGTGCCCACGACGGTTTTCAGGAACGTGCCGATTTGATTCACGCGCACCGCAAACGTGCCGAAGGCGCGCAGCCGCACCGGCCCGAATTCCGGGTCGCGCATCATGATCGGGTTTTTCGTTCCCCACTTGCGGTCGGTGAACGTGCGCATGCTGACGAAATACACCTCGGCTTTGAACGGCGAGTTGAAGCCGTACTTCCAGCCGCGCAACGTAGAAAGGATCGGCAGGTTCTTCGTGTCGAGCGTAAAGGTGCCCGGAAATTCAAACACGTCCGCGATCGCGCCTTCGTTAATAAACGCCGCGGCCTGGCTCTCGCGGACGATCAGCTTCGCGCCATTCTTGATTTCATTCTGATACCGCGGGAACCGCCAGACCATCGTATCGCGCGAGTCGTCCAGCCATTCGATGATGTCGATCAGTTCGCCGGTGAGTTTGTCCCAAATGCCCATGTTGTTGTCTCCAATACGATCAAGCATAACCGGTGTAAATCAGAATGACGAACGCGGTCCCCGCCTGAAGGTGGGGCAGATAAGAATGTCTGCCCCACCAAAGGTTGCATTCGGCATTCGTGCTTCGGATTTGATTCGGATTTCTGATTTCGTCATTCGGATTTACAAACAAGTTTCATCCGTTGACCTTTCACAACTGCGTCAGGTCCTCCACGATCGCCATTGGCCTCAGGTTCTCGGGCACCATCATCACGTCGCGGCGGCGCGATACGCCGGTGAGGGTGAGGATGCCTGAGATGCCCACATTCAGCCCGCCGGCGATGTCGGCTTCGAGGTTGTCGCCGATCAGCACGCACTCATTCGTATTCACCCCCAAATGCTTGCAGAAATCAGTGAAGAATTCCGCCTGCGGTTTGCCGCAATAACTGGGCGTAGCGTTTGCGGCGTAAGCGAGCAGTTGCGTCAGCGCGCCGCTACCGAACTCAATGCCGCGCCTGCTGGGGAACACGCGGTCGCTGCACAGCCCGACGATCGCGGCGCCGCCGCGCGCCAGTTGAAGCGCGATGCGGGCGCGGTCTTCGCTGTAGTGCTGCGAGGTGGGCGCGGCCACGGCCACCACGTCGCACGGCTCGCCGCCGGTTTTTACCCAGTCGACCCGGCCGTCGAGCATGTCGTGAATCGCCAGCGTGCTGAGGTTGAACACCCGAACGCGCCGACCGAGCTTTTCGGGCGAGAACCGTTCGAGCACATGATCAGCGGCATGGGCGGCGGCGGTGTAGATGCGCGCGGCGTCGACCTCGATGGCCATCCCATGCAGCCGCATCTGCACGCGCAGCGGCCCGGCGCCGGAGTTACTGATCACGCCGACAATCTTGTGCATCGCCTGAAGCCGGCGAACCAGGTCGGCGGCGCCGGGCAGGGCGTGATCGTCGTGGGCCAGCGTGCCATCGAGGTCGAGCAGCACGGCGCGGAATGGACTAAAGTCAAAGGGTGTCACGCGACCGACTCCGATGCGGCGATTGCTCTCACACTTCCCCTCATGGTAGTTTTGGAGAGAGTCCGATGGCGGGCATTTCTTGTTTGGGCGACCGACTCCATGGTGATAGACTACCGGACAATGCCACGCGCACCAGTTCATCGTGGTCAAACCATGATCGCCCTTCGCTCGCGGCGACAGGGTTATCAGATTGCCAGCCAGATTCTCAACCCGCACATTCACCTTGTTGACGCTGTGTGCAAGCAATGCCGACATAAGAGCATCGAAACAGCCGCGACGCATCGGCCTATGAAATGCCCACTTTGTGGCGGGTCGTTGCGGTGGGCCGAGCAAACGCGCGATATTTTTCCACCGTCGCGAGAAGTCGCATTCGATCCATCGCTGTCGATGGCGCTCATGCCCGACGATGCGGTTGAGCTTTCGTGCCGGGAATGCCGCACAAGGCAGTGGTTTTGTCCCGATTCGCAACAATACGGTGTCTGGTGCGCGCAGTGCGATGCCGAACTCATTCCCGCCGAAGACTGGTTTCGCCAACACTGCGAAGCCGCCCCAACGAGGCAACGCATTCGCCGGGAGACGATGGATTGGATCGCGTTGTTCGTGTTGTTCACATTTGTCATTGTCCCAATGGCCGTGATTATCGCGCTTCTTGTGGCGATGCGCTAAACTGCGGGTGTCAGTCGTTCGCCTTTCCATCTCATTTCCAGTAAAATGCCCTATCATTTTCAACTGGAAATAATGTCCGAACAAAACCCGATAATAGAACGCATCGAAGACCTGCAGATCGAACAGGAACTGCAGGATTCTTACCTTACCTACGCGATGAGCACGATCATGGATCGTGCCCTGCCCGACGTGCGCGACGGCCTCAAGCCTTCGCAGCGGCGCATTCTTGTCGCGATGAATGACCTCAACCTCACCCCCGGCCGCAAGCACATCAAGTGTGCCAAGATCGCCGGCGATACGAGCGGCAACTACCACCCGCACGGTGAAGCGGTGATTTATCCGACGCTTGTTCGCATGGCCCAGGAATGGAACATGCGGCATCGGTTGATCGACGGACAGGGCAACTTCGGCAGCACCGACGACGACCCGCCGGCGGCCATGCGATACACCGAAGCGCGCATGACCGCGCCCACGGTTGACATGATGGCCGATATGGATTTGGACACTGTCGATTTCCAGCCCAACTATGACGAACGCCTGATGGAACCGATGGTTCTTCCATCGAAGTTTCCCAACTTGCTGGTGAACGGCTCGACCGGTATCGCCGTCGGCATGGCGTGCAACCTCGTGCCGCATAACCTGCGCGAGATTTGCGATGCCATCGTCGCGGTCATCAACAAACCTGAGATCACGCTGCCGGAATTGCTGACAATTGTGCCCGGGCCGGACTTTCCCACCGGCGGAACCATTTGCGGGCGCGACGGCATCATCGAAGCCTACACCGCCGGCCGCGGGCGGTTGACGCTGCGCGCCAAGATTCATGTGGAAGAGAACAAGAACGGCCGCAAGTCGATCATCGTCGACGAGCTGCCTTACAACGTCATCCGCAAAGACATTCTGCAGCAGATTTCCGACGGCGTGAAAGACGACCGCATCAGCGACGTGAGCGACGCCAACGACCACTCCGGCCGTGAGCACAAATGCCGGATGGTGGTTGACCTGAAGCGCGACGCCGACCCGGATATCGTCATCAACCAGTTGTACCAGTTCACCAGCCTGCAGATCACGGTGAGCATGATCAACATCGCGCTGGTGAACCGCCAGCCGCGCACCATGGGGCTGAAGGAACTGATTCAGCACTTCATCGAACACCGCAAAGTGGTCATCACCCGGCGGACGAAACACCTGCTCAAGAAGGCCCAGCAACGCGGGCATATTCTCGAAGGCCTGATCTTCGCGGTGTGCGATATTGATGAAGTGGTGAAGCTGATAAGGTCGAGCAAGACGCGCGACGAGGCGATCGAGAAATTGCGCACGCGAGCCTTCCGTATCGCCCCCAGCCACCCGGCGGCGGCGCAGATTCCCGAAACGCTCATGCAGCGCGCCCAGCGCGATATACTGCTCACGCAGGTGCAGGCCGAGGCAATCGGTCGCTTGCAGCTCATCCAGCTCGTTGGGCTTGAGATTGATCGTCTGGTGAAGGAATACCGCGAAGTCACTGGCGAAATTGAGGGATACGAAGCGATTCTGGCCGACCCGAAATTGGTCGAAGACATCATTCGAGAAGACACGTTCGAGATCAAAGAGAAGTACGGCAACGACCGCCGAACCGAAATCACCGGCGCGGTTGGCGATATGAACATGGAGGCGCTGATCACGCCCGAAGACGTCGTCGTCACCTTCAGCCACGAAGGCTATGTGAAGCGCATGCCCACCGGCACCTACCGCAGCCAGGGCAGAGGCGGCCGGGGGATCAAGGGGACTGAATCGCGCGAGGGCGATTTTGTCGAGTGCCTGTTTATCGCCAACACGCACGACCACCTGCTGTTCTTCACCAACACCGGCCGCGTGTACGACAAGCGCGTGTTTGATGTGCCGGAGATGAGCCGCACCAGCCAGGGGCGCAGTGTGGCCAACCTGCTTTCGCTTCAAACTGGCGAGAAGGTGCGCAACGTGCTGGCGATCAAAGACTTTGCCAAGGAAGAGCAGTTCCTCGTGTTCGCCACCGCCAAAGGCGTGGTGAAGAAGACAGCGCTGAGCGCGTACGAGAACATCCGCCAGACGGGCATCATCGCCATCGGCCTGGAAGAGGGCGATGCGCTGATTGGCGTGGCCGTCACCAGCGGCAAGGATCACATTATGCTCGGCACCAAGACCGGGCTGGCCGTGCGGTTTGAAGAAGATCAGGTTCGCGCCATGGGCCGCCCCGCCGGCGGGGTGACCGGCGTGCGGTTCAAGCGCGACGGCGATGCGGTGGTCGATATGATCGTCGTGCCGTCCGGCCAGAACAACGGGCAAGTGCTTACCGCTTGCGTGAACGGCTTCGGCAAGCGCACCAGCCTCGAAGACTACCCGCTCAAAGGCCGCGGCACGCAAGGCGTGATCAACATTGACGCCACCGATCGCAATGGCGAAGTGGTGGGCATGAAGCTGGTTCATCAAACCGACGAACTCATGATGATCACCGAGAAGGGCATTCTCATCCGCACCAAGATTGCCGAGATCCGAGAAACCGGCCGCATCGCCTCGGGTGTGCGGCTGATCAAAGTCGACGACGGCGACAAACTGGTGGCAATGGCGCGGGTGGAGCCGGAGGATGAAGTGCCGCCGGAGGTGGCCGATGATGGCGCACCACCGAGCGATCCGTCGCCCACAGATTCCGCGCCGACCGATCCGCCGGCGGCGGGGTGATGCGCCTCGCACTTGATACGGATGCCCGAGTTTTGCCGGGCGGAAACCAACGCGCCGAATGAACGCCGAGGCGCGGTATCGCGACGAAAACGAGAGTGGCGGGTGCCACGATTGGGCTCTCAGGCCAAGTCGTGCGGAGTCGGATTGCGTTAAACGAAGCGATACCCTCCACGCACTACTTGACTTCAGAGTCAAGTAGTGGCACCCAATCGCCGCCGCGCACGCGGGAATCATGCGGGATCCGCATGATTTTGTTTGTCGATTCGTCAGCCTTTTTTGCGATAATACTCTCTTGCCATGACCGTGAACGTAACAGATGAATCTTTCGGCAAGAAGCGAGGCAGCGCGAAGGTTAGGCGGTCGGCTCGTGAGCAAGCTGGAAAACTTCGTCGGCTTGAAGACGCGGTCGATCTCAAGGCTGCCCATAAAGCCCGCAACGTAGTGGGGGCGCTTCCGCTGTCGATTGTCAAAGCTCGACTTGATTTCGAATAACGAACAGCATCGATCGGCGTCGGTGAGGATGATGTTCGTGGTCACGCGCTCCCGCCGCCGCGTATGATCCGCACGAATGACTCCCCCGACCCCGCCGCCGCCGTCGTCTGGTGAACCCATTTTCCAACCGTCGCTGCCAGACGCGGTCTTGTTACCGGCTAAATTGGTCGAGCCGCAATCGCCGCTGCGCGCGATCGTGAGCTGGCTGGTGATCGCCGGCTGTGTGGCGCTGATGATCGGGGTGACGATTGTTCGCAAGGGGATGCCCAAAGAGTTCAAAGGCCCGACCGCCCAGCATTTGATCAGCGCACGGTACGCGGTGGGGACGATGTCGATCACGCGCGCGATGACCGGCAACCCCTCCGCCGACACCGGCCGGCAACTGGCGCGGCAGGCGCGCGACGGCGCGAAGACCGACGTCGACAAGCTATACGCCGCCATCATCACCGCCGCCGTGGATTCTAAGGACGACGCGCGGCCGCTGCTCGATGGGCTGTCGAAATCCGCCGACGAAGCAACCGCGCGGGATGCAACCGACGTGCTGGCGATTCTCAACGATGGATCGGCCTCGCTGAACGCCGACGCGCGCGTGCGGCTCACCGATCGCCACGGCTGGATCGGCCGGCTGGCGCTGACGCTCGACCTGCCGCCGGGCGATCCGGATCGGCGCGCCGTGCTAGCCGACGGCGAGCAGACCTCGATCGTCCTGTTCGGATTCATCGCGGTGCTGGCCGTCGTTGCACTGCTGGGGCTGGCGCTGTTCATCACCGGCATCGTCATGTTCGCCATCGGCTCGATGCGCACGACGCCCACATCCGCCGTCGGCCGCGACGTGGCATTGCTGGAGGCGTTCGCGTTGTATCTGGCGCTCATATCATCCTCCATCTTGTGGAACGCGTTCGGTCTTCCCGGCGGGCGCGTCATCGGCACCGTGCTCGCATTCGGCTCGTTCGCCGTCGGTCTTGCCTGGCCGTTCATCCGACGCGCCGCATCGTTGAATCCCGGCGACGTCCGCCAAGCCATGGGCCTCCACTCGGGCCGCGGGTTCTTCGTCGAAGCGTTCTTTGGCGTCGCCGGATACATCGCGCTGTTCCCGCTCATGGTCGTCGGCATCACCATCACCGCCTATCTGTCGAGGGTGACGGGGACCGATGCGTCGCACCCCATCACCGAGCTTATCGTCGGTCCGCTGTGGCAGTTCGTGCTCGTGGCCGTACTGGCGGCGGTCTTCGCGCCGATTACCGAAGAGCTGATGTTCCGCGGCGCGCTGTTCGGTCACCTGCGCACGCGCTTGCCGTGGTTCGTCGCGGCGATGGTCGTCGCGCTGATCTTCGCCTCCATTCACCCGCAAGGCTGGGCGGGCATTCCGGCGCTGTCGATGATCGGGTTGAACCTGGCGCTGCTGCGGCAGTGGCGCGGGTCGATCGTCGCATCCGTCACGGCGCACGCCCTCAACAATGGCACGCTGGTGCTGCTGACTGGGTTGATGCTGCGGTGAATGCGCGGTTACTCGTTCTGCAGTGTCATCTCGCGCTGGGCATGATCGAACAGCTCGCCGGCGACGACTTCGAATCCGTCGACAGTCTTCGAGACCACCTTAGAAGCCCCTTCAAAATCCCCAATCTCTTTATACTGCAAACCCTCTAATACCAATTGTTTAACGCGCCGGGTTGCCGGGTCGGCGATCCAATACTCCGGCACACCTGCTTCGGCGTAGGCTTGCACCTTCTCCACATAGTCGCGGTGCTCGCCGCCTTCGCTGACCACTTCTATGACAAAATCGGCGTAGTCCCACATTTCGTTCTTTACGCGGTGCAGGTTCTCGCGCTTCATGAACAGCACATCCGGTTCGCGGTATTTACGTTCACGAATTTTCAGTTTGAACGTGGCGATGATTGAAAGGCCCGCTCGCCCGCCGTTAATCCGATGATTGTTCAATGAGTTGCAGAGCCACATCGCAATCAACTGGTGGAAAACCGTCGGCATCGGAAGCACCTCAATCATTCCGTCGGTAAATTCCACCAATTGCTTGGTGTTCAGTGCAAGGTATTCCTCCTCGCTCCATTCGCCTTGCGCTGGAAGAAGATCGACGATCTCCCACAGACGCTCGCCGCGTTTGCTCGGTCGGATCGGGATAGTGAGTTGTTGATCCATCATGTTTCAATTCTAGCTTGGCCAGTAGGTCGCTGCGAGGAAAAAAGTGAAGTCCTCAAATCCCCACCGTTTCCGCCACCACGTACAGCGGGCGCTGCTTGATCTCGTCGTAAATCCGTCCGATGTATTCCCCCAGAATGCCCACGCTGATCAGTTGCACCCCGCCTAAAAACAGGACCGTGAGCAGGATGGTGAAAAACCCCCGGCCCACCTGATTGGGGTACACCAAAGCAAGGATGATGTAGGTTGGAATTAATAGAAACGCAATAAACGACACGAAGAACCCGAAATACGTCACCCAGCGCAGCGGCTTGGTGCTGAAGCTGATCATGCCGTCGAGCGCATACTTAATCAGCCGGCGCAGCGTCTGCTTCGGCTTGCCGGCGGCGCGGTCTTTGCGGTCGTAGATCACCGTGGCCGATGAAAAACCCAGCCAGCTTCGCAAGCCGGGGATGAACCGGTTGCGCTCCGGCAGTTTGTTGAAATGATCGACCAGCACGCGATCCATCAATCCAAAGATGCCGGCATCGGGGCCGTGGGGAAGATCGGCGACGCGTTTGAGGATCGGGTAGAACAATCGGAAGCCCATGCCGCGCAGGCCGTGCAAATCGCCGCGCGTGCGGCGCTCGGCCAGGACAACTTTGTTGCCTTCCTTCCACTTACTCACCATCTCGGGAATCACCTCCGGCGGGTCCTGCAGGTCGCCGTCGATCAATACGACACAGTCGCCGCGCGCGTGATGAATCCCCGCGGAGACGGCGGGCTGATGCCCGAAGTTGCGGCTGAGCATCACACTCTTGATCCGCCCGTCTTCAGAATTGAACTGCCGCATCAGCAGCGCGCTATCGTCGCGGCTGCCGTCGTTCACCAGAATCAATTCCCACGGGTCGCCGGTCGAGTCCAGCGCCGCCGTCATCCGGCGGCGCAGCTCGGGGAGGTTCTCCTGCTCGTTGAAGATGGGGACGACGATGGAAATCATGGTTTCATGCGTTGCGGGTTGGTGGTGGTGCGCGTCGCGTTAATTTCCGAATCGTTATGACCCCTCGACCCGCGTGTTCGCCGAGGCTCACAGCGCGGCGTGGGCGCCATTGCGCAACCCGATGTTTTATCGTTAGATCGACCGGAAGTGTGACCGGAGTGACTGAAGATGTATCGACGCCCGGAAGCAAAAAAAGATGTTTTGGCATGGCCGGAAGCGACGGAAATTTCATAAGTGATGGTCTGCCATCTAATTACGAAGCTTGTGTCCTCTGCCCGCTTCAAAAAAACCGTGTCCAAACCGGGTCCAAACCGTGCCCAAACCGTGGCCAAACCGTGCCCCTTTTGTACCCAAAGCGGTCCCTTTTCAACCCCATTTCGATCCCCATTCGTACCCCCGCCGTGCCCGGATTGACGCTCAATCGGCAACGGGCGGCGAAGTTGAATCCATGCGTCGATCATTCGTCGGCGGCGCAGCGACGCGCCCTCTCCTTTATCCGGGCGCGCTGCGCTGGCGCGCGCTCGCTGGCGCAACATCATCGTCGAAAGGGGCGATTTTGCGATGAAAGGAAGGTTCGATGGACAGATTTTTCCATTTTCAGGCGTTGCGCGCTGTGGCAAGATGGACAAGGAGCAAAGCCCCGTACGCGCGAAAATTGCGGTATGGTGGTGATGGGAATGTGCGGATGGGCAACCCGCGCGGGTGGGTTTGCAATCGGCGCGGTTGCTTCCGCGAAACCGCAAGCGTGCGCTGCGCCGATTGGCGTTCAGCGTCGCTTGCGGTTTCGCGACAAATATTGCGTGGATCGCACGAGGGTGAGACGTCGGTTATCAGTCGTTTCATCGGCCGATGATCATTCCCTCTCAAAACCCCGCAGGTCGTCCACCCTTGCGCGGGTCGCAAGCGGCGTTCCAACCCTTGCCGGTTTTGCTTCTGCGGATCAGTTGCACGTTGCCCACCACGCCAGTCGGTTCGATCACGTGGCCCTTCTTTTTCAATTCTTCTGCAGCCTCCGGTGTGAGCGCGCCCTTCTCCGCGTACAGAATATCCGGCTGCCACTGGTGATGAATCCTCGGCGCCGCCACCGCTTCGCCGGCGGTGTTGTCTTTCAACAGCACATTGAGAATCGCCTGCAGCGTGCCCGTGATAATCCGCGGCCCGCCCGATGCGCCGGCGATGATCAGAACGTCACCCTTGTCATCCAGCACGATCGTCGGCGTCATGCTGCTCAACGGCCGCTTGCCCGGCTCCGGGAGGTTGCGGTCGGATTGCACCAGCTTGAACGCATTCGCCTGCCCGCGGCGGGTGGTGAAATCGTCCATCTCGTTGTTGAGACAGAACCCGTATTCCGCGACCGCCAGCTTGCTGCCGAATTCGAGGTTGATCGTTTCAGTGCATGCGACGGCGTTGCCGCGCGCGTCAATCACGCTGAAGTGGCTGGTGCCGTGGTCATCGGGCCTCGGCGAAGTTAGCGCGGCTGGATTGCCGCCGTAGGCTGCTGTGGGGCGCGTTGTCGGTTCGATGGAAAGCTGGCGCAGATAATGCTTATCGAGCATTTCGGCGACCGGTACGGGGGAAAACGCCGGGTCGGCCAGATGACGCGCCCGGTCAGCAAATGCGTGCTTCGCCGCCTCAACGAATGTGTGTCGCCCGTCGGCAGTATCAAACCATTCGGAACGCTTTCGTGCCACTTCATCACGACCGACGAACGGCGGAAACGTGAGCGCGCCGCGCGAGTTCAGTAATTGGGCTACTTGGCCAATGGCAATCCCGCCGCTGCTCGGCGGCGGCATGGTGAGCGCGGCGCGGCCGAAGGCGGTGTACTTCAGCGGCGCGACCTCGCGCAGCGTGTATCCCGCCAAGTCGTCCATCGTCATAACGCCGCCATCTTGCTCGATCGTTTTTACAATCGCTAAGGCGATCGGGCCTTTGTAGAACGCGTCGGCCCCGTCGCGCGCAATGAGTTCGAGTGCGTTCGCCTGTTCGCGCAGCGTGATGCGGTCGCCGATCTTCACATTGCCTTCGCGCAGAAACCGTTTCCACACGAACGCGAACCGGCTTTTGCGACTCTGGTTCTCGTTGAACCACTTGATGCGTGCTTTGGCGCCATCGATGTAATATTGATCGACGACGAACCCTTCCCGCGCCGCGCGGATGGCGGGGGCCATTACGGTGGCGCGATCGAGCGTGCCGTATTTTTCCAGCGCGTAAAGCAGCCCATGCACGCTTCCGGGAATGCCGCAGGCTTTGCCACCGACGGTTGAGGCTTCTTTGTCGGCATCCTTTTCGTAGAAATCCGGATGCACAGCACCCGGCGTGGTTTCTCGGTAGTTGAGCGCGGTGGCGAGGTTGCCGTGTTTCGGGTCGTCATGGAACTTGATCACCATAAACCCGCCGCCGCCCATGCCGCAGCTCATCGGGCGGACGACCGACAACGTAAAACTCGTGGCGACGGCGGCATCCACCGCGTTGCCGCCCTTTGCAAGAATCTCTGCGCCGGCGGCCGACGCGATCGCATGATCGGCCGCGACGGCGGCGCGGGGGAAGGTGGCTTCGAAAGTGTTGGCGACGGCGTAGCCGGACTTTTTCGATGAGCAACCAATCGTCAGCAGCGCGCCCGTGAGCGCCACGATTGTCATCGCGAACGACAACAACCGGCTCAAGGCCGGCTTCGCCCCGGAGGGGCGCAGGTTTGTAGCCGCGGGCGCAACCCGTGGAGCGCAATGAGCGTGGTGCTGCCCCGAAGCGGGCAGAGGGAACGCGGGATGACGGGTTGCACTCGGCGCGCAGCGGTCTGCAATCGTCGCTTCCTGTGGCCCTCCGGGGCAGGCGTATGTTCGATCTTCACCACGGGTTGCACCCGTGGCTGCACTCCCGCGCTCCTTCGGAGCGTAAACGGTGCGCTGGCGCGTACGCTTCGGAATGACAGTTGGCGCCGAGCGAGCACCGGGGGGACGGTGGGGCAGGCGTTCCTGCCTGCCTTGGCTTTCCAAGCCGATCGCCGCGACGGGTGCCGCTGGAAGCGGCAGGCAGAAAGGAATGTCTGCCCCACCGACCATCATGGAGCCTTCAACTGGCGCATTGCGTTTCATGCCGGTATGTTTTAACCCCACAACGCGGGCAGCGAAACACATTATCGGCCGCGACAGATTCATTGTGCGAAGGGTTAAAGTCAGCAAAGTCGCGCGGTTGCGGAACCGATGCAACCAGCATGAGCGCCACGACGACCAAATCCAACCTGAAGACCGACGCACCCCCCAGCCCGCAGGACCGCCGGCGCAGTGCACGGCAGAACCGGGAACTGCCGGCGTGGCTGAGCGACCAATCCGGGGGGCGCCGGCCGCAACAGCAGCGCGTGAGCGTGACGGATATGTCGCTGCACGGCTGCGGCTTTGTGGCCAGCGAAAAGCCGGAAATGGGCGCATCGCATTGGATCGTCATCGCCGCCGAGAACCTGCACGTTTCGACCCGCCTGCGCGTGGTCAACATCCGCGAACGCACCGACGGCGGGTTTGATGTGGGCGCCGAGTTCTTTTGATTTCCGGTCGAACACCCTCATCCGCAGAGTTATTTCGTCCGCAGATTAACGCCGATTCACGCAGATTAAGAAATCAATCGGCGCAATTCGGCGTTCAGCTTGCTTCCCCGCTGTATGGTTGTTGTGGTTTGGCGAGTGGAGATTCTTTTGCGCACACTAACACAGTTGAAATTCTTCAATCTGCGTTAATCTGCGTTAATCTGCGGTTCCAACTCTCTTCTGTCTGCCCGCGTTAATCTGCGGTTCAAATCCTCTTGTATTTCTGCGATACTCGCGTGAGATGCGCCTTCCCGTTACGCAAAATAAAACCGAACGCCCTTGGTACGCCGACGGGCTGAGCTTCACCTGCACGCAATGCGGCAACTGCTGCACCGGCGGGCCGGGGTATGTGTGGATCAGCGAGATTGAAATCACGCGGATGGCGGCGCATCTGAAGATGACCGAGCAGGAACTGGTCAGGAAATACTGTCGCAAGATCGACGGCAAGTTCAGCCTGAGGGAACGCAAGAGCCTCAAGGGCGAGTACGACTGCATATTCTTAAAAGAAGTGGATGGCCGCCGGACGTGTACTGTTTATGAAGTCCGCCCGCTGCAATGCCGCACATGGCCGTTCTGGGACGGCAACCTCATCGCTCCCAAAAGTTGGAACCGCGCCGGCACGAAATGCCCGGGTTTAAACAAGGGGCGGAAATTCACACAAAAACAAATCGAGGCGCTGCGGGATGCAGAAGACTGGCCCGATCGCCCGCCGTCGTCAAAGTAGGTTTCCCACGAATTGACACGAATGGAACACGAATCAGCGGACCGAATCAGGCGTGATGGGGATCGCTGAATTCCTCAATCATTCGTGTGCAGTCGTGTAGATTCGTGGGCGATTTTCCGGAATGAGCAAGCGTGTTTTCATCACCGTGGCGGAAGTGAGCGGCGACAACAATGCCGCGTTGCTCGCTCGCGCGTTGAAGGAGCTTGATCCATCCATCCAGATCGAAGGATTAGGCGGCCCGAAAATGGCGGCGGCGGGGGTGACGATTCATTTTGAAACCACCGCGGCGGCGGCGATGACCTTTCACGCCGTCGCCCGGGCGCGCGAGGTGTGGCGGTGGCTGAAGTGGATGAAGGCCGAGTACACGCGGGCGAAGCCGGATCTGCATATCTGCGTCGACTCATCCGGATTTAATCTGTACTTTGCGAAAGTCGCGAAATCGTTTGGCGTGCCGGTGTTGTATTACGTTCCGCCGCAACTGTGGGCCAGCCGGGAGGGGCGAATCAAGCAGGTGCGGGCGTATGTGGATCGGGTGGCGAGCATTTTTCCGTTTGAGGCCGAGTGGTATCGGGCGCGCGGGGTGAACGCGGAGTTTGTGGGGCATCCGCTGTTCGATTCGCTTCCACTGAACCGTTTAGAGCTAAGCGGCAAGCCGCGTTTTCCGGATCGGCCGCCGGTGATTGGGATTATTCCTGGCTCGCGCAAGAGTGAAGTGAAGGCGAACTTACCGTCGTTGATTGAAGTGATGCAACAGATCAAACAGGAATTTGATCAGGCTTCATTTTTGATTCCGACAACTTCATTCAGCAATGCGATGGTTTGCTCAATACTTAACGCACGCCATCACGGGCTGGAAGCCCGTGCCACGATGAACGCGTTCGACCAGATCGTGCCGCAGTGCGATCTTTGCCTCACCAAAAGCGGCACGAGCACGGTGCACGTCGCCGCGTACGGTGTGCCGATGATTGTCGTCTATCGCGTGAACCGTTTGCTCTGGCATGGCGTGGGGCGGTGGTTCGTGAAGACGAGAAAGATCGCGATGGTGAACATCCTCGCCGGGCAGACCGATGCGGTGCCGGAGTTCATCCCCTGGTACGGCCCGGTCGATGCGGTGGCCGATTGCGCCATCGACCTGTTGAAACACCCGCAAAAGTTAGCGGACCAGCGGCGGAAGCTGATGGAGATTATCGAGCCGATTTCCAAACCCGGCGCTTCAATGAATGTGG
>ENA-ORBV01002905-ORBV01002905.1-microbial-mat-metagenome-genome-assembly--contig:-NODE-2905-length-35293-cov-13.179719_pt1 | contig 35293 bp, 27 predicted proteins | sample MGYA00237777_ERZ505514 | MGnify/ENA primary metagenome ERZ505514 (study PRJEB26160, sample SAMN06269048) | microbial mat metagenome | isolation source: Oligotrophic lake microbial mat | place... | reverse complement strand
ATCACCAATCTTTCCGCTTCGATTTGTCAGGGTGAAAGTTATTTTGTTGGCGGTGCGAATCAAACGACAAGTGGAATATATTCTGACACGTTTGCTTCTTCGCTTGGATGTGACAGCGTGGTGCTGACAAATCTTTCTGTGTTGCAACATACAGCAAACACGGTGAACGTAACCATCTGTCAAGGAGGCTCTTACTTCGCAGGCGGTGCAAACCAAACTACTGCCGGAACTTATCGCGACACGCTCGTTGCTGCGAATGGTTGTGATTCGATTTTGACAACCAATCTTTCGGTTGATAATATTTTCATCACCAATCTTTCCGCTTCGATTTGTCAGGGTGAAAGTTATTTTGTTGGCGGTGCGAATCAAACGACAAGTGGAATTTATTCTGACTCATTCCCATCTTCGCTTGGGTGTGATAGCGTAGTTATTACAACATTAACGGTGTTACAACACACATCAGAAACGGTAAACGTAGCTATTTGCCAAGGCGGCTCCTATTTCGCAGGCGGTGCAAACCAAACTACTGCCGGAACTTATCGCGACACGCTTGTTGCCGCGAATGGTTGTGATTCGATAATCACAACAGAACTCAATATCCTAAACAATTTCGTCACAAATACATCGGCAACAATTTGTCCGGGTGATTCATTCTTTGTCGCAGGAGCATGGCAAACTGCTGGCGGATTCTATTCCGATACCCTTGTCGGACCCAACGGCTGTGACAGCATTATCATTACTGACCTTGGTTTATTAAATGCAGGAATCGCCAACCTGAGCAGTTCAATCTGTGCCGGTGATTCGTTCTTTGTTGGTGGAGATTGGCAAACTACCGCAGGACAATATTCCGATACATTGATTGGCGCCAATGGCTGCGATAGTATTGTATTGACAAATTTGACTGTGCTCAATCAATTCAACACAACAATTACATCTGACATCTGTACGGGCGATTCGCTGTTTGCTGGCGGAGCATGGCAATTCACTTCTGGAATTTATGTGGACACATTTACTTCAGCACGCGGGTGTGACAGCATTGTTGCTACCAACCTCAGCGTGCAGAACAGTTTGCTCACAAACATTTCTGTTTCGGTTTGCGCGGGCGATTCCTTCTTCGCAGGTGGCGCGTGGCAGTTCGCAGCGGGAATTTACGTTGACACGCTCGCTTCATCCGCAGGGTGCGACAGCATTGTAATCACAGATTTGCAAATTATTAACGACCAGATAAATTCAGTTTCCACCTCGATTTGTTTAGGCGATTCGCTGTTTGTCGGTAGCGCGTGGCAAACAACAACCGGAATTTATTATGATACAGTGACAACTTCGGGAGGCTGTGAAGACATCACCATCACCGACCTCAGCGTAATCAACACAATCATCAGCAATGTGTCTGCTGTAATTTGCCCCGGTGATTCCTTCTTTGCGGGTGGAAACTGGCAAACACAAACGGGATTATATTTTGACACGCTTACTGCGGCAGCCGGCTGCGACAGTGTTGTAATTACAGACTTGGGATTGAGCAATCCGGTTCTCACAACTATTTCATTGAGCATTTGCACCGGAGATTCGGCATTCGCAGGCGGAGCGAACCAAACAACTACCGGAATTTATTTCGACACGCTTGCTGCTACAAACGGCTGTGACAGCATCGTTACAACCAACCTTAATGTACTGTCAAATTTCATAACTACCATTACTGCTTCTATTTGTGCTGGCGATTCCTTCTTTGTTGGTGGCGCGTGGCAAACTGTGAACGGAATTTATTTTGACACGCTCACCGCAGCAACCGGATGTGACAGCATCGTTGAAACTAATCTCGCTGTCATCAACTCTTTCCTGACAAACATTTCACAAAGTATTTGCAGTGGTGATTCTTTCTTCGTTGACGGTGCATGGCAGACAGCTTCCGGCATTTATACCGATTCACTTATTTCTACTGGCGGATGTGACAGCGTTGTCGTTACTGACCTCAATATAACTTCTTCAATCACCGTAAATGTTTTCGCTTTGATTTGCAATGGCGATTCACTCTTTGTTGGAGGGGGCTGGCAGACAACTTCCGGCATCTATACCGACTCCTTTATTTCATCAGGCGGATGCGATAGTATCGTGATTACCAATTTAAATATCGAATCGGGATTGATTGTCAATGCCCTTGCAGTAATTTGTCAGGGAGATTCGATTTTTGCGGGTGGCGCGTGGCAAACAACACAGGGAGTTTATTCTGACACCGTTTTGTCTTCCAGCGGATGCGACAGTTTAATCACCATCACGGAATTATCCGTTTTCAATTCGTCAAGCACAACTATCAGTCTGAGTATTTGCACGGGTGACTCTGTATTTGCCGGAGGTAATTGGCAGTTCTCATCAGGAATTTATACCGACACATTTATTTCCGCAAATGGCTGTGATAGCATTCTCATTACCAACATAACTGTACTTAACTCATTAATTTTCAACGTATCGGCTTCTATCTGCACAGGTGATTCTTTCTTTGCCGAAGGTACGTGGCAAACCTCAAGCGGGATTTATTCTGACACGCTGCAATCAGCCGCAGGATGTGATTCTATCATCAACACAAACTTGCTTGTAGCAAATGCAATTATTGCAAATGCAACTGCCACAATTTGCACCGGAGATTCCTTCTTTGTTGGAGGAAACTGGCAAACTGTTGCAGGAATTTATGCAGATACTTTCCAGTCATCATCCGGCTGTGACAGCATTCTGTTTACCGATCTAACTCTACTATCTGGCGCTACAACAAACAGAAGTCAAACTATTTGCGAGGGTGAAATTTACTTTGCAGGCGGAGCAAATCAGACAACTTCAGGAACGTATTTCGACACGCTGATTTCATCAATTGGATGTGACAGCGTTGTAGTAACAGGATTAACCGTAAATGCAATTCCGCGCGACACGCTCTACATTTCCATCTGCTCCAATGATTCCGCATTCATTCATGGCGAGTGGCAATCTACACCCGGTGCGTATTACGACACGCTCACGGCTGCAAACGGTTGTGACAGTATCGTGCGTACTGACCTCTCAGTAATTAATTCTTTCATCACAAACATCGTTGATTCGTTCTGCAATGGCGATAGCGTGTTTGTTGGCGGCACTTTTCACACACAAGCCGGAATTTATTTTGACACGCTTCCATCAAGCGGTGGTTGCGACAGTATGGTTATTACAGAACTGATTCTGATTGACATCAATGTGATTTCGGAAAACAATGTGCCTATTACGATTGAGAGAGGCGATACCGTGAATCTGTCCGTAACTACAAATGCAAATTCACCCAACTATCTGTGGAGATCGCCCAACTGGTTAGATTGCGTGAATTGCTCCAACCCGAATGCGTGGCCACCCGAAGACCATGTGTTCACTGTGATTGTAACGGACGAGAGTGGATGCCTTGATTCCACAAGAATTCAGGTGCTGGTGCGGAATGATTTCGACCCGAATGATTGTTTCACCTCGATTTATGTGCCGAATGCGTTTACGCCCAATGGCGATGGAGTGAATGATGTATTCTATGTTTATGGAAACGGCATTGAAGAACTGCACCTCATCGTTGCCGACCGCTGGGGCAACATCGTGTTTGAATCGTTTGATTTAAACTCGGGCTGGGACGGCACACATCGCGGTGTGTTAATGAGTCCTGATGTATTTGTTTACTATGTCGAAGTGACTTTCTGCAACGGCAGCAAAATGTTGTACAGCAGTCCGTATCGCAAAGGAAGCGTGACGCTTATCCGGTAACTCCATGAACATTCTGCAATAAGCTTGATTTGCGTCACAATCAGCTACCTTATCAATTCCACAATGAAATCTGTTAAAATAATTTTCGCTGTACTTATCTTCTCATTCGTTGCATCTTGCAAAAAAGATTCCGAGAAAGGCTCACCATCCGTCCCATTTGTTTTCAAAGCATTATTCAGCAATGGTGATTCTCTCATCATCAAAGAGGGATTGAACGGAGTAAACAGCTATGGCAGAGCAGGTGGCGTAATTGACACGCTGGGGAATTATTTTGAAATTCAATCTACAATCTTCACCCAAGGTGGCAGGAAGGCAAGCCTATTGTTTATGCAAACCTTTCCATCGCAGCCTGACAGCGGTGAAATCGAAAGCATTATTCACACAGGCAGCTATCCTTACGGCAGCAGCGCACTTGATTCACTAAAAGATGGAGCAGAAATCACATTGACTGATACTTCAGGAAAAAAGTGGAGCAGCGCATTTGGAATTCAAACTGCTTCCACATTCAGTATTTCTGAACACAAGGAAAACGACTTTGATATCTTCACCCCATTTATTACAACGGGCAATTTTCAATGCACACTGTATGATTCGCTGGGAAACTCGCTTGCAATTACCTCCGGAAGCTTCACCGGGCGCACGATAGTTTATCTGTGATTTCCAAAATCAACCAAGATGTTATTTTTTTCAGGAATGGCAAAACAAGTCGTCATCCTGACTGCATTATAGCAGTTTTTCAATCGCCCTCGAAAGGCGAGGCGCATCCGGATTGGTGATGGTGTAAAAGAAATCAACCACCCTACCCTCTTTGTCAATCAGGTATTTATGAAAATTCCACTTGGGCACAGAGGAAACTTCTCCGTTTAATTTTTTATCGGAAAGAAATTTAAACAAGGGAGCGACTTTGCTGCCTTTCACATGCACTTTTTCAAACACAGGAAATGTAACGCCATAATTCACTTCGCAAAATTCCTGTATTGCTTCACCTTCCAGCGGTTCCTGCCCGCCAAAATCATTGGAAGGAAATCCAAGTATTTCGAAGCCTTTGTCTTTATACTTTTCCCGCAACTTTTCCAACTGCGCATACTGCGGGGTATAGCCGCATTTTGAAGCGGTGTTTACAATCAAAAGCGCTTTGCCTTTGTATTTTTCAAGCGGCACATCTTTGCCCGCAAGATTTTTAACGGTGAATTGGTGAATGCTACGCTCCATGCTATGTTAGTTTACTGTTTACGGTTTTTAGTCTTTAGTTTTCAGTTTGTAATTGTGATTTAAAAAATTGTGATAAAGTTTTTAAAACAGAAAACTATAAACTGAAAACATCAAACTGACTATGAATGTTCTTTTGCTGATAAATATCTTTCCGCATCAAGCGCTGCCATACAGCCTGAACCAGCGGCTGTCACAGCCTGGCGATAGATTTTATCCTGCACATCACCACAGGCAAACACACCTGAAACTTTTGTTTTCGTACTGCCGGGCTGCACAAGAATGTAATCCGTTTCATCCCTATCAAGATATTCTTTAAAGATGCCCGAGTTGGGCGTGTGCCCGATGGCAACAAAAAATCCTTTTATGGGAATCTCCGTTTTCTCACCGGTCTGCACATTTTTTATGCGCACGGCTTCCACCCCTTTTTCGCCAAGTATTTCATCAGTTTCAGTGTGCCAATACACTTTGATATTGGGTGTTTTCAGCACCCTATCTTGCATCACCTTTGATGCGCGGAAACTGTCTTTGCGCACAAAGTGGTGTACTTGCTTGCATACTTTTGAAAGATAAAGTGATTCTTCAGCAGCCGTATCGCCACCGCCAACGATTGCCACTTCTTGTCCTTTGTAGAAAAAACCATCGCACACTGCACAGGCTGAAACTCCAAAACCATTCAATCGTTTTTCAGATTCCAAGCCGAGCCACTTAGCTGAAGCGCCAGTGGCGATGATTACTGCATCAGCATGAATTTCTGTCTTTTCATCAATAATCACTTTATGCACATCGCCTGAAAAATCAACCTTCGTAGCAAGTCCATAGCGGATGTCAGCGCCCATTCGCTCCGCTTGTTTTTTGAAATCTTCCATCATCTCCGGTCCCTGAATGCCTTTTGGATAGCCGGGATAATTTTCCACTTCAGTAGTTATCATCAGTTGCCCTCCCGGCTCAAGCCCTTGATATAACACGGGTTTTAAGTTTGCGCGAGCTACATAGATGGCTGCTGTATATCCGGCAGGACCGGAACCGATAATAAGCACGTGTACTTTTTCCATAGAATGTGGGGTGTTGAGGGTGGAGTGTTGAGTTTAAAGTTTGTTTCCGAGTTTCATTCGTAATTCCTAATTCCTAATTTTTCTTTCCGCTCCACTCTCAACACCCCACCCACAATACTTACTTCGGAATGTAAAGCGTATCGTAGAACGCAGCATAGCCTCCCCAAATTCCCAAACCGCCCGTTACATTTGATTTAATCACAGTTGCCGAGCCGAAAGGTCCACCGCTGTTGGTTTCATAATCAAGCGTGTTCCAAAAATCATAAGTTGCTTTTGTAATGGCAGTCCATTTCACAATGGCAGTATCTCCCTTCCAAAAATAACCATAAGTGTCAGCGTCATAATCTGCATCGGGGTCTTCTGCTCGCTGAATAGGAAACGTGAGCGTTTCTCCATTGAAGAAGCGGTCATCAAAAGCAAATGCAGGATACATTGATTCGGAATTGCGCTGTGTGTAAAAGCGGATGTAGTTGCCGAACGTATCGGGGTCGGTGTATTTTGCCACAAGTTGCACAAGGCTGTCGGCATCCGTGTTGTCATGCGGCTCATAATACAATGAATCCAACGCTAACAAATCAGGAATCACGGCACTCGCGGTTAATACTTTTCCTTCCGCTTCCACGCGCAAATCATAGCGTGTATTCAATGCGCCTTTCATATTTTGGGCTACATAAAAGCAAACTGTGAATGTTCGGTCGCCTGCTGTTACAGTTAAGCAAGTTTCTTTCAGCGTGTCGGTTGCAATGCCATCCGTTACTGTGACAATTGCATCATGCACAAGATATTGCTCTACATCATTCAAATCAATGTTGCCAAAGAAAGGCGAATTGCGCGTAAGCAAAACATAAGGCGCTGCATCTTGCTCAATATAGCCTTCAATCACGATTTGCTCTTTCGGGTCGGGCAAGTCAACGGTGATGTTGGTGGTGCAGGAGTAGAAAAAAAGCAGGCAGGAGACTGCGGCAATAGGCAGTAGTTTAGAACGTACCATTAAAATTTGCCCTGGCTTTTTAACAGCCTGATTTAAATATTCAAATAGCATAACCCTTCATAATTTTGACCATAACTGCCAATTGCTTCCTGCCGCTGCCTACAATCATTCGCATACTTATTTGACCCATTTAAAATTCCATGTAATAGAGGGGAGAATTGAAAACAACGACACTTGTTTTGCCTGCACTTCCACCGTGCCTTCCGATATATTTCCATCAGCATTAAAATAGATGAAGAATGGATTTCTCCTGTTGTACACATTGTAAATGGAAAACACCAATTCATTCTGAAAACGTTCTTTCCGGTGTATTGTATAAATCGCACCCACATCCATGCGGTGATAAGGCTCCATGCGATATGCATTGCGCTCTTCATACTGGTTCACGATGCGCCCTTCAATAAAATATCTTCCGGTTGGGAGCGTGAGCGCCTGACCCGTGCCATACACAAAGGTTGCTGACACTTTCCACTTTTTGTTAATCTCATAAGTTGCCACGGCAACCGCATCGTGCCTTCTGTCATACCGCGCTGGAAACGTGTTGCCCTTGTTCAGATCGGGAAATTTTCTGCGCGTGTAAGAAAGCGTGTAACCCAGCCATCCGGTGAGTTTGCCTTCTTTTTTATTCAGAAAAAATTCAGTTCCATACGACCATCCTTCGCCAAACACAAAACTCTGCTCCACATCCAAATCCAACTCGGGCACATAACTCTGCCCGAACTCAATCTGGTTTTTTAATTTTTTATAGTAGCCTTCCACCGATGCCTCAAACATGTTGTTCTTGAAATTATGAAAATAGCCTGCCGCATAAAGAATTCCCACTTGCGGCTTCACGATTTTTGAACTTGGCACCCACAAATCAGTTGGCAATGTTGTAGTGGCGTTCGTCACAAGATGGATGTATTGATTGCCCATCGTAACGCTGCCTTTCACAGAAATATCAGGCGTGATGGAATAGCGCACGTTCACGCGCGGTTCCAATCCCCAATAGGTTTTGATGCCTTCGCTTCGGCTGTAGCCGATTGTATCAATAGGGCGATTTTCTTCATCAAGTATATATTCCACAAAAGGACCTACCTGCGTAAATGTGCTGGCGCGCAAGCCCACGTTGACGCGCAATTTTTTGAAGATGTCAAATTCATCCTGCACATATGCGGCAAATTCATGCGCATATTTTCTATTCAGGCTGTCATTGCTAAACTCCGTATCATCTGAGCGGTAGTTAGCAGTGTAAGGTGTGAAAATATGGTAAGTATAATTCACGCCAAATTGCATTTTGTGTCTTGTGTTTGGATAATAATCAAAGTCGGTTTTGAAATTGAAATCGCGGATGCCGGAATAGAGGTTGAATTCAAATCCGGAAAACTGCGACTCAAAGCGGAATTTGAAATCGTTGAAAATCGCGCTAGTATTCATAAACAGTTTATCGCTGAACAAATGATTCCAGCGCAAAGTTGCCGTGGCATTGCCCCAGGGAATGCGCACATTAAAATCATCGGTTGGCGAATTAAATCTGAATACATCGCGCCCAAAATATCCGCTCAGATACAACCGGTCTTTGTCTGAAAACTTATAATTGATTTTTGTGTTCAGGTCATAAAAATTATAGGAGTTGCCATCAAACTCCCCATCCTGAATGCGCGGAAGAATGGGCATCAACAGCAAATCAATATAGGTGCGTCTTGCCGAAATCATGAAAGAACTTTTATCGCGCACAATGGGTCCCTGCGCGGTGAAGCGCGAAGAAATCAGCCCGATACCGCCTTCGAGTTCATACTGCTTGCTGTTGCCGTCTTTCATGGAAATATCCAACACCGATGAAAGTCTGCCGCCATAACTTGCCGGAATGCCACCTTTAATAAGCGTGGTGCTTTTCAGTGCATCGGAATTGAACACTGAAAAGAAACCAAACAAGTGCCCTGGATTATACACCACTGCTTCATCCAGCAAAATCAAATTTTGGTCGGGACCTCCACCGCGCACATAAAACGAAGAATTTCCTTCGCCCGATGATTGCACTCCGGGAAGCAACTGGATGGTTTTCAAAATATCCTGCTCGCCAAACACCACGGGAATTGCTTTCACCTGCTCCATCTGCAACTCCACCGTTCCCATCTCCGTGCTTGACACGTTGCGGTCTTTGCGCTCAGAAGCTACCACTACTTCTTTTGTAAACTTCGCTTCTGTCTGTATATCAACATTGAGGCGAATGTCGCTGTTCAGCGTGATATTCGTGTCAACCGGATTGTAGCCGATGTAAGAAACCGTGATGGTATAATTTCCTGCGGGAAGCGTGAGCGAATAGAATCCGTATTCATTGGTGACAGCGCCCTTCATGCTCGATTTATCATACACATTGGCGCCCAGCAGCGTTTCGCCATTGTCTTTGTCGAGAATGTATCCGCTGATGGTAAACTTTTGCTGTGTTTGCGCAAATGAAAACTGAGCAACAAGCACGAAAGAAAACAAAAAAAATCGGGTAAACCCAAGGTAGAATTGCCGCATGAAAAAGAATCAAAGCTCTTTTTAAAGAGGCACAAAATTATGCAAGAAATAAGATTTAAGAGGAAATCAAATAACGAAGCTTCATCTCAATTTTCAGAAATATTCGTTCTGATTTAAAAAATGCCTGCGGGTAAATTTTTTCGAGTCCTTTGAAAAACTCATTTCACGAACAGATATATAAAGCGATGTGCCTAAAGAAGCAAGGGTGAAATTATTTTTTGGGCATGAAGCCCCAACAACTCTCGCTTATGGATAGCCTCTGGACATTTTCCCGTAGAAGAAAACAGTCACGCGCAGTGGGAACCCTTGCAAAGATTGACGCAGTGGTCAACTGGCAAGCGTTGGTCAACATTGTGCAGATCATAGACAAAAGCAACACGGACAAAGGTGGACGCAATCCGTTGCCATTCGAGTGGAAAGTGAAGATGCTGTTTTTGCAGTATGCGTTCAATCTGAGCGATGAAGAACTGGAAGACCAACGGATAGACCGCTTGTGCTTTCAGAAATTCGTAGGCATCAATTTCGATCAGGAGATACCCGACTTCCCTACGCTGTGGTATTTCAAAGAAGCGTTGTTGCTCCATCAATTGATGGACAGAATTTTTTCGAGCATCAATCTTCAATTAGAGTTGAACGGATTGATCTTGAAGAAAGGAACGCTCGCGGATGCTACGATAATCGAATCAGAGAATCGTCCGTTGAGCAAACAGAAGCGGGAAGAATTGGAGAGCAAGCCGAGCGCGCAGATAGACACGCTGGCGCAAAGTACCGAGAAAAACGGAAACAAATTTTTCGGTTACAAAGGACATATCGGGGTAGATGTGGAAAGCAAAATAATCCGCAAGCGGAAGTTCACGTCCGCCAACGTGCATGACAGTCAGGCGTTCGAGGCTGTGTTGAGCGGAGATGAAAAAAGCATTTGGGCAGACAAAGCCTATACGAATGACAAACACAAGCGCATCGCCAGAGCGATGGGAATATTTTATGGCGTGTTGGACAAGAAGAAAAAAGGCAGCGCATTATCGGGTAAACAAATCAGGCGAAACAAACAGATGTCGAGCGTGCGGGCAGCGGTGGACCACTCCTTCGCCTTCATGTGCAAGAAGTTAAAGATGGGATTAGCCTCGGCAAAAAACAAGGCGCGTAATACATTAAGATTTGACATGAACTGCATCGTGTATCATGTGCTGAGGGCATCCTGATAAATAAAAGCACAAACGGCATAGGGAGCGGTGTGTTCGGGGGAGAAAAAACAAACGGAAACCGGAAATAAGACAAAGAAAAGGGGAACACAGACTCAAGAAAAGTTTAGAAAAAGCGCCCCTCCACCCCAATCAGGTCAAAAATATTCCGGAAATGAAATTGACAGGAAAAGATTTTAGTTTTTCAAAGGACTCAACTATTAATTTTAGCAGTCCCCAATGGGGCCGTTACACACAGTTATTCTTGTAAAAACTATTCATGGATTTTGGCATCTGCGAGTTAAGCGTCATTCCTCTTCGAAGCGAAACGTCCCATAAAAGCGAAATTGTTTCACAATTATTGTTTGGGGAAACCTATCAGGTATTGGAAAAGAAACCGGAGTGGCTGCGCATCCGCACAACGTATGACGATTATGAGGGATGGATGGAGCGCAAACAGTTTGAGCCAATCTCCGCAGGGCAGTATAAAAAGCTGGCGAACAATAAGCAGCCCGTAGCCCTTGAGGTGGCAAGCGCGGCAAGCAGTGCAAAGCGCAAAGTGCCCATCCTTATCGGAAGCACGCTGCCTGATTTTGACGGTATGAACTTTAAGATTGATGATGAACAGTTTGTCTATAACGGGCAAGCCATCATGCCCGATGCGAGTTATGATTATGATAAAATCATTGAGAAGTGTGCGCTCAAATTTTTACATGCCCCTTACTTGTGGGGAGGAAGAAGTCCTTTTGGAATTGATTGCTCGGGGTTTACGCAAGTAGTGTTCAAACTGCTTGGTGTGGCGCTGAAGCGTGATGCCTACCAGCAGGCAATGCAGGGGCGCGATGTTGATTTCATTGACCTGGCAAAAGAAGGCGACCTTGCTTTTTTTGAAAACAAAGAAGGCAAAATCACGCACGTGGGCATTATCCTGAAAGATAAACGGCTCATCCACGCCAGCGGCAAGGTGCGCATTGACCGCGTTGATTCATTCGGCATCTATAATGAAGAAACGAAAAAGTATTCACACAATCTCAAGGTGGTGAAGCGGGTGCTGTAGAAACAACAGATGCCATCTTTTCGGAAAGATGGCATCTGTATTCTATGGAATTGTAGAATTCCAACTGCCGTTCACATCACCCAGCTTCACACCGATGAAGTTTTGATTGGTTTGGTTGGTGGTGATGTTGTTGTATGTTTTTGTTTTTGGAAACGGAAACGGGTTGTAAGGCATGTTGGGCAGTGGTAGTTGAAAAACGTAATCGCTGGGCACAAACTCCCACAGCCTGCTGTTCGCAGGAGGAAATTTCAACGTGTTATTCAGCACCACGATGCGCGTCACCGGAATATCAGCAGTTGATACAATACTTGTATTGTTCCCATCAGCCGCAATCACTTTGTAAGGCGAATCAAACAACGTGGTGCCGAGAATGTGTCTGCGCATCAGCGAAATATCAAGCGTAGTAACTCCATTGTTGGTAGCGACATCATTTGTCTTTGTGGGCGTGATGGTATAATTTCCACCCTGCTTTACATTAAAACTATACAGCCCGTTGCTTCCTGTGATAACAGTATTTTCGTGCGATCCGCTGAGCTTCACCGTAACTCCCTGAATGGAATCGTCATCTTCGGTAATTATTGCTCCCGATATATTTACCAATGGCAACACCGTGACATGAAACGTATCGTGCACACAATTGAAGTTGCCATCCTGCACAAAATAATCCGTGCTTGCAACGGGAGAAACAGTTACGCTCTTTGTCGTTTCCGTCAGCGCATTCCACGCATACGCGCCCTGCCATGATGCGCTCAGTTGCGCGCTTTCCGTTTCATTGATAGTGATGTCGGTTGCGTTGTTCACGTCTTTTAAAATGGTGAACTTGTCAAGTATCATGCTGTCAGCCGCAATCCATTTTGCATCAAGCCTCTTGCCGCTCACTTCAAGATACAATGAGCCGCCTTTTAAAGAGTTGGAATATTGCATTGCATTGTGCGGATAAGCGCCCGTTTGCGGAGCGCCAATTTTTCCGGCAGAGCCTGCCACAACATACACGATGCCTTCGTTTTGTTCGCTGGCAGTTGATTTCACATAAGGGCATGAATTAGTAGAACCATCATACAACCCGCTTGATGTGCTTGCATTGTGCAATGCAGATGAATACGTGCCCTCAAGCCCATAATGCCCTTTCATGATTTTTGAACGCTCATAGGTGTGGCTGTGTCCGCAGAGGATGAGGTCAACTTTGTATCTGTCTAAAATGCGCAATACCTTATCGCGGATATTCACCAACTCACTTTCCGTATCAGAATTGTGCGTGCCCATCGTGTAAGGCGGATGATGCCAATAGAGAATCGTCCACTTCTGCGTGTTGGCGGCAAGGTCTTGTTTCAGCCACGTGATTTGCGCGCTCGTGGTGTCAAAGATTTTCTTTCCGCTCTCCGTGCCGTAGGAATCAAGGCTGATGAAATGAATGTTCGCATAATCATAGCTGTAATACATCTCCGTTCCCGAAGGCACACCGCCCGCTTCGCCTGCTTTGGGCAAGGTGAAGATTTGATGATACGGTCTGTTGCGGCTTGCTAATGAATCGGCATTGTTTGCATAATCATGATTGCCTGGTGCAGGAAACAACACTGTTTGGCGCATCACCTTTCCACTCATGTAAGGCTGAAAAAATTTTGATTGATACTCTGCATCCGTTCCATTTTCATAAGCATTATCGCCTAACAACAACCAAAGGTCGGTGTAATTATTCCCAATGAAATTCTGATACGCATTCCGCACTTTTGTTTGCACAGTTTGCGCAGTGCCGCAATCACCCGTTACCCAAATGCGTGTGGTTTTTTCTGTGCCGATAAGCGGAGCAGTAATAAAGAAATTCATTGTGTCACCCTGAAAAATTCCCCCTTCACTGCCGATGGAATAAAAATATTTCGTATCAGGTGAAAGTCCTGTTAACTGCATGATATGGTCGGTAGATGAATACAAATCCGACACAGCTTGATTGATGTTGCCGGCTGTAGTTCCGAGGTTTACTTTAGTGTCAGTTCGGATACTTGTTTTCCATCTTAAAAAAACACTTGTGGAAGTGCCGAGTTGAAAATAAGGACCGCGTGAAATTGCAACGGCAGGCAGCGAATCACCAATAAGCTGCAAATCAAAAGTTAAATCAGAACTCGTGGCATTGATTTGATGCACTTCGGCAGCAATTACATTCACTCCATTTACAAACGATGCCGGAGAAACAACAGCGGGAATCCATGTGTTGCCGTCATCCGTGATTTGTGCCGCAGCAAATGAATTGTAAGCTGGAATGCCAGCGGGAATATTATCACGAAAAACCTCAACTCCATTTAAGTAAACAACGATGCCATCATCGCGCTTCACATTAAAGAGAAAAGATTGAAATGCTGCGGGATTTGCAATATTCACAGCATGTCTGAAATAGTGTGTAGGGTAGCGATTTGTACTGGGTCCACCGGGAATCGTAGTTGCCTGCCCCGTTTCACCAAAACCCAACTCCGAAAAGCCCGCTGCCCAGCTCGCATCATTGTATGCAGGCTCCTTCCATGCAGTTCCCAAATCAGTGCCGCTGGAATATTTCCACACTGCGCCTGTGTTGACAAGAGTTGTTTGCGCAAGCGAAAGAGTTGCCATAACGCAAAAAGACAAAGTAAGAGAAACATGAAGTGGGGCGCGGGGTTTCATACAAAAAGCAAAGATCCTATCACCTAATTTAGAACTTTGCACGACAGAAGGCAAACAATATATTTACCTTCACTCTTTAACCATAGATGAAAATCCTTTCCGCTCAACAAATCCGCGAGGCTGACCACTACACGATTCAGCAAGAACCCATCGCTTCTGAAGCATTAATGGAACGCGCTGCAATGGCTTTTGCAGATTGGTTTGCTGAAAACTTTTCGCACAAGCATCCTGTAAAAATATTCTGCGGCATCGGAAACAATGGCGGTGATGGTTTGGCAGTCGCACGACTGTTGCATCATTTAAAATATCAGGTGGAAGTTTTTGTTGTGCGCTACTCCCCTACTCCTTCAAAGGATTTTCTTTTCAATGAAAAGCGAATGAAAAAACTTCTTGTGAAAATCACCGACATTCATGCAGGAGATAAGTTTCCTGTGATTAAACCAAATGAAATTATTATAGACGGATTGTGGGGTTCGGGCTTGAACCGCCCAATCGAGGGCTATGCGTCTGATTTAATTCAGCATCTTAATATTTCTCCAGCAATTAAAGTCGCCATTGATATTCCATCGGGTTTGTTTGCCGACACAAAAAGTGATTCTGTAAAGTTCAATGCGCATTATACATTGACATTTGAATTGCCAAAACTGGCTTTCTTCTTTGCGGAAAATCAAAACACTGTTGGAGAATGGGAAGTGAAAAGCATCGGTGTGCATCCTGTATATCTTCAGGCTGCAAAAACAGATAACTATTTTCTTACTCGTGATTTCATCGGGCAACTCATCCGCCCAAGAAAGAAGTTTGACCACAAAGGAACTTACGGTCACGCATTAATTATCAGCGGCAGCTATGGAAAAATGGGCGCTGCTATTTTATGCGCTGAATCATGCCTCCGTGCAGGCGCAGGATTGGTAACGGCATACATCCCGAAATGTGGTTATGAAATTTTACAAAGCAGTTTCCCCGAAGCGATGGCGCTAACCGATAAGCAAAAAGATTATCTCAGCGCAGTTCCTGATTTATCACCTTACAAAGCAATCGGTGTTGGTCCGGGCATCGGCACAAAAGCAGCAACAGCGAAAGCATTGCTGCAATTGATTAAAAAATCTTCCGTGCCTTTGGTGCTTGATGCTGATGCGCTTAATCTTTTTTCTGAAAACAAAAAATTGCTGAAACAACTTCCTGCCAATTCCATTCTCACACCACATCCAAAGGAGTTTGAACGCCTTTTCGGAAAATCAAAAAATGAGTTTGAGCGACATCAACTGCAAAAAGATGTTGCGAAGAAATACAAAGTAATCATTGTGTTGAAAGGCGCTTACACTGCAATCGCTTCGCCTGACGGAAATATCCACTTTAATTCCACCGGAAATACCGGCATGGCAACAGCAGGCGCGGGTGATGTGCTCACTGGCATCATCACGGGATTATTGAGTCAGGGCTATTCACCATTAAATAGCGCATTGCTTGGGGTTTACTTGCATGGACTTGCTGGCGATATTGCTGCGGAACAGTTAAGCCAGCCTGCTCTCATTGCAAGCGACATCACAAATCACCTTGGCGCTGCGTTTAAGTCGCTCTCCCAAACCTCAAATTGATTTGCTACTTTTATACCGCCCCGAAACTGAGGAATGCGTAAAATCCCTTACTCCATTTTATTCTTTGCCTTTTTGCTGTTTGCCTCCTGCAACGATTTCAAGCACTTGAGCAATCGAGGAAAGCTGATGGTGAAAACCAAGCAGGACCTGTTCAGAGGATTGAATTTTGATGTAACTCTACAAGACGTAAAACAAGCGGAGGCGATTTCTCCTGAACTGGAATATCCAGACAACATGCGCTACCACATTGTCGCTGATTCGATTGCTGAAGGCGAATCACTCGATGTAGAATATTTTTTCAACAAAAAGAATCAGCTTGATTTGATGATTGCATTCTACAACATCTCTGACTCAAACGCCATCCACCCGATTGTAAACGAACTGATGCGTTATTTAGAGCGCGAACACGGTCGCCCCAAGCAAGATGAACTTGGCTGGTATCATTGGGAATTTCAGGATAAAAAAGGCGAACCCGGCTCCATTGAAATCAACCTCGTGGGCGAAACTGAAGCGGGCTACATGGGTGTGGAAGTTGAGATGATTAAGTATTATGCATACGAGGAGAAAATGTCGAATAGTCGTAAGTAGTAAATCCCAGTTTACAGTTTTCTGTTTCCTGTCTTTCGTTTATGGCGCGCATATAATGGGTGAAGTTATTCGTCAGAAATGTCAGCGTACGTTCATTCTCCGTATCGTAATATTTGATGCACCTGAGTTTTGCCGGATAATCTCTTACAGCGTAAAATCCTTTAAGTTGAACGGCTTTGGCATACCTGACACCTTTTGATTTGTGGACGGATTTTGAAAACAGACGCTGAAATGCGAAGTTGTCTTTTGAGCGAGTGCATTTTCACTGCTCCTTTCTTGCGCCTGAACTTATCCCATGAAAACCCGCAGAGTTCATTAGACCTCTTCGGAAAATGTAATTCTCATTTAGAGAAAGCCTCTTTTGTTTATGATGCAGTTGGGACTCCCCGCTCCAAATGGAGAGGGGGCGGGGGTGAGGCGGAGCAAAAGAGCGCGTTACCCTTTAGTCAAAGAGTATTTTCCGAAGAAGTCTATTGAAAAACATCTCCTTAACATTGGCAGTTCATGCAATTTAATTTTCAACCCAATAAACTCATCAATCTCCTTCCGCCTGTTGCCGGAATTGCAGGATGCATCATTGTTGGTGGCGGCATTTACGAAGCTGCCACGCATTACACCGGCAGCGGAGTCTATTCTCCCGAAAACCATTTTATTTCTGAATTAGGATTGGACACCGCCACCGCCATGGCGCATGTTTTCAACAGAAACCTGAATGTTGCCGGGTTTCTACTGATGATTTTCGTAATCGGGCTGGGGCACTATTTGGGCAATGGGCTTTCAGCCCGCGCAGGCATTGTTACGGGCATCATTGCCACAGTCAATTTTTCTGCCGTTGGCTATTTCACCGCTGCCGACTGGCTATAGCACATCCTTGTAGCGTCTCTCTTTTTTGCAGGCGCGATGCTGTCGGTTGCGTTTTTTGCCTTTGCCATTTGGCGCGATGAAAAAAAACGCCTGCATCCTGTGCTTGTTTTACACGGCATAATCATTGCCGCCTGTTATTTTGTTGCGCTGCTGTGGCCCAAAGATTTGATGTTTCAAATGAACAATGACCCTGCTCATTTTACGCGACCTGCGGTGTGGGCAATCACCGTGCTTGAATGGACGTATTGCCTTCTCATCTGCACCTGAATATGCATGGCATCGCTCAATCTGCTTTATACTTCATTGCTGGAATCACGCACAGTGATTTTCCTCGGGGGCAAACAAATGTACAATGACTATCAGGCGCGCCTCGAAGAAGCAAAAGCCTGGATGAAGAAAAATTTATGGCAGTAGAAATTCTTTTTGCCTCGCGTATCTTAAAGCAGCTTTTGCGCAAGTTGCATTTTGTTTTGAACCATTCAGGTTCAAGTGCTTATGAAAATCATTTTTGCTGTTGAATGCCTTTTCCCTTTTTTGTATATGGATTATGCTGCACTTCTAAAATAGGCGCTTCAAAAGAAAGCGGAAATGAAAGGATGTAAGTACGCGCCACCTTCTTCATAAACGCTTGATTGCGCGTTTGTGCCTCAAACATGAAATGTATAATTTAGACTTTCAAAACCCCGCCTTCCATGCTGAGAACAATTTTTTTATTTATGGTATGCTCTTTTTTGAGCGCGAGCAATAATTTATTAATGAGCCAAACCACTCCGTGGCCCGAATGGGTGTTTCACCATTGGGTGTGGGAAGATGAAAGCACGCAGCAAAGCGCCATTCAACTTGTGGATGATTACATCGCGCATGATATTCCCGTGGGTGCCATCATCATTGACAGCCCGTGGGAAACGGGATACAATACTTTCGACTGGGACACTGCGCTTTATCCAGACGCGCAGGCGATGGTTGATTACTTTCATTCAAAAGACGTGAAGGTGTTGGTGTGGACAACTACGGCAATCAACATTGATGTGGTTGACCTTTGGAACTATGGCGATTCTATGGGCTATTTCATGAAAGCAAATGCGGGTAGCGGCTCGGCAGTGGTGGAATGGTGGAAGGGTGACGGCAGCATGATTGATTTCTTTAACCTCGATGCGGTGGCTTGGTGGAAATCGCTGATGGACAAAACCCTTAGTCTGGGCATTGACGGATGGAAATGTGACGGCACGGATTATTCCATTTTGCTTGGCGCAACTTATTCGCCCGGAGCGGGGCGCACCGTGAGCCGCACTGAATATTCACACGCCTACTACAGGCTGTTTCATGACTACACGCGCCAGCAACTTGGAAACAACCGCGTGAACATGTCGCGCCCTATTGACAACTACGGCATTGCTTTTCTCACCGACCCTGAACTTGTGGCGTTTACTCCGGTTGACATCTGCTTTGCCTGCTGGGTGGGCGACCAGGATGCGACATTTGACGGATTGAAGAATGCACTGTTGAATATGTACCTATCAGACGTTAATAACTATCTCGTTTTCGGTTCAGACATCGGGGGCTACCGCGAAGAACCTATTCCGGGCGGAAGGGAGAAAGGCGTGTTTCTGCGCTGGGCGCAATTAGGCGCTTTCAGCCCGCTGATGGAAAATGGTGGTGGCGGTGAACATCGCCCGTGGATGTTTGACCAGGAAACGGATGACATCTACCGCACCTTTGCAAAGCTGCATCATGCACTGATTCCCTACTTCATGGAGCAGGGCGATTCGCTGTTTGCGGCAAACCGTTCGATAATGCAATTTTTCAATGACGATGAATACCCTTTCATGCTGGGAACCGACATTTTTGTAACGCCAATACTGAGCGCATCAAATAATATTGATGTTACGTTTCCGGCTGGCAGTGATACGTGGGTTTATTTGTTTGATACCACGCAGGTTTATCAGGGTGGCGCAACGACAACTTTAACAGTTCCATTGGAAGAGTATCCTGTTTTCCTGAAATCCACTTCCCCACTGATAGCTACTTTGGAGAGCGTGTTGAATGTGCCGACAGGCGTGGAAGAAGCATTCAATAATCCAAAGAATCCTGTGCGCGTGTATCCGAATCCTGTGTCAGGCGAGTTTGTAGTTTCAGGTTTAATGTTTGAAGTTGGCGAAGAATATGAGTTCAGGCTGTTTGATGCGCAGGGCAAAAATGTATTGCAAACGAAACTCACGCAGAAAGAAACGAAAATTTCTGTGAAGGGATTGGAAAGCGGAGTTTACCACTACACAATTCCCGCGCACGGCTCAAAGAGTGATTTAACGGGGAAAATAATTATCCGGTAATTGCTTTCAGCAGAGAAACCAAATTAGGGATTAACCGGTGCAGTGTTCGGTTCTTCCGGCATCGGAACGGTGTTAGGTGTCTGTTCAGCAGGAACACCGGGAGTCATGAGGCTTTTTTCCAACTCGGTTTTACGGTCGGCTGTTTCGCCTTTCTTTGGCATTGCAACGCCAGATAAAATGCTCAACACAATAAGGCTTACTGCAAGAATCCAGGTAGTTTTTTCAATGAAATCTGAGGCTTTTTGCGCACCCATTACCTGATTGCCCATTCCACCGAAAGAAGCGCTCAAACCGCCCCCTTTGGGATTTTGAACCAATACGGCAAGAATCAATACAAGGCAAACGAGAATGATAAGAACTGTGATGGCTACGTACATGGCGAATTATTTATTTTTTAGCTTTTCAATTTTGTCGGCAAAGTACGCTCTTTTATCCGGAAATTTCAAACTAAGTATTTGATAGGCTTTGACAGCTTTATCAAACTTTTTTTGAATCTCGTAAATCTTTGCAAGCGTTTCTGTAACGAGTTCATCATCCTGAGTAAGGCTGGCTTTTGCCTGTTTATTGATAAGGATTTCGTCAATCTCCTTTTCTTCATCTGTCAGCACGGGGGCTGACTCCAATTCAAGCGATTCGGTAAAGAGCGGCTCAACGGGCAACGGCTTTTCTTCAGCCTTTGACTGCGGCTTCTCCTCTGCTTTCGCGCCTTTGGTCAATAAAGAAAGCCATTCGGAGAAAGAATGAGCGTCATTCGCTGGTTCTGTTTTCTTTTCGGGCAAAATGACTTCGTTAATCTTTTCAATGAGGGCTTCTTTCCTTTCCTCTTCAATTTTTTTCTGAGAACCTTTCAAGGCTGTAAGCGCATCGAGTACTTCATCACTACCAGGAAGATCAATAGAGGGTGGAGGCGTGAGTGTTGGGGGTGGAGTGTTGGGGGTGGAGTCTTGTTCAACAGGAATTTCTTCCTGGGGAGGAATGAGGGGAACTTCTTCAACCTTCACTTCCTCTTGCGCAAGAGCTTCTTCCTGAGCGGGGGGAACAACTTCCTTTGTATTCTGCTCGATTACAATTTCTTCTTTTTCAATTTCCCTTTCATCTTCAATCCTCTCGTCCTCAATGGATATTTCTTCTTCAACAAAAGGAACCGATTCTGCTGCTTTATCCTCAACCTCAACAGTTTCTTTTTCAGGAAGCACGGATTCAAAGTCCTCATCAAAGGTCAATGGCTTCTCCAACACTTCGGTTATTGGTTCTGTAACCTCATAATCAGAATGAATCAGTTGATACAACTTCTTTCTATCGGGAATGCGGATTGCAGCCTGATTTAAATAATGCTCGTAGTTGCCGTCATCATCAAAATGCGCTTTCAACGCAACCATTGAATAGACAACGGAAGAATAAGGATGTCGCTGCGCAAGTTTTTGCAGTTCGCTCAAAGAATAATTCCTGAGCAACCCCGGATTTTTCACCAATTCAGAAAAAGCGAAAGCGTTCATGGTTTACCAATTAACGAATGCTTTATTGAAAATATCTTCGGCAATCTGCGTGTTAATTTCATTCACCAACTGCCGCTCCACATCTGCAAGATTTTGTGTGCTTTCATAATCAGCATAGCGCGTGAACGCCTGCGACCAATTCTCTTTTTCGTTTACGTTGTTCAGATAATCCGCCTTCACGGTAATTGTAAGCCTGTTGAGCGCGGTTGTTTCGTTTGCAGTGGGCGCCTGCCCCCTGATAGCATAGCCGGTTACTGCTCCGCTGAATTCTAAATCTCCGCCTGAATTAGCAAGGCTGAGGTTTGTTTCCGAAAGAAATTTATTCTTGAGCAAATCCGTAAGATTTTGATTCACAGCCGTGTTTCCATTTTCAGATTGATTGGTAAAATTCTGAATGGTAACAGATTTAATATCAGGTGAAATAGAAGCGCCCGTAAACGAGTAAACTTTGCAGGAAGACAACAGTCCACAGACCACAGACGACAGCATAGCCAACACAAACAACTGACGACTGACGACTGACAACTGACGACTGCTCCTCATTCCGGTATATTGTATTCCTTAATCTTCCTGTAAAGCGTGCGTTCCGAAATGCCTAAATCGCTCGCAGCATTTCTCCGCCTGTTCTTATGCTTCTTCAACGCTTTCAAAATCAATTCTTTTTCCTTGTCGGCAATGGAAAGCGACTCCTCCTCCACTTCTACATGCGGATGAAATACTTCGGTATTGCGTTCGAGAATAACGGGCTTTTCGGGTTCGTAATGATTCATCTCTCCGCCAACTGTCATAGTCGGATTATCAAGAACGTAATTGTTCTCTGCCGGAAATTTTGAAATATCCAGATTTTGGCGGGAAGCAATGTCGAAGATGAATTTCTTCAAATCAGTGAGGTCTTTCTTCAGGTCGAAGAAGAGTTTGTAAAGAATATCGCGTTCTGAAAAATCACCATCCATCTTGCCATTCACAACGGCAGGCAATGAAGTGCGCGTTACTTCGGAGAAGTGGTGTTTCAAATCATTCGCAGTAACCAACTTCTCTTTTGCCAGCACAGAAAGCTGCTCGGCAACATTTTTCAATTCGCGGATATTTCCGGGCCACGTATAGTTCATCAGCAAATGACGCGCTTCATCATCAAGCGATACAGGCGTTGTTTTGTAACGCTCTGCAAAATCAATCGCAAACTTTCTGAACAGCACATAAATATCATCCTTCCTTTCGCGCAGCGGAGCCACTTTAATCGGCACGGTATTCAACCGGTAATAAAGGTCTTCCCTGAATTTTCCTTTTTTTACAAACTCCGTAAGGTCAATGTTGGTGGCGGCAATCACGCGCACATCCGTCTTTTGCACTTTTGAAGAACCCACGCGGATATATTCGCCCGCTTCCAGTACGCGCAGCAGCCGCGCCTGCGTTCCAATGGGCATCTCCCCTATTTCATCCAAGAAAATCGTTCCGCCTTTTACGGTTTCAAAATATCCTTTGCGCGCTTCATGCGCACCGGTGAACGAGCCTTTTTCATGCCCGAACAATTCCGAATCAATCGTGCCTTCGGGAATCGCGCCACAGTTCACCGCGATAAACGGCTCGTGCTTTCGCGGACTGAGTTGATGAATGATTTGCGAAAAAATTTCCTTCCCTACCCCGCTCTCGCCCGTGATAAGCACCGTAAGGTTTGTCGGAGCCACACGCACTGCAATGCTCAGCGCATTATCCAATGACTGCGAGGTGCCGATGATTCCGAAGCGGTTTTTTAATGATTGTAATTCCAAAACAGTTTTAAGTTTTAAGTTTTAAGTTGTAAGCGAAAAGGTAATACTGTTCGGACTCCTCTCCTTTGGAGAGGGGCGGGGTGAGGCAATATTTGAAACAGTTTTCATTCTAAATATTTACCGCCTCCCCGATTAATGTTCCCGCAGTAGAACTTGTCACTTTCACCTGCACATAATCACCGGGCTTAAAATCTTTCATCGGGAAAACAACAGATTTGTTCTGTGAGTTTCGTCCCACAAGTTCTTTGTCTGATTTTTTTGAAACGCCTTCTGCCAATACTTTAAATGTCTTTCCAATATCCATCTCATTGCTTATGATGGAAGACTTTCGCTGCACTGCAATCACCTCGCTCAGTCTGCGTCTTTTGATTTCCTCCGGAATATCATCTTCAAACTTGCGCTCCGCCATGGTGCCCGGTCGTTCGGAATAAAAAAACATAAACGCCCAATCGAAATTCACCCACTCCATCAGGCTCCTAGTTTCGTTGTGGTCATCTTCTGTTTCCGTGCAAAAGCCGGTGATAATATCCGTAGTAATTCCGCAACCGGGAATGATCGTTCGAATCGCTTCGATACGCTCCTTGTAAAACTCGCGGTGGTGCCCGCGATTCATCTTTTCCAAAATCGCTGAACTGCCTGATTGCACCGGCAGATGAACATGCTTGCAGATGTTTTCATATTGCGCAATCGTGTGCAGCACTTCATCTGTCATATCTCGCGGATTGGAGGTGGAAAAACGCACGCGCAAATCAGGATGGATTTGCGCTACCAAAGCAAGCAACTGCGCAAAGCTTGTTTCTGTTTCGTCATTCTGAGCGCCAGCGAAGAATCCCTCACTTGAAGCAGGAGATACTTCGCTTTGCTCAATATGACGCAACGCCTTTGCTTTGAGAATATCTTTTTTAGAAGGATAGTTCGCGCTCCATTGATAGGAGTCCACGTTTTGTCCGAGCAACGTCACTTCGCGGTAACCCTGCTCAAATAACTGCCTTGCCTCCTTGATGATTGATTGCGGCTCGCGGCTCCGCTCTCTGCCGCGTGTGAACGGCACTACACAAAACGAGCACATATTATCGCACCCGCGCATGATGGTGATGAATGCAGAAATCCCGTTGCTGGTCAACCGCACCGGACTCACATCGCTATATGTTTCCTCTCTTGAAAGCAGTACGTTCACTGCTTTTTGTCCCGTTCCGGCTTCCTCAATCAGCTTGGGCAAATCGCGGTAAGCATCAGGACCAATCACAATGTCAACGAGCTTTTCTTCTTCCAGCAGCTTCTCTTTCAGGCGTTCCGCCATGCAGCCAAGAATGCCGACAAGCACTTCAGGCTTGTGTTTCTTTATAGATTTGAACTCCGTGAGCCGCTTGCGCACACGCTGTTCGGCATTCTCGCGGATAGAGCAGGTATTAATAAGAATCAGGTCGGCATTCGTATGTTCCTGTATCGGCTGAAAGCCCTTTTCCATCAGCAGCGCAGCCACAATTTCGCTGTCGCTGAAATTCATCGAGCAGCCATAGCTCTCCATGTAAAAGCGTTTTCCCGTTTTACCTTGCGCAGCATTTGCTGGCGCAAACGCTTCTCCCTGGCGGGTTTCGTCAATCACTTTCGTGAGGGCATTCAATAGTTCAGCGTTCTCCTGCATTGTGAAAAGGGGACGTAAAATTAAGGAATTTTCAGGCGGAAGTGACAGAGTGGCAGAGAGAAGGAATTAAAAATTACGAATTAGGAATTACGAATTGTGCCGTAGAGCATTTACCCTTCTCGCGCAAGCGTCCGCTTGTGTGAATCAGGAAACAAACATCCCCCTGCCTTCGCTCGCCTCTGGCGAGTGAAGTTTTATCAGGCATCTTGCCTGCTTGTTGATTAAAGGATGCCGGAGGCAGAGAAAATATTCACTCGCGGGACGCGAGCGACTTCATCAGCCCACGCACGGAAGTGGAAACACTTCTGCCGATGGCAGCAACCAAGTGTGCACACGCGCAAGAGGAGCATGGAACACTTGATTGAACAGGGGGGACTGGTGGAGATGACAATGATGCCAGCGCACAAAGTGACACGCATCGGCATTCAAGACATGTTTTCAAGAAAGCGAAGTGTAACTCCCGGGATCATCAACTGGATTAATGAAGCGCTGATAAAGTTCCTGCCGAGGGGCGTGGGCATCGCCATTGCGGGATGGGTGGTGCGTCCATAATTAAATGGATATGTTCCTTAAAATAAGCGGTAGGTGGCGCGTACTGATTTCGTTTCTGCATCAAGTCATACTGGTAGCGCCTTTGCCAGAAGTTCATCGAAATCTATTCACCGAAAGGAATCAAATCGTCATTGCGTGTTTCTAATTCAGAATGGCGGAAGATATTTTGTAGCTTTGAACAAGAGTTGAAAAGATATAATGGGACTTTTTTTTTAGTGGGACATCAATAAAGCAAGAACGAATGTCTTGAAACATAAGGTTGCATTTGAAGAAGCGGCAACGGTATTTGGAGATGAGCGTTCCCTAACAATTGATGACATGGCTCATTCAGAGCAGGAAAAGCGAAAAATCACTCTTGGAAAGTCAGTGAAGAATCATCTCATTGTGGTGGTGCATACCGAGCGGGGTGAACGTATTCGCATCATCAGCGCAAGAAAGGCATCACGAAAAGAAAGAAAACAGTATGAAGAATAAACCAGTACCTGATTTATTGCCTGAATATGATTTCAGCAAGGGAACCAGGGGGAAATATGCGAAGCAATTTGCTACGGGAACCAATCTTGTTGCGCTTGATGCTGATGTTGCAAAGGTCTTTCCCGATTCCGGCTCAGTGAATGAAATGCTGCGGGCGGTTGCTAAACTGCTTCATCGCTCCAAAAAACACGCGGCTTAGATTTGCAGGTTGCTTTCATCAGCCCGCGCAGGGAAGTGAAAACTGTCTCGTCCTAAAATAGGTTTACACAAAAACCTATTTTAGGACGAGACATTAAGCTTTCCCACAAGATGCCCTTTGTTATCACAAGAGTCCCTGCGGAACTCTTGCGATAACAGAGGGTGAAAGAAGAAGGTTGTAAGTTTTCAGTCCTTCTGTATTCAATTTCTCAAAATCGCTTACTGCAATTTTTCTGCTCAGCTTCAAAAAGCCTTGCTTTTGAATAATTTCATTTAGCTCCTTAGAATAAGGAACGTATCCTTCATTCGACAAATCATGTTCCCATTCATCTTCCCCCAGGTAAACAAGCAAGTCTTTCTTTTTTTGTTTTGAAAGATTTTTCAACAAAGGCTCTCCGAATTGCTTCAATGCTTTTCCTTTGAGATGCAGCGTGAATGAAAAATAATTTCCCCACCAAAACATCGTGCGAAAAGCAAAGATATTGTCCTGCTCAAAGAGGCGGGGGAAATCCAAGACTAAATAAGGAAGCCCTTTCAGGTTTTCACCACGTGTAATTTTTCCTTGATGAAAATCAGTGCCGGCAGGAAATGGAAATGTGCGGTGGATGGGAGATGCTGCGAGTGTTTCTTTTAACCCATGCAATAAATTGCAGGTCTTCTCCGTAATTACCCGCTTTGATAAAAGAAAGGAAGTATCATTTATGAGCCGAAGCTCCTTTGCTGAAAACTGTATTTTTACGCCCGGCTTCACGGTCAATCCAAATTAAGTGAAAAAAATTGACAAGCTCGTCCTGGGCAAGTTCATCGGACCATTTATCGTTACATTTTTTATCACGCTGTTCATCATCGTCATGCAATTTCTTTGGAAATACATTGATGATTTGGTGGGCAAAGGATTGGAGTGGCACATCGTGGCGGAGTTGATTTTTTTCGCATCCGCAAGCTTTGTTCCTTTGGCGCTTCCGCTCGCGGTGCTGCTTTCGTCCATCATGACGCTGGGCGATTTCGGAGAGAATTATGAGTTGGTTGCGGCAAAGTCATCGGGCATTTCTTTGCTGCGCTTTATGGCTGCGCTTGTCGTGGCGGTGCTGTTTATCAGCATTGGGGCTTTTATTTTTTCTAACAACATTCTTCCGCAAGCGAATTTGAAATTCGCCACACTGCTTTATGATGTGCGTCACCAAAAGCCTGCGTTGAATATCAAAGAGGGAATTTTCTACAATGAAATTGAAGGCTACAGCATCAGGGTGGGAAAGAAAGAACCGGATAACAAAACGATTTACGACATCCTTGTGTATGACCACACCAGCGGAAAAGGAAATGATAATGTGCTGATTGCTGAGAAAGGCGAGATGTTCATGACGAAGGACAATCGCTATTTGGTGCTGCGGCTTTTTGAGGGGAAGCAATATTCAGAAATGAAATCGCAGGGGCTTGAAACGAATCTTGAAAATCTGCGCACCTACTTTACCAAATGGGAAAAGTATTTTGACCTCTCGCAGTTTACACTTCAGCGCACCGATGAAAAATTCTGGCGCAAGCATTATGAAATGCTGAACGTAACCCAGCTTCAACATTCAATTGATACAATTAAGAATGAGATTCAACGAAAGAAAGCAGTTTTTGCGGAGAACCTCAACCAATATTATTCTTTCAAGCGGATAAATGCAGATAGTTTATTTCATGAAAAGAACCTGAGTACGGATGAATGTTTTATCACGCGGATGGATACGCTTTCAAAAATTGCAAAAGAGGAAGTAGTGAAGCGTTCGCTTGCTTCTGCGCGCAGCGTGAAAAGCATCTCGGGCGTTGCTGACCGTGACGTGCATTACCGCACCAAAAGCCAAATCAGGCATGAACTTGCCTGGCATCGAAAAATCACACTGTCGGTTGCGTGCTTTGTGTTGTTTTTCATTGGCGCTCCGATGGGCGCCATCATTCGCATCGGTGGATTGGGGATGCCGCTCGTGATTTCCGTTTTGTTTTTTGTCGTGTTTCATGTGCTCACAATGACCGGACAAAAAGTGGCAGAAGAAAGCGCTTTAACTGCAATGGAAGGCAGTTGGATGGCAACTGCGGTGTTATTGCCGATGGGCATTTTTCTTACCTACAAAGCAATGCGCGACTCCGTGCTATTCAATGCGGGCAAGTATTATTATTTGGTCAGACTTCTTACACGCATCGCGCATAAAATCGGAAGTTGAAAACGAGTTTGAATCCCTGGTTTTATGTTCCTTTTACTGTTGCCTTGATTGCAGGAGGAATTTTATTCGCCACTTTTGAAAAAGGACAAGACGTGCTTTTTGTAAACAGCTTCCACTCCCCTTTCCTCGATTATTTATTTTATTACGGCACCACGCTTGGCAACGGCTTACTCTATCTTTTATTTGGAATTGCATTGTCGTGGAAAAATTTTCGTCACTCGTTGATTGCAATTCTTAGTTTTTCTATCACCGGGCTGCTTGTTCAGTTTTTAAAAAAGATGGTATTCAGTGAGGTCGCGCGCCCAAGCGTATTGCTTGCAGGCGAACCGCTTCATTTTGTGGAAGGGGTAAAAATTCTTGCGCGTTATAGTTTTCCCTCCGGGCACAGCGCAATCGCATTTTCGCTGTTCTGCCTTGTGTCGTTGATGGTGAAAGAAAAAAAATGGGGAGTTGTGTTTCTGCTCATGGCGTTGATTGGCGGCATTTCGCGGATTTATTTAGCGCAGCATTTTTTTGTTGATGTCTATTTCGGAGCGATTCTCGGAGTTGTTGTTACTTCGTTGATATGGTTTTGGTTTTTGAAGACAAACACGCTGCAATCCCTGAGCGATAAATCCTTTTCAATTTATCTGCGCTCGTAATGAATAGCCTCCGCCCCTCGTCTCTGGTCTCTCGTCTCTTGTCTCTTGTCTCCCATTTGCCCGCTTCACTTTTTATCATTCTGACAGGCGCAGTTTTATTTATTCCTTTTCTCGGACGGGTGCATTTATTTGATTGGGATGAAATCAACTTTGCCGAGTCAGCGCGCGAAATGCTGGTAACGGGAAATTATGCGCGGGTGCAGATTGACTTTCAGCCCTTTTGGGAAAAGCCACCTTTGTATTTCTGGCTGCAAACGCTCTCCATGAAATTGTTTGGCGTGAATGAATTTGCAGCCCGCTTTCCAAATGCCGTTTGCGGTATTCTCACATTGAGCCTCCTCTTTTTTTTTGGAAAAAAATATTTCGATACAACTTTCGCGTGGCTGTGGGTTTTTGCGTTTACAGGTTCTTTCCTTCCGCACTTTTATTTCAAGTCGGGAATCATTGACCCGTGGTTTAATCTTTTCATTTTTTCGGGAGTAGCTCTTTTAATTGAAGCCTCTGATAGCAAACCATTTGGTATAAAGTATTTCATTTTATCAGGCGCATGTATCGGGTTGGGCATTTTAACAAAAGGACCGGTTGCGTTGCTTATCGTTTTACTCACAGGAATTACCGTTTCATTTTCTGTAAAAAGAAACCTGATTACGCTGAAAACATTTTTAGCGTTTAGCTTCTCCCTGCTCTTGGTTTCCACTGTATGGTTTGCTGTTGATTTTTTTCAAAACGGAACATTTTTTCTGAAAGAATTCATTCTCTATCAGGTTCAACTTTTCAGAACAGGCGTTGCAGGGCATAGCGGTCCGTTTTATTATCATGCAATCGTTTTGCTGATTGGCTGTTTTCCCGCTTCTATCTTCGCACTCAGCGGTTTTTTCAACAAACACAACGCAAGTGAAAAACAACTGCATTTCAGGCTTTGGATGATAATTCTGTTTCTTGTGGTGCTGGTTTTGTTTTCTATCGTGAAAACAAAAATTGTTCACTACTCTTCCCTGTGCTATTTGCCGCTGACTTTTCTTGCGGCATGGGAAATTCGTCATCGCATTAAACTCGGCTTGAAATTTTCAAGAGGGCAAATTGCTTTTCTATCTCTGCTTGGAATTTTGATTGGGATGACTACATCTCTAATACCTTTTGTCGGGCGACATCCTGATTTAATTTTGCCTTACGTCAAAGATTCATTTGCAACAGCAAATCTTGAAGCGCAGGTTCACTGGCAATTTCCACTCATCGCATTCGGATTTATTTACTGGCTGTTTGTGCTTGCGGGAATTTTTTGGATGAGCAAAGGGCGCACCCTGCGCGGAGCGCTTGCCGTGCTTTTTTCTTCCTGCCTTCTTTTGCAGGTTATTTTATTTTTCTTTGTGCCGCGCATTGAGCGCTATTCGCAGGGTGCTGCGATTGACTTTTACAAAACCCTGCAAGGCAAAGATGTTTACGTGGATGTTTTAGGTTTTAAGAGCTACGCTCATTTGTTTTATTCCAACAAACTGCCGCAAACAAATCCCGAAAGTTTCAATAAAGAATGGCTGCTCAACGGAGCGATTGATAAGCCTGCTTATTTCGTATGTAAAATCAATAGAGTTGAGCAATACAAATCCCTGCCTCAATTAGAGGAGGTGAGCAGGAAGAACGGATTTGTGTTTTTTAAACGCGAGCCCTGAGCCTCATCCCGCCCTTCTCTAAAGGAGAAGGAGTCCAAACTGATTCTTATTAAAAGGAGGAATGAAATAGCTAAAAAGAAACTTTTATGATTTGCGGTAAATGGCAAAATTTCCCAAGCCGGTTCGTTGCAGAAAATGAATCAGGCTTACTTTCAGCACGCCTAACCCATACGTTACGCTCCGGCTGAAATTGATGGACGATGCTTCTTCAAAATATTTAGTCGGGCAGGTTACTTCCGCTATTTGAAAGCCCGCCATAAAAATTTGCGAAAGCATCTGGTTATCAAACACGAAATCATCAGAGTTGGCTTCGATGTTGATGCTGCGAATCACCTCGCCTGAAAACGCGCGATAACCCGTGTGATATTCGGATAGCTTTTGCCCGATTAAAAGATTTTGCGACAGCGTGAGAAAGCGGTTGAACAGATACTTATAGAAAGGCATCCCGCCCCGCAATGCGCCCCCACCCAAAATGCGCGACCCCAACACCACCGGATACACTTCATTGGCGATGATAGATGCCATAGGCGCAATCAGCTTAGGCGTGTATTGATAATCAGGATGCAGCATGATGATGATATCCCCGCCAAGCTCCAGCGCCTTTTTGTAACAGGTCTTTTGGTTGCCGCCATATCCTTTATTCTGCTCGTGCTTAATCACATGCCTGATGCCGATGCGCTGCGCCACTTCCACCGTTTTATCCTTGCTGTTGTCATCCACCAGCACCACTTCATCTACAATATCCAACGGAATTTCCTTGTAGGTTTTTTCTAAGGTCAGCTCCGCATTATATGCGGGCAGCACTACGACTATTTTTTTTCCGAGCAGCATAATAAGGTTGCCAAAAATAGAAATCCGTTTCGAGTTTTCGAGGGGAAAGTTTGTGGCGGTAATATTATTGAATGCGAAACTCCGCTTCAAAATCCCTCGCGTACCTTGACGCGTGTCGTTTGAAGGATAAAATCAGCGAGCCTTCGGCTCACAAAAGCCGGAGGCTTTAAGTTGATACCCTGCAAGGTGCAACCTTGCAGGAACTTGGGGGGCACCTTGCAGGAACGCGGAGCACACGGATAAATTAAATATCCATTTGAAAAGCTGAAAAACGCTATGCCTGAAAGCGCTGCCTGCTTTGATTTGCGGCTGGATAGTACGTTATTTTATGTAAGCCTATTTGTTGATTTGTTGATAAATAAATTAGTCGCTATGCTTGGCGGATGGCGGGGTTTGCACTTATATTCATGTTGCTTTGATGTTGTAGCTGTGGGAGAAGGGTGCTTTGAGTGAATAAAAAGCAAACCAATGAAAGAACTTCTTACTTTATTATTGATGGTTGCTATGATTACATGCCGAATGGCGTTTGCGCAATCATCTTCGCCAGATAAGAACCACGCTAACATTTGGTATTTCGGACTTCCAGGCACCGCAGTAACAGGCTATCCAGGGCTTGATTTTAGCAGCGGCACACCAGTTGTTCTCACTAATGGGAAAGGAGGCGGAGGGGGTATTTCAACTTCATGCGATGCACAAGGTAATTTGCAATTGTATGTGGTTGCGAGGAACCAAAGCGGTTTCATTCTGAATGCTAATCACGACACCCTTCATAATAGCCAAAATATGTTTTATGTGCCGCTTTTCAGTGGTGCACTTTACGGGCATACTCAAAGATTCTTAATCGTTCCCAATCCTTTAGGGAATGGATTAGTTTATTTGTTTACCAGTGGTGCAAAAGGCGATACAGCTACCTTTGAATATAGCGTGATAGATATGAACCAGCAGGGTAGCTTGGGTTCTGTCATTGAGAAAAATCATTTTCTCTACTTTCAGCCCACAGGAAAACTCACTGCCGTTCACCATGCTAATTGCAATGATATATGGGTGGTTTCACATGCAGGAAACAGCAATGATTTTTATGCCTACTTAGTTACAGACTCCGGTGTAGCCCCTAACCCGGTGGTTTCAAGCGCAGGAGAAGTCTTAAATATTCAGCAAGGGTATGGGGGAGACATGAAACTTTCACCAAATGGAAAGAATATTGCATTTGTTTCCAAAACTTTTCGGGTCATACAACTATTTGATTTTGATAACCATACTGGTATTGTTTCCAATTCCATTACGCTGCCAAGCCAAAGCTTAAGTGAAAATTCTCTCTCATTTTCTCCTGACGGTACAAAACTTTACATCAGCAATGCCGGAGGAAGCGGTGAGCCGGGAAAAATCGTTCAATACGATGTATCATTGGGAGATTCTGCGCTCATTGTTAGTTCTGCCGTATTGATAGAAGAAACAGATATAGGAGTCCATTATGGATTTTTTGGAATGGAGATAGGTCTTGATGGTAAAATCTACATCGCAAAATTTGCAAGTTCCCCGCTTATTGATTCATTAGCCGTGATTCACAACCCGAATGCTTCAGGAGCAGTGTGCAACTTTCAACTTCATGCGGTAGGATTGCAGAGCAGAAGAAGCGGCCAAACCCTGAATAACCTTATTCAAAGCTATTTCAACCAGGATTCTTCCGCCTATAAGTGCTTTACCGGCACAGGCGATGAATTAATTGAAATAAATGCTCCTATCCGGGTTTCCCCGAATCCGTTTTCTGACAAAATTGTTGTTTCCTTTAGCCAGTTAGTTAATAACTGCCATGTCATACTTTATGATGCCTCAGGCAAAGTACTTATAAATAAAAAGGAAAGCCAAGTGATAAGCATTGAATTATCCGGGTTACAACTTCCTGATGGCATGTACATTTTAAAAATACAAGGAGAAAACCTTTTTTATACATGTAAGCTATTATCAATTCATTCACTTAAAAATTAGAGTCATGAAAACCAAACTTCAAACCGGGGAATCTCACGTAAATAGCATCCCTCCTTTTTTAGCGAAGCCAACCTTCCTCTTTCTGTTTCTCTGCCTTAAGGTCAATCCCGTTTTTTCACAAGTCTGGGAATGGGGTGGAAGCGCAACTTCTCTTGAATTAGGAACATCAAGTAATGATGATTTGATTATAGTTACGAATGGTTTCCAGCAGATGAGCATTGACGTACTTGGCAATGTCAGCATGGGACTTTCGGGTACAGTTACACTTAATGTAAATGGTGATGTTGATATTGGCACTTCAACAAGAAGTTACTTGATTGACGGTAATCCAGTTTTAAGGCACAAGGGCGAGCCCACTAATATATTTGTTGGCGTAGGAGCAGGTACAACTGTAAGCGGTAGTCAGGGAAACACTTTCGTAGGTTGCGATGCCGGGCATTTTCAATCTACGTCAAGCGGAGGAGAAAATACGTTCATTGGATGTCTTTCTGGTAAAAGTAGTACAACCAGTAGTTTGAATGCTTATTTAGGTACAGGCTCAGGACAGCTGAATCAGGAAGGTACTGGAAATACGCTTCTAGGATATTTCAGTGGAAGGAATAATATGACTGACTTTAATTCCTTTGTTGGATTTCAGTCTGGGTATTCTAATACAACTGGTTATCAAAACACAATTGCGGGTAGCAATGCAGGTTATAATAATGAAACAGGATTTGGAAATGTATTTATTGGTGTAGAAGCAGGTTATACTAATGTTGACGGAATTGAGAATACTTATATTGGTTACGGAGCAAGAGGATTGGGTGACAATCAAGAATCTCTTTTTAACGCCACAGCAATAGGCGCCTTTGCGTATTGTACTCAAAATAACACTTTAGTGCTTGGAAGTATTGCTAATGAAAATTTAGCTCCAGAAGATGCGAATACAAGTGTCTGTATTGGCACTACTGATTACGGAGGGGCCAAGCTTAATGTATTAAATGAGTTTTTACCTAGCGGTGCCGTGATTAACACTTATTTAGTTACACCAAAGTACAACTATGGAATATCCGCATTTACTGGCGGATCGGAGCACGGAAATACAGCAGGATATTTTGCCGCCCAAGATAATGTTGATGGAAGTAATATTGGAGTCCATAGTATAGTAACAGGTTCAGGTTCTGCAAATATTGCAGGCATATTTCAGGCTCCTTTTGCGAGCACCCCTACTCTTAATATTGGTTTGCTTGTATCAGGTAAGCATTCTGCTTTATACTCTGGTAATGCCACTATATTTGGACACTGGACTGAGGTTTCTGATGTCAATTTAAAGGATAGCATTGCGGATATCACAGATGCCTTATTGGTACTTTCTCAATTTCAGCCAAAAACATTTGTGTTTAAAAGAGATAGCTTTCCACGTTTAAATCTTCCATCGGGAAAACAATATGGGTTTATTGCTCAACAGATAGATTCAGTTCTGACAGAGTTAGTTGATAGTATTAACACCACAGAAGTTACGGATTCAAGTGGCGGTATCATTCTAGATTCAATGAATCTATTAGGTTTGAACTATACTGGCTTAATCCCGCTTGTAGTAAGTGGAGTAAACGCCCTGAACGAACTGAAAGTAGCCTCTGACGAATCCGCCACCGACAGCAACTACGTGACCAAATGGAGCGCGACTAACAAAACCCTCACCAACAGCAGCATCTATGACAAAGCAGGGCGCGTAGGCATCAATACCACCACACCCGCAGCCACGCTCGATGTGGATGGCACGGCAGACACGATAGGCATCAACGTGGTTGGCGAGATAGTAGGAATTCTTGCCACCGGAGATACGATGGGCGGGCATTTTGAGGGACAGTTGGTGGGCGCACATGGCTTAGCCATAGGCGCAATGCCCTACCATGCAGGCGTGGCGGGGATTAGCGAAAATGCCACCGACCTCAACATTGGCGTGGTGGGATATGTAGATGCAGCTGCCGACACGGTAAAAAATGCGGGTGTATATGGGATTGGAAAAGGCTCGGAATTTTTAAATGTAGGCTTGCATGGCGAA
>ENA-ORBV01002902-ORBV01002902.1-microbial-mat-metagenome-genome-assembly--contig:-NODE-2902-length-35333-cov-9.908044_pt1 | contig 35333 bp, 39 predicted proteins | sample MGYA00237777_ERZ505514 | MGnify/ENA primary metagenome ERZ505514 (study PRJEB26160, sample SAMN06269048) | microbial mat metagenome | isolation source: Oligotrophic lake microbial mat | place... | reverse complement strand
CTGAAGTATCTAGGATTCTTCAAAAAAGTACAATCCGTCGGTGCTGAATAGTTACCTAAGTTGTTAAGTGAGATGCAGCGTGCGGATGCGGACGCTGCGTTCGACGGTGTCGTGAATTCGGGGCTACTGGACTTTGTTGCTGCTTGGTACGTCAAGGCGACGCGATACATGCAAAGTGCTGGTGACAAAAAAACACTCGCCTGCGCTTTTGTCTCCACGAGTAGTCTCACCCAAGGCGAGCAGGTGGTGCTGCTTTGGGGGTGGCTATTGGCGCAGGGCGTTCACATTCATTTCGCGCACCGTACTTTCCAATGGAGTAACGAAGCGCGTGGGGTCGCGGCAGTGCATTGTGTAATTATTGGTTTTGGTTTTGGCGAGCGCCTCCTCAAGACAATTTACGAATACGAGGACATACGTGGTGAGCCGCATGCTATTCCCGCCGTGCACATCAACCCCTATCTTGTCGATGCCCCTGACGTGCTGGCTATAGGGGTAGCAGCGCCGATAAGTTCGGTACCTATTGTCGTGAACGGGAGCATTCCGGCCGATGGCGGAAATTTAATCCTGGATGCTGACGCATACGCGGCACTGCTCAATGTCGAACCTACGGCAGAGGTTTTTTTACGGCGCTATGTGGGCGCCGAGGATTTTATTCATGGGTTTGAGCGTTATTGTTTATGGCTAATTGACTGCTCTCCTGAACAGTTACGCAAGATGCCGCTTGTCCGTGACCGAGTGCAGGCTGTAAAGGCGATGCGTGAAGCTAGTTCTAAGGCGGCTACGCGTGCCAAGGCGGCAATGCCAACTTTGTTCACGGAGAATCGACAGCCAAGTAGTGGTGATTATCTTGCATTGCCACGCACATCGTCCGAAAACCGCCGTTATTTACCGATTGGCTTTCTAACGTACGCGACGGTGGCTGCAAATGATTTGCAGATCGTTCCTAATGCCGGTTTATTCCATTTCGGTGTTCTCACTAGTGCGATGCACATGGCATGGGTTCGCATTACAGCCGGTCGGCTCGAAAGCAGAATTCGCTATTCCGCAAAGTACACGTACAACACTTTTCCTTGGCCTCGCGATGCCAATGAGAAAGCGATCAAGGCCATCGAATCCGCCGCCCAAGGCGTGCTCGACGCCCGCGCGAAGTTCCCCAAGTCCTCGCTCGCCGATCTCTACGACCCGTTGACGATGCCGCCGGAACTGACCAAGGCGCACCAGGCGCTCGACCGGGCGGTGGATGCGGCCTACGGCAAGAAGGACTTCAAGTCCGACGCGGAGCGCGTGGCGTTTCTGTTCGAGCTGTACCGGCAATACACGACGCTGCTGCCGGCGGAGGCGCCGAAGAAGGCGGCGCGGGGGCGGAAGGCGAAGGTATGACACGAGGTTGGTTTAACGGCGCGCCCTCACCCTCGGTCCCTCCCGGAGGGAGAGGGAGGACATCCTTCGCCCCCGGTGATAACGTCATACTTGCAACGCAGTAGAACGGACGGGGACGAGGGCGCGCCGTTCAGATTTCGATGAATTCAACACCGCCACGCATCACGATCATCGCAGGCCCCAACGGCGCGGGTAAAACCACGTTCGCGCTGGAGTTTCTGCCAAAGAGGCCGGCTGCCCCGTCTTCGTGAACGCGGACCTGATTGCCGCCGGCCTGTCGCCTTTCGACCCGGCCCGTGCCGCAATTCGGGCTGGACGCGTGATGCTGGCCGAAATCCACACGCATGTGCGCCGGCGGGAGAGCTTTGCCTTCGAAACCACGCTCGCGGGGCGCGGTTACGCACCGCTGATTCGGCGGTGGCGCAAGGACGGTTACGTCGTTTCTCTGATGTTTTTGTCGTTACCGGAGGTCGAAGTCGCCATCGGGCGGGTGCGCGCGCGGGTTGCGCAGGGCGGCCATGATCTGCCGGAGAGCGTGATCCGACGGCGGTTCACGGCGGGCCTCAGGAACTTCCACCTACTTTACAAGTCTCTGGCCGACCGCTGGACGCTATACGATAATTCGGGTTCCGCACCCAAGCTGATTGAGGAAAGTCCCTGGCGATGAAATCTGCATCAAAGACACCTGCTTCAGCCAGACGCGATCCTTTTTTCATCGGGGTTGAAGCCGCGCTCCGCCGCGCCGCCCGCCGCGCCCGCGCAGTCGCCAAGGCCACCGGCACGCCGCTCGTCCTGTGGAAGGACGGGCGGGTGGTGAAGGTCAAGGTTTAACCGTCACTGGATTCCGGATCGCTTCCCGCTGCCGCGGGGTCCGGAATGACGAGCCCTACTCCGTTTCTCCGCGCCTCTGTGGTTCTATCATTTCCGCCGTAAGTCTCGCGTAAGTCGCCGCCGTTAACCTCCGCGCCACTCTCATCCGTCCGGCGGTCTTCCTCCCGCCGCCTTCCTCAGCAATGTTTGCTACTCCTCCCCGCCGCCGTCTGCGGCTCCCCGGCGTGGCCTGGCTGCTCGGCGCGCTCGCGCTCGCCGTGTGGCTGCTGCTGCGCATCGGCCTGTGGCTGTGGGTCGGACCCGCGGAAGCCGGCTGGTCCCACGTGCCGGCCATCTTCCTGCGCGGGCTGTGGTTCGATCTGGCGGTGCTCGGCTACGCGCTGGCGCCGCTGCTGTTGCTCCACGCGCTGTTGCCGGCCCGCTGGAGCCGGAATCACGCGGCGAATGTGGCGAGGTGGGTGCTCGTGGCCGGTGTGCTGTTCGGGCTGCTGTTCGTGTCGCTGTCGGAACTGGTGTTCTGGCAGGAGTTCACTGCGCGCTTCGACTTCATCGCGGTCGATTACCTTGTCTACACCAAAGAGGTGATCGACAACATCCGCCAGTCGTATCCGGTGGGCTGGCTGCTGGCGGGGCTCGCGGTGCTGACACTGGCGGTCACGGCAGTGCTCGCGCGCGTCGTCGGCTGGAACGAACGGCCGTTGTCGGGGCGCCGCCGGTCTGTCGTGCTGGCGGTTGCCGTGCTGTGGCCGGCCGCGGCCGCCGCCTTCGTCAGCGTGGACCAGATCGGCCGCATGGGCAACGCCTACGCCGACGAACTCGCCAGCAACGGCTGGTTCACCTTCGTGGCGGCTTTCCGCCGCAACGAACTCGACTACGACCGCTACTACCTGACGATCCCGCAGGACCGCGCGGACAAGGTGCTCGTCAATCTGGGCGTGGAACGCATTCCTTTGGCGCAGGCGCAGCCACAGCCGCCGGTGGAAGACGAAACCCTGCATCCCACGCCATTCAAGCGGCCGCCGCGCAACGTGGTGCTGGTGTCGGTGGAAAGCCTGTCGGCGGAATTCCTCGGCGCCTACGGCAGCACGGCCGGGCTGACGCCCAATCTCGACCGTTTCGCTCGCGAGGGGTTCAAGTTCGAGCGCGTCCTGGCCAGCGGCACGCGCACGGTGCGCGGGCTGGAGGCGCTGTCGCTCGGCACGCCGCCGGTGCCCGGCCAGGCCATCGTGCGGCGTCCCAACAACGAGCACCTGGCAACGATCGGCGAACTGCTGCAGCAGCAGGGCTTCCTGACGTACTTCATCTACGGCGGCTACGGCTACTTCGACAACATGAACGAGTACTTCCGCGGCAACGACTACGGCATCATCGACCGCACCGACTTTCCAAAGGCCAGCATTCCGTTCGAGAACGTCTGGGGCGTGGCGGACGAGGCGCTGTTCGACAACACGCTCACCGCGCTGGACGGCGCGCATGCCAAAGGCAAGCGCTTCTTCGCGCACGTGATGACGACCTCCAACCACCGGCCCTTCACCTATCCCGCCGGACGCATCGACATTCCGTCGCCGGGCGGGCGCGACGGCGCGGTCAAGTACACCGACTACGCGATCGGCCGCTTCGTCGAGCAGGCGCGCGCGAAGCCGTGGTTCAAGGACACCCTGTTCGTGTTCGTCGCCGACCACTGCGCCTCGGCGGCGGGCAAGACGCGGCTGCCGGTCGCGGGTTACCACATCCCGCTGATTTTCTATGCGCCCGCGCTGCTGACGCCGGGCGTCTATCCGAAGCTGGCCAGCCAGATCGACGTGCCGCCGACGCTGCTGCACATCCTGGCCGCTGATGGCGAGGATAATTTCTTCGGCCATTCGGTATTCGAGCCCGAGGCGCTTACAGAAAGGGCGTTCATCAGCAACTACCAGGCCCTGGGCTATTACCGCCAGAACGTCCTGACGGTGCTGCTGCCCAAGCGCAAGGTCGAGACGTACTGGATCGATCCGAGGACGCTGGTGGCGACGCCGGCGCCGCCGGACCCGGCCCTGCTGGAGGAGGCCGTCGCCTTCTACCAGACGGCGGCGAGCGCCTTCAGGTCCGGTGCACTGACGCCGCAGCCCTACCGCGGCAAAACGGCGGAGCGCTGAGCGGCTTCAGGGTTCCAGCAGTTTCAGGCGCTGCACCTTGCCGGAGGGTCCCTTGGGCAGCGTGTCCACCAGCCGGATGATCTTTGGCGTCTTGTAGCGCCCGAGTTCGGTTTCGGCGAAGGCGCGCAACTCGTCCTCCGGGCACGCCATTGCCGGTTTCAGGACGACGCAGACCATGATGTCCTGCCCGTAACGGGCGTCGGGAATACCGACGGCCGCGGCTTCCAGCACCGCCGGATGCTTCAGGAAGGCCTCGTCAATTTCGCGCGGCGCGATGTTCTCGCCGCCCTTGATGATGAGCTCCTTGCTGCGGCCGGTCACGAACACGAAGCCGTCGGCGTCCATATGGCCGAGGTCGCCGGTGTGCATCCAGCCGTCCGGGCGCAGCGTCTTTGCCGTGTTCTCCGGGTCCTTGTAGTACTCCTTCATCAGGTTGGCACCACGCACCATGAACTCGCCAGGCACGCCCGGTGGCTGCGTTCTGCCGGTCGCCGGGTCGATGACCCTGGCTTCGTTGCCGAAGGCGGCGCCCGGGCTGCCGATCTTGCGCCGCGCCGGGTCGAGCGGGTTGGTGAAGCAGGGCGCGTTGGTCTCCGTCATGCCGAAGGTTTCGATGATGCCGATGCCGAACTTGTCTTCGAAGGCGCGGTGAAGTTCCGGCGGCAGGGGTGCGGACGCGGAGCGACAGAACTTCACCGCTGAAATGTCGAGCCCCGCGGCCCGCGGTCCGGGCGCGTTCAGCAGGTAGGCGATGATCGTCGGCACGACGTTGATCCACGTGCAGCGGTGGCGCGCGACCAGCTCCCAGTAGTGCGAGACGCTGAAGCGGTGCGGCATCACCACGCTGCCGCCGTGCACGAGCGGCGCCACCCCGGTCACGATCTGGCCGTTGATGTGGTAGAGCGGCATCGCGCACAGCACGCGGTCGTCCGGGCCGAGCGCATGAGCCTCGGAAGTATAGCGGCCGCCCGCGGTGACGCTCGCGTGCGTGTGCAGCACGCCCTTGGGCTGTCCGGTGGTCCCCGAGGTGTACATCAGCAGACAGTCGTCTTCCGGCGCCACCTCCGGCAGCGGCGTGTGCGGCAGGCTGGCAGCGTCGAAGAGTTCGGCCGCATCGGGATCGATGATCACGACCTCCACTTCGCGCGGCACGTTCGCGAGCGCGGCCCGCAGGCGGTCGGCGAGTTCCGCGTTCGTGAATACGAGCTTCGTATCGGAATGCTCCAGCACGTACGCGAGCTGCGACGGCTGGGCGAGCAGATTCAGCGGCGCGACCGTAAAGCCGGCGACCATGGTGCCGATCAGCAGACGAGCAGTCTGCAGGCCGTTGTGCAGCATCAGCGCGACCTTGTCGCCCTTCGCCAGTCCGCGCGCGAGGAGGAAGCGGCCGAGCGTCTCAGACTGGGTTTTCAGCTCGCCGTAGGTCAGCGTGCGACCGGTTTCCGGCGCGATCACGTACGGCGCGTCCGGCCGCAGGCGCGCCTGGTGGTCGACGATTGCGCGGAGGGTGTTCAAAGAAATGCGGGAGGCGAAGGAGGAGAGACGACAGAAGAAAGAAGAAAGGCGGAGCAGGTGGGAGCATGTTCGTCTATCGTCTCTCCTCTTTCGTCTTTCGTCTTTCGATATTCCTGTCTCTTACACGAATGGCACTTACTTAAGGTTCCTTCCCTCGCTTGCGGGGGAAGGCCAGGATGGGGGCGAGCGATTTTGCCCCCTCCCTAACCCTCCCCCACGCTGCGCGCAAGGGAGGGGATCTGCGAAAAAATGCTTAAGTAAGTGCCATTCGTCTCTTACACGATTAATCGTTCCCGTGTTTCTTCCAGAACTCGCCGAAGATCTCGTCCACCGACGGTTCCCGCGGCGGGATCGGCCGGGCAATGCGCGTCACATTCATGAAGTGGCGGTAGTTGAGGTTCTCGGAGAAGCTGTTGCCACCCCAGGTGCCGCAGCCCATGGTGAGCGAGAAGGGCAGGCCGTTGTCGAAGCTGCCGCCGTTGGCGATGGCATGCGCCTGGTTGACGATCACGCGGCACACGGTCATTTCATGGCCGAGGCGGCGGACGTGGTCCTCGTTCGCGGTGTGGATGCCGACCGAGTGGCCGTTGCCCTGGTAGGCGTAGATGCCGCGGACGATCGCGAAGGCCTGGCCGAAATCGTCCGCACGGTACAGCGTGAGCACCGGCGAGAGTTTTTCGCCGGAATAGGGATGCTCGCGGCCGCTGCCGCCATCCTCGACCATCAGGCATTGGGCGCTGACGAGTGCGGGCCGCGTGAGGCCGGCGAGCGCGCAGATTTTCGCCACCGACTGCGCGGTGACGGCCGGCGAAAGTTTGCCGCCCGGGAACATCGCTTTTTGCAACTGCGCTTTCTCGTCGGCGGTCAGCAGCGCGCCGCCAGCCGCCGTCAGTGCGGCGAGCATGCGCTCGTACACGGCCGCATGGATCACGGCGCTGTTTTCCGAGGAGCAGGACGTGGCGTTGTCGAAGGTCTTGGACACCATGATCTTCGCCGCTGCGTCGGCAAGGTCGGCCGTGTCGTCCACGATCACGGCGACATTGCCGGCGCCCACGCCCAGGGCCGGGGTGCCGCTCGAATAGCCTGCCCGCACGTTGGCCTGCGAACCGGTGATGACGACCAGATCGGCCTGGCGCATGAGTTCCTGCGAGAGTTCCTTGGTGGCGGGCGCCGGCAGCATCTGCACGAGGTCCGCCGGGGCGCCGACTTTCGCCAGGCCCGCGTGGATGTGCCCGAGCAGCGCGGCACAGGTGGTCTGGCCCTTGGGCGAGGGCGAGACGATCACCGCGTTGCCGCACTTCAATGCGTTGATGATGTTGTTGGCGGGCGTGGCGGCCGGATTGGTGGACGGCACGACCGCCGCGACCACGCCGACCGGGCGGGCGATCTCCGTGATGCCGGTGTCGGGATGCTCGGCGAGCACGCCTTTGCTGACCGCGCCCCGGATGTCGCGCAGCAGGCCCAGCGTCTTGCGGTGGTTCTTGACGACCTTGTCGGCGGCGACGCCGAGGCCGGTATCGCGCACCGCCAGTGCGGCGAGGTCGCGATTGCGCTGCGGCTGCATGATCGCCCAGCCGACGGCGAGGCAGGCCTCGTCGGTGCGTTCCTGCGACCACTGCTCGAATGTCGCTTGCGCCGCGCGGGCGCGCTGGACGAGCGCGGCGACCGTTGCCGCGGCGGATGTCGGGGTGGTCGTGTCGGGGGCCATGCGGGTTTCTCCTCCAGCGCCGAATTGTATGCCACGGCGTGCGGGACGGTTTGAAGCCGGTAGACTGCCATCGACGACCCATCGATCACGCTAGAGGAGCGATGCATGAGAACCATCTCCGTCCCCCGCTTCGGCGGGCCCGAAGTGCTCGAAGCGATGGACCGTCCGCAGCCCGTGCCGGGGGCGGGCGAGGTGCTGGTGAAGCTCGAGTACGCCGGCATCAATTTCATCGACGTCTACATGCGGAGCGGCTTCTACGCGAAATCGCACACCTACCAGACGCCGCTGCCAATGACGATCGGCATGGAAGGCGGCGGCACGGTCGCGGGTCTCGGCGACGGCGTTACCGGCCTGGCCGTTGGTGACCGCGTGTCTTACGCCCCTTTTCGCGGCGCGTATGCGGAATATGCGGCCGTGCCCGCCTGGCGTCTGGTCAAGGTGCCGGCGACGGTGCCGATGGACGCCGCGGTCGCGCTGATGCTGCAGGGCTATACGGCGCACTACCTGTCGCATGCCTGTTTTCCGCTGGCCGCAGGCCAGACCTGCCTCGTGCACGCGGGGGCGGGCGGCGTCGGGCAGTTGTTGATCCAGCTCGCGAAGATCCGCGGCGCGACCGTCATCGCAACGGTGGGTGCGCCGGACAAGGCCGCGATCGCGAAAGCGCGCGGGGCGGATCACGTCATCCTCTACCGGGACGTCGATTTCCGGGAGGCGGTGATGCGCATCACGGACGGTGCGGGCGTGCATGTGGTCTACGACGCGGTGGGCAAAGACACCATCGCGAAGAGCATCCGCAGCCTGCGCAAGCGCGGCCTGTGCGTGAACTACGGCGGGGCCTCCGGGTTGGTGCAGGCAGTGGAGCCGCTGGAGCTCGCGGAGGCCGGGTCGGTATTCTTTACGCGGCCCCATCTCGCCGACTACATCGCCACCCGCGAGGAGGTGCAGGCACGGGCGGACGACCTCTTCCGTTACTACGGAGAAGGCCGGCTCGAAGTTGCGATCGACCGTATGTATCCGCTTGCGTCGGCGGCGGACGCGCACCGGCATCTGGAAGCACGCGGCACGCGCGGCAAGCTGCTGCTAGAAATCTAGCGAGGTACAGGGTAGCGATTCGCCGCGGCTGGATGCTACACTCCGCGCCCGAAAAACCGGCATCGTGGTGAAGTCGAAATGGCAGAGATGAGCGAAAAAAAGCACGTCAAGTTCCCGGGCCGGCTGGTGATGATCGGCTTCGGTTCGGTCGGCCAGGGCACCTTGCCGCTGCTGCTGCGGCACATCGACATGCCGAAGGAACGCATTCGCATCCTCACCGGAGACACGCGCGGCATCGAGGAGGCCAAGCATTTCGGCATCAAGTTCACCGTCAAGCCGCTCACGCGCGAGAACTATCGCGCGGTGTTGGAGCCGCTGGTCAGCAAGGGCGATTTCCTGCTCAACCTGTCGGTCGAGGTGTCGAGCGTCGAGCTGATCGAGTTCTGCCACAAGCGCGGCGTGATGTACCTCGACACCTGCATCGAGCCCTGGCTCGGCGGCTACACCGATACCAGCGTGTCGCCCTCGCGCCGCTCGAACTACGGCCTGCGCGAGGCGGTCATGAAGCTGCGCACCAAGTACGGGAGCGGCGGGCCGACGGTGATCCCGACGCACGGCGCCAACCCGGGGCTCATTTCGCACTGGGTCAAGCAGGGGCTGATCAACCTTTCACGCGACATCCGCAAGCGCGCCGCCAAGCCCGAGACCAAGGCGGACTGGGCCAAGCTCGCGATGGATCTGGGCGTCAAGGTCATCCATTGTTCCGAGCGCGACACCCAGGTCGCGAACCCCGGCAAACGCCGCCTCGAGTTCGTCAACACCTGGTCGGTGGACGGGTTCGTGGGCGAGGGGTCGCAGCCCTGCGAGCTTGGCTGGGGTTCTCACGAAAAGCATTTTCCCCGCGACGGCAAGCAGCACACCTTCGGCTCCAGGGCGGCGATCTACCTGATGCGGCCCGGTGCGTCGGTGCGTGTTCGCACCTGGACGCCGGTGGAGGGCCAGTTCCACGGCTTCCTGATCACGCACGGTGAGGCGATCTCGATCTCGGATTACTACACGGTGCGTTCCGGGAAGAAGGTTGTGTACCGCCCGACCTGCCACTACGCCTACCACCCCTGCGACAGCACGATCCTGTCCCTGCACGAATACGCCGGCAAGAACTGGGCGCTGCCCGAGAACAAGCGCATCCTGATGGACGAGATCTACGACGGCAACGACGAACTGGGCGCGCTGCTGATGGGGCATGCGAAAGGCGCCTACTGGTACGGCTCGCGGCTCTCCATACACGAGGCGCGCAAGCTCGCGCCCTTCAACAACGCCACCAGCCTGCAGGTCGCCGCCGGCGTCATGGCGGGCGTGGTGTGGGGGATGGAGAATCCGCTGCGCGGCGTCTGCGATCCGGACGATCTGGATTTCCAGCGCGTCCTGGAAATCGCCAACCCCTACCTCGGCAACGTGGTCGGCACCTACAGCGACTGGACGCCACTCGACGACCGCGGGCAGTTGTTCCCGGAAGACGTGGACCGGTCAGACCCCTGGCAGTTCAAGAACTTCCGGGTCTTCTAAGGCCTGCTGGCGCGGAACCCGCCTTACTCCGCCTTGATCCCTGCCGTTTTCACGATCCGCGCGTAAATCTCGGTCTCGGCGCGGATGAAGGCCGCGAACTCCTCGGGCGTGTTGCCGACGGGCTCGGCGCCGACGCCGGCAATCCTTTCCCTCACGTCGGTCTGGCGGAGCAGGCGGACGGTGTCGGCATTCAGTCGGGTGACGATGTCCCGGCTCGTGGCGACCGGCACCACCAGGCCCCACCAGGTGCTCATGTCGAAGCCCTCGACGCCGGACTCGTTGATGGTCGGGATGTCGGGCAGCAGCGAGAAGCGCTTTGCCGAAGTGACGGCGATCGCGCGCAGCTTGCCGTTGCGGACATGGTTGATCACCGGCGGCACGGCATCGAAGTTCATGTGTACCTGACCGGCAACGAGATCGACGATCGACTGGCCGCTGCCTTTGTACGGCACGTGCAGCATGTCCACCCTGGCCTGCAGCTTGAACAGTTCGCCGGCGAGATGCTGCACCGTGCCCGAACCGGGCGAGGCGTAGGTCAGTTGCCCCGGCCGTGACTTCGCCAGCGCGACCAGTTCCTTCACGGTCTTCACCGGTACCGACGGATGCACCACCAGCAGGTTGGGGCCGATCGCGGCGAGAGTGACGGGCGCGAAGTCCTTCAGCGGGTCGTACGGGAGCTTTGCGACCAGCGAGGGCAGAATCGACAGCGCGGCAATGTGCGCCATCATGATCGTGTAGCCGTCGGGCGGCGCTCTGGCGACCAGTTCCGCCGCGAGCTGGCCGCTGGCGCCGCCGCGATTGTCGACGATGACCTGCTGGCCGAGCGACTCCCCCAGTTTCTGGGCGACGATGCGGCCGATGATGTCGGTGCCGCCGCCGGGTGGGAAGCCGATCACCATCCGGACCGTCTTCACCGGATAGGCCGGCGGCGTTTGCGCGTAAGCCGCCGCGCCGGCGATTACTGCCGCCGCGCCCAGGTACCAGCGATGGGTTTTCATCTGCATGCTGCTTCTCCTCCGCCGCGGCGGTTAGGGGCGTCCGGCTCGTGCGGCCGGTTCGCCCTGACTGCGAATGCTACAGGGCCCGCAGCGGCAGGCTGCCGCCGCTGATCTGGGTGCGATACATCAGACGGCGCGCGTCGGCGTCGAAGGGATCACGCCGGTGGAGCGTGGTGCGGTTGTCCCACATCAGCACGTCGCCCACCCGCCACGCGTGCGAGAACGCGAACTGTGCTTGGGCGGCGTGCGCCCACAGATGGTCGAGGAGCGCTTCCGAGTCGGACAGCGGCAGACCGATCACGTAGGCGTTGCGCCGGCGGCCGAGATACAGCGTTTGCGCGCCCGTCTGCGGATGGCGGCAGACGATCGGATGCGCGGTGCCCGGCGAGGTGGTTGGATCATCGGTGTCGGTGAGCCCCGCGCGCAGGTAGCCGCCGGAGTTGTAGGTGCCGTCATGCTTGATCGAGCGGCCGGCTACCGCGCGCCGCAGGTCTTCCGGCATGGCCGCGCAGGCGGCGATCAGGCCGCACAGCCACGTGTTGCCGCCCGCGGGCGGCACTTCGACGGAATACAACAGGGAGGCATCGGGCGGCAGCGGCAGGTACGACATGTCGGTGTGCCAAACCGCCTCGCCGGCGCCAAGGCTGCCGATGGCTTGGCCGTCGTCGTCCTTGATGTTGGACACGACGTAGATCTCGGGATAACCGTCGACGAACTTCTTGCCGTTTTCGTTGATCGGCGCTTCGTCAAGCCGGCCAAAGCGGCGGCTGAACGCGAGGAGATCGGGGTGGGTCAGGCGCTGGCCGCGGAACAACAGTGCGGAGTGCTGCAGCCACGCTGCTTCGACGCGCGTGAACGTCGCATCATCCAGGCGGGCAAGGTCAACGCCGGTGATCTCGGCGCCAACGGCTGCGCTCAGCGGCCGCACGTCGATCGCCGTGCCGTGTTCAATGGCTCCCATCAACTCCTCCTCCAGTCGCGTTTCGGGGCAGCAACGAATCCTAACAGAGTGGGGCGCCCCCTATTAAACGACGATCCGCTCGCGCGTGACCCGGGCCACCGCCGCCGGGTCGAGCCGCGGCGACCAGCCCGGCTCCAGCACGATTGCACCCCGCTCGAAGCGCAGCGGTTCCGCCAGCAGACGCGCTGCCGGTTTGAGAAAGCCGTTCATTTCGCCGGCGTTGGTGATGTGGCGCGCGGCGACGCAGGCTTCCATCCAGCAGCCGACTTCGGCGGCCACGCCGTTGCCGAGGACCGGCTCCATGCCGCAGGCGCGGATGGTGGCGGTGCCGTCGACGAGCGCCTGCAGCCCGCCCATCTTCATGAGCTTCAGCTTGATGAAGCGCGCCGCCGCGAGTTCCTGCGCGCGCCGGATGTCGGCGAGGCCGTAGATGGATTCGTCCAGCATCATGGGCACACGCGCCACGCGCGCGACGGCGACCGCGCTGTCCCAGTCGCCCGCCTTGCACGGCTGTTCGAACAACTCGATGCCGTCCGGGGCGAGCCGCTCGGCGAAGCGGCAGCCGTCCGCTCGGTTGTAGCCCTGGTTGGCGTCGACGCGGATCGTGCCGCGGCCGGCGAGCCGCCGCTGGACGATGGCGACTTTGGCGAGGTCTTCGTCCACCGCGAAACCCGCCTTGACCTTGAGCGTGCCGTAGCCGTCCGCGAACAACGCATCCATTTCGCGCGCGATGGCGTCTTCCTGGGTGGCGTTGAGGAGCCCGAGCACGGGCACGCGGAGCCGTTCCGCCGGCGCAAGCAGCGGGTCGGCGGCGAGCATGTCGACGGCGCCGGCGAAGGCCGAGACGGTAAAGGGATGCTCCGCCAGCAGCGTGCGCCATGCACCGGGCGCCTCCGCAAGGCTGCGCCGGCAAAGCTGCGAGGCCAGGGTTTGTGCGAGTATCCAGCCGCCCGCCAGGTCCTCATCGGTATAGCCCGCGAGGTAGGTGGCCTCGCCGAGGCCGCTGCGGCCGTCGTCGCCGCGCATTTCCACGAGCAGCGTGTCGAAGGCGCGCACGTCGCCAAAGGCGAGGTGGTAGGGCACCGTCAGCGGAATTGAAAGCTGATATAAAACGATTTCTTCGATACGCATGGCGCGCGATCGCCAAGGTCAACGGATGCTGTCCATCTTAACTGTCCCCGGCGCCTCTGTCCCACAGGCTGCGGTGGCATGAAGTTTGCCCGCGCCTGGCGGCTGCTGGCGGCATCGCCCGCCGAATGGGTGTGCATCCGTGACGAGGCGCCGTCGTGGCGTGACAGCCTGCTGGCCTATGCATTGCCGCTCGCGGCGCTCGGCCCGGTCTCACACGTCGCCGGACTCTGGTTGCGCAATCCCGGCGTGCGCGAAAGCCCGCCCGGGCTGCTGCTCGTCGGGGCCGTGGCCCTCGTCGCGGCCGGCCTGCTGTCATCGCTGGCGTTCGCGCTGCTCATTGCCCTGTGCGTGCAGGTGCTGGCACCCGTGTTCCGCGGCCGGCGCGGGTGGCCGGAGGCGTGGCGGGTGGGCGTCTACGCTCTCACGCCGGTGTGGCTCGCGGCCGCGGCGCTGTTCTGGCCCCTGCGCGAGCAGCCCGGGCTGGCGGTGCTCATGCTGGCCGCCACGGCACATGCGTTCTATCTGGTGAATCAGGGCGCGCACGCCCTGATGGGCGTACCGGAAGACGAGGCCGCGATTTTCGCCGCCTTCGTCTTTGGCGCGAGCGTCGCGGGGGCCATCGCGACCGGCTTCGTCGCCGGGGCACTCGGGCTGCTGCCGCAGGTCTGAAGGATGGCGTCGACGATGGCGAAGGGCGCGCACGACGATTTGGCACCCTCAGCTTGGGTCACGCGCTTTGGCGCACGCGCGCGGCCCGGCGGCGCTGTGCTGGATGTCGCGTGCGGGCGCGGGCGCCACGCCCGGTGGTTTAACTCCCGCGGTCACCCGGTCGACGCGGTGGACCGTGACGCGGGTGCGCTGGCTGAGCTTGCCGGCCTGCCGGGGGTCACCTGCCGGGTTGCCGACCTGGAGGCGGGGCCCTGGCCGTACTCCGGACGCCGCTTCGCGGCGGTGGTGGTCACGAACTACCTGCACCGGCCGCTGCTGCCCGCGCTGCTCGCCGCCCTGGACCCCGACGGTCTCCTGATCTACGAGACCTTTGCCGACGGCAACCAGGCCTACGGTCGCCCGTCCAACCCGGATTTTCTGTTGCGGCGCGGGGAGTTGCAGGACATCGTCCGTGGACGTTTGCGCGTTCTGGGCTTTGAAGACGGCTTTGTGGACGTCCCCCGGCCGGCCATGGTGCAACGAATATGCGCGATGGCCGGGCCTGCGGAACCCGACCCGGTTGCAGGGGTCTGACTGCGGGGCGACTTCCGAAAAATAACGCTACAATTCGCAGCTAACTTATTGCGCCAACAAGACTTTCACCCGACTCACCCTATGCCCACGCAGCGCCCCCATTCATCTCCCAGCCGTGCCGGATCGCCATGCTGACCGGCAGCATCGTCGCCATCGTCACCCCCATGCACGAAGATGGGGCGCTCGATCTCGAGACGTTCCGCAGCCTGATCGACTGGCACATCGCTGAGGGCACGGACGGCATCGTGGTGGTCGGCACCACAGGTGAGTCGCCGACGGTGGATTTCGACGAACACGGCCAGTTGATCAAGGCGGCGGTCGAGCACGCCAAGGGGCGCGTGCCGATCATCGCCGGCACCGGCGCCAACGCCACCCGCGAAGCCATCGAACTGGCCGCCTACGCCAAGAAAGTCGGCGCCGACATGAGCCTCACCGTCGTGCCGTACTACAACAAGCCGACACAGGAAGGGCTCTACCGCCACTTCCGCACGATCGCCGAGGCGGTGGACCTGCCGCACATCCTCTACAACGTGCCCGGGCGCACCGTCGCCGACCTCGCCAACGACACGGTGCTGCGGCTGGCCGAGGTGCCGAACATTGTCGGCCTCAAGGATGCCACCGCCAACCTCGAACGCGGCGCCGACCTGCTGCTGCGGGCGCCGAAGGACTTCGCGATCTACAGCGGCGAAGACGCCACCGGTCTGCCGCTGATCCTGATGGGCGGCCACGGCGTGATCTCGGTGACGGCGAACGTCGCGCCAAAGCTGATGCATGAGATGTGCGCTGCGGCGCTAGCCGGCGACCTGCCGCGCGCGCGTGCGGCGAACGACAAACTGCAGGGGCTGCACAAGCAGCTTTTCTGCGAAGCTAATCCGATTCCGGTGAAATGGGCGCTCGAGCAGATGCGGCGCATCAAGCCCGGTATCCGGCTGCCGATGCTGCCGCTGACCGGCGAATGCCACGCCCGCGTGCTGGGCGCGATGCGCGCCGCCGGCGTGGCGGGTTAAGCCGGGCCGACGGAGGAGGCGCACATGATCCTGCGGATGTTGAAAGCAAGGCCGGCCTGGCTGGTCGTCGCCGCCGGCTGCTGCGCACTCGCCGGCTGCAAGACGCTCGGGCTCGACAACATTCCGGGCACCAAAATCGATTACAAATCGGCGACGCAGATTCCCACCCTGGAGATCCCCCCCGACCTGACGCGTCCACAGGGCGACGAGCGCTTCAACGTCCCGGGCAAGCCCGCCAGCGGACGGGGCACGGCGACCTATTCCGAGTACGAGCAGAAGCGCGGCGGGCCCGCCGCCCAGCAGCAGTCCGCGGCGCCGACCGCCGTGCTGCCTCGACCCGAAGGCGTGCGCCTTGAGCGGGCGGGCGACCAGCGCTGGCTGGTGGTGAACGGCTCGCCGGACCGGGTCTGGCCCGTCGTCAAGGAGTTCTGGGCGGAGACCGGCTTCGTGCTGCGCGTCGAGGAGCCCGCGGCCGGCATCCTCGAAACGGACTGGGCGGAGAATCGCGCACGCATCAACGACGGCGTCATGCGCTCACTGTTCGGCAACCTGACCGACTACATCTATTCGACCGGCGAGCGCGACAAGTTCCGCACGCGCCTCGAACCGGGCGCAGACAAGGACACCACGGACATCTACATCAGCCACCGCGGGATGGTGGAAACCAGCGTCTCCGCGATCAGCGAGCAGACCCGCTGGACACCGCGGCCCGCGGACCGCGAACTCGAAGCCGTAATGCTGCAGCGCCTGATGGTCCGCTTCGGCGCGCTGGATGCCAGGGCCCGCGAGCAGGTGCGGGCGGCCAACGTCAAGCCGACGGCAGAGCAGCAGGCGGCCGCCCCTGGCTACGCGCTGCTGCTCAAGGGTCAGGACGGCGTGGGCGTGCTGTCGGTCAACGACCAGTTCGACCGGGCGTGGCGCCGCGTCGGACTCGCGCTCGACCGCGTCGGCTTCACGGTCGAGGACCGCGACCGTTCCAAGGGCCTCTACTACGTCCGTTACGCGGACACTGACGCGTCGACCAAGAAGGAGAACGAGGGCTGGCTGTCCAAGCTCAAGTTCTGGGGCGGCAGCAGTGACCAGAAGGTGAGAAGCGAGCAGTACCGCATCCGCGTCAAGGAAATCACGCAGTCGAGCGAGGTAAGCGTCCTGAACAAGGAAGGCACGCCCGACAACTCCGAGACCAGCCGGCGCATCCTCGGGCTGCTGTATGACCAGCTGAAGTGAGGCGGGAGGCGTGAAGCGTGAGGGGAGCGGAGAAAGACGAGAGACGAAAGAAGAGAGACAAGGGCTAAACCGCGCGCCTGACGCATTTTCCTCTATCGCCTCTCCTCTCTCTTCTCTCCGCCGTTCTCGCCGGTGATGCGCTTCGCATCACTCGGCTCCGGCAGCGCAGGTAACGCGCTGCTCGTCGAAGCCGGATCGACCCGTCTCCTCATCGATTGCGGTTTCTCCGCCACCGAGGCGGCTTCCCGACTGCAGCGCATCGGCGTGGAACCCGGCAGCCTGACAGCCATCCTGGTCACGCACGAGCACGACGACCACGCGGGCGGCGTCGCGCGGTTGTCGCGCCGTTACCAGGTACCGGTATGGATGACGGCGGGCACGCTGCGCGCGCTCGACGGCGCTTTCAGCAAGCTCGAGACCCTGCAGACCTTCGACAGCCATGTGCCCTTCGCCATCGGCGACATCCAGATCACGCCGTATCCGGTGCCGCACGATGCGCGCGAGCCCGCGCAGTTCGTGTTCGGCGATGGCGCGCGCCGCCTGGGTTTGCTGACGGACGCCGGCAGCCTCACCGCGCACATGGTGCGCACCCTGTCGGGGCTCGATGCCTTCGTCCTCGAATGCAACCATGACCGCGCGCTGCTGGAGAACGGGCCCTATCCCGCCTCGCTGAAGGCGCGCGTCGGCGGCCGCTTCGGGCACCTCGCCAACGAGACGGCGGCGCAATTGCTGGCCGCCATCGACCGCGGGCGCCTGCAGCACGTGATCGCGGCGCATCTCTCGCGCCAGAACAACCGTCCGGAACTGGCCACCGCTGCGCTGGCGCCGGTGCTCGGCTGCAGCGAGGATGAAATCACGGTCGCCGACCAGCACACCGGTTTCGGCTGGCGCGAGTTGTCGTGACCTGACTGTGGCGACCGCCGCGCCCGTACGACAAAACGGCCTGGGCGAACCCAGGCCGTTGTACGCTGCGAGCCAGTCCGATTACTTTTTCGTCGCCGCTTTGCTCGCGTCTTCCGTGCTGGAGGACGGAATGGCGGGCGTGGAGCCGGTCGTTGCAGGCGCCGCGTCTTTCTTCTCATCCTTCGCATCGGGGGTCGGCGCGGGCACCGGAGCCGGGGCGGGCGCGGCGGCCGGCACGGGCGCGATTGCCGGGGCGGGCGCGGCGGCTTTGGGTTTGTCGGCGGGTTTGTCGCCGCAGGCGGCGAGGCCCAGGGCCAGCAGGGCGGCAATCAGGGTCGAACGTTTCATGTTGAATCCTTGGTGGATAGTGTGTGGACGTGCCGAGAACGGCGGAGCGGGAAGGCAGGTATCGGCTCGGCAACACGCGTCTGTCGCGGCCGCTTTGTTGAAAAAAATCGCGCTGTGCTCCCCGCACCAGCCAAGCCCCAAGTTTACCTTTCCACGCCCTTCATTCCAAGCCGGACTGCGCTACAGACCAAGGGTGGTGGCGGCCGCGGCGGGGCTGGAGGCTTCCCAGATCTCCGCGAAGCGTTTGCGCATGAGCTGTGTAGCGGCGAGGTCGGCCCGGGTGACGACGCCGCGCGTGTCATCAAAATGAAACCGGTGCACGAACAGCAGGTCGTCGGCGATGGCGAACGGGTCGTAGACGCGCCGGGCCGCGGGGAGGGTGCGGCGGATGGCCATCGCGTGGCTGAACTGCTTGAACAGCAGCATCAGCCGCGGGCAATCGCGCACCAGGTTGCAGGTGTCGTGCAACACGATCTCGAGGCGGTTGGTGCGGCGCTTGAGCAGGAAGGTGCGCAGGCGTTCGTGGCGGGCAGGCGTATTCCAGGCCTGCGTCAACGCGCGGTCGAACAGCCGGATGTGCGCATCGGCTTCTGCGATCAGTGCGTCGATCGCCGCCTCGATCTCGACGCCGCCCGCGAGCGGCCGGTCGCCGGGCATCAGTTCTGGAGGGACTTCTTTCATCTGGAAGCGGGTGAAGGGAAATGGGTGATGAGTAAAGGGTGAAAAGCGCAGGTGCTTATAGCCGTTTACCCATTACCCATTACCCATTACCCATTACCCATTACCCATTACCCATTACCCATTACCCATTACCCATTACCCATCACCCATCACCCATCACCCATCACCCATTACCCATCACCCGCTAGTCCCGGAGGTCGCGGCCGGTCAGCCGCAGGAACACGTCTTCCAGGTTCGCCGGCCGGTGCAGGTAGCGCAGCGCCGGGGCGCCGGCGAGGGTCGCGATCAGCGACTCGGCGTTGCGGGTGTAGCAGAACACGGTTTCGCCCGCGTGCTCGCAGCGGTCGGCGAGCGCGCCGTGCTGCCCAGCCCACGCCTCGACGCCGTCGCCGAACACTTCGACCACATGCGGCTCGATGTGCGCCGCGATCAGTTCCGCCGGGGTGCCGGTGGCGATCAGGCGGCCGTGATCCATCACGGCCAGCCGCGTGCACAGACGCTCGGCCTCGTCCATGAAATGGGTGGTGAGGAAGATGGTCTTGCCCTGCGCGATCAACTGTTTCAGCCGTGCCCAGATCAGGTGCCGCGCCTGCGGGTCGAGGCCGGTGGTTGGCTCGTCGAGGAAGATCAGGTCCGGATCGTTGACCAGTGCGCGCGCGAGCGTCAGCCGGCGTTTCATGCCGCCGGACAGCGTCTGGATGCGCGCATCGCCGCGCGTGGCGAGGCCGGCGAAGTCCAGCAATTGCGGAATGCGCGCCTCGATCTGCGCCCGCGGCAGCCCGAAGTAACGCCCGTAGACCAGCAGGTTCTCGCGCGCGGTGAAGTCCGGGTCGAGGTTGTCGGTCTGCGGCACCACGCCCACGCGCTGCCGCGCTTCGCGCGCGGCGGCCGGCACTGAGTGGCCGAGCATGCGGATCTCGCCGGCGTCCGGCGCCGTCAGGCCCAGACACAGTCGCAGCGTGGTGGTCTTGCCGGCGCCATTGGGCCCGAGCAGGCCGAAGCACTCGCCCGCGGCAAGCGCGAGGTCGATGCCGCGGACGACGGCATTGTCGCCGTAGGACTTGGTCAGTCCCCGGGCTTCGAGCGGCACATCCATTACCGGCTCACGCCGCGAACTGCCGGGCGACGATCTGCGCCAGGATGTGGAGCCGCCCGTGGAAAAAATGCTCGCCGCCCGGCACCACCACCACCGGCAGGTTCTGCGGACGCGCCCAGTCGAACACCGCCGCCAGCGGCACCACCTCGTCGAGTTCGCCGTGGATCACGAGGGTATCGGCGGGCACAGTCTCCGCCGGGAAACGATTCACCGCTGGCCCTACCAACACCAGCCGTTCGGCCTGCACGCGCTTCATCACCCGCGTCTGCACGAAACTGCCGAAGGAAAAGCCGGCCAGCACCAGCGGCCCGGCGCCATACTGCGCCTGCGCCCAGGCCGCCACGACGACGAGGTCATCGGTTTCGCCGTTGCCTTCGTCGTAGGTGCCCGCGGTCGTGCCGACGCCGCGGAAGTTGGGCCGCACCGCCGCATAGCCCAGTCCGAAGAAGGTCTTGGCGAGCGTGGTAACGACCTTGTTGTCCTTGGCGCCGCCCTGCAGCGGATGCGGGTGCGCGATCAGCGCGATGCCGCGGCGCGCGTCCGGGCCGGGATCGTTGACGTCGATCTCGATGGCGCCAACGGCGCCGGCGACCGTGGCGCGCACGAGGGTCGAAGGCGGCATGGGCCGCAGGGCTTGCATGCTAACGGTCAAACTAAATGCGCAGCCGCTCGACGATGCGGCCGTTCTGCAGGTGCTCGGAGATGATCTCGTCGATGTCGTCGGTGTCCACGTAGGTGTACCAAACCGCCTCGGGGTACACCACCAGCACCGGGCCCTCGTTGCAGCGGTCGAGGCAGCCGGCCTGGTTGATGCGGACCTTGCCTTCGCCGCTCAGCTTCAGCGCTTTGACGCGCTCCTTGGCGTACTCGCGCAACTCCTGCGCGCCGTGGATGCAGCAGCAGGACTCGCCGGGCTTGCGCTGGTTGCAGCAGAAGAATACGTGGTGGGCGTAGTAGCTCATGGGCGGGTCCGGCGAACGCGAAAAAGGGGCGGATTATAACCGGTCGTACTTGGTCGAGCGGCCGCGCGCCTTCGCCACCGGGTACTTGCGGGCGTTGGCGCGCAGCTTGCGCCGCGCCGCGGCCACGAGGGCGATGTCCAGCACATCGGCCAGCCGGATCAGGTAGAGGAGCACGTCGGCGATCTCGGCCGCGACTTCGGCGCGCGCCGCGCGCGGCAGGCGCGCGCTTTCCTCGGGTGTCAGCCACTGGAAGTGCTCCAGCAGCTCCGCGGCTTCCACCGCCAGCGCCGCCGCGAGGTTCTTCGGCGTATGGAAGGGCTGCCAGTCGCGGGCGTCGGCAAAACGCCGCAGGCGCAGGCGCAGGTCGGCGAGATCGCTGAGCGGGGGTGACGGGCGGACGGGCATGCGGGCGAGGGTCAGACGGTGCGCGGCGCCGGCGCCACGATCATCGCGAGCAGATACAGCACGGCGGCCACGGGCCAAGTGTCGGACACGAACTTCAGCAGGGCGGCGAGGCTCGTCAGATGAGTCAGTGAGGTGGTCAGCTGATAGACGGGCTTGGCCAAGTAAGGATTCTCCGGCGCGAGATTGGTCGCGACCGCGACCGCGGCGACCGCAAGCAGCGCGAGCGCCGCGCGGCCGCGGAAGGGCGCCCGCGCCACGGTCGCGAACAAGCTCAACCCGAAGGCGAGGCCGATGATGGCGCCCGGCGTCAGCCAGGGCGCAGGATTGGGGTTCTGCGCGAGCACGGCGCCGAGTGTGCGCAGCGTCAGCGCCAGCGCCATCGTCAGCAGCACGGTGCGCAGCGGCGACGTGCCGCGCGCAAGCCACAGCGAGACCAGCGTGCCGAGCGCCACGACGCTGGCCGCCACCACCGCGGTTTCGAGCGCCATGTAGGTCTCGGGCGTGTGCGCGAACGGTGTCAGCAGCGTGAAACGCTCGCGCAGGTCGCCGAGCGCGAAGACCGGTGCGCTCGGCAGCAGCTGCACCATCAGCCAGGCGCCGACCAGCACCAGGCCCAGGTCTGCGCGGCCGCCCGCCACGAACTGGCGCGCGCGCACCCGCGCGAGCCACTCGCCGGGCCAGCGCGGCGGCGTGAACAACCATCCGGCCAGCGCGCCGGCGAAGCTGCCTGCCGTATTCAGCAGCAGATCGACGTTGGAGGCGATGCGCGCGGGCAGGAACATCTGCACGCTTTCGAGCGTGAGGCTCAGCGCGGCGCCGTACGCGGTGGCGGCGATCAGCGCGAGCACCGGCAGCCGCCGCCGCAGCGCGACGAACACGCACACGCCAAGCGGAAAGTAGACGAGCGCGTTCAGCCACAGGTCCGCGGCCGTCGTGTAGCGCGGCCACGGCTGCAGCAGATAGCGCTGGATGTCGGGCGGCGGCATGCGCCAGCCCTCGAAGGGCTGCAGGCTGGCGAAGGCGATGACCGCTGTGTAAGCTAAAGCGAGCGCCGCGGCGAGTGTTGCGGAGGATGCGGTCGAGGACGATCCGAAGGACGAACCCGCGCGCGGTGCGCCTCTGGGGTTGTAACCCGAACCCGAAGCAGAACCCGAAGCCGAGGCCATCGTTGGCATTTTATGATGTTTTCAATGGCGACGCGGATGGACTCTGCGCCGTGCACCAGTGGCGGCTGGCCGACCCGCGCGACAGTGTGCGCGTCACCGGCGCCAAGCGCGAGATCGATCTGCTCGGCCGCATCGCCGCCGCCGTTCGCCCCGCCGACGAGATTACGGTCTTCGATGTTTCGCTCGAGCGCAACCGGGCGGCCCTCGACGCCGTCCTCGCCACCGGCGCGCGTGTCTGCTGGTTCGACCACCATCAGGCGAACGGCATTCCCGCGCATCCCGGCCTCGACGCCACCATCGACACCGCCGCCGACGTCTGCACCAGCCTGCTGGTCAACCGCCGCCTCGGTGGCCGCTACCGCGCCTGGGCGGTGGTGGCGGCCTTCGGCGACAACCTGATCGCGGCGGCGGAAGCGGCGGCCGCGCCGCTCGACTTCGAACGTCCGCGCGTGGCGCAGTTGCGCGAGCTGGGCGAGTGCCTCAACTACAACGCCTACGGCGAGACGGTCGACGACCTGCATTACCCGCCGCTCGACCTGTATGCCGCCCTGCAGCCCTATCCCGATCCGCTGGACTTCATCTACAGCGAGCCGGTACTCGAGGTGCTGCGCAATGGCCGCGACGACGACCTCGCGCGCGCCGCCGGCCTCACGCCGTATGCCGAGCATCCCGCATGCGCGGTATACGTGCTGCCCGATGTCGCTTGGGCGCGTCGCGTCAGCGGCCTGCTCGCCAACCGGCTCGCGCGCGAGCATCCGCTGCGCGCGCACGCCGTGGCGACCGCGCGCGGTGACGGGTTGACGATCAGCGTGCGCGCACCGGTGGCCGATCCGCGCGACTCGGCGGCGCTGTGCCGCACGTTCGGCGGCGGTGGGCGGGCGGGCGCGGGCGGCATCGATGCCCTGCCCGCGGCGGACCTCGATCGCTTCATTGCGGCGCTGGCCGCGCACTATGCGTAATGCCGGCGTGGCCGCTGCGCTGCTGGTCTGCGGACTGACCGGCTGCATCACGCCGCCCGCGTACGTGCCGCCGGAGGGCGTCGAACGCTACAAGGAAACCCACCTGGCCTGCATGAGCATGATGTACGCGGGCCGCGATGTGCGCAGCGTGCCGCCGGCCTGGAACGTCTACGGTTGGTGCATGCGGCAGAAGGGCTACCCGCCAAGAGCCGACGAGCCCGCGCCGGGGTTGAAGCCCGGTTAGTTGACGTCCAGCGCGTGCCGCTTCAGCTCGGCCAGCGACGCGATTTCCAGCGTGGCCTCGTGCGTCGAGGCCAGCACGACCGCTGGCGCGTGGCCGGCGTCGTACGCTTCCTTCCAGCGCGCCGCGCACAGACACCAGCGGTTGCCGGGCTGCAAGCCGGGAAAGCCGTAGGCCGGCACCGGCGTGCTGAGGTCGTTGCCGCGCGCCTTCGAGAAGGCCAGGAATTCCTGCGTCATCTGCGCGCAGACGGTGTGCAGGCCCAGATCGTCGGGACCCGTGCGGCAACTGCCGTCGCGATAAAAGCCAGTAACCGGACGCTCGCAACAGGGCTGCAGGGGTTCGCCCAGCACGTTGCGCGGTATTTCGTTCTTCATGTCCATCGGAATTCCCGTGCGCTGCGGCGCTATTCGGCCTTGATGCCGGCGTCCTTGATCACTTTCGCGTACTTGGCGTTCTCCGCGCGAATGAACGCAGCGAATTCCTCGGGCGTATTCGCGAACGGATCGCCGCCCAGCGGGGCCAGGCGGTCGCGGATACCGGGGTCGGCGGCCGCGCGCTTGATATCCGCCTGGATCTTCGCGATCACCTCGGCGGGCGTGCCAGCGGGCGCGAGGAAACCGAACCACTGGGTGGACTCGAACTTGACGCCGGATTCGTTCATCGTCGGCACGTCGGGGATCGCGGCGGCACGCTGCGCGGCGGTGACGGCAATCCCGCGCACGCGGCCGGACTTGATGTGCGGGATCACCGGCGCGAGTCCCAGGATCGCGGTCGGGATCTGGCCACCGACGAGATCGATGGTGGCGGGCGCGGCGCCCTTGTACGGCACGTGCAGGAGGTTGAAACCCGCGTTGTGGTTCAGCCATTCGCCGGCGAGGTGTTGCGTGCTGCCGGTGCCGCTGGAACCGAAGGGCAGGCCGCCCGCGGTGCGCTTGGACAGCGCGATGAGTTCCTTCACCGTCTTCACCGGGACCGAGGCATGCACGACGACGATGTTGGGATAGGTGGCGGCCAGCGAGATCGGCGCCAGGTCCTTGAAGGCGTCGTAGGGCATCTTCGCGTAAAGCGCCGGGTTCAGCGCCACTTCGGCCGGCGAACAGATCAGCAGCGTGTAACCATCCTTCGGCGCCCGCACCACCGACTCCGCGCCGATCATGCCGCTGGCGCCGGGCCGGTTCTCGATGACAACGGTCTGGCCCCAGTATTCGTTGAGTTTGATGCCGAAGGCGCGGGCGGTGGTGTCGAGGCCGCCGCCGGCGGGGAAGGGCACCACCACGCGCACCGGCTTGGCTGGAAACGTTTGCGCCTGCGCGGCGGCGATCCACACGCCCTGCGCGAGCACGACGGCCACGATCAGGCCCTGACGGATGGCGGATAGATGTGCGGACGGGTGCATGCTGCGGCCTCCTCGGCTGGGGAAGGCCCTACTGTAATCGTTCGCGGCGGGCGGCGGCAACGGTCGCCATCTTCGCGAGGGCTTTTCGTTCCAGCAGCACGAAGGCCGCGAGCCACAACGTCGCGTCCCAGGCGTCGAAGAAATCGCCGCGCCAGAGCCATGCGCACACCAGCACCCCTAGCCCCAGGTACAGCGTCCCGGCGATGGTCTTGAACACCGCGCGATGGCGGGCGGTCCACAGGGGCCACCGGGCCTCGCTTTCCAGCAGCACTACGACGGCGATCCACAAGGCGGCATTGGCGGCGTCCAGCCAGTCCTCGTCGAGGACGTAGGCGGTTTCGGCGATGACGACGGCCACGATGGCCACCGCGCGCAGCGCGTCGAGCGCGTGCCGGCGCGCCGCGTGCAGCCATTCCGGGCGCCCGCATTCGAGGTCGAACATCAGGAGCAGCGCGAGCCAGGCGGCGGATTCCAGCGCTTCGGTAAGCTCGCCTCGCCACGCAAAGACCGCGAGGTTCGCCGCCAGCGCGAGGAACAGGGCGTAGCTGACAACGTCCCGGCCGGTTTTAGCCACGCGCGTGGTGCGGATGCGCGGTGCGGTGCGCGCCGTAGCGCTGCGGCAGGAGCGAGCCGATCAGCATGCCGGCGATGGAGACGGCGAGGCCGATCAGTTGCGGTGGCACCCGGCTCGCCTCGCCGACCAGACTCTCGACCAGGATCCAGGACGAGAGTCCGCCCAGCGTGGCCGCCAGCGCGCCCTGGGTGGTCGCGCGCTTCCAGAACGCGCCGAACACGAGCGGCACAAAGGCGCCCGCCAGCGTGATCTTGTAGGCCGACTCGACCATGTGGAAGATCGACGAGTCGGAATGCAGGGCGAAGGCCAGCACGATGCCCGCAAACACCACGAGCGTGCCGCGCATCACCCACAGGAAATGGCGGTCAGTGAGACCGGGCACGAAACCCTTCACGATGTTCTCTGCGAAGGTCACTGAGGGCGCCAGCAGCGTCGCCGACGAGCAGCTCATGATCGCGGAGAGTACGGCGCCGAAGAACACCACCTGGGCCACGAGCGGCATGTGGGTGAGGACCAGCGTGGGCAGGATAAGCTGCGAGTCCTTTTCCAGCAGGTCGCCGAAGACCTTGGGGTCGATCAGCGTGGCCGCGTAGGCGATGAACATCGGCACGAAGGTGAAGCAGAAGTAGATCGCCGCGCCGAGCACCGAGCCCCAGATGGCGATCCGGGCGCTACGTGCGGACGTGATGCGCTGGAACACGTCCTGCTGCGGCACCGAGCCCAGCATCATCGTGACGCCGGCGCCAAGGAAGGTGATCCACAGCCACGGGTCCGCCGGCGGGAAGAAGTCGAGTTTGCCGGCCGCCGCGGCGTGTTGCACCACCGGCCCGACGCCGCCGGTCATGCCGCTCACCACCCAGCCGATGTAGAGCAGCCCGCCGATGCTCACCGTCATCTGCACGAAGTCGAGGATGGCCACCGAGAACATGCCGCCGAAGGTGGTGTAGGTCAGCACGATCGCCGTGCCCAGCACCATGCCGAGCTCGGGGCTGACCGCGCCGCCGGTCACGACATTGAAGATGAGGCCGAGCGCCTTGATCTGCGCGGCGACCCAGCCGAGGTAGGAGCCGACGATGCACAGCGAGGTGATGACTTCCACCGTGCGGTTGTAGCGCAGGCGGTAGAAGTCGCCGACCGTGAGGATGTTGAGCTTGTAGAGCTGGGTGGCGAAAAAGAAGCCGGCAATCACCAGGCACAGCGAGGAACCGAAGGGATCGGCCACCACGCCGCCCAGGCCCTCCTTGACGAACTGCGCGGAAACGCCGAACACCGCTTCCGCGCCGAACCAGGTGGCGAACACCGTGGCGGTGACCACCGGTAGCGGCAGGCTGCGGCCGGCCACCGCAAAGTCCCTGGCATTGTGCACGCGGGTCGCGGCCCATAGGCCGATGGCCACGGAGACCATCAGATACGCGATGACGAACCAGATCAGCATGCGGCGGTGGGGAAGACGACTGCGCGGATTCTAGCAACGAATATTGCGGCGCAGCGTGTGCGACAGGGGGTACGCGGTCGTCAGTGCAGCGCAAACCACACGGCCCACGCGGCGGCGAGGGCGCAGCCGCTCGTGGCGACCGTCAGCGCGACGAGCCAGCGCCGCTGGCGCCGCGCCCGCACGGCGAGGCGAGCGAGTTCCGCCCGCAGCGGGGCGTTCCGGTCCACGTCGAGGAACTGCCCCACGAGCTGCGGCAGTCGCGGCAACAGCGCGGCCAGCGCGGGCCACTCGGTGCGCAGCCGCCGGAACAGACCCGGCAGGCCCACCTGCTCGGCCATCCATTTCTCGAGCAGCGGCCGCGCCGTCGACCACAGGTCGAGCTCGGGATCGAGGTCGCGGCCGAGGCCCTCGATGTTGAGCAGGGTCTTCTGCAGCAGCACGAGCTGCGGCTGGACTTCCATGTTGAAGCGCCGCGCCGTGGAGAACAGCCGCACCAGCACCTTGCCGAAGGAAATGTCCTTCAGTGGCCGGTCGAAGATCGGTTCGCAGACCGCGCGGATCGCCACCTCGAATTCATCGGCGCGCGTGTCGCGCGGCACCCAGCCCGATTCGATGTGCACTTCGGCGACGCGCCGGTAATCGCGGCGGAAAAAGGCGTGGAAGTTCTGCGCGAGGTAATTCTTGTCGCTGTCGGTCAGCGTGCCCATGATGCCGAAGTCGAGTGCGACGTAGCGCCCCTCCGGCGTGACGAGGATATTGCCGGGGTGCATGTCGGCGTGGAAGTAGCCGTCGCGCAGCACCTGGGTGAAGAAGATCTCCACGCCGGCGCGCGACAGCGCCTTCAGGTCCACGCCCTGCGCGCGCAGGGCTTCCACCTGGGACACCGGCGTGCCGTGCATGCGCTGCATCACCATCACGCCGGACGAGCACCAGTCCCAGTAAACCTCGGGCACCAGCAGCATGGGCGACTCGCGGAAGTTGCGGCGCAGTTGCGCGCAGTTGGCGGCTTCGCGCATCAGATCGAGTTCGTCCTCGAGATGCTTGGCGAACTCGGCGATCACTTCGTGCGGCTTCAGCCGCCGCCCGTCCGCCCACAGCCATTCGATCAGCGTCGCCGCACCGTGCAGCAGGTCGAGGTCTTCGGCAATGACGCTGGCGATGCCCGGGCGCAGGATCTTGACCGCGGCTTCGCGGCCGTCCGGCAGTTCCGCCAGGTGCACCTGCGCCACCGAGGCGCTGGCGATGGGTTCCGCGTCGAAGCGGCGGAACACCTGTTCGAGCGGCTTGCCGTACGCGCGTTCCAGCGTGGCGCGCGCTTGCGCCGCCGGAAAGGGCGGCACGTGGTCCTGCAGCTTCGCCAGCTCGTCGGCGATGTCGGTCGGCAGCAGGTCGCGCCGGGTGGAGAGCATCTGGCCGAACTTGACGAAAATGGGGCCGAGCGCCTCCAGCGCCTCGCGCAGCCGCTGCGCGCGCGGCGCCTGCGAACGGCGGCGCCAGGGCGTGAGCACGCGCAGGGCCGCGCGCAGACCGCGCACGCGTTCGTGGCCGAGGAAGAATTCGTCGAGCTCGAAGCGCAGCGCGACGATGATGATGCGGAACAGCCGGAACATGGCGGGGGCCGGAGAGTGCCGGGGGCGCAGTATAGCGAATCGGTCTGCGCGTCCCCGCCGGGATGTGGCGTGGCCCGCGCAGGCCGCGTACCGGCTGCCGGCGGGCGCTGCTGCCCGCGCCCGCCGGGGTCTTATTGCGCCAGGGCGGCGCGCGGCTCGCCCGGCGGCAGCAGTTCCATGATGGTCAGGTCGCCCAGCATGTACTTCTCCGAGCCGCGCTGCACCCAGCTCATCAGCCGCTGCCAGCTCGAGGTGCTGCGCACCACGCGGCCGATGCTGGGCGCGTACCACAGTTCCTCGGTGATCTCGCTCTGCCCGAAGCTGCGGTCGTCGAAGTTGCCGCCGAAGGTCACCCGCCGGATGTGGATGACGTCGAATTCACCGGCCGGCACCTTGACGCGTTCCCAGCCGAGTACTTTGCCCTGGATCGTGACGCGGTCCGTACTGCCGCCGCCGCCAAGGGGCTGCGGCTGGATCACGCGGCCGTCCACCTTCACGTTCCAGCGCTGGCCCGCGGTGAGCGGGAAGACCAGCGCGGGATACGCGGGACTGAAGGCTTTCACGCTGTCGTCGCCCAGCGGATGGGTGAGCCACTGCAGGTCGGGCGTGATCGTCGCGCGGCCTTCCTGAAAGCCCGACGATTCGATCACGATGCCGCTGGCGGAGGCCTCGACCACGCGCTGCCGGAGGATGCCTTTCGAGGTCCGGCTGTAGCCGCTGCTGACTTCGTAGGCCCACTGATCGCCCACTTTCGGCGGCGCGGGTGCGTTGACGCTGGTGACGCCGCCGGGCCCGACGGGATTGCCGGCGCAGCCGCTTAGCAGCGCAAAGGCCGCGAGCAGCGCGGCGGCGGGGAATGCGGAACGCGGGGTTCGGATGCTGTGCATGTGCGTCTCCGGTGACGGCTGGACTGCGGGGTGTTACTGCAGCAGAGCTTGGGGCGTCGCTGGTTGGCTGTCCGCCGGCAGTAGTTCGCGGACCAGCCAGTCGCCTTCGCGGTAGAGCGGGCCGTCGCGCAGCCGGGTGTAGAGGATCAACTGCCGCCAGCGCGAGTCGTGACGGACCACGCGGCCGATGCTGGGCGCGTACCACAGATCCTCGCGCATCTCGCTCTGGCCGTAGTCGTAGCTGAAGTTGCCGCCCCAGGTCACCCGCCGGATGTGGAGCGCGTCGAATTCGCCGGCGGGTACCTTGATGCGTTCCCAGCCGAGGACCCAGCCCTGGACCGTGAGCCGGTCGAGCGGGTTCACGTTGCGGCGTACGCCGAGGTCGGGCGCGGCCTGCTGGCCGTTGACCTTCAGGTCCCACTTGCCGCCGGCGGCGAGCGGAAACACCAGGGCGGGATACGCGGGGCTGAAGGTTTCGACGCGGTCGTCGGCGAGCGGATGCGTGAGCCACTGCAGGTCGGGCGTCAGCGTCCAGCGGCCGGGACGGAAGCCCGTCGCTTCGACGACGACGCGGTCGGCGGCCGCTTCCACCACGCGGTGCTGTTCCTCGCCGAAGGTTTCTTTCGAGTAACCGCTGGACACGCGGTACGCCCACGCATCGCCGGTTCTGGCCGGGGGCGGCGCGTTCACGCTGGTGATGCCGCCGGGGCCGACGGGGTTGCCGGTGGCGCAGCCGCCAGCGAGCAGCGCGAGGGCGAGCGAGGCAAGCGAGGCAAGCAGACGGCAGGAACGGGGGGCAATCATGGCCTCACCTCCGATCGGTGCGGGGTTGCAGGGGTACGAGGCGCGCTTCCAGCCGCGCCAGGTTGTCGCGCAGGTCATCGACGCCGCGATTGAACGCCGCGACGTCGTCGCGGCCGGCCACCAGCGGGCGTTCTTCGGTCCAGTACGCCGCGAAGGACCGCGCGAGCGATTCCAGGCCTTCGCGCGGCCAGCGCGCAAGCGCGCGGGCGGTGTTCGCCAGCCGATGCGCGGCAACATCGCCGACCACCCGGCTCAGGTCTTCCTCGGCGTCCCAGCGCAGGTGCTCGGCGAGAAAACCCAGTTCGCGCGCCAGCGAAGTGTCGCCTTCGAAGACGACCGCGCGCCATGCGCTGGCATCGCGCAGCGCCAGCCGCAGCGCGACCGGCGGTGTGAGACGCAGCACGAGGTCGGGGGCGGCGTCGGCAGCCGCCGGTTGCCACAGGCCTTCATCCGTCAGCGTCAGCGCGAGGGCGAAGGGCGCCGTGTGCGCGTGCACCGTGCAGCCGGCGAAGGGCCGCAGCCGCGCGCGCGCCCACCCCGCCGACACGAGCACGTGGTTGATCGCGGCGGCGGCCGTCCGGTTGGCGGCCTGATCAAAGCCGTGGAGCATGGCCGTGCGCCGCGTCCTCAGTCCTGCTGGATCCCGGCCAGCAGCCAGCCACCGCCGCCGAGGCGCGGTTTCTCCAGATGCCAGGTTTCGTGGAAGGCTTCGGGCGTGCCCGTGCCTTCGCGCAGCAAGCCGGAAAAGCGCACGCTGGCGACGTAGTGATTGCCTTCGATCAAGACGGCGAGCACCTGGGCGTCGAGGTTCACGATTTCCGTGCGCGCAGCACCCGGCGCGCTGCGGCTCAGGTCCGACTCGATCTCGCGGTACACCTCGTCGGTCATCACGTCGCGCATGGCCGACACATCGGCGTCGTCGTAGGCCTGCTGCAGGCGGGTGTAGTTGAGCTTGGCGTGCCGGGTGAAGGCCGCGGCGTCGAAGTCCGGCGGAAAGGCCTGCGCCGCGGGTACTGCGTCAGCGGTTGCGGGCTGGAACCACGACTTGCCCACGCCGGACGCGGGCGGGCTCGCGGGTTCCGGCGTTGCGGCGCCGCCGAAGCTCATCGGCTGCGGCCGGCCGGCGGGCGCGGAGGCAGCGTTGGCGCCGCCAAAGCGCAGCGCCAGCTTCGCCGCGAAGACGAGCGCCAGACCGAGCAGCACGATCGTCGCCAGTCCGCCGAGCATGGCGCCAAGACCACCGTTCGCGAACAGCGCACCTAAACCGAAGCCGGCCAGCAGGCCGGCGACGGGACCGAGCCAGCGATTGCCGGCAAACGGCGGGGTGCCCTTGGGTGCCGCAGCGGCAGGCGCGGCGGACGGGGATGGGGTAGGCGCCGGCTGCGTCACGGCTTCGCGCTGCTTGCCGATCGACCGGCCGCCACCAAAGCGCTTGGCCTCGGCCTCGGGGACCACGAGCGCCAGCGCCAGCGCGGCGAGACTCAACAGTTTCAGGGTTTGCATGGTTCTCTCCTTGGGGGTGCTTGATATACGTGCGGATCAGGGTAGCGGATGCGGGGCGGGGGTAGGCCCGCGCCTACAGGCGGTAGCCGCGGTGCAGGGCCACCACGCCGGCCGCCAGGTTGAAGTATTCGACCCGTTCCAGGCCGGCGGATTCCATTAAAGTTTTTAATTCTGCCTGTCCGGGGTGCATGCGGATGGACTCGGCGAGGTAGCGGTAGGACGCCGCGTCGCCGGCCACCAGCCGGCCCAGCATCGGCAGCGCGCCAAAGGAATAGGCGTCGTACAGCGGCGCCAGGGGTTTCCAGACCTTGGAGAACTCCAGCACCAGCAGCCGGCCGCCGGGTTTGAGCACGCGCCGCATGTCCGCCAGCGCCTGCGCCTTGTGCGTCATGTTGCGCAGGCCGAAGGCCACGCTCACGCAATCGAAGTGGCGGTCCGGAAACGGCAGCCGCTCCGCGTCGCAGCGCACGCAGGGCATCAACTCGCCTGCGTCCTGCAGGCGGTCGCGGCCGACCGTCAGCATCTCGGCGTTGATGTCGGTGAGCACCACTTCGCCGGCAGCCCCCACGCGCCGCGCGAACAGGCGCGCGAGATCGCCGGTGCCGCCGGCCACGTCGAGCACGCGGTCGCCGGGCTGCACGCCCGAGAGTTCCACCGCGAAGCGCTTCCACAGCCGGTGCAGGCCGCCCGACATGAGGTCGTTCATCAGGTCGTAGCGCGTGGCGACCGAAGAGAACACGCCGGCCACCCGCGCGGCTTTTTCCGTTTCCGGGACGCTGGTGTAGCCGAAATGGGTTGATGTCATGGCGGGCTGTGATGCGTTAACGTTGGCGGGGACGGGCTTGTTCCGCCGCGGGCTCGCGGCTGGCGCCATCGGCTTCCAGCCGCTTCAGGTAGTGCGCCCACATGTCGTCCTGGCGCTGGCCGTAGTCGTAGAGCAGATCCCATGAATACAGGCCGGTGTCGTGGCCGTCCGTGAAGGCGAGCTGCACGGCGTAGGTGCCGACCGGCTCGATGCGCGCGATGTTGACGTCGCGTTTGCCCGTCTGCAGCACTTCCTGCCCGGGGCCATGGCCGCGCACCTCGGCCGAGGGCGAATAGACGCGCAGGAACTCGCAGGGCAGCCGGAACTGGCGGCCGTCCGCGAACGTCAGCTCCAGCACCCGTGACTGCTGGTGGAGCTTGATTTCGGTCGGCGTGGGCGTGTCTTTGTCCATGGGATGTGCAGGGTCAAATCAGGGACGGGCCGGACGGGGCGCAGAGAACGGCGGTCCCGGGCCGATAGTCCACCATGATACTACCGCCGCGTCTCGCGTCCTGCGTCCTGCGCGTGCGCTGTCACAGCACTGTAACCGACCTGTCATACTATCCTCGCCATCGAAACCCGTCGGTTTCCGGAGCAATCGCATGGCGGCGAACATACTGGTGGTGGAAGACGAGCCTGCGATTCAGGAACTCGTGGCGCTGAACTTGGAGCAGGCCGGTTTCGGCGTCAGCAAGGCCGGCAGCGGCGAACAGGCGATCGATCTCGTGCGCGCCGAACTGCCGGACCTCGTGGTGCTCGACTGGATGCTGCCGGGCATGAGCGGCCTCGAAGTCGCGCGCAAGCTGCGCGCCGACCGGCGCACCGCGGATCTCCCCATCATCGTGTTGACGGCGCGCGCCGGCGAGCAGGACAAGCTCTCCGGACTGGAAGGCGGCGCCGACGACTACATGGTGAAGCCCTTCTCGCCCAAGGAACTGGTCGCGCGCATCAAGGCGGTACTGCGGCGCCGCGCGCCGCAGGCGACCGACGACGCGGTGGACATCGCCGGCCTCAGGCTCGATCCGGTCAGCCGGCGCGTCACCGGCAACGGCCAGGCGGTGCCGCTCGGGCCGACGGAATTCCGGCTGCTGCATTTCCTGATGACGCACCGCGAACGCGTCTATTCGCGCACGCACCTGCTCGACCAGGTCTGGGGCGACCACGTGTTTGTCGAAGAGCGCACGGTGGACGTGCACATCCGGCGGCTGCGCAAGGCGCTCGAACCGACCCTGCACGACCGCCTGATCGAGACGGTACGCGGCGCCGGTTACCGTTTTTGCGACGCGCAATAGCCGCGGAAACCGCGTGAGATAATCCGCTCCGGTCGTTCCCCGGAGTTCCGTCTTGCTCGTCCGCGCCGTTTTTTCCAAGTTGCTGGCGCTCGCGATCCCGGTCGCGCTCGTGTCGGCGATCGTCGGCGCGCTGGGCGGCCGCGAGGCCGCGGCGGCCTGCGCGGTGCTGTTGCTCACGGTGGCGTGGCTCCACCAGGCCCGCAACCTGCTGCGCCTCAAGCGCTGGCTGAAGGCGCCCTCGCTCGACACGCTGCCGCAATCGATGGGCCTCTGGGAGGACGTGTACGCCGGGCTCGCGCGCCTGCTGCGCGCGCAGCGCCAGCACGCAACCGACCTCTCGCGGGCGGTCGAGCGTTTCCGTCTCGCCGGGACGGCCATGCCCGAAGGCCTGGTCATCCTCGACGGCGACGACCGCATCCTGTGGTGCAACCCCGCGGCCGAACGGCATTTCGGGCTCGAGCTCGCCCGCGATGCGCGGCAGCAGGTCACCTACCTCGTGCGCCAGCCGCAGTTCGCGCAATACCTCGCGGCCCAGAGTTACGGCGAGCCGCTGATCCTGCGCACGCCGCGGCCGCAGGAGATGGTGCTGTCGGTGCAGCTCGTCCCCTACGGCGACAACCAGAAGCTGGTGACCAGCCGCGACATCACGCACTGGGAACGCGTCGAGACGATGCGGCGCGATTTCGTCGCCAACGTCTCGCACGAACTGCGCACGCCGCTCACGGTGCTGGTCGGTTTCCTGGAAACCCTGAACGGCATGGCCTCGATCAACCACGACATCGCGCGGCGGACGCTGACGCTGATGAGCGAGCAGGGCACCCGCATGCAGCACCTGGTCGAGGACCTGCTGACGCTCTCCCAGCTCGAAAGCACGCAGAACCCGCCGCGCGAGGAAGCGGTGGATATGGCGCGGCTGGCGCGCGATCTGCGCGACGACGCGGCCGCGCTGTCCGGCGGGCGCCACCGCATCCTGCTCGCCGTCGAGTGCGGCGACTGGGTGACCGGCAACGAAGCGGAATTGCGCAGCGCCTTCGGCAACCTCGTCAGCAACGCGGTCCGTTACACGCCGGAGGGCGGCGAGATTCGCATGGCCTGGCGGCGCGGCGCGGACAGCGAGGGCCCCGCGTTTTCGGTGCAAGACAGCGGCATCGGCATCGAATCGCACCACCTGCCGCGGCTGACCGAGCGTTTCTACCGCGTCGACCGCGGCCGCTCGCGCGACACCGGCGGCACCGGCCTCGGCCTCGCCATCGTCAAGCACGTCCTGGGCCGGCACCAGGCGCGGCTCGACGTCAAAAGCGAACCGGGCCGCGGCAGTACCTTTACGGCGGTGTTTCCCCAGCAGCGGGTCGCTGCCGTGCCGGCGGCCAGCGAGCCGCTGTCGGCCTGAACGGCCGGCCTGTTTCCCGCAGTCCGGACGGCCCTGTTAGCACTCCCTCCCTTGCGCGTCAGCGCGGGGGAGGGCTGGGGAGGGCAATCCCATCACCACGAAGTCCATCTTCACCCTCCCTTGCAGCAGTGCTGCGGGGG